>Ga0041059_1000056_pt1 | contig 54443 bp, 49 predicted proteins | sample AraColnosormetaG_FD_56232 | JGI IMG/M metagenome (GOLD analysis project Ga0041059, IMG submission 56232) | Arabidopsis roots microbial communities from North Carolina, USA - Col MF nosort | ecosystem: Host-associated > Plants > Roots > Unclassified | place: USA: North Carolina | collected...
AACTCATTCTGCACACATAGTTAATGGCCTCAACCACCACATTATAGAATTTGACTGCAGGGATCACTCCTTGACTTGATCATGTGTCCCCATAAATCTTATTGAAGTTCTTCGTTAGTTGACATTATAAGTAACAGAAGATAGTTAATGCCTTAATGCATGGATCTTACTGTGAATTCATCAGGACTCAATGGCACTAAATCTAAAACAAAAGGAAAGATAATAGAGAAGAAAAGGACAAATCACGGTTGCCAAAGCTTATCATCAATGCCGAACCATGTTACCGCAAGTTTCTTGACACGGGCCAATGCCATGTTCAGAATAATCTTAACCTAATAGTTTCTTGGCATGGACTAGTCCACTCATTATATGTTTGTATAACTTGTTTGTTTGTGGAGGATTTATGTAAGACTTGTGAGTATTTTTTCACAGCAATGTAAGTTTGGACTCATAACGTTTAGAGTTAGAGATCAACATTGATATAACGAACATGCCCTATAGTCAACGAAATTATCCGACAATTAATATACTTAATTTAGACTCGTAAGATATATACATATCATCACGTTGCGTGATACGTACGAGACCACGTTTCCGCAAAATCTAGTAGGAAATAACATTCTAAGTTATTTTATGTAAGAAACAACAACTCACCCGCCACACATAAGAATTTTGTTGGTCGTCCCGTCGTGGGATTACTCCTTTCCATGGCAACTTATTATACATATTATAATTGAAGTCCCTTGTTCGTTAAAATGCAAAGTAATTAATTTCAAAGCATTTATAATTCACAAGTGGAAATAAAAACGTGGCATGCATATAGATCGAATTGTAAACTCATAGAGTCAAATCAGGACTCATCAATGGCGAAACCTGTTGCCGCCAGTTTCTTGACGCAGGCCAATGCATTGTTCAAGAAAAACTTAACTTATCAGGTTTGGCCAAATAATATACATGTGTTATCTATATATACGTGGAAAAAATGTAATTATATCTTGTTACCATTGTTGTAGAAACGGAACATATGGAGCAACGTAAGGCTGATCGTGATCCCCTTGTACCTCTGTGTGGTTCTAGTATGCATTCAAGCTGTGTTCGATTCACTGGTTAACAACTCTGTTGATAATCAATGTGGTTGTCGATGCGCCGACGACGACAAAAATGGAGATGGCAAATGCGAAATAAAAAGTTGTGGTTTACAATATTCATCTCAAAACCAAGCCGTCTTTTGTGCTTTCCCTAACCCTCCACCGTTGCTTCCTTTGTTACATATTCCTCCTTCTGTTAATCGTGACTCGTGCCAACGAACCGGATCTTGTCCAGTAACCATACTTGTTACTGGAAATAACCAATCCCTTGGAACAAGTATACATACTTTCCCTCTTTAATTTCCATGTTTTTTTGGATATATATATCTATGACTATAGAATAAATTCTTGTTGCCTTCCTAACTAATCTTCACTATTGTTAGCTTTATCTGAGAATCTGCTTAGTACTTCTTTCACAGTCAACTCCTCTTCTGACCTTTTCTTGCGTAATCTCGCCTATAATGTCTTGGCAAGTCCTTCTCTGTTTGAACTCTGATTGTTTCCATTATTATCAAAGTCTCTATGTCTCTCGGGACTTATCTCATGAATATATATGTATTTGCAGAGCACAACATCAGAGACAGACTATACCAATTATCGTGATCCAGGGATTTACTCAGATCTTCCCATTTTCAACATCCAACCCCAGTGCACCCCAGCCACTATTTTGTCATTGTCATTCCGACAACCACCTCTCGAGTTTCATAAAGGTATTAAGTTCACAAAATTATGTGTGAAACCCTAGAAACCATAAACTGAACACTAAACCCACAATGGTGTATATATATGAACCCTAACCAAGTGTCGTTATTTCAACTAGTTAGGCGAAGCTTAGAGGTCTGACGATTCGAGTGACGCTTGAGACGAAACTAATATTACATGTTGTGTTTTCGGGTCTAGGAGATTACGGGATTTGGTCTAAAACTTCCTAATTTTCCAAAAATAAAAAAATTAAAACCCTTATTAATATAAGTTTTAATGTAATTTTGTAAGAAACAAAATTCTTGGAGCTGATTGATTTAATGGTTAATGTGTCAAAACCAGAGGTGAGATGCGTTCAAGGATTGAATCTTTGGAGAAACAACTCCTTAGAGGTTAACGATGAGATCTTTAAGGGCTTTCGAAAAGAAAACCATGAAGAGATCATCAATGAGGTTGCTGCAGGTTATCCCCTACTTCACTTATCCTTTGTCTCTGTGTTTTACATATGCAACTTCTGACTATTTCTCTTGTTTTATCAGCATATGATCTCTTGAACACCGATAGGAACAAATTCAATGTGACCATCTGGTATTACACGACATACAAGGGAGATTTACAAGATTGGCGTGTAAAGTATGTCAGAGTTCCTCGCTCAGTCAATATGGTAAGAAACTAATAAGTGTTGTATGTTAGGATTCTATATTATATTGAAATCGTTAAGGAACCAACACTAAGATAAATAACATTGGTCGTCACTCTATACCTAGGAATGGTCTTTTGATCAAACCCATTCTTAGACTCGGCAACATAAATGCAGGTTTCGAATGCTTATCTTCAGTTTTTGCGAGGCCCAGGGACAAAGATATTATTCGACTTTGTTAAAGAAATGCCTAAACAAGAAACTAGGCTTCGCATGGACATGGCGTCTCTCATTGGCCCCATTTTCTTCACTTGGGTTATTCTTCTTCTGTTCCCTGTAAGTTCCTTTAATGTGGAGTGTGGACTACTTCATTCTCTTACAAGTATACGATGATTCCTAAAACTTGGAAGCCGTTTGGTCATTATATGATTAAAACCCTATCATGGGAACTAATTTACCCTGCAATGGTCTGCGAACTCGAAGAGTGTATGGACCTAATCCTTGATTAATAGGCCTTTTCAATAGTTACACCCATTTTTATATGTAGGTGATTTTGACCTCATTGGTCTATGAGAAGCAGCAGCGTCTAAGAATTATAATGAAAATGCATGGCCTAGGAGATGCTCCATATTGGATGATTTCCTACGCATATTTTCTAGCCATATCTACTTTATACATTGTATGCTTGATGATATTTGGATCAGCAATAGGTAATCATTGCCGTATCTTATGTTATTATTTTCTTATGTATATATAGAACAAGTTACAAAGCTATATAGTTTGTTACAGGACTGAAGTTCTTCCGGTTCAATGACTACACCATCCAGTTTATGTTCTATTTTCTTTATATAAATCTGCAAATATCCATAGCCTTTCTAGTTTCCTCAGCATTTTCAAAGGCTGTGACAGCATCAGGTACGTACTAAATGAAGTCACATTTTTCAAATTTGGTCAAGAACATGTTGGTGTTAAAAAGAAACACTTTCTGTTTTATTCCCAAATTGTAGTTGTTGCTTACATATACGTGTTTGGATCTGGGCTCTTGGGCGCATTCCTCTTCCAGTTTCTGATAGAAAGTTTATCGTTTCCTAGTAAGCTATCAATAACAACTTGAAGATAACATATTCTCAAAACAGACCACAATGCTACTATATATAATCTTTTACTTTTTACCAGGACGTTGGATTTTTGTCATGGAATTGTATCCCGGCTTCTCATTATACCGCGGGTTGTATGAATTCTCCCAATATGCTTTCCAAAGAAACTTGAATGGGAGGGATGGGATGAAGTGGAAAGATTTCAGAGGTAGTGCAATGGATGAAGTTTTCACCATCATTATCGTTGAGTGGGTTGTCGCACTCGTTGCAACATACTATATAGACCGAGTTTCTTCATCGTCAAAAGACACTTTTGCATTCTTGAAAAACCCTTTCAAGTTATCTCCTACTCCACAAATGCTTAGCTTTCAAAAAGAGAGATCTGATGTTTCCGTAGAAATGGAGAAACTTGATGTCATTCAGGAGGTATTGAAGAAGAACTCACCACCCATTCCATGTTCTTTGCGTTTTTCGAGTTGTTTTGATAAATAAATTTTGTTCAAATCAGAAAGAAACGGTCAAGCAGTTGATATTTGAGCGGAGCAAAAATCATGGGATTGTATGTGACAACTTGAAGAAGGTGTATCAAGGCAGAGATGGGAACCCACCTAAATTGGCAGTTTGTGGCTTATCTCTCGCTGTGCCGTCAGGAGAATGTTTCGGCATGTTAGGGCCGAATGGCGCCGGAAAGACCTCGTTCATCAACATGGTTAGTACACAAAGGGACATATATACAAATCTTTTGTGCTTAGTTTTTTTTTATTAAAATTTTGTCTAGCATACTCATAAGTAACAAATTAAGCATTCATTTTTTTTTTGGCTAGATGACTGGACTCGTGAAACCATCATCAGGGTCAGCTTTTGTTCAAGGTTTGGACATATGCAAGGATATGGACAAAGTCTACATTAGCATGGGTGTTTGCCCACAGCACGAGTAACAAATTAAATTCTTGTAACATATTTGTTGTTGTTGAATGAAGATCATTATTAAGTTTACGTGTTTCCTAACAATCATATAGTTATTTTATTGTTCTCTTATAGTCTTATTGTTCGTCATTGACCAGCTTGCTCTGGGAAACACTGACAGGGAAAGAACATCTTCTCTTTTATGGAAGACTTAAGAATCTCAAAGGCCATGATCTCAACCAAGTATGTTATCATTATCAATCTTACTTCTATCTTATATTAGTGCAAGAGTCTTAAACGTCAATTCATGGTTAAATATTAGGCCGTAGAAGAATCACTAAAGAGTGTGAACCTATTTCATGGAGGAGTTGCTGATATACCTGCCGGGAAATATAGCGGAGGAATGAAAAGGCGGCTTAGCGTAGCCATTTCACTTATCGGGAGTCCTAAGGTACAAAATTGTATCTTACTCATCTCCTAACAAAAAACTTATTGAAGCCCTTATTTGAATGTGATTTAGAGAGCTAAAGTTTTTCAAGCTTTAACAATTATTTTTGGTTTTTATATTAAATAAAAGGTTGTTTATATGGATGAGCCAAGCACAGGACTTGATCCTGCTTCAAGAATAAACCTATGGACAGTCATCAAACGCGCAAAAAAACACGCAGCGATAATCCTAACGACTCATTCAATGGAAGAAGCAGAGTTTCTCTGTGACCGATTGGGAATTTTTGTTGATGGAAGGTTACAATGCATAGGGAACCCAAAAGAGCTGAAGGGCAGGTATGGTGGATCCTATGTGTTAACGATTACAACATCACCAGAACATGAAAAAGATGTGGAGACATTGGTTCAAGAAGTTTCCTCAAATGCAAGAAAGATATATCACATCGCAGGGACTCAGAAGTTTGAGTTCCCAAAGGAGGAGGTTCGAATTTCAGAAGTCTTTCAGGCCGTGGAGAATGCGAAACGCAATTTCACTGTATTTGCTTGGGGATTTGCGGACACAACTCTTGAAGATGTTTTCATCAAGGTTGCTAAAACCGGCCTTTAACTAATGTCTTCTTTTGAATACTTTTAAGATTATTAGTTATGTCTGTTCCACGTCAATATTTTGCTTGTTCATGTTTGATAAATTGATAATGCAGAGGTTTGATTCATGTACATTGTTGGCTCTTCGCCTGCAAGTTTGCGAATTAGTCTGAGGTCTTGTATTAGTTTGTTTGTGGATGATGCATGTAACCACAATTTTTTTATTTAAACGTGGCTATATTTAATTGTGGATAAACCACTGAATATGAAATTTTATTTCATCTACCATTCAGATCCTAAATGTATATCTTACCATTTAATTCATATAGGGTTTACGATTTAAAATTTAGAATTTCGAAAATAGTATCTATATTAAAAGATAGTAATTAGGTCTTTTTTTCATTGAATTTTACTTAAACATTGGTAAAATTTCATATGCCATCGAAAAAAGAAAATATCACTGAAAACTATGTTAGCTGCCGGAGACAACATTTCTAAAAAGAAAGACAATTTTTAAAAAAGACTACAAAATACTCTGTTGTTCCTTTTTGTTTGATTGTTTAGAAAAAAAATTTGTTTTTAAGAAATTAATTTTTTAAGTTTTCCATGCAATATTTATTGGTTAATATTGGTGAATTGTAATTTTCAAGAAAAATAGTTAGTTATCATTGGTTTAGAGTTATAAAAAATTGTAAAACACTAAAAATAATACATTTATAATCAAAATTTAATATGTTTTCTTAATATATGTGTTTTTCTAAACAATATAAAAAAAGGAACAGAGGGAGTATAAATCAAAACTGTTAAACCAAATTTTTTACCAATTAAATCTTAATTATATCAATTGGTTCTTCTCCGAAATAAGAAATTGTCTTGATGTCTATGAAAATCACAAATTTCACTAAAAATTTATGGAGGATTCCTAATTAACTTTAGACCAGGAATTTTTCAAAAAATAAATTTAAAGATGACATTATCATGAACACATTCAAACTGAAATCAAACCAAAGTAAATTTATTTTCCCTGTAATGGACCATAGAGTATAAAGTATTTAAAACTGCTACTTATTAAATCAAAGACTTTTGTGTTTTTTATTGTGTGCAAAGACTTTTTATGTTTGAAAACTGAAATAAGACTGCTAGTAAAAATATAAACTGAAATAAGAATTTTTCTTAGGACATCATAACATTTTTGCTTCTTGTCCAAGTAACTGCCACATTGGAAAAAAATGTTTAGATTTGAACAAATCTTTTTAAAATGGTCAAAAAATTATCATAGTCAACCAAATTACCCGACACTTTTACGTGAGACATTAAAATAGACTAGTTTAATCGATTATGTTCACACGTGATTACGTCTGAGATGACGTATGAATCATCTTTATACAAATACAAATATACAGTAAACAAATAATTGAAACTCACCTCTTCCACTAGTCGAAGAATCTATTGGTCGTGGCATCACTCTCCTTCGCAGCTTCCTACCAAATTTACATTGAAAATATTCTCCATTGTCACTTTCTCGATTTCGTAAAATTACCTTTTTGTTATTTGACCAAAAGAATAACCCCAAAAAAACAATACTAATATATTCGAGAAAAATAACTAATTAAAGGTATACTTAACGAGAAATTAAAGCGTGTGCACAAGGGTATTACTGTAATTTCACATTCCGTATCTGATCTCTGTTCTTCTTTCCTCCGCCTGCTATAAACCAAAAGGCGGTGACTCGATTTGTTCCTTCTAAGTTCAAAAATTGGGTTTCCATTAGGATTCAATTTTTACTAACCCTAAAAAACAGAATCTAATACACAGAGAAAAGCGAAGGTTGTTACCTTCATCAATGGCGGATCCTGGTCCTGCCAGTTTCTCAACGAGAGCCAATGCCTTGCTTAGGAAAAACTTAACCTATCAGGTACTTTTTCCGTTTTCTTTTCCTCTACGCAATCCAATTATACACATACAAATTTTCGTTTAATGTGAGTAAGATTCTGTTCTGGGATTTTCGTTTAATAGATCAGTTTCCACAACAAAATTAGTGGCTGATTTATTGAGTAGATTCTGTTCTAATTATGTCTTTGTGTAAATTGTGTGTTGGTGTAGAAACGGAATCTATGGAGCAATATACGGCTAATCATGATCCCATTCTACCTCTGTATACTTCTAGTGATTATACAAATCCTGTTCGATACACAAGTTAACAACTCTGCTGATAATCGTTGTGGTTGTGAATGCATCGAAAGAAATAGAGCTGGAAAATGCCAAAGAGAGCTTTGCGGTTTAGAACATTCTAAACCGGATCAAGCCTTCTTTTGTTCTATCCCTCGTCCTCCACTATGGCCTCCTTTGTTACAAATCCCGCGTCCTGAGAGTCGCGATGTTAGAGGTCTTCGTGATGATTCTTGCAGAAGAACAGGATCTTGTCCTGTTACTATACTCTTTACTGGAAATAACCGTTCCCTTGGAACAAGTATGTCTCTTTTCCTTCTTTTTTATGTTTCTGTTCTTGTGTACCTACACTGGAACTTATCTTCATGTTTTCTTTAGCTGTATCTGAGAATCTGTTCACTAGTTCTGTGTCGGCGAACGCCTCTGAGATTTTGCGTACTTTAGCCAACAATGTTTTGGTAAGTTTTTTTGGTTGGTTTCTGTTTGTTTCCATTATGAAATGTGTTTCTTAGCTTTCTTGACCTCATGTTTCAGGGTACAACAGTTGAGGCAGATTTCACCAATTATCTTGATCCAGGGATTGCCTCAAATCTTTCCATCTACAATATCCAACCTCGGTGCATTCTAAATGCTACGTTTCCGTTCTCATTCGAACAACCACCTCTCAAGTTTGAGAAAGGTATTGAGTTTTTAATCCCATTGATGTTTAAGATGTCAACTAAAAAAGTTTAAGAGGGATACTAGATGTTATATATGCTTATATCAGTGTTAGCTTAATGAAATCTGGTTGCTTTCTCTGTTTTCGTATCCCGATCTTGTTGAACATGATATATCTTTCTGCAATATATTGTCCTCACTCATAGTTATCTTTCATGGAAACATCGTTGTAGTTGATTAACTTAATGTTTGTGACAAAACCAGAGTTGAGATGTGTTCAAGGATCAAATCTTTGGACAAATACCTCCAAAGAGGTCAATGATAAGATTTTCAAGGGTTATAAGAAAGGAAACCCCGAGGGAAAGATAAATGAGATCGCTGCAGGTTCGTCAACTTCTCAGTTGGGTTATCTATAATAATCTTTAATAAGCTCATGAGATTTCTGACTCTTCATGTCTGATTTTGTTGTTGGTTTAGCATATGATCTCTTGAACACTGATAGGAACAATTTTAATGTGCACATCTGGTATAATTCAACGTACAAGGACGATGCAGGAAATAGACTTATAAAGTTGATCCGTGTTCCCCGCTCAGTCAATTTGGTAAGAAAACAACAATTTACTCAAGACATCCTTCATCATTGTATTCTCACTTTGCTCTTTACCATGTAGCACCACTTTCTTTATTGAACCGATGCTTACACTTTACCAAACTGCAGGTGTCAAATGCTTACCTTCAATTTCTACAAGGACCGGGGACAAGGATGTTGTTTGAATATGTCAAAGAAATGCCTAAACCAGAAACAAGTCTTCGTCTGGACATTGCGTCTCTAATTGGCCCCCTTTTCTTCACCTGGGTTATTCTTCTTCTGTTCCCTGTAAGTTTGCCTTCAATAATACTCACCCTCATGGATAAATCTTGGAAACAACAAGAATTCTGCTTTCTCCAAGCGTAAGATACGAAATTCATATCTAGAGCCATTTGTATGCAGGTGATCTTGTCGTCATTAGTGTATGAGAAACAGCAACATCTAAGAATTATAATGAAAATGCATGGCCTAGGAGATGGTCCTTATTGGATGATTTCCTACGCCTATTTCCTTACCATATCCGTGTTATACGTTATATGCCTGATGATATTCGGGTCAGCAATAGGTAATTGAAGCCTTTCGGTTAATACATTTCTTACAATACATTATGTTTTTTTGTCAATATGAGTCTTTAATGTTGTTGGTTCCCTGCAGGACTGAAGTTCTTTCGGCTTAATTCCTACAGCATCCAGTTCGTATTCTATTTTCTCTATTTAAATCTGCAAATCGCCCTTGCCTTTCTAGTTTCTTCAGTATTTTCAAAAGTCAAGACATCAACAGGTACTAAGAACATCGTGCTTCTTGAATTTAATCAAGAACATGCTACTGGGGTTTAAAGGAACTAATGAGCTTTTCTCTATATGTCTTAATCATAGTTGCTTCTTACATATACGTGTTTGGATCTGGACTTTTGGGTTTGTTTCTACTCAACTTTCTGATTGAAGATTCATCATTCCCTAGTAAGTTATTATGATTAATTAACTTCAAGAAAGATATTTAATACACTCTGTTATGTGTTTTCACAACTGACCACGATTGCAAATGAATTATAATTTTCCAGGAGGCTGGATTATTGTCATGGAGTTATATCCTGGCTTCTCCTTATACCGTGGCCTGTATGAGTTGGCGCAATTTGCTTTCCGGGGAAACTTGAGAGGGGAAGATGGGATGAAGTGGAAAGATTTTGGTGATAGTGCAATGGATGATGTTTTTTACATCATTGTCGTTGAATGGTTTCTTGCACTCATTGCAGCATACTATATCGATAAGATATCTTCATCCGGAAGAAACCCGTTGTTCTTCTTGCAAAACCCTTTCAAGAAATCTCCTTCTTTGAGAAGACCTAGTTTGCAGAGGCAAGGCTCCAAAGTCTCAGTTGATATGGAAAAACCAGATGTTACTCACGAGGTATGTCCAAAGACTTTACAATATATTTCATGTTTTTCATAATATATACTGGTTCTGATAACAAAAAATGTTCCAATCAGAGTAAAAAAGTCGAGCGGTTGATGCTTGAGTCGAGCACAAGCCATGCGATTGTATGTGACAACCTGAAGAAGGTGTATCCTGGTAGAGATGGGAACCCGCCTAAATTGGCAGTTCGTGGGTTATCTCTTGCAGTGCCTTCAGGAGAATGCTTCGGCATGTTAGGTCCCAATGGTGCTGGAAAGACTTCCTTCATCAATATGGTCAGTCAAATGGACAAAATATTTTGTGCACATTAGACCTTAGCTTCCAATATCATTGCTGATCGAGAAACTCTATCTAGTGTATGCCCAAACGAATTGTGCGTCAGCCTTAGTAATATGTCCTTTGTTTTCTTTGTCAGATGACTGGGCTCCTGAAACCGACATCTGGGACAGCACTTGTTCAAGGTTTGGATATATGCAATGATATGGACAGAGTGTACACCAGCATGGGCGTATGCCCGCAGCATGAGTAATTAAATTCTTGAAATTCATTTCATTTTGTTCTTCACTATAGATGATATAGTTGTTTAATCATTCTCTTATTGTCTGTCGTATACCAGTTTGCTATGGGAAACACTGACAGGAAGGGAACATCTGCTGTTTTATGGGAGACTTAAGAATCTCAAAGGCGCTGATCTCAACCAAGTATGTTATCAATCTCGCTCACCTTCTATATTACTTCCATTGCTCAATCTATTTCTCATCGTTACTTATCTGCATCAGGCTGTGGAAGAGTCTCTTAAGAGTGTCAACCTTTTCCATGGAGGAGTTGCGGACAAGCCTGCTGGGAAATATAGCGGAGGTATGAAAAGACGGCTGAGCGTAGCCATTTCACTTATCGGGAATCCTAAGGTACAACACTAAGCCTTTAAAAATAGTAAACCAAAAGGGATAAGCTCTTTCAAGCTTACCAGACTCGTCCTCATTTCCTTTGAAGGTGGTTTATATGGATGAGCCAAGTACAGGACTTGATCCAGCTTCGAGAAAGAACCTATGGACTGTCATCAAGCGTGCAAAACAAAACACCGCGATAATCCTCACAACCCACTCAATGGAAGAAGCAGAATTTCTATGTGACCGATTGGGTATTTTTGTGGACGGAGGCTTGCAATGCATTGGCAACCCAAAAGAGCTGAAGGGAAGGTACGGTGGATCTTATGTGTTTACGATGACAACATCTTCAGAACACGAGCAAAACGTGGAGAAGCTAATTAAAGATGTCTCCCCAAACGCCAAGAAGATATATCACATCGCAGGGACTCAGAAGTTTGAGCTTCCAAAAGAAGAGGTTCGGATCTCAGAGGTGTTCCAGGCTGTGGAGAAGGCGAAGAGCAACTTTACCGTTTTCGCTTGGGGACTCGCCGACACAACTCTTGAAGATGTCTTCATCAAGGTTGTGAGAAACGGTCAGGCCTTTAATGTCTTCTCTTGATCTTCTTAGATTCATACGTCCATATTTTGTCCAATGTCAATATTTGCTTATTATGTCAAATTGCTACCACATGATACGAAATTAGTGTTTATAAGATTTCATGTATATTACTGGAAATATGTTACAAGTTCCTGATTTTTCAATGAGATTATACTTGAAACAATTACTAGCGCTCCTGAAGCAAAGAGGCGACACTTCAACACTAGGAGATGTTTTTCAATGTCATAACCATTTGTTCTACTCTGTTTCGGAGTTCATGTATCGGCTATTAAAGTTGGTTGGTAGCAATAAACCCATATTTTCGACATTGTCGTAATAATGAAAATAAAAAACCATATCTATCTTATTATATTCATATTTGTGTAGGTTTTGGTAGAGAGTTCATTTCTTAGGTGAGTGATGCAAATGAATACTATTACTTGACCTACACGAAATATCATACAAAAAATCACAGTGCTATTGTCCAATACCTGTATGCCACTTCAGTAACGTGTATAGTTAAACTGTTATCTCTTAATTCTTGTTATTTTTAGTGTGCACATCTAAAAAACAACATTTAGAGACTTCTTAAAAACTATTCAACTCCATCAAACCTTCTCATATTCTCTGCGATGGCGGATTCTAGTCCTGCAAGTTTCTTGACTCAAGCCGACGCTTTACTGAGGAAGAATTTAGTTTTCCAGGTTTCAATACACTTTTAATATCTAAAACGGCTAAGACAGAGTAAAAAGTTTACAATGAGGTTTTGTTTCCTTTTGTTCTTTGATGCAGAAACGGAACATATGGAGCAACATACGACTCATCACAATCCCTTTCTTTCTCTGTTTACTTCTCCTTGTTATTCAAATGCTCTTCGACACTCAATTCAACGACGTCCATGGTCAATGTGGCTGCAACGAGAAAACTTGCGGCTTAAGGTATTCGACTTCAGAGCAAGCAGCTTTTTGTGCCATTCCTAATCCACCACAATGGACTCCACTACTTCAGATCCCGGCTCCTGAATACCGAGCCGCGATCCCATACCCGAGCCATACTTCCCCTGCAACTTTTCTCTTCACCGGGAATAATCAGTCGCTCGGAAATAGTATATAAACCCTATCAATCTACTCCTTTGAGATGTGAAATTTTTATATGTAACTCTTTTTCTATGGTCAACAAATTTTTTCTTTTGCTAGTTCTAATGGGAAATATGTATAGCAATTCATCTGGATTTGATGGAGATTTAGCCTATTATGTCTTGGTAAGTTTCATGAAACAATGTTACATCATGAATATGTTTTTGTGTGTTTCTCAGTCTCTGATTTCTAATATATATATGCAGGGCTCATCATCTTTCCCTGCATACACCAATCATATGGACTCCGCTTTCATCTCAGATCTTCCCATCTACAACATCCAACATGAATGCTCACCAAACTCTTCTTTCTCAATCTTAATTCACCAATCACCTCTTGCTTTCCCTAAAGGTCTAACAAAAACAAATTCCAATTTACAATATCAAAATGTTGAATGTTTTCTTTTAAAAACAGAGGATTTCTTTCTTTTGTCTAGAGGTAAACTGTGTCCAAGGCTTAAATTTGTGGCGGAATAGTTCTTCGGATGTGAACAACGAGCTTTTCAAGGGTTACCGAAAAGGAAATCCAGACAAGAAGATCAATGAGTTTGCTGGAGGTCTCTCAACATCATCTCATCTCATCTCACTTCTTTAAAATAAAGTTGTGTGTCTTAACTTTCTCTTCTATAGCTTTTGATTTTCAGAACACAAATGGGAACAATCTCAATGTTAGTGTTTGGTACAACTCCACCTACAAGAACGATACAGTGGTTCGACCGATGGCTCTGATACGAGTCCCTCGCTTAGTTAATCTGGTGCATTTTGTGCTTAACCCTTTTACTTAAACATAGATTTTATTATTTAGTACACAATCTTGAGTTCATTTTTTTTTTTTTGTTTCTGTAATTTTTCAGGCATCTAATGCATATCTTGAGTTCCTAAAAGGTTCTGAGACAAAGATACTCTTTGAGTATGTCAAGGAAATGCCTAAACCAGAGACTAAACTGAGCTTAGACATCGCCTCTCTAATCGGCCCGCTCTTCTTCACATGGGTCATTCTGTTGTTATTTCCTGTAAGTCTTTAGATTATCTAACTGAAAGATTTTAAAAACATTCCTCATGTCGGCTTTAAACGTAGTTTTCCTCTGGATCATATTATAGGTGATCTTAACAACACTGGTGTATGAGAAACAACAGAGGTTAAGAATCATGATGAAAATGCATGGACTTGGAGATGTTCCTTACTGGATAGTTTCATACACTTATTTTCTCTTGATATCGATTCTCTACATGTTGTGCTTTGCGATATTCGGTTCACTCATCGGTAATAATAGCAAAACCTTGCTAATGTATTTTTATGTTCTTTCTCAGTTCTTGATGCTTTTACTTTTTCTACAGGGTTAAACTTCTTTAGGCTTAATGACTATAGTATCCAACTTGTGTTCTTCTTCATATGCATAAATCTTCAAATATCAGTCGCCTTTTTAGCATCTGCAATGTTTTCAGATGTTAAAACTGCTACAGGTACTGTACCATCACGGCTTTGGTTCAAGATTTGTTAAAATGATAGTCACAGTTGTTACATTTTCATTTGAGAGTTTCAGTTATAGCATACATATATGTCTTTGGAACCGGGCTTCTAGGAATCTTTCTTTTCCAATTCTTCTTGGAAGATCCTCTCTTCCCAAGTAAGTTCTTAAAACCGAATCAAAAGTTTTGCTAGATTTATTATGATTCATGTGATTTTTCTCTAGGAGGATGGATAATAGCAATGGAGTTATACCCTGGATTTTCTTTATACCGCGGGCTATATGAGTTATCACAATCTGCGTTTGCGGGTGATTACCGCGGGATTGATGGAATGAAATGGAGAGATTTTGGTAATGGAATGAAAGAAGTGACCTGTATCATGCTCATTGAGTGGCTGTTACTGCTTGGTTTAGCATATTACATTGATCAAATCATTTACTCCAGGAAACATCCATTGTTCTTCCTCCTACAAAGCACTTCCAAGAAGAAACAACACTTCTCTGACAACAAAATATCCAAAGTTGTTGTAGAGATGGAAAAGCCAGATGTGTGTCGAGAGGTAATGAAAAATACAATATGAAGATAAGTTTCATTATTGACAAGGCTAAGTAAGATTTGCATGCATCTTTTTTGGTGTCAGAGGGAGAAAGTAGAGCAGTGTCTACTTAAATCAACTAGAGACTCTGCGGTTTTATGCAATAATCTCAAGAAGGTGTACTCGGGTAAGGACGGTAATCCTCAGAAGCTCGCGGTTAGAGGATTATCTCTTGCTTTACCTCAAGGAGAATGCTTTGGCATGCTTGGTCCTAATGGAGCAGGCAAAACCTCTTTCATCAACATGGTCCGTATAAACAATATCATACCTATTGATCTTTTGTCTAATGAGTCAATCCTCAATCTTCTAGTCAACCTCTTTGACATTCTAATGTTCTGTGTAGATGACAGGAATCATCAAACCATCGTCTGGCACAGCATTTGTCCAAGGTCTTGACATACTAACCGATATGGACCGGATATATACAACAATTGGAGTCTGTCCACAACATGAGTAATCTATAAATATAACAATCTCTGTTTCTTTCTTTACTTTAAGGCTGCCTTGTTTCTTAGTCCATTACTCCATTTCATTGAAATTTCTGCAGTCTTCTGTGGGAGAAGTTGAGTGGAAGGGAACATCTACTGTTCTATGGAAGGCTCAAGAATCTCAAAGGTTCTGTCTTAACACAAGTAAGTGTTTGTTTTAACTTTTAACGTGGTCGGTTTGTGAATGGCTTATGCAAAAACTGATGAGTTTTTAGGCTGTCGAAGAGTCGCTTCGCAGTGTCAACCTTTTCCATGGAGGGATTGGTGACAAACAAGTCAGTAAATACAGTGGAGGGATGAAGAGACGGCTCAGCGTCGCTATTTCTCTTATAGGAAGCCCCAAAGTAACTTGAAACATCTCTTGGTATCTATGTTCTATGATATGTAATAAGCCTAATTTGAGGAAATTTGTCAAGGTTGTTTACATGGATGAGCCAAGTACCGGGCTAGATCCAGCCTCGAGGAAGAGCTTATGGGATGTAGTGAAACGGGCTAAGCGAAAAGGGGCGATAATACTCACCAGTAGAGTCTTCTAAGCATCTTATCTCCTTTTTGTTCTGCCTTATAATGTTTTCATACACAAGAAAACTTCAGCTTTGGTCTTATGCTTCAGCACATTCAATGGAAGAAGCTGAAATTTTGTGTGACCGTATAGGAATTTTCGTCGATGGTAGTTTGCAATGCATTGGCAATCCAAAGGAGGTAAAACTACAATACACCTTATACTCAATCGTTAGAAACAGAGTATAACAGTATGAACTTGAGCCAATATTAACTGAAACATTAATGACAGTTGAAGAGTCGATATGGAGGATCCTATGTATTGACTGTGACAACCTCGGAGGAACATGAGAAAGAAGTAGAGCAATTAGTGCATAACATCTCTACGAATGCAAAGAAGATATATCGAACCGCGGGGACTCAGAAGTTTGAGCTGCCAAAGCAAGAGGTGAAGATTGGTGAGGTGTTTAAGGCTTTGGAGAAGGCGAAGACAATGTTTCCAGTAGTTGCTTGGGGACTTGCAGACACAACTCTTGAAGATGTCTTTATAAAGGTTGCTCAAACTTCTTAACTAACAACTCTTTTGAATGATTCCTTCAGATCAATCTCAATCTTTTCTATATCTTATGTCAAGCTCAAAATCACAAACTATATTTCATATAACTCTCTCTAGCCACTTATGCTCTTAAGAAAATCATTTATTTCCGTAAATAGTTAATACGAGCTTTCGAGTCTAAAAAGGGAAACAATGGATAGACTTCATTTAGACGTAATTTTATTCCACAAATAATAAAGAGTCTCTTAATCTTATCCCTTTATTCTCGCTTTCTTTACTCTGCTTTTGCTCCTATCCTATTCCTATGCTTTGTCTATTCTTACTTTTTCGACCAAACTAAAAAAATTACTGTGTCAAATCTTCTTTCTAAAGGATAATGAGACAAAATTACTTTTTCGAAATCTTCTTTTAAAAGGATAATGAGACAAATTACTTGTTGGAAGAGTGACTAAAATAGGATTTGCAGGAGCTAAGTTCTAAAAGTGAATAGTAGAAATCAAATGTACAAAACAAAACGTACACCAAAGAATTAGGGGCATAACTCTCCAATGTTATATCATGGTTAAAATTTTCAACGAGTGGTTTCCAATATAAACTAATTTACTGGTCTAATTCTACAATTTAGATTATTCCTTTTTTGGTCAAACCTACAATTTAATGTACTATAGTCTTTTCAAGCAAGAGAATTTAGCTCGAATCAAATTCAAGAAACTCACCCACCAGAAGAGAGAAAAATCAAAGTAGTCTACTTTTTGCAAGTTGGTCCGTGGGTGGGTGCATTTAAGAACGAGGGACATTGTTCGTGACCACGAGAGCACGCACGCATACCAAAACTCAATGAAATGACAAAAGACATATAAACAAGAGAGAAAAATGTATACACACAAATAGAATAACAACTATTCGTGAAAGATAGAATAGAAAAATTCAAAATATACACCTTAAATTTCATGTTTCTACCCACAAAAAAAAAGAATGTAGAACATTCAAAAACTTATTTTTTTGTATATTTCTGTTAAAAAACAACTGTAATATGAAAAGTCCTAAAATAAAAGGTCAAGACTAAAAATATCTTATAAAAATCTAAAATTACAAAACAAGGAAAATTTGTTTATCAAAGTTTGGGATAATAGTCTTATCTCTTTCATCCACACTAATATAAATAGGATACATACACAACACATTACAAGAAGATAAATCCAAACTTTTCTTTCTCTCTCTTTCGTTTCCCATTTTTTCTCTTATTACTCATAGATCCTGATTGATCTGAAAAAATGGTGAAGAAGCAATCGCCATTACACGTTGTCGGTGTGTCTGTTTTGATGGTGTTGTTATGCAGTGTTAATTACAGTCTCTGTGAAAAGATCAAAACGTATAAGCTCACAAGAGGAAGCTTAAGTGTTACTTTCACTAACTATGGTGCTGTCATGACCTCTCTTCTCCTCCCTGACAGACATGGTCTGAGTCTCTCTTCTCTCCTATCTCATCCTTTTTTTTTACTGATTTTTCTGTGTTTCAAATCTGAATTTGCTTTTCTTATGATTCAGGAAAACAAGACGATGTTGTTCTTGGATTTGATACTGTTGATGGTTACAAGGTAATTTTCATTTTCTTACTTTTTCTTCTAATAGGTAAAGATTTTTGCTTATCACATTCTTTTGGTCAAAATCTTGGGGTTTGGATAAAACTCGATGTCCGGCTCAAAAAAGACTTTCCTTTTAAGATGGTCACGTTGTTCGATATATCCACTTACTATTAAAAAAGATTTTTTACTTTGTATAACCACCCACGTGATATTTGGCGTTATTGTTAGAGACAATTAGTTAAGTTAATGATAATATTTTTTTTGTGTGTGTGTAGAATGATACAACATATTTTGGAGCAATTGTGGGAAGAGTGGCTAATAGAATAGGAGGTGCTAAATTCAAGTTAAATGGTCATCTCTACAAAACCGATCCCAACGAAGGCCGTAACACTCTCCATGGTACTCAAAACCGATCGCATGAGATAAATCTTCAATTGAATTTCATTTCTATAAATTGTGTTATTGATGATGGTTTTTGTTGTTTAATAATAATCAGGTGGTTCAAAGGGATTTAGTGATGTGATTTGGTCAGTCCAAAAGTATGTTCCCACTAGTCACATTACTTTCACATACGATAGCTTCGACGGTGAAGAAGGTAAATCTAGATCGTTTTTACCATTTTGTGAATTTCATTATTATTTATCTCATAATATTTCTCTTTTTATTTTACAAAATAAAAGGATGCAATAACCTTTTTTTTTACAACCATAATGTATTTTGAAAATAATAAATATATATTTATATATAATATATATAATTTATTTTATATTGGTTTTGAATGGTTACTGCAGTTTAAGCAGACAAAACCGTCTACAAATCGGATCACTTTTTATTTATCATTCACAAATTATAGTCCGTAACGGTACACACTCAAAAAACCAAAAAAAAAACCGCTGCAAACTAACTGTGGACCGTTTTCAAACTAAATCCACAACGATTTATAATTCGCCCTAAAAATAATATGGATTGCCGACGGATTAAGTCAGTACTAACTACATCATCTATTTAAAGCAAAAATTTTAGTATGATTAAAAAAATAATGAAGATGATTTCTATTATGTGAAAAAAATAAAATAATAATTTATTATTTTTGACAGGTTTTCCGGGCAATGTGACGGTGAAAGTGACGTACATGTTGATCGGAGAAAACAAACTCGGTGTAAAAATGGAAGCAAAGCCACTCAACAAACCTACACCAATCAACTTAGCTCTCCACACTTACTGGAACCTCCACAGCCACAACTCCGGGAACATCCTCTCCCACAAAATTCAACTCCTCGCCGGAAAAATCACTCCCGTCGACGACAAACTCATTCCCACCGGAGAAATCACCTCCATTACCGGAACTCCTTACGATTTCCTCGAGCCACGTGAGATCGGTAGCCGGATCCACGAATTACCCGGCGGTTACGACATCAATTACGTGATCGACGGACCGATCGGGAAACATCTGAGGAAAACTGCGGTTGTGACGGAGCAAGTCACCGGGAGGAAGATGGAGCTGTGGACGAATCAGCCTGGTGTTCAGTTTTACACGAGTAATATGATGAAACGTGTCGTCGGTAAAGGTAAAGCCGTTTATGAGAAATACGGTGGCTTGTGTTTGGAGACTCAAGGCTTCCCAGATTCCGTCAATCACAAGAACTTTCCGTCGCAGATTGTTAATCCCGGCGAGAGTTATTTGCATGTTATGCTCTTCAGATTCACTGCTCACTAATCGGGTCGGGTCGGGTCGGGTGGGGTCGGGTTATTAGGGCTTAATATTTCCGAATAAACTCGCCAACATCGTTGTAATGCAAAATTGCAAATGCCAATAAAAATATTCGACTTTTGCAGGAAGTTGTTAAAAGTTGTTTATTCTCAATGGTTCGTTTTGCAAATTGTTAAAAATATTATTTTTCACAAGAAAGTTCTAAATGTTTAGGAGTGATTTCAGACGAAAACATAAAACGGTTTAAGTTTTTTTTTAAGGAACTACGGACCAGAGCTGGTAGTAGGGGGCTTCTTGAACTCGATCTTGTCGACTTTAACTTCTCCATCGATTAGCTCATAGACATAGACTACAGCTCGGAAACCATCGATGTCCATAAGGACAAAGCTTGGGTTAACGTCTTGGTTTATGCTGCTGTAAGCTCCGGTTGCAGAGCCCGGGTTTATCACCACTCCTCCCTCGTGTTTGTACGCTGTGAACTGGTGGGTATGGCCTGTTACGAGAATGTCGACGCCCAGTTGTCTCTGAAGCATGGCGAGTGAGTCTAGATCACCCCATGGGATCACCTGTACCACAAATAGAGAAGCTCGTTTTCATACCACTGCAAATAAGTTATATAACTTAACTAACCATTGCTCTTATTCTCTTTCATAGTTTTAGTCTAAAACATTGACATTGAAAATGAAAATCATTGACGCCGAAACTTTTATCCTAGACCTTTCCCGTTTACTAATCTCCAATACAGTTCTTATCATATATAGAAAAAGTATGTGCAGATTAGAGGCATCTAGACAAAAACTATTTTATCACTGTTTACCATATGACAAAGTAAAAGGGTAGAAAGATAATATTCCATCTGATATATATTCAAAGCCTGTTTAAATTATCATGCAAAATAACAAGCGAGCCAACGCTGAAACTCACTGGGTAAGGGACACACACCAACAAAGCAATGAAGTAAAGGCAAGCAAAATTTGGTTTTCTAGTCTGAGAATTCTGATAAACAGATGATGTATGATACGAGGGATTATTCGTATGCTGCAAATGCTAGCGTCTAACTCGTAAAGATCATGATGAAATGCACAAAGAAGGGAAACTGAACCTGGTGGCCATGACACAATCCCAGCTTGAATTGCCCAATAGTCAAGGTTTTATTCTCAGGGTATCGCGCATCTTCGTCAAACTCCCCTCGAACTATATGCAAATCAGGGCAGATAGTCTTCAAGTAGTCATGGATTTCCTACAACAGTCAAAAATATGTTAAGCTTACCACAAACATGAACCATATAAGACTTTGCAGCATACAAATAAATCAGGTCTGCAGTTTCTCTAAGATGGGTTTTCAACTAAACACCTTACAAACTTCTTAACATATCTTCCAACTAAAAGAACATCATTGGCTTCTCATAAATGACTCATCGATGCTGACTTAATCACTTTACAATTCCATGGTCACAAGCAAATCTAAAACTAAAACTGATCAAACCAAAATGTAATGGAATTCCTCTTCCCATTTTACACGACTCTCACACTACAAGGTAAGAATTCAAATCTACACAATCCAGCAGATATAGAACAAGCTCCGAGTAGATCACATAATTCACTATTGAGTCTCCTTATCAAATTTCTGGTAAGGCTTACACAACCAAGTAAGAAAATAGTTCTAAACAACCCAATACAGGATAAACATAGACTAGGTTGCATCAGAGAAAAGCATCATATAAAGCTTGAAATTAGAGTCTACCCTCCTTCTGAATCCTCATTTCTGCTTCATAAGTAAATATCCCAGAAACAGTTACATCAGACAGAATGATCCCACAACGACATTAACGAAAAAAAATAAAGCATACTAGAGATGTAAAAGTTGAAAATTTGAAGGAAAAAAAACACTACTTTGATGCAGAGATTTCCAGTGCAGATGATGTGTTGAATCTTCCCAGGAACAAGCATTGATTTGAACTTAGGAGGTAGATCAGCCGCTCTATGGGGTACATGGAGATCCCCCAATGCCAATACCAGCACCATTTCAAAACTTTCACCAAATAAAAAACCTTCAAAGACGTTGGTGAACCAATCAAAGATCAAAGTTTGTCACTTGTTAAACTAAAGTATAAAGAATCTGGATTGAGAAACAGATCAAAAACCAAAAGTCAATGAGATCTACAATACAATGTGGAATCATTTCCAAAACCCTTCCAATAAAATCATAACACCAACGTAATCAGATATCGCATAGTTTCAGTTAACTACAACTGTTAAGTCTTTCTTTCACTAAAATCGAACCTAAATCATACTTCGCGAAAATCAAACATAAAAGCATGGTTTTGACACAAAGTAGACAAAACCCAGATGTAATTCAACACTAGCTGCGTCGAAGAGATTAAAGGGCTTATTGAATGATTCTAACTACAGAGAAGAAATTGCCAGAAACTTGATACAAAGGTGGATGATTTCCCCAAAAGTTAAAAAGCGAAACTTTAGAAGATCAGACAGAGCTTACCAGATCAAGGGCTCAAATAGACTATCGAATAAGATTCCTGATTTCAAGGAATTTGATGTTTTTGTTCTTGCGGATCTTCTCAGCGATCGCCCATGGAAGATCCTTTGTTTTCCCTTTTCTTCTCTCTCGATGATCTTAGGAAAGGCAAAACAATATTTAAAAAGACTGAGATTTTAGAATTAAAAATTATTTTTTCATATATTTCAACATTGCGTGAATTTGCTGTATAACCAAAATCTAATATAAAATTAATAATATAACACTATATTCAAAAATATTAAGAAACTAACATATTGAAGTAGTGAAAAGACAAAATGGTACAACATTGAGAGACACGCGCTAAAGAGGATGTGATGAGATGTGTGGAAGAAGAGACAATAATCCAATGTTAAAAAAATAATATTACTCCAAATGATTTTAATTGTTGAATTAGTGCTATAAAAATAACTAATTAAATTTTAAAATAGTTTTATAAAAACATAAATTTTTTATAATTTAATACAAATTATTTAAAATAGTGAATAATGTTTTGTATAAAACAGACAAATAAAATAGTATAGAATGAAACTAAATAGTATAGAACAAAACGTAGATCCAAATGACTGAATTAAACCGCTTTGATCAAAAAATACTATACCCTAAGATACAACATTGGCAACCCAAATAACCAAGATTAATTGTAGCGGTGACGTTGACGATGGTAACATTCTGACAGTTTTTTTTACCCATTCGTTAATCAATAGTTTAAACAGACAAACAAATCGAAATCGAATGAATTGGTTTGTTTGTAGGATAAGTTAATAGAATTACAGAAACATTTTCTGGGCAAATCAAAGAAGTTGGAATCTTTAATAGACGTCATCGGTGATGCAAACGGATAGAGAGAGAGAGAGAGAGAGAGAGAGAGAGAGAGAGAGAGAAGAGANAAGAAAGAGAGTTACAATTAGACTGGAGAAAAAATATCGAAAAAGAGAGAGGAAAGAGGAAAAGAAAAGAGAGAAATGGGCAAAATTGGAAATAGTATACAAAATACAAAATATATCAGCCATCTCTTTTGTTGATGTCATTTTCTTAATTATAATATTTTTGTGCGTTAGTTTTGCCAATTGCCCTTCAACATTTTGATATTTAATACGCAAAATTTAAGTTGTTTTAATATTATATTATTTTATTCACTAAGACAATGTTAATTTAATATTGCATTAATCTTAAGTAATACTATAAATAAAAATAATATTAATATACAAGTTAAATTCATGCATAATGGAGCTTGAATATATAGATAAATTTTTTTGATGATATATAAAAGAAAGAATTAAAACTAATGATATCTAAACTATCTAATTAATATTTTAAATTAAAAAAAATTTTGATTTATCACAAACAATGTTAGCCACTAAAAAAATGTGTATGAGAGAGAGTGTGTTTCTAATGTAGAACCATAGAATTCTCAAATAAAAACTAGTTCTAAAAGATTTGTCTTGAAAAATAGTTTTATTTATTTAATTTAATTACTTTTAATGGGAATATCTTAACTTGGAATTTTGAATGGATATGTTCTAATAGCTTTATTTCATGAATTTTACTCTTTTACTTCTATAGCGCACAAGCCCGGCCCGAAGCAGAAGCCCAAAAAGCAAAGGTTTCCGACAGCAGATTTTATAAAAAAAATTAGGGGCATCAAATTTGAGAAGGTCCTTTAGTGTAGTGGTTTAGTGGTGTGTCCTCCTTATAATGTTTATTTTGGCATTTAAACAAAAACGAAAACTCAAAATAAAAATTAAATAATTATTTACTAAACAATTTAATTTCAAAACATTAATTCTCTCTATTCTACAACGATTTGTTTTTCTTCTTTGTTCATCACTATCAAAACTCTATAAAAAATATATTTTAGTTTCTTCTCCACATTAATCTCTTACACTAGTTGTTTTCTATCTTCTAGTCGAAGTGTTGGAACTTTTGAAAAGAATGGATGGTTGTTATCCAAACACATTGATCGTTTATCGTATACTACTCACCATTCTGGTTTCAGTTGCTTCCACGAAGATAAATTTTTTAAAATTAAAACTCATAAAAAATTATTTACGTTCGACTATATCTCAAGAGCGATTGAATGGTTTGGCGCTGATATCTATAGAACATGAACTGGTTGATAAGCTCGATTATAAAAAATTTGCAGGAGCAAAAGTAAGAATGATTATGTTTCGCAATAAAGAAAAATGAAAATTCTGTTTTTTTTGCTTGTAATGAGATTTCTCTATAGAAATCGGATCTATTCGAGGAAATTGTCTCTAAGCATAAAGTATTTGAACTTTATTTTGGTATAATCTAGGATAACATGCATGTATTTTTGAACGTCTAAAGAATCTCAGACACACAAACCAACTTTTATGATGCGAATGCAAATCTGCTGAATTGCTACAAACTTGTTTTTAATTCTGCACGTCATTTTAGAAACATTATGTACTGTGTACAGCACTTGCCTTTGATTTTCTTCTATCCAGGACTTGCCATATTTGGCCTATAAGGCTTTATTGTAATATTATTTCTCTTTTTATTATAAATATCAAAGAGAAAAACGATATGTTGTCGCCATGTTCTTTCTATTGTTTGCTCACACTAAACCGTTTATTATATTTTTACATACCAAACAAAACTATCAAGAAAGCTTCAACTTTTAATTATATTTTTTCACAGTTGGCAAAATGAAAAATCAATATTGCCCACTAGATCGTCACACTAATATGTGTTTAGAGTTTTAGGAGTTTTGCTGTCCAAAGTTTTTAATTAATTAAACAAGATAATGGCATAAAATATGAAAAAACAAACATAGTTAAATTTGTAGCATATTTTCTGTGGGACGTCAATTTAGAGCAACATGCTATATTTTATTTAGTTATAAATATAAAAAAATTTATTTAAGAAGTACGTTTTATGTAATTTAAAATTCGTGTTAAATTTTATTATATATAGTCACACTGTAATATGGCTAGATAATGGTTAAATTATACTTCCTCTGTTCTAAGATATTTGATGTTTTGAGTTTATAATTTGTTCCACTAAAATTGATGTTATGTAAAGATATCATCATTAATTTAGTTTGTGACCAATAAAAGTAGGAGAGAAGTAATAATAATACTATTAAACTAACAAAATAATAATTAAAAAATACAAAAGTTATTTTTTCTTAATAGATGTGCAAAACTCAAAACATCAAATTTCCTAGAACAGAGGGAATATGTATCTTCATTTTTGGTTTTTGATCAACATGTATATTTTTTCTTTTTTTAATAAATCGACATGTATCTTCATTTCTATCTATATATTATTACTAAAACAATTTTTTGGGGTTTGAAGTTCTCTAACACCATTTCGGGGTTTAAGGTTTATGTTCACAATCCGTATAACGCCTTTAAATGCTTGACGAACATGCATGATGCATCTAGATCGAATATCTTTTGTTAAACACTGGCTCGACCTAATCCCATTCTTTAAAGAATGTGTGTTGCTGCCGTGTTGACAGCTAGTTTGATCGGTGTAGGCTCTTGAACAGTATTCAACAAATCGATGTGCCTCACTTATTGCTCAAAGTGTTCTGAAAGAAAATCGTATTCAATCGTATATTGGACAAGGAGGTCCAAGATATGGTTTGATGTCCTAATCGAGCTTGATGCTCAATATCATTTATTTGCTTTATGATTGCTTTTTCGTATTGGTTTATGATTGAATTATTTCTCCGACCACAACAAAAACATTTTTTTTTTCATTAAAACTCAATAGTCAAACAATCGTACCATGAAAATATCTTAAATTCAATACCTTTTCTCATGTCTAACAGGGTTGTAACACGCCTTGAAATGTCATCAGCTGATGATGCTGCTGTACATGAATCAATTTAATTTGTTTATTTTCGTCAATGAGGATTACTTATATTAAACTATGACTTTACTAAAGACAAATTGCACATAATCTATAGAAATATATATTCCCTCATCCTCTGGTAATCCTTTCTTGGTCTACTATAAGATTTATTCAATACTCAAACTTTAATGTCGAAACTAAAACTGTCATAGAGAACAAATATATAGCCACACAATAATAATTATCCGATTTTCAAATTTCTTTGGAAATTTTCTCGTTGAATCTACCGTAAATCAAATATGAATTAGTTATTAGTTCAAGGAATAAGATTATGAAATTTCACCACACACACAAAAAGCCCTTTTTCAATAACGAGTTATGATTATATCCATAAATATTAAAACAATGAAAGTATAATAATCTTTAAAATAAGCTTAAAAATTGTTTTGATAAATGATCTTATATTGTTGTTTTACCCTCATCATTTTGTACATGCATGATGATACAAAACTACCAAACACTTCTTTAGTTTTGTTTTGTCAAACACTATTCTTTCTTTCTATGCAATTATATCTCTGTTGTCTTCATTCTATTTCTCTCTGTACTTCTTTTTTATTTTTCTTCTTAAAATCATATTCGTACATAAATTTTAAATATTGCTATCAGTTGATGAAATTTCTTTTTAGAAAATCATTAATATCTTTTCATCTCGTAGATATAAAATATTCGAATATCCTATGATCATTTCTATTTGACAACATATCCAATGATTATCATAATAATTATTAAATTTACTAACTATGTTAAAGAGTAAGTAGTTAAATAAATAGTTTGGTAGTTAGTATCAGTTATCAAACCAGAGAGAATCTTTTAGACTCGATCAAACAAAGACCTTCCATTACAAAACCTCAAAAGTTGAAGTCAATAAAAATCTCTTACAACCACAACAACTTCTCAGATTCTTCTTCGCTTTGTTGTTCGTTCTCTTCTTCAAGCTCTCTGTCTCTCCAAATGGGCGACACCGGTAGACACAAATGGTTCTCCTTCCACCACCACCGTTCAGCCTCCGCCACAACTATGCCACAACACAACAGCCCCGGCGAAACTCCAACAGAGTTCCTCTGTCCCATCACCGGCTTTTTGATGTCAGACCCCGTCGTCGTCGCTTCTGGTCAAACATTTGAACGTATCTCCGTCCAAGTTTGCCGGAATCTCAGTTTTGCTCCAAAGCTTCACGACGGAACTCAACCAGATTTATCCACCGTAATCCCAAATCTCGCCATGAAATCAACAATTTTAAGCTGGTGCGATCGGAACAAAATGGAACATCCTCGTCCTCCTGATTACGCTTACGTCGAAGGTGTTGTTCGTACCCGAATGGATTCACTTCCTCCGGGTTCGGGTCATCGGATCGCTAAATCCGAAATCTTACCACCGGTGGCTGAGAATTCAAATTCAAATTCAGATTACGATTCCGTGATGGGAGCGATTCGATCTCGTTCAAGGACTTCATTATCGTCAACTACTTCTCTTCCACTTCACCAAACCCGACCCATTAATCACTCGACCCGGATCCAAAGCTCATTCTCTACATCGGATTATTCATCTTTTCCTCCGATGTCACCGGAAGAAGAAGAGATCTACAACAAATTGACAAGTGTTGACACAATCGATCACGAGCAAGGTCTGATTCAGCTAAGGAAGACGACGAGATCAAACGAGACCACGAGAATCTCTCTTTGTACTGATCGGATTCTCTCATTACTCCGATCTCTGATCGTTTCACGGTACAACATCGTGCAAACAAACGCCGCCGCGTCGATTGTTAATCTCTCGTTAGAGAAACCTAACAAATTGAAAATCGTACGGTCAGGATTCGTTCCTTTGTTGATTGATGTTTTGAAATCGGGATCAACGGAGGCGCAAGAGCATGTAATCGGAGCTTTGTTTAGTTTAGCGGTTGAAGAAGAGAACAAGATGGTGATCGGAGTTCTTGGTGCGGTGGAGCCGCTTCTTCACGCGCTTCGTTCATCGGAGAGTGAGAGAGCTCGTCAAGACGCGGCGCTTGCGCTTTATCATTTGTCGTTGATTCCGAATAACCGAAGTAGGCTGGTTAAAGCCGGTGCAGTGCCGATGATGCTGTCTATGATCAGATCCGGTGAATCGGCGAGCAGGATTCTTTTATTACTGTGTAATCTGGCGGCTTGTTCGGAAGGAAAAGGTGCGATGCTTGACGGGAATGCGGTGTCGATACTGGTTGGGAAATTGCGAGAAAGTGGAGGAGCTGAGTCAGACGCGGCGGCGCGTGAGAATTGCGTCGGGGCTTTGTTGACGTTGAGTGTAGGGAATATGAGGTTTAGAGGATTGGCGAGTGAGGCGGGTGCGGAGGAGATTTTGACGGAAATTGTGGAGAGCGAGAGCGGAAGCGGGCGGTTGAAGGAGAAAGCTTCAAAGATTCTACAGACATTGAGAGGCGGAGGGAGTGAATTCGGTGAAGGAGCGGAGGCGCGTGAGTGGAACCGTATGTTGGAAGCGAGTGGGCTAAGTCGTTCTCAGTTTCAACAAGGAGGGCAAAAAGGGGGTTTTGCTTATTCCTCTCAGTTTTAGCTCTATTCAATTTTTTTATTTTCATTTTCTTATCTCTTTTCTTGTTGGTAAATTTTTTTCTCAAATATTTGTTTTTTTTTCACTCTTTTTTGTGACTAATATTTTGGGAGTGAATTTGTAATATCTGATTTTAATCTTCTTTAATTTGTCATTTCTAATGAAACGACAAACAGTAAAATGTTGATTATTTCGTTTGTAAAGAGTTGCTCTTGTTTAATTTGTGAAAACGTTAGACAAACAAAAGTCGTCTCGTGGAGAGTTACTCTGTTTGGTGTACCGTCTTCAGATCTTTTGATTAAAGTACGTAATATAAGATTTGGAACGAAGATTTAGTCGTTGGTCAAATAATTCTAAGGTCAACGTTTCAAAGTGTACCAAGTTGGAATATTCTACAATTATTTTGCCTGAAGTCATGTAATCCAATCGCCAATTTGCCATTCGTCATGCAAACACGTCATGGGTACATAGCCACACATACTCTATGGACCCTATTTATATGTTACGAGAATAGCTGGACGTGTTGAATCTTCTTTCTGCTAGAGAATTAACCACGAGCGAATTACACTAGTGTTAGACAGTGTCTGGTACAACCGTACAAGTGACAACATTCCACTATTAATTAGAAATTAAACTCTTGTTGCATGGTAAGAAACAATTTGTTTTTAGGTTAACTTTTCAGGAGTTATGGACTGAGAGGCCCATACATCTCTCCATGGATATGAAACAATTTTTGATCTTTTGCTTGATGCCTTAACATGCCAGAAATAAAAATGCTAGGTGACATTTTCTTTCTTTTTTATTTTTATTATGCTAGATGACATTATCATTGAGGCATAACCGTTGTATTGGTTTAGTATTGCCGTTGTTGCTTCTCCTGAACTCAGGGACTTTAATTTTATTGAACCGGCCCCTGGATTGAATAAAAAAATAAAATTTTGCACCCAAAACCCAAAACAAAAAAAAAAGGAACCGGATCTAATTTATACCGAGAATTTAGTCAACCGGCCCAGATTTCACTAAATTTTGTGGGTAAGAAATAAATCACTTCAAAACAAGAAGAGTAAACCGATCTGAATATTGCACCGGTCAGTCGTTTTCCTACGAGATGAGTAAAGCCCAAAAACGGAAACGCCTAAACAAATACGACGGCGAATCAAAAACTCCGGCCAATAAATCAACCGTCGACGGCGGCAATCCTTACCCTACACTACTTAGACCTACCGCTGAAGAATGCCGAGACGTAAGGGATGCTTTGTTGTCTCTCCATGGATTCCCTCCCGAATTCGCTAATTACCGCCGTCAAAGACTCCGATCATTCTCCGCCGTCGATGATCACGATACACAGTGTAATCTGAAATCTGAGACATTGAATGAAACGGAAGAGGAGAGTGTACTTGATGGGCTTGTTAAGATTCTTCTCTCGCAGAATACAACTGAGAGCAATTCCCAAAGGGCTTTTGCTTCTCTTAAAGCTACATTTCCGAAATGGGATGACGTAAGTGCTATGTATTGTGAAGGTTTAAGTATTGTGATGTTAATTATAGTTATGAGTTTAGGTTAAGATTTAGTTATGGATCAATCATCAATGCATAGAAATAGTTCAATTAAAGCATGTTCTTGGACAAAATTGGGAAACTCTGAGCTTAAAACTCTTTAAGATTTTGGTTAAACGTTTTGAGAAAATGTATATTGCCAATGTAGGTTTTGAATGCTGAGTCTAAATCAATTGAGAATGCTATAAGATGTGGAGGATTGGCACCGAAAAAGGCGGTGTGTATCAAGAACATATTGAACCGTTTGCAGAACGAAAGAGGTAGATTGTGCTTGGAGTATCTGCGAGGTTTATCGGTCGAAGAAGTAAAAACCGAGCTCTCTCATTTTAAAGGAGTAGGACCTAAAACGGTAATAGCCTCGCTCACTCGATAGAAACTATCTTAAGCTTCTTATTCATAGTCCTTTAGACACCTAACTCTTGGTAACGATGTAACGATCATTGGCAGGTTTCTTGTGTTCTGATGTTCAATCTCCAGCACAATGATTTCCCAGTAGACACTCATGTGAGTGTTTCTTGTTTATTCTTGGCTTTTGGTGTTTGTTTTTCATTGAGTCAAGCAGATCACTAATGAGATACAAACCCCGACTGAAACAGGTGTTTGAGATCGCAAAGGCGTTAGGTTGGGTTCCGAAAACCGCAGACAGGAACAAAACGTATGTTCATCTCAACCGCAAGATCCCTGATGAGCTCAAGTTTGATCTGAACTGTCTGTTATATACACATGGTAAGATCTGCAGCAATTGCAAGAAGAATGTTGCTAAACCAAAAGCTAAAGTGGCATCTCCTGATGATTGCCCTCTTGTTGGTTTTTATGATTTAATAGTTTAGATTATCAGAATTAGAACTCTTTTGTTGACTTGTTGCTCTTAATCTGATAAATTATAAAACAGATTATTAAAATGACACAATCGCGTCTGTTCTATACGACATACTCGAGCTCATTAGTTTTGCATCCAATACCAGATTCATAACATCACAACAGAAGAGGTCTACAAATGTATACTATATAACTTCGGGGTCAAAATGAAATTATTCTTAAGGTATGGGTCAAAAACAGAAAACGAAAATTACAATTTAATAAGTTCATTATTGAGAAATTTGCAGAAAAAGACCTTTTCGATTTCGTCTCCATTGATGATATTCGATAGTTAGTGGCTAATTTGCTATCATCTCACTGCTTCAATTTTGGCTCCTCATCGGAAATGGCGTTTTTACTCAACACCTCGATTTCATCTCACCTCCGATCTTCTTCCCAGGTTTTGTTCTTGGATCGAATCGAATCTCTTTTAACGGATATAGTTCGATTCTTATATTTATGACAAAATCGTTTGATCTTTATGCAGAAGACGGATGGTGCTTTAGCTCAATCCCGTCGCGGGTTCCATGTGGAGCTAGGTGCTCGTGAGAAAGCTGTAAGTATCTCTTACATTTATATCTGTTATAGGGTAGGGATCAGGGATCGATTCGGTCAGATTAGATTGTTTAGAAAAGGAGAAAATTTGTTTTGGAAGGATCTTTGTATGTCAAATAGTAATTGTAGGTAGTGTAATTGTTCTGAAAGAGCAATACCGAATCGAAATTAGCTGAGGCAAAGAGGGATATGGCTCCTAGAAGATTTGATTTTTTGATAGTTTCTCTGAGATTCATGTTTTTCAATGGTTGTCTTTGTTGCAGCTCTTGGCTGAGGATGCATCTTTGAGGAGATTCAAGTCGCATAAGAAAGGTGTTCATAGATTGAAAAGAATTGGAGATGTGCTCACAGTTGTCGTTGTCGCTGGTATGTGAAGTTATTTTCTTTACATGATCAGTTTCTTTTTTGTTGTGATTCATCTTGTACCATATAGGATGAATCTGAACTTGGTAGTCACTGATAAAAGTGTTTAGAGATTCACTTTAGGATGTTTTTTGTTGCGATTCATCTTATAACAGATTTTTCTGTTATCGATCAAGAAAAGCTGCAGATGAAAATGTATCCTTAGTTTTCTGAAGATGTTCTTGTGCTTTACCATATTATCTGATCATGTTTTCATATAAACAGTGGAAGTAAATTGGATAGTAGATAATGTAGTAGCTGGGATGGTTTAGATGGTGGTATCTCGCCAATGGTATCTCCATTGAATTAATGTTATTGCATCCTCTGTTTAGATATAATCAGCACTTAGTAGAATAGTGTGTGTAGCTCATATAGTTAGGTGTTGATGACATAGTTTTGTGTGTCTTGAGTTGGATTGCCTTCTGATGTGTGCTTGTTTCAGGATGCTGCTATGAGATCTATGCGAGAGTGATGAGAAAGGAAGCTCAGGCTGCATGAGGAAGCTCATGAGTTTCTTTATCTCCCTTTTTAGCAATCTCAGATATTCATCTTGTTACTCATGTTTGGCTTTTGAATAAGTGAAGAAACGAAAAGGATTTTGTAATTGTCCTATGGCGAAACCTTGTATTTGTCTTCCAGAAATCCAAATCGCTTTACATGGAATCACGAGCTCATTGATTATTGAAATCCAAATTCACTAAAGCATTCTCTGTGCTCTTCTCTTGTAATGTATTGTAGAGTTTAACTTTATCGTTGCTTCTGATACTTCATAGTATTCGATATCGAAAATGATAAGTTTTCTTTTGCTATCCATTTTGCGTTCATACAATTCTTATTCCTCCGGGTTCATGTTCTATTGTCATCAAGCCAGTTTCCGGATTCACAGATTCTATATTACCTTAACAATTTGTCAGTAGTTTAGTGTAACTATTGTAAGAAAAGTTTGTTCTTTTGCTATTACGGAACTTTTAGAATCACATTACAAATTTAGTGAAGGTATCAACCAAAAAATTTCATTTATTTAATTGCTCCTAGAATCGAAACAAAGATATAGCAGTTGTATGAAAGAAACAACACACACAAAGATTCAAGGAAGCATCTGCTGCTTGAGGGATAGATAGCAACTGAATTCGGATCATTCGGGTTGTTCTTCAGATTCCTCAATCTCCAGCTTCTGCAAGGAAAAGAAACATAAAATGGATTTAGCTTTGGATAAGACATTAACAGGGGTAAGATTTGTAGTCCAGAAGGGCATAACACAATGTAAGATTTGTAAGTAAAACTATACACCAAGAGTAAAAGAAAGGTCAAGGGATACAAAAACAAATTAAAGCAAACCATGGATTATTACCACATGGCATCTACCAGTTGAGTTCTCTTAAAATTTGACAGGAACATTAAATTTCTCATAAACAGTTGTAAAATCTTGAGAAAACCATAAACAACCATTGCATTTTCATTTTGATACTGTAAATTCACTTTCTCCATGAAACTAAAAAAGGTGAATGAATATTAGCCAAGGAAACAATTTTAGCAACCTAATGCAAACAATAGCTCTGAATCCAAGACACAGGGGAGAAGAGGATGTTGATTGGCTGGAGTAATGTTCAGAGGCTTCACTCTTAGGTATAGGTCTACTGTGTACCGAGCCTAAGATTGAAGATATCATGGTCGGTGAGTGAGAACTAAACTTATAAGCAGATTGGTTAGTGTGTGGATTTTCCCGGGTTATGGTTGAGAGTCTCTCTCACTAATGAAGTCTCAATGGGTTGTTTTAAATATGTTCTTATCAAGTTCCTCACAACTTCGCACATAAAAGGCCTTCTCTATCAGTTTAAGATATATTATGGACTTAGAACACATATTTAATATCCAAACTGGGACAAGATCTTGCTGCTAGAAAGATAAAGACATTACTAACACAGCTGATCCATTGCGTAGACTAAGTATCTAAACCAGTAATCTCTAACGATGCCAGAGATATCACCATTTCCAGAGAACCAAAGCATGTAGTATATGATTAAAATTTTCCAAATCCTAACAGTTACTGCACAAAAATTTGTTTATCAGATAAGAACTAGCAACAATATAGAAACTTTCATAAACCCTAAATTTGGCCCTCAGGTCAACAGCAATCCCAATGAAATCAAAGAAACTTTCTACAAGTGATCATTTTCATACAGCCGAAGAACCTCAATCATCTAACAAGAAACGAAAATAATAATGTAGAGGAAACGTGGATCCCCCAAATTGACAAGTGAAGGGAGAGAAGAAACATACAGATTGAGCGTTGTGCCAAGAGAGACCACGATAGACATTAAAGGAGAAAGTAGCGGTGAGGTAGATGGTGGCGAGCCCTAGCCCCGCCGTGAAAGCCTTGAACGACCAATCTCCGGCTCTAGTCACTATCCCCATTTCTCTTCTCCTCCTTTTTCAACAAACAAACACCACACCGGATATTTATTATGGTTCGATGCAAATGTGTACCGACTGGTTTGGTTAACATTCGGTTTATTATGTTTCTAGTTAATTCGGTACAATTGGTAAAGGTAACGATTGGTTTCGAATTTGAACAAAAACATGATTTCGAGTGTGAGAAATTGCGGCACAATCCAACGGTTTTGTACAACTTCGATTTCATTGCTCCAGAAACCGGTTGAGGAGAACATTGTCCGTATCTCGAATCAGGTGATGGTCAAATTTGATCCCAACTCTCACCTTAGGAGTCTCATCAATGCAGGGAATTTGCGAGCTGCTCGCCAAGTGTTCGATAAAATGCCCCACGGAGATATTGTTTCATGGACATCCATCATTAAAAGATACGTAACTGCAAACAACTCTGACGAAGCACTGATTTTGTTCTCCGCAATGCGTGTTGTTGATCATGCCGTCTCACCTGATACCTCTGTGCTAAGTGTTGTACTCAAGGCTTGTGGTCAAAGCTCCAATATTGCATATGGAGAATCTTTGCATGCTTATGCGGTGAAAACTTCGCTTCTCAGCTCTGTATATGTGGGAAGTTCTTTACTGGATATGTATAAGAGAGTTGGAAAGATTGATAAGAGTTGCAGAGTCTTTAGCGAAATGCCTTTTAGAAATGCTGTAACATGGACAGCGATTATTACGGGGTTGGTTCACGCTGGTCGTTACAAGGAAGGTCTTACGTACTTTTCTGAAATGTCGAGATCGGAAGAACTATCTGATACTTATACATTTGCTATTGCCTTGAAGGCTTGTGCTGGTTTACGTCAAGTTAAATATGGTAAGGCGATTCATACTCATGTGATAGTGAGAGGCTTTGTTACCACTCTTTGCGTGGCTAACTCACTCGCGACAATGTACACTGAATGTGGGGAAATGCAGGACGGACTTTGTTTGTTTGAAAATATGAGTGAGAGGGATGTGGTTTCGTGGACAAGCCTTATTGTGGCTTACAAGCGAATCGGTCAAGAAGTAAAAGCTGTGGAGACATTTATAAAGATGAGAAATTCTCAAGTCCCTCCTAATGAACAAACTTTTGCATCAATGTTTTCTGCGTGTGCGAGTCTTTCTAGACTTGTGTGGGGCGAGCAGCTCCACTGTAATGTTTTGTCTCTAGGTTTAAATGATTCTTTGTCAGTGAGTAACTCGATGATGAAGATGTATTCTACATGTGGGAATTTAGTCTCTGCTTCTGTTTTGTTTCAAGGAATGAGATGCAGGGACATTATTTCGTGGAGTACCATTATTGGAGGGTACTGTCAAGCCGGTTTTGGAGAAGAAGGTTTTAAGTATTTCTCATGGATGAGACAATCAGGGACAAAACCAACAGATTTTGCTCTTGCTAGTTTGCTGAGTGTTTCAGGAAACATGGCAGTTATTGAGGGAGGCAGGCAAGTTCACGCGCTTGCTCTTTGTTTTGGTTTAGAACAGAACTCCACGGTTCGTAGTAGTCTGATTAATATGTACTCGAAATGTGGAAGTATCAAAGAAGCTTCAATGATATTCGGAGAAACAGATAGAGATGATATTGTTTCTCTGACAGCTATGATCAATGGATATGCAGAACATGGAAAGAGCAAAGAAGCTATTGATCTGTTTGAGAAGAGTCTAAAGGTTGGTTTCAGACCCGACTCTGTAACTTTCATCAGCGTTCTCACCGCCTGCACTCATTCGGGACAGCTTGACCTTGGTTTTCACTATTTCAACATGATGCAAGAGACGTATAATATGAGACCAGCCAAGGAACATTATGGTTGTATGGTTGATCTGTTATGTAGAGCAGGACGGCTAAGTGATGCAGAGAAGATGATCAATGAGATGTCATGGAAGAAAGACGATGTAGTCTGGACCACACTTCTCATTGCGTGTAAGGCCAAAGGAGACATTGAACGTGGGAGAAGGGCTGCTGAGAGGATTCTAGAGCTGGATCCTACTTGTGCAACTGCACTTGTAACACTAGCCAATATATATTCAAGCACAGGGAACTTGGAAGAAGCTGCAAATGTAAGAAAGAATATGAAAGCAAAAGGCGTGATCAAAGAGCCCGGATGGTCATCAATTAAGATCAAGGATTGCGTTTCAGCGTTTGTATCTGGTGATCGGTTCCATCCGCAAAGTGAAGATATATACAATATCTTGGAATTAGCAGTATCTGGTGCAGAAGCTCATAGATTTGATTGCACATTAAAGAGAGCTTTTGGGGTTAATTTATATTCCTGAAGAAACAATTAAATATTCTCATAGTTCAGCTTTTTGTTTAATCTGCTCAGCTGATTCAGTCAATAACAATCAATGTAGATATGAACCTTTGAGAAAATAAGAAGAAATGGATTAGTTTGCATTTTGCAGTAATACTAATAAGATATGGATGAGTCTGATTTATACATCAATCAATATGAACACGTTACAGCTACGAAAAACAAAAAGATATAGGAGAAGCTGGCTAATTCCATGGACTCTGAAGCCGTGATTCTCTGAAAACAGAAGTGCCACCAAAACCCGCTGGTGAAGGAGATGAAGCAATGTAGTTTGTTCCAGACGCAGAAACAGTGACTGCAGGACCGGGTTGAGAAGGACCAACGAGCGGGCTCCATCGAGAAGTATGTGGAACCTGATAAACAGCAACAACAATCAATCATCATATATACATATATGAATGCAAAATCAGAGATTGACCAAAGAGATTCTAAGTAGTTTGGTTATATTGTTGTTTAAAATGAAGATATTGAATATTTACCATATTGTGTTGTGACAAGGCTGCTGCTCTTCTCAGAGGAGATTCAGATGATGAAGAAGCGCCACACAGTCGAAGCAGAGTACGAGTTTGAGCATTATTATGATTCGCTGCATCATCAGTTTCCCCGCCTTCCATGTGAGTACCAACATTACCTCCTGAGTCATTCGAGACATCCACATGGAGTGGAAGAGAAGGACGAGTGGCTACGGTGGTTCCTTGTTGTTGCATGTAGCTGCGTCTTTTCAATTCTTCCTCAGCATTTAAAATCTGCGTATCAGTTAATTTGACGAGTATGATTACCTCAATAAATGGGAATCGGTATACAGGTGAAACACCTTTATAGAGAGAAGGGCAGACACTGAACTGACCTGCTTAAGCACTTGGACTAGATTGTGTTTCTTTGCATTCAAAACTTGTAATCTCTCCTCCACTTCTTTCCGTTTTAACTCTGTCTCGCTTGGTACTTTTTCAGCTGCTTCATTCGTCTGTTTCGAGAAAAGAGAATACAGTCACGAAACGAAAAACAACAAAGCTATAGAGAAACAAAACAACTTCACAGAAAATAACTACGAGATTTAAGCCTTCAAGGTTCCCTAATTGGTAACTCTATTGCAGCCTGCCTGATTGTTTCATCAATAGACTTGTTGCATCACAAATTCACAACATCTATCAACGTGACTTAAACTACTTGAGCACACACATCAATGAATCAAACTGCTTGTGACCATGGCGGCTTCGCTTATACAACGTTTATTCTACAATTCAACAGATCAGCCACTTAACTTCAGTAAATTCACCTAAAATGACATAATCTTTCCCAATCTTCCTATGTACTTCACAAAACTCAATGAGCATGGCGATTCTAGACTTAACTCAGCTAAGTAGTACTCAAATTCTATCGGGAAGGTCACATAGAGATTAATATCAAAGAAATTCAAACATACCTCCTCCTCCTTGGCCGCATACTTGTGTGGCACATTATCGGTTTCCTTTGATTCCGTCACTCTCCCGGGACGATCTCCACCGTCTGATCGAGCTCCTTCAAAACCTCTGTCGTTGTTCTCATCTCCCTTAACCCGATTCCCACAAATCTCCTCTCTCTTTACCTCAAATAGCTTCTGCTTCCCAGAAGAACCGTTCGCTTCAGATGGAAGAATTGGATTCTCCTGATCAGTAACCAACTCAGTCTTGACGCTAAGGTTCAAATTAGGGTTAAGGGGGAGACGAGAAAGGGCTTTTTTACGGCGATGAAGAAGAGATTTGAAATCCTTGAAAGAGAGATTACGGTCAGGCATTATCCACCGGCGAGGTACGTCGGGAACTTTGTGAAGGTTGCCTCTGTACATAGATATCGCCACCATCTTCTTCTGCTTTTGGGTTTCTTCCGTTCGTCGAATTCGCCGTTGCCTTCTGCTTCCGTGATCATACGGCGATGGGATTTCGACTTGCATGACGTTTTGCTCTGAGAGGTTAGAAACGTGTGTCGTTTGTTTTAAGTATCTACCGACGAATTTGGGCCTTTCACCCTTGCAAACCCAATAATATATGTTTAAAAAGCCCATTTAATATTCAAGAATTTTGATACACCTTTTGGGTTTGGTAGTGCTAGGTATCAGTGCTTCACGGGGTAGTTCTCAACGTTGATATTCTCCGTTTTGATTTATTCTCCAGATTATTTTAGTGCGATCTAACGAAGAAGCAGAAGAAGATCTCACTTAGATATCCAAACTCCGAAAGTGAGTATCTTGCTTGGTTTACTTATATGGTATTGTGAGTACTAAATATTAGACGGTGGGCTTCCAACCTACCTGGTAATAGGTGGAGAGGCTTATATCTTATATATACCACTTAAGATCCGATCCAAGTATTGGGTCCGGCCGATGTGGATTGGGTTGAGTATGTGCGGATCGGGCTCTGGTACCATATTAGATTGTGGACTTCCAACCTAAAACCAATTGACAATATGTGGAGAGACCCATATCTTATATATACCACTTAAGATCCGATGTGGGATAAAATCGCTAATACTAAAGAGATATCTTTGTGTTTGTTGTTGATGGTTTTTGTCTTTTGGCGCATCAAGATTAGTACTTTTGGTTTCTCTGTGGAGTGTATGCAACTTCTCTAATCAATGGTGTTATGATCAGAAGAGTGTTTTGATTCTGGAAGATATGTATATATGGACAGTGATTATAGTCTACATAAGAATTTGAGCAAAGAAGCTTGCTCTATTTGAAATAGAGCGGTACAAGTTTCTTCAAGGTTTCAAACACACTTGTGAAGGGATCAAACTGGACTGACTTTCTTAATCCAAGATCTGGAAACTGGTTGGTCAGTGTTTGCTCCATACCTGGCATGGACATCATGGCTGCTAGCTCAGCATCAGTCACTTCACAGTCCTGTGGTGTATCCTTTATTTTTTCCGGGTCATAGCCAAATTGTGCCAAGTAGTTCTTGTACTTTGCGATGAACTCAGGTCCTGGATTTGGCGTCCTTGAGTATACCTAACATATCAAACACATTAGGTTTATATAAGAGATCAGTGCAAGAGATATTTCTCAAACTCATGAGTTCTTTCTCTTAGAATCACCTGAACAAAGCCCTTGTCTTTGGCTCCAGAAACAAGTGCGTAGTTGTCGTAGTCTGTGGCTATGACATCATAAGGCAACTTGGGGATAAAAGGAATGGTGGGAAATCGTAGGAAACACTTCTCTTTAATCATCTCTTGCTTTTCTAAGTCAGTCTCGCTTTTCTCGAGGTCTTCCGCTCCCACGCATTGAACTTTCCCTCTGATTCCTGTTATATATCCATCAGGGCTGCCATGAACACAAAATGTATCTACTCTAATGGCTGATTCCTTCATATCAAACGTGTATACTCCCTGCAACAGTTGAAAGGTTCTCACACTATGTTAGCAGAGGATGTGTTTTCACAATTTGTGGACTTGAAGAAACAATTACCTGAGTGCAATGACAGTCTTCTTGGCCTTGACCTGCAAATCCACGCTTAAGAGAAGCTACTTCAAACCATCTTCCAGAGTACCTAACAGGGTCAAAGTTCTTAGCAGTCATGCCTCTCATCATCATCATCATCATTGATTCCGAGTCACCATCAGATGGAAGAGTCAGCTTGTTTTCTCCCACAGCAGCAGCACTCCCTAGTTGGCAAATGTTCTGATAACCAGATGAGAGATCCAACGCTATACCCTGCCAGAAGAAACTCAGAAATTTCAGACCGCTTGTGGTTGCAATCGAACATGCTTATAGCAATGTCGGCTCCAACATACCTGGCCTGCCTGAGAGAGAAGCAAAATAGCTGCAAACCCTGAAACAAAACACTTCCTCAAAGCCTGGATTTCAAAGAGATTCTCCAAGGAACATTTTAACTCAGGATTCTTCAACAACCTTCTGGAAGAACAGCAGCACTTGACTGTGACAGAGGAATGAGATCTCCTGTCATAAGTGAAACCAAGAGAAAACAGAATTTCTGAGATCAGTAAACCAAGAATCTCTATAATCCAAGATAGTTCCATTCCAGGATCTGATTCTGTAACTTTGTTCCTAAACCTATAACTAAATTAATGATCTTGAGGTTAATCGGAGCTAATGAAGTTGTGATTCAAAACATAAAACCATACCTTGTTGAAGTGGCAGCAGGTGGAGAGAAGCTTTGAGAAGAAACTGGTCTTGAGAGGCTTATACTACTACTTAATAATATCATATCTCTCTCTTTCTCTCTCACTTCTTTTGGTCGCCACAGACTTTTATGTCTTTTTTTAAGTGTTGACAGGTTGGGAGATATTTCTTTCTCTTTACCTTGTCACAGAAAAACACTGTCGTTTTGAAAAATTCTAGTGTATAGTATTAGGATAGTATTAGGGGATATTAACGATGTGATTAGTGCATGGCTTCACCTTTCACGTTAACTAGACGTGTTATTCGAATAAAACATTTGACACCTATCTCAAAACAAATAAAATATATTGAATAGTTTCAGTGTTTTTTTTTTCTATGAATTTTGAGTGAATTTCATAAATTTTGTTCTGACATTTTATTTTAATATCAAGAATTATCATCTAAAAGATTTAAGTTTTTGACTTTTGATTTTTTAACAAAATAATTTAAATGCAAAATTCAAAGAAATAGTGTAAATGTTTTCATTAACAGATAATTTGAAGTCGACGCTTTATTCTGGACAATGAAGTGTATGATTGGTGCCGACAACCAAGAAGTAGGTTTTTCACAGACTGTTCAGACCTAATGAAGATGGTGTCTTTCCCAACCAAATGGCCAGCATTTTCAGCGTATTTGGAGGAGTTTCAGAGCGATAAGGAAGAGTTCACTTCTTTTTCTTTATCTTTAATTTCTCGTAATGTAAATGTCAAAGCGGATAATTTGGCACAAAAAATTCTAAATAATGTAAACAACTTCCCTCTACATTATCTCGTTTGAGTCCTAAACAATATCTATTGATAAAAAAAAAAATAACAGATAATTTGAAGATATTTTCAAAATCATTAGTTAAAATATTCTGATATACTATCGAACATGTTTTTTTTTTCTAACGCACGTATGGATATATCAATTATTCTTGAACCATTACACTCGAGAATATTCTGCCATGATTACTAGAGTTCTTGTACAACCAACTGAATGTGACACAATTTTAAGCTGAAGGCTGAAGCCATTCGTAGGGCTGCTCTAACCATCTCTTTGGAATCAGATTCGAGGAATACAATCACATGCTTGTAGCCTATATTTCCAAAACTTAGTGTAGTCCTATGAACATGGCTTCAGCTTCTAGGGAGCATGATACTTTAGGTATTAGTTCGGGATCCAACATCTAACCTACTAACACACACAGTTTCTTGATTATTTCCTCAAGGTTCAACACAAGATCAACATTACATTTTTGAGTTTCATAAATAAGTGGAAGTCTAGTATAATTACCTGAGTAATGTGAGTATCCTCGGGAGCTAATGCATCATTAACATTTGTCTTGTGTCTCTCTTCTTCACTCAGCCATGTTAGATTTTAGCAGAGAAGCGTCCCTTGAATAACAAGTTAAAAACCCAAGAAAAATAAAGCAAATAGAGTTACGTTGCACTAATATTCAAGTTCATTAGAGACTCCAAAAAGATATATTATTAAAATTAGAGAAACTCTGAATTCATAACCTTTAAGTCTCTGACTAAAAGATAATAATAAAATGTCAACAAAAGTATAACAAAATTTCGAGAGCATAATTAGGGATCACGAATTGAGAAATCAATTCAATTATTCACACTGGTTAGACTGAAACAAGTAGCTGCACTTCTCAATTCATTCTCTCCAATTTCATCAATCTGTTCCTTCAACGATCCACCAGAGCTACAACCACCAATATACTCCAATTCAATCACCATATCTACAGAAGAAGAAGAAAATACATATTTCATAGTTTTACAAAGGAAAAAACCCCTACCTTGAGGCCTACGCTTCTTTAGAATCCCCAAATGATTGCCTATCGTCAATGATATCAAGAAACTGATGGAGTTCATCGTATTCATGATCAGCTTCTTCTTCTTCCACTCGCTGATGATTTGATACCATTTGCAGATTTACGAGCTGTGATTGTATTGCCATTACACCGTTACTCTTCATCTCATGACAGCTCTCGTTTTGGTTGCTGTATCCTCCTCCATTGTTGTTGTTATACAGAAATCGATTCTGATCACCCCAAACATTGTTATTGTTGGTCAGAATCTCCTTGCCCGAATCTGTATTATAAGCAGGAGGACTATAGCCATTGTTGTTAACCTCACTGCAGCTATAAGTGTAAGACATTTGTGGCTGTTGTGTTTCGGAAACTGGTAATAATGAACTAAAGAATGGTGTAACGACATTGCTCTGATTATTGTTAACGTTAAGTCCCATACCCAAGTCAAGCTGCTGCGATGTAACATCTTCTTGCTGCTTATTATGATCACTACCAAGCTCATGAATCATCTGATTATGATTATGGTTTTGGTTTTGATTTTGACCGTTTTGTGGTTGAGAGCGATATAGTTGTAATTGAGAATTGACAGCTTTGAGTTCTTCTTCAGCAAACCAGATCATGTATTGAAGTTGTTGCGTGACGCCGAGGCAACCGTGGACAGGAGAACGGTCACGGACATAAGACTGGAAGATGATTGATTTCATTGCTTCTGGTTTCTGAGTTTCGTCTAGTTTTTCGAGGATCTTGACGATACTTCTTACGCCGAATAGCCTGTGAACGTTTTGGAAAAGTTTCGGTTGTTCGGCTGGGAAGTAAGGCGCGAGGGGGCAGTCCGCGGCGCAGCGTCTACGTTGGTACTTGCACGCGGCACAAGCCCCACTCGTGCCGCCTTTAAGAGTCATGTAAACTATAAGAGCGATCAAGAGAAGATCTAAAAGCCTCTCCTGTAACCCTTTGTGGATGTGTTTTGTATTGCTCATTCGATGGGAACAGAACAAGAGACTCTGGAGAATTGAGAAATGAAAATGAGGATTTTGAAAATGAGAGATGTGTGCGTTAGTGTGTCTGTGTGTTAATGGTTTTTGGGAAATGAGAGAAGGGAAGAAGGAGAAGTAGTCTGGTATATAAGCCGGATATTTCTCTAGTAAAGAAGACTAAGTAAAATACAGATTATAAGATTGATTAAAAAAAACGTTGTTTGAGTATCTTCAGGGGAGATTCTTGTTTTTGAGTTTGTTTTTGTTTACTAATAATAGTTGCTTTGTTTTTACTTGATATAACAGTAAATATATCTTACTTGTTTATTTTTTGAGTTTTGGACTTGATCAAGTTTTTTTGAATTTTGTACTTGATCATCTTGATATAAACAATTTTGGGACCAAGTTATTTAGGTTTTAAATTGGATTGAGTAACAAAATAATTATTATGTTCAGTCTTATCTTAATTGAACTACTAAACATCTAAAGTTATATTGAATTGATTTTATTGAAAATTACAAGATTATTGAAAATCTTGTAAAATCTCCCTGGATAAGAAGACTTTACAAAATTTTGGAAAAACTAATCATAGAAATTATACAAAACTCTCTAGTAATCATTTAAAATCTTTAATTTATCTACTTTCAATATATTTTTAAAGTCATTAAAACTCTTTTTATAATCTTGTAAAATCTCCCTGAATATAATTATAAACTTTGATTTGTGATTTCTCCAAAATTATAACATATCACCAAAATATTGTATACTATTCTTCCATCTTCTATAGAAGGTATCTCCACTAAAGTGAAAATCACACGCATAAACACAAAAACTATGGTATTCGTAAGTAAAGTTACATGAACAGGGAACCATCCATGAAGAACTTGAAGTTTTATTTTCAAATATTTTGTTGGATATTTACTTTTCATGTGTTAGATTAAACTGCTTTGTTCTAAAAGTTGTTTGTGTGTTGATTTTCACATAGATTACCGGAGCACATGTGGAACTTGAGCCATTAGAATATATATATTGTCATCACTGTTAATAAGATTTCTGCATCTGTTCGTATCATTGGCTTTTGTTTATATCCAAAGTCATGATTCACAATCTCTCTCTTTTTGTGATACTTTTCATGATTTTAATTTGTGAAGAAAAGAGTATAAAATCATAATCCAATAACACAATATTTTAAATCATTAACAATCATGAAAACTGTTTAAGTTGAATAACACAAAATTTGTAATGACTGTATTAAAATATGAATCAAATAACTCCAGATTTACAAAGACTTTAAGTTACTTTTTACAAATCAAAATCTAACAACACCAAACTTTAACAGAGTCTTATAAAATTTTAATTGAATAACAAAAAAAATTTCATGACATTTCAAGTCACTAAAAATCCATATAAATCACAAACAATAACAACCCCTAAAAAGATTTTGGAAAAACTAATCATAGAAATTATGCAAAACTCTCTAGTAATCATTGAAAATCTTTAATTTATCTACTTTCAATATATTTTTAAAGTCATTAAGTGTGTGATTGGTTCATCTGTAACTGTAGATTTTTGCTGTAGAATTTTTGTTGTATGTGTGATGACTGTAGCCATAGATTTTATTGCTGTAGAAATTAGGCTGTAGATTTTATTAATTTAATATTATTACTTGAAGAAATTGGTTGTAGAAATAAGATCATGGTTGTCTGTATATTTAAACAAAAAAATATTATTGGTAAATTGTACTTATGTGTTATATAATAGAATTCACAAATATCAATTTAATATATATATATAAACAATGTAAGTTATATATATGTCATAAAGTAGATATTTACCTATTATTTATATCCATAAAACTAAATTTAATATATATATATATATATGAAAACTATAGTAATGTTTTTTAAAAAAATGAGAAAAAAGTGAAAAAAAGAGAAAGAAGGTATAGACCTTCTAAAGACCATAAAATTGTGCTTTAGAAAAACATGAACTTACAGACAAAATAATTAAAAAATATTATTTGGGCTCTGAGAAAAAATAGAAAAGCTAAAGAATGATTGTTTAATTTTGGGGTTGTAACTTTTTTAGTGGCTTTAAAAACTTTTTACAGCCCAACCAATCATGGCCTAAAATTCTTTCAAAATCACAAACCAATAACACTCCCTAAACGTGGAAATTGAACAACAACAAAACCAAGCGTGTAACAAATTAATTAAGAACTAGTTTTTAAGCTTCAGACATAAACACACATTGTTGAGAAGTCGAGTCCCATAAGATCATATAAATATATTTATCAAAATTGATATGATCTTATACAAAACGACCGAAGAAAAAAAGGTTGTAATGAATTTTCATTTATTTTCTCGAAAGTTGTATAGATATTTCTTTTTTTGACAATCAAACTCCATATATTAATTCACGGAAAAGAACTCGATTCTATAGAGAGCCAATCAGGTACCGTTGAACTTACATGGGAAAAACAAAACCCGCGAACTCTTGCACATTTTGCAAGATGATCTGCGGAAGTGTTACCACTACGAGAGATATACTTAATACTAAAACAAGCAAATAAATCTCTGTAATAGACAAAATCCCTCAATTCTGCAGAAAAAGTTGGCCACTCCTCAGGATTAGATGTCATCTCTAAAAGATCTGAACAATCCGTTAAAATGAGGATACTTGTCATTGGTATTGCCACTAAGCACTTCATTGACCACAAAAGAGTTTCCAATTCAGCATGAAGGGGTGAAAGACTTCTACGTGAGCCTTTAAGTCCTAAATGCAACAATCTTCCTCCACATGAAACAAGCCAGCCATGTCCACTCCTAGCCTCCGCCTCATGCCAAGACCCGTCAATAAAACATACTGGATTAAACTCTGGAATTTGTGTCATTTGCACTGTTGGGTTTGTCTCGGATTGGGGATCTTCTCGTTGATTTGCTCGTCTCCACTCTCCTTCCTCTTGAATTGCTAAATCCAAAGTTTCATGAGGTGGAACACACAAATTATCAAAAATCTTTCGATTTCGCGCCTTCCAAATATACCACATGATCCATGGAAAAATCTTTAAGATCTCCTCATCCGCACCCACTTCCTTACCACGCCAATACAAATAATCTAAATTATTGTAAAGTGAAGGTGAAGGAAACAAAGTAGGGGATGATGGGATGTTAGATAGGGCCAAACTTGTCTAGCTGGAGGACATTCAAAGATCAAGTGATTGATCGTCTCTTCTTCTGCTCCACATCTAGGACATCCTTTATCTCTGCCAATATGGCGATAAAATAGTCGTTGGCACGAAGCCAAACAACCAGAGACACATTGCCACACAAAATGTTTTATTTTTCGTGTAGTTTTTAATTTCCAAGCTTGCGCCTTTAATGCCGTAACACTAGGTCCCTGAGAAGGGTGGTCGCAAATAGGACGAGAAAGAGTTCTCGCGACTTCGTATCCAGATTTGACGGTGTAATTACCAGACTTTGTCATGGTCCAACAATAACCGTCACTCGAGACATTAAGACTCGGTTTGATCCCTAGTATGAGGGTAATTTCTTCCGAGAGAAACAGATCCCGAAGACGGTCCATCTTCCACTGTTTAGTCCTAAAGTCTATCAAAGAATTGACACACACAAGTGGGTCTCTCTCCACTGCAAGTCCCTTAGGAGGGCGAGCCGGTGAATCTGGTATCCAAGGATCGGTCCAAATGTATGTGCCAAAACCAGACCCAATAGTCTTGCGAATTCCAAGTTTAAGAACATCTTTGGCGGCTAGCATACTCCTCCAACCATAAGACGGACGATTAGAGACAGTGATCTCTAAAGGACTACAATACCGAAAGTATCGTCCTTTAAGGACCCGACTAAAGAGAGAATCTACGAATCTTAATAATCTCCATAATTGCTTCGCCAATAATGCGAGATTGAACTCTTCCAACGTCCTGAATCCAAGACCTCCGTCTGATAGTTGAGAACAAATTTGGTCCCATGCAATCCAATGTATTCCCCGACTCTCTACTTTATTACTCCACCAAAAATTGGCAATCGCACTGTTAAGCTTATAATATATTGCTTTTGGTAATAAGAAACACGACATTACATAAGTCGGAAGGGCTTTTGCTTGTGATTTGATTAGGACTTCTTTACCACCTTTTGAAAGAAACTTAGAAGACCATGTGTTCACTCGTGTTTGTAGCCTATCTCTCACAAATGCAAATACTTGAGCTTTTGAACCATGAATCTTTTCTGGAAGTCCTAAATATGTCCCCATCCCTCCTTCACGTGATATTCCGAGAATTGATTTGATATCGTGCCTTACATGAGAAGGTACCTCATTACCAAACATAATGGATGATTTGGATAAATTGATTTCTTGTCCTGAAGCCCCTGCATAAGAGCGGATAATGTCAATAACTTCTTTACTTTGTTCTGCATTTGCTTGGCAGAAGAACAAGCTATCATCAGCAAACAAAAGGTGCGAAACTCTTGGGCTTGCATAAGAAATTCGAAGACCTTGGACTTTTCCTTCTCTCTCGGCCTTTCTAATTTGAGCTATGAGTGCTTCCGTACACAAAATAAAAAGATACGGAGAAATAGGATCTCCTTGCCGAATGCCTCGTGACGGTCTAATACGTCCTTTTGGATCCCCATTAATCAGAATACGGTATGAAACTGAGGTGATGCATTGCATTATCCAGTTTACCCATTTATGATCAAAACCCATTTTTTCCATCAAAGCTCGGAGGAAACTCCATTCTACTCTATCATAAGCTTTACTCATGTCTGTTTTGAGAGCCATAAACTTTTTCCGATTTGTCGGGTTAGAGCGAAGTGCATAAAAGTTCTCCTGGGCGATCAAAATATTGTCGGTGATTAGTCTTCCTGCAACAAATGCAGATTGTGTCTCGGAGATTAATTCCGAAAGAAATTTTTTAAGTCTTAGACTCAATATTTTTGAGATGATCTTATAGCTTACATTACATAAGCTAATAGGACGGAAACCTGACATTTCCCGCGGTCTTTCCACTTTTGAAATTAGACAAATATTGGTCTCGTTCAGCTTTTCATCAAAGATACCGGAGCTGAAGAAGTTCTTCACCATATTAATGAGATCACCTTTTATTATTTCCCAAAAACGTTGGAAAAATAAAGCAGTCATCCCATCCTGACCCGGAGCTTTTGTCGGGTTTAGGGAGAATAAGGCGCGTTTAACTTCCTCTTCGGTGATTTCTTTTACTAGAAACTCATTCATTGTTGAGGAAACGGACGGGGAGATATCTCTAAGAACTATGGAAGGATCTATCGTGTTTGCGGATGAGAAAAGATTTTCAAAATAATCCACAGCAACTCTCTCGATATCTTCTTCATTATCGACCCATACACCGTTATCGTCTAAGATGCCTAAAATCTTGTTTTTTGCCCTTCTCTGTTTCGTTGAGGCATGAAAATATTTTGTATTTTTATCTCCTAATGCCAGCCAGTTTTGGCGAATCTTTTGGTACCAAAAAATTTCTTCTTTTGTATAAGCTTCTCCCAATCTTTTCTTAAGATCTCGAAGCTCTTCTAGAGAAGCACTATCATCAGCATAATTTTCCTCAATCTTATCATGGAGTTCTTTAATAAGCATTTCCGAATTTGTTCGGGTTGATTTCTTCCATATGGAGATAACTCTTTTGCAGTTCTAGATTTTTTTCATAATGGGGCGGTCTTCCTTCAAACCTTCTCCGCTCCATCCTTCTAACACTGCTTTTTTAAGTCCTGGTTTTCCAATCCATCTTTTATCAAACATAAATTTTCTCGAAACTTTTTCCGGACTTGATTGTATAGATGCTAGAATTGGTCTATGATCCGATCCCCACATCTTTAAGTACTCCACATTGGTGTGGGAATTTCTATGAACATATAATGCTTAATGTGACAATGATTTGGCCAAGATTACTTTAACTATATGACATCTTCTAAAACCTCTCCACTGAAACCACTAATGCTTTAATCTTAAAGACAATCTTCTTCCCCATCCTCTTTAAACTACTGAGATGAGTAAAAATCACATTTCTTCCTCTCGAGTTTTCGATTATCAAAAAATAGTACTTACTTTCTTTGCAGTTTGTACTTTGGGAGATCTGTCGCAACGTAACTCTACTTGCTCTGTTTTTACTTTTGTTTTCTAATTTAAAGTTTCTTTTCGTAGAGAAGAACCTGTGGTTGCAAATGTCCTCTCTTACACATAGAAAGAACATCACTCCAGCTACCGATAACCTGAAGATATTACATCAAATGTGTGATAATGTCAACAAGTGTATCTGCCTGCAAAGTGCGGTGAAAGGAAAGTCTTACCTTGACGTTTTGGTCATCGTACATGATCCACTGATCGTGCTCATGACTATATGCAAAACAGTGATAATGCTGTCCATAATAACAAACCTGGAGTTGCAGAGATACCAAACAAAAAAAAAACATTTTAGGGTGAAAGCAAACAATGAAAACACAAAGTACAGGCAGTTTCAAGTTCGACACCATTTGTCTTGTACTGTCATAGGGAAGAAGAAGAAGAAATGCGTACCACGGAAACTAAGCTATATGTGTTCTTAGGGTCCACACCACGGTACATGATGCTGATGTCTATCTCTGTATTCAAAGCTGCAAGAGTAGCGGCTATGTCTTCTACAGTCTCACATGTGTTTTGCCACCCTAAAACTGCAAGTCCCAAAATATCAGTGATCAGAAAAGGTTTGCAGTCATCAGAATCCTAGAAAAGGTTTTACCTATAGTAAAAACATGTGGTGGAGTGGTGAGAATATGGTGGATATGGTTGCGTTTCCCACACCCACCAGCTTCGCGATCACAAGCTAGTTGATGGTTCATCTCGACAAGATTTAGAAGTTCGTCAAATGAATTTTCAGCGCATGTAACCTATTAGGCGTAAAGAGGGACAAAACCAAAGTGAATAATCTAATAATATATGCGAAAACGCACGTCTAATGAACACTCATATGATACCTTCATGGTGCGTAGGGCACTAGCGTTGATGTTATGGAAAAAGGAAGTGTACTTCAAATGCCTGGACTCCAGCCCACAGCTGTAGCAATTCAATTGCTCAGAAACATCCATTCCAAACAGAGAATGGGCAATACATGAGCGATTGGCACAGTCCCATGAGCCCGTACTGTTGCTCTCAGCAGATTCTGTGTCAGACACGCTTGAACTTTGAGCAAATGAGCGATGAAGGCAGTCGAAGATTACGGCCAATACTTCTGAAGCATCGTTCATCTGAGCCTGTCCACCATATGACGCCCAAGTTTAGGCTCCTTTATGAAAACAAAAAGCTTAAACTGTAAAACCAGAGATTGATTCTTTACCTCTTGGAAGAAACTGCTATCAGGATACAAGTTACTTAAAGCAATCCTGAGAGATGAAGGAGCAACAGGTTCTTTTCGTGTTTCACTCGAAGCAGTACTTAAAGCTGTAAAAATCGCATACAATGAGCAGACAACACAAGGATCTCCAAAGTGATGGTGCTCTAGTGTTGAGCTCCGCAAGAACTCAGCCCGAAACATCCCCAGATTCCACAGAGACTAAAATCATACCAAAATCAAAATAAATAAAAAAACGGAAAACTTTTAAGCTGGAAATTATAGACATTGATACCCAAAAAACTAAACAGTTTATGAGAAGTGAAGATTACCTGTATGATAACATTTAAAAAGCAATTGTATTCGCCAACTTCATTCTGAAGACCTGTGCCAAATATGGCAACTCCGGGCGAACTCTGAGATTCCTTTGTGACATCAGATAAAACCCAATCATTGTTGTCTTCCAGAGATGTCCTCAAACATGATGTCATATTTCTACGACCTCGGTACACATCTGGGTTCAAACAAAATGTGCTGATGTCAGATGCTTCATATCAAGGGCCTTTGTCACCCCAATATTATCACAGAAAATTCTAAAAGAGAAGGTAGCAGCTGTTGGCATAAGCAAAGCATGAGAAAAAAAAAGATATATGTATATGTCTACAAGAAATAGATAAAAGAATGTGTACAGAGATGGAGGGAAGTGGTATATGTATACAGTAAACCATGCTTCATACAAATGCCTGTCAGACATGATATGTAAACAAGGATGGTTGAAAACCTACCAAGGCTTTGAAGTTTTGCCCTTTTAAGGTCAGCTTGAAATCTTTCTTCTTCATCGTCTTCAGCTTGTAATTGTCTTAATGTCTTTGGTCCCGCATCTACATCACCAGGATACAATATTGAATGCTAGATCAATAATATTAGAAAAAAATAGTGTTGAAATTAATGCAAATACTGTCATTCCTCGTTGACAGAACGCAAAAATCAAGATACACTTGTTGTAGAGATCTAAACTATTTCATTAGTTCCAAGTTCCGACAGATAGATCCGTATCATATCATCTACAATTCAAACTATCAATGCTTTAAAAACAACGAGACAAAGAGAAGGATCTAGGACAATAATTGGAAAAATAAAGTCTTACCACCATTGCTACGTAGAGTTTCAGATTGTCTCTCACTGTCGGTGCCTGACCTCTGAGATTTACTATCCTCGCTCTCAGAAAGTGTGACCTGATATTTTCCATCAACCAACTTGTTTGAAGCTTTTTGGCGTCTACCCCTCCTCCCAGGGCGTTGATCAGATTGGAAAACACCAGCTTGAATAGCTATACCGTTAGGCACTACTGCAAAACAAAAAGTCAAATATAAGTGCCTCACAAAGATCACTAGACACATATTTTCATACTCGAAGACCACTAACCTTCTTGGGATATTACATCCAGCACCTTTGCAGTATCAGATATCACACAATGATTTGTTGACGGGAAAACTCCATTTATATTCACTTTGGCTCCTTCCAAGTCATCAAGTTGTTTATTCCATTTCTCCTAGTAAAGCAAAGAAACCCAGAAATTAATTTCAAGAGATAAAATGATAAATTCTATACAAAAATCACACCTCCACAACCTTGTCACTCTATTGTTACCTGATTTATGGGTTTTTCTTGTTCTTGTAAATCAGCATCATCAAAGAAATTTTCTATGCAATCATCATACACTGCCTCTGTCACATTCATCGGATCTGAACAGCTGTATTTCTTTTTTTGTTCGGCGATGTGCTTCTCCTTAGCTTCATTCTCAATTCTTCTTTGATACTCTAGAGTTTTTGCAAGCTTCCTCTCCTCTTCCTCTAACTCGTTACAACGTCTGTATTCCTCTTCCTCATCACTTAACGCTTCAATGGCTTCAGAAACAACGTCAGCCTCTGAATGATCACCAAAAGATGCAACCGAAAGGAGGCTGGAAAACGAAATCATTCACATCATTCACCACCAACATTTACAGAAACAAAGATTTCCCAGGTTACACCATCTTAAAGTAAATTATGTTCAAAGCAGATCTTCACCTGTGCTCAATTGAGTCACCATTGAAGCGATGGTCGTTTCCAATAGTAGCCTATAACAAAACATTAAAGCTAGTTACAAATATAGACAAGAAATACCTAAAACGTAAACAACAAATAAATTTGAACCTTCAAATTCTTCAGTTTCCTAGTGTCTTTAATCTTTTTCTTGTCCTTCGACTTTTCCAGCGTGTGTTTTGAATTATCATTTCTTCCTCGACCCTCCTTCTTAGAATCAAGAGCTAGCTCAAAAAGTAACGCTTCTCTTGCAGCATCAGACTTCTCAGTGGCATCTTTCTCTGCCAACGCCTCCAAATGTGCCTGAAGAGAGACAAAGAGGGAGAAATTAGATGGAAATGCCAATTAGAACCTGAAAGTACACTGCAACCGATGGAATAAAAAGTAACAAGGTCAAAAGATTTAGATACTAACACGCATGTAGGACTTCACCAAAGGTAACAATACTATCTGATAATCGTTGGAGGAAACCGGTCCAAGCTTTAGCTCTAATTGCTGCATCCCAGTGACATTTCGCATCATTTGCGCGTCAATTCTGCTAAGCTGTGATATCACATTTAGAGATTACTTTTAAAGCAGAAAGGCAGTTAGTGATCATCGCAGTCGTGTTGATAGAAAAGGTTACCTCTGCAGACAATTGCTCTTTTTGTTTCTGGATCGCAACCTCTATGAAACTGTCAGCCTCATGTAAGGAATCTTTCATCCCCCATTCATCAGCTTCACCAGATTCCAGATCACGTAGCTGAGAACTCGTGCAGCCATATGATTCTTCATATCCAAATTGATTGTGGTTAAGAGTTTCAGCATCTTTCAACACATTTGTTAAAGCATCTAACTCAAACCTACTACTGATAAACACCAACTCAAGGTCATTTTCATTTAGCTCTTCTCTTCGTTTCCTCAGCACAGATTCATAGCTTTCATGGGTAAACTCTGCTGAAGTCTCCCTCTTCCGGCTTTCTTCAAGACAAAGATCCTCAACAGTCTGCAGTGCTCCCTCGTAGCTTAAGTGCTCGCATTTTCTCTCGCAGAGGTTCTGCAAGTGATAGAACTCCTTCTCAAGATGTTGCATGATCTCCAGTCCTTGATTTGTTTTCTCTTCCTTTGTGCGCATCCATGACACAACTTGTTCCTCGCTAGAGGGTCCTGTGAAGATCCATGAAAGAAATCCATCCGCACCAGAAGACACATCATTTCC
>Ga0041059_1000057_pt1 | contig 54398 bp, 51 predicted proteins | sample AraColnosormetaG_FD_56232 | JGI IMG/M metagenome (GOLD analysis project Ga0041059, IMG submission 56232) | Arabidopsis roots microbial communities from North Carolina, USA - Col MF nosort | ecosystem: Host-associated > Plants > Roots > Unclassified | place: USA: North Carolina | collected...
AGAGAGAGAGAGAGAGAGAGAGAGAGAGAGAGAGAGAGAGAGAGGAGGAGGAACCCGATCAGAGGCATCTTGAATAGACGGAGGAGGCTCTTTGTTATTCTTCGCTCCAAAGATTCTCTTCATGTTTCTCCTTCAAATCAACTAATCTCTCTGCGCTATAATCAGATGATACAGACACAAAGCCTTCTCCGAAGAAGAAGAACTCGATTAAACTTATTTGCGTCCGGCCATAGCTTATATATTCAAATAAAATAAATCGGCATCATTTGTAAATCTTGACATGTAAATTATGTCCTTTACTTTTTTTGGTCTTTTTTCAATAACAGGCCTTAAAACACTTTGGGCTTGTAGCCTGGTAATTCTCGGCGCCGGCTCTTTTTTTTACTTTGTTCCCAAATTTTTATTTATTATTTATTTTTCATTAACATATAGTAGAAATAATTAAATTTCTTAGATTACGATTAATTCATAATTATTAAAAATAATTGATGTAACCACAATTTTATTGTTTTGTTAATAACATGTGAAAAACCTAAAAATATCAAATTCTTTTTTCCAAAATAATAATCTATTAGAAACACATGAATATTTAATTATTTATAAAATTTCTTAACTGTTTAGTTTTGTATAAGATATGGAGAACTGGTATGGAAAACTGAAAATCGACCGAGATGACAAGGCTAAGATATGAGTCTAAAAAAGATTATTTTTCATTCTTATGTTTTACTTTCTTTTTTACTTATTATTTGTTTGAGACAGAGTTGGAAGATGGAAGCCAAAACTGGCTTAACTAAGCCAAAAAATTTATTTTTCGTTCTTATGTTTTGCTTCTTTTTTTCTACATTATTGCTCGACGCATGGACGAGCTTGCTCGCGGTGGTACAGACAGTAGCACACTGCCGCAACCACCACGATCACAAATGCAAATGCCGCCATGACTCCGAACAACACCACTAAGCCGAAAGAAGAGTGAGACTGATGTGGTGGAAGCGGAAAGTCTTGATTCGTTGAGTTAATCATGGTGAGTGAGTTGCTTTTCCTTCACTCTTCTTCTTATCATTATATAGAACAGTGAAGATCAAAACCTGCAACCTACAGACTGTGAATTGCCAAGAGTGTCAATTGTAGTTGAAAACTTGTTTTTGGTTTTTCTAGTAAGTTTGAGATAAACGTATTACCTAGAATTCAAAAGTGATAGAGCCGTTAAAAATTTTCCGAATTGTTGATCTTTATAGGTTTTGAATTGTTGATCTTTTATTGGGAATTCTAGATAATGACAAGGCCCGCCTCGTTGCCCGATTCCAATGAAACAAGTCCCGTTGCATATTAATTCATAATCATTAAAAATATTTGATATGTAAATTATATCAAAAAATTTGTTTTGTTGATAAAATGTGAAAAACGTAAATATATCAACTTTTATTCCAAAATAATAATCTATTAGAAACATATGAGTATTTAACTATTTATAAATTTTTTTTACTGTTTAGCTTTGTATTGAGATATGGAAAAATGGTATGGAGAACCAAAGATCGACCGAGACGACAAGGCTAAAATATAAGTCTTGAAAACATTTTTTTTCATTCTTATGTTTTGCTTGGTTTTTGCTTATTATTTGCTTGGGACGAATTAGAAGATGGAAGGTGAGACTGGCTTAACTCATGGATGTTTCTTAACATTTTGAAGGTTTGAGTGGTTTTCTAGACACATCCACTTATGTATTGATTGAACATTGTAAATAAATTATAACTTGTAATTTTATTTAAATGGATGCTTAAGTAGACGATGTCACACTGATATCGGTATTCTGAATAGAGAGAAAACTTTTCTATTATATATTGATTTTGGTTTTGGATTCAATAACATTTAAGAAAAAACAGTTACCGATTTTATTAAATACTTATAATAACTCTGGTAAATTTCCTAAATACAAATTATTGGAGTGAGGAGTAAAAGTCTATCTCCACAGAAGACATTATGAACATCAAATTAGCCAGAAAAACACCAAAGGGGTTATCAAGTTATAAACATCAAAATTCACACAGAAGGAAAACTCCTTTTCTCTATACACTTCTCTTAAACTTTAACCCCCAAAAGCTCAGCCATTTCGCAACTAAACCCACCACTATTGCTGAATTGGCTCGCCAATGACCAAGCCACTGTCACAGACACAGCAGCTTCTGACACAGTTACTTCGGTTGCAGAGGATTCAAACATATTAGGTTGGTGGTGATGAAGGTGTTTCGTGTAGTGAAGCTCTATTTGAAGACGGTGATGCAAAGATGAAACCAGTCCTTTCTTCATATCAGCTTTCACTTGCTGTATTGGAATCGCTGCGAGAAAGCTCTTTATATACTCTCTACATGACTCTTTACCTCTACACACTACTTCTTCTTCTTCTTGTTCTTCTGATTCTTTTGATCTTTCGGGTTGCTCAGACTTGTTCTTACCACCTTGTTTCTGGTTTCCCATGTCGGCTTTGTTGTCTTTGATGACGGATGGTAATCTTTTGATCTCTGCATCTTTGTCAAATTTCAAGACATACGCTTGGTTGCAACCCTCATAGAGCCTCTCTCCAAGCGTGTCTATGATGTAATAAGCATCGTGGTTCACAAGGAGTACAAAGAAATGATCATTCCAGCTTACAATGTAGATCACAGGTTCGCTTGCCGACTCTTCTGGTTCTTGTTTCATGAGCTCTTCCCAGATACTGTCAAAGGACATTACACCTTTGAGAAAATCTAGACTAGCATCTTCTTTTCCTTCTTCTTCCTCTGATTTCTCTGGATGGAAAAACCCGATGAATGATCTTTCAGGGACTACACAGATGGGTCTGACTTTTGCCTGGAGAACCGTCTCGAGATCGAAATGTTTGTCTGGAAACCGTTCCCGGTATTCCTCGTTTTCACACATATTTCTCCACTCGGATGATCCTTCTCTGATAAGACTGTCAAACTCTGACCTTGTTGGGATTATGTCTCTGTTGGATCCTAACCAATGTGCCATCACTGCAACTAGAGCTGTGCAGGCGCTTTCTCCAGCAGCTCTCTCGCTTCTCTGATCAATTGATGCGAGAAATACTCGAGCCGTGAGTTTCATCAGCCCATCACGGCTTATAATCTCTTTGGTCTCCCAGCTACCAACAACGAAATCATCATCTCCAAACTGGGATAATGGTTTCATGATTGCATCATCAGACCTATACCACTGCAAGAGAATCAACCAAGAGTTAAGAAACAATATATTATGAAAACCGAGAACTATAAAACAAACGTAGTCAATGAACTTACATCAGAGTTAGACTCATCGGATGAACTTAGTTGTCTGCGGTCAAAATCGATATCATCACCTCCTTCTTCAAGACAATCCTTCTTAAGAAGAGGCTCGCCTTTCTGTTTAGGAGATCTAAAACTAAGTTTTCTCTTCTTCCAAGATAACATTCTCTTCTTAGACATTTGTCCTTTCGCCTGCTCCAAGCTTACTACATCATTGGAAACCTCATCACTGCAATGTCCTGTCTCTGCTAATGGACTGCGGTGACTGTAATATATCAAATCCTCGTCTTCGGGGTTTGTAACAGTATGAAATGAGCCTCTAGCCCAATTAGCAGAACGAAGTGTTTTGTAATTAACTGGATCAGCTAAGCTACTTTCATTCTCTTTGTTCTCTTCTGATTCATCTGCAGCATCACCTTCATCTAAAGAATCTGTATCAAAAGGATAACTAGAGTCAGAATCAAGATTTCTCTCCGGACTTTTGCCGTCACTTCCGCTTCCACTGCTTCCATCTTTCTCACTCTCCTTTTCCGATGCCTGTGTACTAGACATGCAATTGTTGAAGGTCTTCATCTTTCTCAGGCCTACTTTAACAACAGACTCAGCTTTCTCAGCCTCTGCGGAAAGAGGAGACCATAGAACAGGAAGAGCAGACCTCTGTCTTTCAGGCAACGATTCTTTAGGAGAAAACTGAAGGGATATCTGAACACAAAACAGACACCACAATGGTTAGAGAAATGAAACAATGATAAATTCAGAGAACTAGCTAACAAGCAAATCAATGACGCACATGAACATGTGGACTTCTCACAGATGATGAGTCACAATCCTTGAGAGGCACTTTGACTTGAACATCATCTTCTTTCATCAATGAAAAGTATTCTGCAATGTTCAGTGATGCCTTTCCAAAGCTACGAACTTTCTCCTTCGATCCTTGATTCAGTCCCTACACAACAAAAAAAAATCCACAAAATTCTTAACATATGTTCCAAAAATCTCTAGAGTGAATCAAAATCTAAATAACAGAGGACCTAAGCAAAGGTACAACCTTTAAACAGACCCTGATCATTCAGACATCAAAGTCAACGAAATTAAAAGAAGATAGGAGATAGAGAGAGAGACTAACACTGAAGACGGTTAAAGAAACGAACCAAGGAAGAAACGATCCTTCCTTGTAAACAGAGAATTCGCAAACCCTCTTAAACTCTTCGTTCCATTCAACGACGCCATCGCCGCGAAATCCACCTTCTTCGGTGAGATTCCGTACGACGGAGCGTTTGAGAGTAACCGATTTAGGTCCTTTCCATTTGATCTCAACAACAGGTCTCTTCCTCGTTGTTGTCCCTCCTCCTCGCTGACTCTGATCAGTACTATCATCGCCACCACCATCGGAATCCAACAAACCATCCATCTGGTGAACAACGACGATCACGTCGAATTTAACGGCGAAGAGCGGAGGCCACGGTGGCCAACGCATGATCTGTTTCATTTTGACCACCATACAATTCACAAGTGGCTGCAACAAAAAACCTAAAAGGTTTGGAATCTTAGAGAAAAAGGGTGTTGGAGTAATCGAGATTTGCGGAGGAAAGAATCGGATTTTAAGAGATGGAGATGGAGGATTTGGTGGACGCGGTGTGATTCAGACGCAAAATATTTGAAATTTGAAGAAAGTGAGAGACAGAGAGAGAAAAGAGTAGAGAGAAGGAATCTCTGCGTTTGTTTTCTTTAGAGTCAACCCTTATAGAGATAGAGAGAGAAAAGGACGGTAATATTAAATTGTTGATTACAATAATTAAATAATGTATATAATTTAAAATTATGTTTGACATTTTTTTCTTCTCTGTTTTTAGTATAAAAGCTTTATATAATTATCATTTTAGAGAAATATAATTAATTCTAAAACTGAAAATTATTTAACGTTGTGTGATTACCTTCTTTTCTTTTTTGTAACTACAATTTTCAAGTAGTCTGTTACTTTCTTTCTTTTTTCTTGTAAATATTATTGTAGAGATTTTGTTCACCGGTAATTATAAGATTATCCGGTTTAATATAGAGAAATGTGAGGAATAAGTCAATCTTTTATTGCATTTATAGATAAACCCAATAAATGCTATAACTAGTAAAAACGGCCATTTATATTGAGTAAAGTTGGATTTTTTATGGCTAAAGTTTAGGAATTTATATTATCTGCCATATTTGCTTACAGTGTTAATTAAAGCTACCAAAATTATTACTTTTGACTTAGTAAAGGAAAATTAATAACGATTAAAAAAACTTGTGTCAACTATTTTATCTGTAAGTTCTGACTAGATTTTTCTAATGATTTTGTTTCCATAAAGTTCTTTAAATTGCAGCCAGTAGCAGGATTCATATCTATAATAGACTCTAGAGGCTCTTTAAATCTTGATCACAAACTTCACAAGTATGACTTTTAATATGCATCAATTGTTTTTCACAAATTTATTTCGACCCCTCATAAGAAACTGTTCTTTTCTTTTTTTGCTTACTCAGAAAATTAATAAAATTTGTAGTGTTAACTAAATCTTATAGGCTTATAGCTAAGCTATTATTTTGTCCAATCCATGTGAAAGATAAGATTTTTAATGTACACGAAGGATAAGTTAGGTATGTCCTAATTCATAAAGATTTAGCTGCTAAGTCCTAACCATATGTCATTGCCTTAAAGTTAATACAGTCCCTACACTAACTCATGCTCCCATGATCCTTTTTGCTTTTTACTTCTTTTGTAATGGAAAATAAAACCACATTTTAATCCAGCGTAAAAAAAAAAAAAATCTTATGTGATGAGTATTTTTTTGATGTTGTGACAAACACGTACATTCTAAAACAATATGAGGTTTTTAGGGTTCGATATTTTGAGTTGCATGTTTATATATATGTGTAATGTGTTGTTCATTTTTCATAGGAACTGAAAATCCCGAAAAAAACTAACTTAATACGTACAATGATTCATTTTTCAATAAAAGTTAGAAAAAGTAAACTAGACTACTTATATTTTTCAAATATAATTAACACTTTAAACAAGGACCAACATATTTAACAATTAGACCCCTACACAAATAAAACTTTATGATACAGTAATCATGATCACGTTTTGTGGACTGAAATTAGGAAATTTAAAAGGGATAGGGACGCAGTTTTGAAATAGACAATTTAATCAGTTTATTTAAATAAAACCAATTTAATAATTTTATAAATTAAAAAGTCGTACCCCAAAATAAACATTTTTAAATGTCAACAACAAACGCAAGCTTTAAATTATTTATTTTTGGAGAAATAACTTGATTGTGAGACCCACTTTTATATTTTTCCTCCATTTTTTTTGTTGTTCTAAAGAGTAAGTTAGGTATTTATGTTGACCAAAAACACTAGCTAAAAGATCATTTTATTCGTTTTTTCCAATCATAAAAAAGAAATTAATTATGTAAATGGAAAATAAAGATCTCAAAATACTACGTGTTTAGGATTAGGAGGTTTGGTGGCTATTATTTTCGGTGACCAATTTAATTATCTGCTTATAATTTAATTTGATTTCAGCTTAGATTCGGTAAGGACTTGAATTATATAATTCGGACAACAAATTAATTGAAATTCGGTTAAGTTATTTTATTTCTCAAAAAAAGAAAACTGGGAAATTACATAGAAGTACCTCAACTTTTAAACGATTTTCACATAAATACTCAAACTTTTTGCTTTACAAGAAAAAGCCCTCACAAAAATTTGATGATCGTTATCGCAAAATTTCCAAATCGTGTTCAAGTTTTTTGACTCTTTGAATTTACTTACAGACAAGAAATCGTGGTTTGTAATGTTAGAAGACTATATATGCTCAAGAAGTAACACAATACAACAAAGTTTCCAAAACAAGTCTAAGACAAAACCTCATCCAAAAGATTGAGAGAATCCAAAAGAGGGCAAGAGAGAATCTTGGCTGTGTGCATATGTCTTCAACATAATCAAAATGGTATATATTATCAGAAAACTCTTTTGTCTTCTTGGCTTTAGTTTTGTACTTTTAAATAGACTGAGAAACTAGAGTTTAAGAGCAATGCTAAAGCTTTTCTCTAGACCCATTTTCACAGGTCCTCCTGTGATGCTTCCTTTCTGCATCATCGCCACAAACTCGTTGTAGTCTATTCGCCCGTCCTACAATACAACAATTCAAATGTTCAACATTATCAACATTCAACCAATATATCAATCCAAAACCGACATGAAAACTCGGTTTACTTCACTGTTTCTCAGGAAAGAGAGTTTCTACTATCCCCCTAGGTTTAACAAGAATCATACTCAATCGTCTCAGTTTTCCCAAGAAAACAGACATGAAAACTCGGTAAGTGAAGTGTAGTTTTAATAATGCAAGGATTTAAGAGGATCATATAAGTGAGATTCCTATGAGTAAAATGTATATAATCCATTGAAATTTGATCATTGTTGAGAAGTATTCAAGTCATTTTATAATTAGGATGAGATGATAAAAGGTGTAAAGGAACTTACATTGTCTTGATCAACATCGCGCATCAGTTCTTCTATGCGGACATCCTCAACACCAAACTCCTCACAAGCTTGTTGAAGCTCGTCTGGGGTGATATAGCCGCTCCCATCTTTGTCAAAGTATGTAAAGGCTGCAAACAAATGGTCCTCTCTCTCTATTTTGTTTAGATGTAATGTTGCAGCTATGAACTCTTTGTAATCTATTGTTCCGCTGTTGTCCACATCAGCCTGAATTATATACACATGAGAGAGAAACCAGATTACTTGCATATCTAGCAAAAACAGAAGTATATAACCACAACCAACAGAGTAAGTTTGAATGATAACAAGATCAGTTCAGAATCTTAGTTAGGGAACTGGTATGCCGGTTAAAACTTACAGCTTGCATCAAGTCGAGAATTTCAGACTCTTTGAGATTCGCCCCTACTCGTTTTAGTCCTGCTTTCAGTTCTTCGAAAGTTATCTGACCACTCTTGTCCGCATCTATCATATTAAACATTTCTTTCAAGCCGGCGATTTCTTCTTCAGATAAGCTCTCAGCAATGACCTGCAAAAAGGCATAAAGAGAGAAACTTAATCTCCGTCGTCTCTTTCTTTCCACATAACAAGAGGAAGATGGGTTAAATGTAGCTATCTTATGTTTATGACAGGAACTTCTTTTATATGGTTTTAAATTTTGTTTAGCATCGGAAAGCTGCTTACTCTAAGAGCCATTTTCTTGAACTTGTTCATTGCAGAAAACTGCTTCATACGGCTCAGAACAGCAGAATCCAAAGGCTTGTCTGGAGCCACACCGTCGACTTGAACCCATGGATGACCTGAGAAGAAGCACAACTCCATAAGAGATAGAACGATGGTAGATCACTCTACATGACAACACACTTTATTCATGTAGTGAAATCTATGCTCAATGGAATTAACAGAAAGAGAATCACAGCGCTTTAACTGGAAGAGAAGGTTTCAGATCAAAATAACTTACATAATACTTGGTGGGCAGTTAACCTTTTCTTGGGATCCCTGACAAGCATTTTCCTCACTAAATCCTTTGCACTTTCAGATATACTTGGCCATGGATCGGACGAAAAGTCAAGATCACCGTGGAGGACCTGTTCGAAAATACCTTGTTCGGTTTCTGAATGTTCAAAGAAACAAAAAGATTAGAGATGTTGTTCAGAGCCTAGTTAGGAAAAGTGACAAATCTCTTATCTGTATATATACAATTCTTACCAGCCCAGAATGGAGGAACTCCGCTTAATAAAATGTACACAATCACTCCAGCACTCCAGACATCAGCTTCAGGGCCATAACGCTTTCGAAGAACTTCTGGGGCAACATAATATGGGCTACCAACAACATCTGTAAAAACATCGTCTGCAAAGAGGAAGGGAATCGAGTTCAGAAATAATTGTTCGACAAGGATCACACTATTCACGTTAAAGACCAAATCTGGAAGTGGATCTTTTAAGATGAGTAACAATGAAATCAAACCTGGTTTAAAGAACATGGAGAGTCCAAAATCAATCGTCTTCAAGAGGGAATCTTCGTGTTTACTGACAAACAGAAAATTCTCGGGCTTGAGGTCTCGATGCATAACACCAAGAGAATGGCAAGCCTCTACAACCCCAACAATGGTTCTAGTGAGCTCAGCCGCTTTCCTCTCTGTGTAGTGACCGCGTTGAATGATCCTGTCAAAAAGCTCGCCGCCTGCACAACACTCCATTACAAGGTGCACTGCCACAACATCCTCATAAGCTCCTTTGATGGAGATGACATTAGGGTGACCAGCCAAGTGATGCATTATCTGAATTTCTCTTCTCACATCCTCAACGTCCTCATCAGTCAATAGCTTCCTCTTAGCAATCGACTTGCAGGCAAACTCCTTCCCCGTAGTCTTCTCGACACATAAAAAAGTCGTCCCAAATTGCCCTTGTCCGAGTTTCCTTCCCAAGGAATAGAATTCCTTGAAGTTTTCAGTCTTCCTCTGCAACACTGACTCAGTCCTAAGCCCTGCACTTGACACTCTCTTCATGTGTTTAGGCTTCTTAGGTTTAGCTGGAGGATCAGGTTTTGACTCCGGCTTGGTCTCTGACTTGGTCTCCTGCTTAGTCTCTGGTTTGGACTCAAGGCTTATCTCCTCTAGCGTTTCAGGCTTGCTTTCAGTTCGAATCTCTCTGTCCTTGGTCTCGACGTCAGTCCCTGGCTTCGGCATTGTGACCTGTTCAGGAGGTTTATTCTGGACTTCATCAGATAATCGAGATCGAAGCTCTCCCGAAACAGCTTCACTTGCAATATCTCCATTACTCATGGAAGCCGAATCATCTCCATCTCTTGGCCGCCACATTGCAGCTGAAACAGATTGCAAGAAGCCATTTCTGCTTGGTCCAACACAAGTATTACCCATTCCCTAACTTGTCTTAAATCTCTTTCACCAGAAATAGCATCAAGATCTGATTACAATAACCTCAAAAACAATCTAATCTCATTACTAATCTGATAAAAGTCAAATCCTTTCGATCTTAAAACCATCAGACATCAAACCTCGGACTTCTCAGACGATTGAATTTCTACACAGCTGAACTGATAAACCCAACTTGGATGAGGAGAAACAGCAGAGAGCTTGCTTATACAGAGGTGAGAAATAGCAAGAAAAATCAAAAGGGTATCGGAAAAATCATGACTTGAAACAAACCCAGAAAATAGAAAGTCACAATGAAGGAAACCAAACAGAGAGTAGAAAGCATCCCCAGATAACAACAACAAAGAAAGAAACAGAGAGATCTGAAGAAGAGTAAAGAGAAAGAATGAGAAAATAAATTGAGTTGGGTGGGAAAATAAAAGGGATAGTTTAATAGCACTACACTTGCATAAACCGTAGGGACATTTGTTAATTTAATGAGAGAGTCAAGGTCTGTATAGAGAAGAAGACGATGAAGAAAGACGAAGAAGAAGATTGAACCAGTTTGAAAAACGCGTTTCTTTTGTTTTGATTATCTATCACCGCCGAGTTTTCCGCTGAGATTTGTCTTAACTCTCTTTTTAATTAATCTTTGATTACAAAGTCCACCACCCTCTTCAATCTTGGCAACGCAGCTTCTTATGTAAGGGTACTTAATTAGTAATATATTAAAACTTTGAGGTAAAAAGGTGATTTTCCATAAAATCAATTTCCTTTCTGGAGTCCTAATAACATCCTTTTTATAATGGTCCCATCATTTACTACTTTTGAAAAATATAACCCGCAAGTGAAAAATGCGCAAACAAAACCCACATATTAAAGAGCAGTCATTAAAAATAAGACATCCACATGTTAAAGCTTGAACAAATCACATGCTCTACACATTCTTGTCTTCGCCCTTATGTTTTACCCTAATTACTCCTTCCGACCACAGCTATTATTGAAGATCAAAACCTAGACCAGAACTAATATTGTAGAGACGGCGAGTTTGGTGTTCTAAACATCATGATCACCACTTTCCATTGTTTTTGCTGGTCCTAACGGAACACTCAAGCACCCTTCCTTTTTCCAGTAGATAAGCCAATGAGATGTCCCTACTGCAATAGAACGGTATGAATCTCTGGACACTCTGTTATTGATTTGATATGGAAAGAATGCTTGCCTAAAACAAAAACGAAGCTCACTATTGTTATCAAGAGATGGTGGTTTGAATCAGTATTTAAGAAGATATGATTTGTGGCAAAGACGCTCACTATGATGTGTATGAGACTTGGTTTGATGTAGTGCAGTATGTTCTGATAGTAGATTATCAATCATCACAACAGCGTTTTTTGGTGACAAAAGTCTGTTCATTGCCTCTGCCACGTCCTGATCAAGTAAACATCCAAGGACCTCCAAAAACAGATGATCCTTATTACAGAGATTCTCAATCTTTTCCGTACTTGTTCCTTGATTGATCCTTTTCACTATGACGAAATTAAATTGACAACTGTTTCCATATCTTGCTATGAGGAACAAAATTTCCTAGTCATGACTATAAAATGAAAAGTAACCTATTCGGCATTCTGTTTATGACACTAATAGAGAACAAGTGTGGGAAAGGGAAATGACGGTATTCAAGTGTGTGTCTTCCATTGACCGGAAAATAAGGTAAGAAAACCCTCACCTTTCTTATCATGTGTTGCGCTTGGAAATGGAAGAATCTCTTTATGCTTCTTTTCGCCACCTCTAAATCCTCCAACTGCATGAACACAATTCTATATCAGATATATGAGTGTGCACCATCAACTAAGTAACAGTCCAAAACCATCTAACTGACTAATGCGCGAAGACACCTACATTGGCTCAATCTTTGGCTGACCAGGTTTTCTGTTCCTAGCATCAAATACTATATTCTCGAGAAAATCCATATTGCTAACACCAGGGATCTCAACTGGAGTTTGGAGACTCAAGAAGAGAACCGCAAGAGATCCTTACATATCATGCAGATGCTCGGCTTTAAACACAATGATTTATGAGAGGGGTACGAGTAGAGATACTCTAGGAATCATATGTTTCAACAACATGAAGATTGAGAAACTTACCTTGAAAAAATGTGTTCATAAGCAAAAAACTTACGAGCCTCAACCTTTCATAATATTAGTTAGGAAATATCAGCAATGATGCAAATGATTCACACAATTGGAATTAGTTAAGCTTGTCAGAAATTTTAGCTAATGCTCTCTTAGTACAGAAATAATATCCAATAGAATCACGGCTAACAAACTTCACAACGTCTATATGTACTAGTGTTTCATTAACATGAAAAATCTCTCCTTTCTTCCACAATTCAACAATCACAAGCACTTAAATCCCTAACCTCAATCAAACGGCTCCTATTCCCGTCATCATGATCCGAGGATGGAGACAAAGTCGACAGAAGAAGAATCGGAGAGGAAAAAGGAGAGCTTTTTACGGCGGTGGATACACAGAGCAGCGACTCAGAAACCTCGCGAAGGCTTATGAGGAAGATACAGTAGAAGCGTATTGAGCAGTTCAGTGTTCGCAACGGAGGCCATAGAGATAGACGAAGCGGCGGCGGGAGGCGGAGAATCGCCGGTTTAGCGTGAGATAAGAGTCGAGGAATCCGATTCTCCCGCCTACTGACACGTGTCCAAGGTACGTTAAAGCAAGTACGATACTTTTCAGTAATAAAAAAAAGTAAGAAGTCAAAAAAGAAAGAAACTTTTTTAAAAAACTAAAACGACGCCGCTTTGTTCGTCGTTATGCATCATTATGCAGTGTAGACTGGTACAGATGTTTTGTGGAAAAACGTGAGCCAACCCCACGTCCCAATAAAAACAACACAAAACCGCATCAACGTCTTTTAACACTCTCTCTCTCTTTCTCAAATCTGCTTAAAAGCGTTTATTAACTACTCTTTATTTTCTCATATAAAAATTCTCAGCGAAGAAGAATCAGATATTTTCTGGTCTTGCTCTGCCTAACTCTCACATGTAAGTTCTTCTTTCTTCCTCCATTCTCTACTGTTGAATCTTGCCTTTTTCCTTACCCCCAATGTATGCTTCTTCTTATTTCTTGTTTTCTTGGCTAGCTTGGTTCTTGGTTTCTTGTATGAGGCTAGTAGCTTTATAATGATTCGTTTGGAAAATAAGAAAATGAGAAAGTACTTCTTACGGATTCGTGTGCTTATTCAATCTTTTGTTGAAATTCGAACAGTAAATCTTAAAAAGCTTGCTTTTATTTTTGCTTTTTTTCTTCTTTCTTGTCACTGATGAATAACGAAGTTGCTTTTTTGTTTTCTTGGTTGGCTGCTGATAAGCACCAAGGTTTCACAATTTTGGGGGTTTCTTTTTTAAGCTGACAAGTGACAAGTCTTTCTTATCTTGAGTTTCTTCCGTCTTTGTTGTTTTGCCAGAGTTTCCCCTGTTACGAAGATGAGCAGAGATTCAGTAAGAATCGTTGGGGTTCTTCTATGGATGTGTATGTGGGTTTGTTGTTATGGGGATGGAGAGTATCTGTTGTACAAGGACCCGAAACAGACGGTGTCAGATCGAGTTGCGGATTTGTTTGGTAGAATGACTTTGGAAGAGAAGATTGGCCAGATGGTGCAGATTGATAGAAGTGTTGCCACTGTCAACATTATGAGAGATTACTTCATCGGTATGTAAAAGAACAATCTTTCTTGGAGATTTCCAGAAATCTGATTACTTACTTGCTTGGCTAGTTTAATTGGTTCATTTAAACCTTATTTTGGGCATCTTGTATGGTTTCCTTAGAAAACTGGTCGGTGCTACTGGTGTTGTTAGGTGAAATGAGGATATCATTCAGTTTTTGCTTTCATTGAACTTCAGTTTCTCATCATCTTGTTAATAAAGAACTAGATAAGCTGCGTAACTTGACTTGGTATTGAGTATCTGTATTTGTGAAACTTGAAAATTGAAGTTGTCTGTTTGTTCTGTACAGGCAGTGTATTGAGTGGTGGTGGGAGCGCTCCACTTCCTGAGGCAAGTGCTCAGAATTGGGTTGATATGATAAATGAGTACCAAAAGGGGGCTCTAGTTAGTCGTTTGGGAATTCCTATGATATATGGCATTGATGCCGTTCACGGGCATAACAATGTCTATAACGCTACTATTTTCCCTCACAATGTTGGTCTTGGAGCCACTAGGCAAGTATTAGCTAAAACGTTTATTCGATCTTGCATGTTTCCCATCTCTGTTTCTGTGAATGCTGTCTATATTTCTTCTGATGATAGATTTGAGTTTCACAGGGATCCTGATCTTGTTAAGAGGATTGGAGCAGCAACTGCAGTCGAAGTCAGAGCCACTGGAATCCCATACACATTTGCTCCTTGCATTGCAGTAAATTTTCTCACCGTCTGCCTAACTTTTATATACCTGGCACTCTTCATATCATTGGTACTTTGGACATTTGTTAAAGTTGTTACCCACTCGCTTTTTGTAGGTTTGTAGAGATCCCAGATGGGGTAGATGTTATGAGAGCTACAGCGAGGATCACAAAGTCGTGGAAGACATGACGGATGTCATACTTGGTTTACAAGGAGAGCCTCCTTCCAACTATAAGCACGGAGTTCCATTCGTTGGTGGCAGGTAAGGCTTTTGTTAATTTGGTTCGGTTATGATAGCCTTACAAAAGTATGTTCGGTCTTTCATGCGTGTTATTTTGATAGGGATAAAGTTGCAGCCTGTGCCAAGCATTACGTGGGAGATGGTGGGACAACCCGCGGAGTAAACGAGAACAACACTGTGACTGATTTACACGGTCTTCTTAGCGTTCACATGCCCGCTTATGCTGATGCAGTTTACAAAGGTGTTTCCACAGTGATGGTTTCATATTCGAGCTGGAATGGTGAGAAGATGCATGCAAATACTGAGCTGATCACAGGGTATCTTAAGGGTACCCTTAAGTTTAAGGTCTGCTTACTTATCACAACTTCAACGCACATTCTCTGTGTTCTGGCAGTAGTCTTTCTGAATGAATATTTCTCTTTCTCCATGTATTTTGTAGATTCTTGAATAGAACATATATATAGCATGTGTGAGTTCTTAGATGAAGGAGTTGATTTTGAATGTTAATTCCAACTTATCATCTCTATGATGTGTGCAGGGTTTTGTTATCTCGGATTGGCAAGGTGTCGATAAGATTTCCACACCACCGCATACGCACTACACAGCTTCCGTCCGAGCTGCAATTCAAGCTGGAATTGATATGGTTAGTGTTTCATACTTCACAGACATTCCTGGACTGAAATAGGAAATTGTTACTCATGTTTGTGTTAGCTAATGAAATAATATGCAGGTCATGGTCCCCTTCAACTTTACCGAGTTTGTCAATGATCTTACAACCTTGGTGAAGAATAATTCAATTCCTGTCACTCGGATTGATGATGCTGTCAGAAGAATCCTGCTTGTCAAGTTCACCATGGGTCTTTTTGAGAACCCTTTGGCTGATTACAGCTTTTCCAGTGAACTAGGAAGCCAGGTCAGTTGCCTAATAACCCTGAGCTAGAATCTGTTGCAAGTACTACAAAGTCTTGATGGAATGTTCTCAATTTATATTAGGCACATAGAGACTTGGCAAGGGAGGCTGTTAGAAAATCCCTTGTGCTACTGAAGAACGGGAACAAAACCAATCCTATGCTCCCACTTCCCAGGAAGACTTCAAAGATCCTAGTCGCTGGCACTCACGCTGATAATTTAGGTTATCAGTGTGGTGGTTGGACCATAACTTGGCAAGGATTTAGCGGTAATAAGAACACGAGAGGTACGTTCTGCAACTCTTATTGCAGATTATACAAGTTCTATCATCTTGTCTGTGACTGTTTATGCTTTGTAAGTTGTAACAAATATCTTGTGACTGTTAATAGACTGTACCCTTTCTTCTGATTCAGGGACTACACTTCTTAGCGCTGTAAAATCAGCTGTTGATCAAAGCACTGAAGTTGTCTTCCGCGAGAACCCGGATGCTGAATTCATCAAATCGAACAACTTTGCTTATGCAATCATTGCTGTTGGTGAACCTCCATATGCAGAAACAGCTGGAGACAGCGACAAGCTAACTATGCTTGACCCCGGTCCAGCGATTATTAGCTCCACTTGTCAGGCTGTCAAGTGTGTGGTTGTGGTCATTTCAGGTAGACCACTTGTGATGGAACCTTACGTTGCCTCGATCGATGCATTGGTTGCAGCATGGCTACCAGGAACAGAAGGCCAAGGTATCACTGATGCTCTCTTTGGGGACCATGGCTTCAGTGGAAAACTTCCTGTTACATGGTTCAGAAACACAGAGCAGTTGCCTATGAGCTATGGAGATACACATTATGACCCGCTATTTGCTTACGGGTCTGGTCTTGAAACTGAGTCTGTTGCGAGCATTGTTGCTAGGTAAAATACTTCACACAGCTTCCTGTTTCATCTGTTGCAGTATTCTCTGACACAAGATTAAGATTCTTAACCCCTAAGTTTTGGTTGCTAACAGGTCAACCTCAGCTTCTGCTACTAACACAAAGCCCTGCTTATACACAGTCCTTGTTTCTGCTACATTGTGTCTGTTTATCTTCCCAAGGTATCATCACCAGTTTCAACTTCCGTTTTGATTTCTTTACAGAAATTGGTGAGAATCTGACATTTCTTCTGGTAACTTTTTTTGTGTGTGTAGCTTAAGCCGACTTTGAGAAGATGAAAAGTTACAAAAGCTTGGAGTAGATAGATTCTTTCGATTATCTGATCTGATCAAGTGAGTTCTTGTTAGCCTAGCAAAAGAGACCCTGAATCTGTGTCGTGTTATGTTCAGAGTTATTGCAACCTGAAACATTATTGGATATTCACACCAGAACGTTCTTCTATTTAGGTTCTTGAAAATTCTAATAGACAAATTCTCTTCTTGAAATCACCATTCTTGAAATTAAGTCACATAACTTCTCAGAAAAAATGATACATCTTCTCAACTGATTAAAACTGACGTCATTTGGGGAACATAACTTACAAGACATAATAAACTTGTGAAGAAAGCAAGAGAACATTATGCTTTCTTTGTAAGAGAAGTAACATATGAATGATGACCTGAGACAAAAGAAGAGATTTTGATGATCACAAGACATAGCCGCAAAACTAGGAATATCCATTGCATAACAGTAGAGAAAATGGCTAAGTATTGCAGAAATTCAAATCTTATTTATATGCAGAGCAATAAACACCTAATAGTATCATCAAAGCTCAAATTTAACCAGTTCATAAGAAAGAGGAAAGATAAGTAATTAATAATGGCAGCGAGACAGCAACAAAAAGGAACAGGCTTCGGGGTTCAATACGAGGACTTTGTCCCCAAATCCGAATGGAAAGATCAACCTGAAGCCACCATTCTCAACATTGACCTAACAGGTTGGTATACAAAATAGTAACTTTGGACTACTTATGGTGGTTTAATTATAATGTTATGATTTGGTTTTTAAAGGTTTTGCAAAGGAGCAAATGAAAGTGACGTATGTGCACAGCTCGAAGATGATAAGAGTCACTGGAGAACGTCCCTTGGCTAATCGGAAATGGAGCCGTTTCAACGAGGTGTTCACTGTTCCACAGAATTGTTTAGTGGATAAGATCCATGGGAGCTTTAAGAACAATGTCCTCACCATCACCATGCCTAAGGAGACGATCACGAAGGTGGCTTATCTTCCAGAAACTTCTAGAACTGAAGCTGCTGCTCTGGAGAAGGCGGCGAAGCTAGAGGAGAAGAGATTGTTAGAAGAATCTAGAAGGAAAGAGAAGGAAGAAGAAGAAGCTAAGCAGATGAAGAAGCAGCTTCTGGAAGAGAAAGAGGCGCTAATTAGGAAGCTGCAAGAAGAAGCTAAAGCAAAGGAAGAGGCTGAAATGAGGAAGCTTCAAGAAGAAGCTAAAGCAAAGGAGGAGGCCGCGGCAAAGAAGCTTCAAGAAGAAATTGAAGCAAAAGAGAAACTTGAGGAGAGAAAGCTCGAGGAAAGGAGACTTGAGGAGAGGAAGCTCGAGGATATGAAGCTTGCGGAAGAAGCTAAACTAAAGAAGATCCAGGAGAGAAAGTCTGTTGATGAATCTGGAGAAAAAGAGAAGATACTAAAGCCAGAAGTGGTCTATACAAAATCCGGGCACGTGGCTACTCCCAAACCTGAGTCGGGGTCTGGTCTCAAGTCCGGGTTTGGAGGAGTAGGCGAGGTGGTGAAGTCAGCGGAAGAAAAACTAGGAAACTTGGTGGAAAAGGAAAAGAAAATGGGGAAAGGGATAATGGAGAAAATAAGAAGGAAAGAGATAACAAGTGAAGAGAAGAAGTTGATGATGAATGTAGGAGTGGCTGCTCTTGTTATCTTTGCTCTCGGAGCTTATGTTTCTTATACCTTCTGCTCTTCTTCTTCTTCTTCTTCCTCTTCGTCTCCTTCTTCATCATCATCTTCTACCAAACCAGAATGATATATCTCTAAGAAAGAAAAATGTTGTGCAAATTGAAGAATGTGTATATTATATACTTTGTGATATATTTCTACAGTCTAATAAAGTTTGATGATGTCATATTTAAGACCTATATATCATAGTTTTATTGAGACAGGATTTAAAAAAAAAAAACTCAATAAACATATGAAACAAATGAAAAAATATCCATAAACCCTAAACCCTTTTAGATTTGAAGACAGAGAGACCTGAAAGCTTTTAGTTCAATCGATCTTGTCTGACCAAAAATCTGTGTATAGGAGAGAACCCAGTTGAATTGGGAACTGAGAGAAGCAGAAAGTAACTTCCTTTACCGGAGAACGAGAAGTGAACGGTGAAGGCGGCGAGGTTGAGAACCATGCCTCTTCGCTCATTTCGTTTTCTAGAATGCGTTTCACAAAAAGAATAAGCCTCTTCTTGGGGCAGACGACCAGGATTCATAGTCGCTCTCTATTGGGAAATCCGACTTTATGCAGGTCTTATATCGTTGGTCCGGTCTCTACTAGTTCTCCGGCGTTTCTGATTTCGAGTCGTAATGGTGATGGTGTTACGGGATTGTACTACCCGATACGTCGTCGTTTCATCGGGCACACTGCGGAACAGTTCTCGGATGATGAGTACGAGTGTGAATTCGAGGAACATAAGGTTCGTGTTTTGTTCATGATGCTAAATTGTTTAGATAAATGGAATCAATCAATCAACATTTGTGTTGATCTCCAGAGTAAAAAGTTTCTCAAAATGGAATTTTTAGGTGTTTGTCGATTAGATTGTTTGGTGGAATGACTATGTAAATGAGAGTCTTTGAACATTTTCTGTTTGATCCTTTATACTTGGGAAATGATTTGATCCTAGGCGTGAATTGGTTTTATAGGCTTCATCTTCTGTGGCCAATGTTGATGAGTGGAAGTGGAAGTTAGGAATTTTGTTGGCCAATGATAGTGAACAAGAAATTGTTTCCAGAGACAAAAGGGATCGAAGAGATTATGAGCAGATCTCAAATCTTGCTAAGAGAATGGGACTTTACAGGTATAGAAAACTGACTTTTATTGGAATCAAATAACCCTATGTGTTTGTGTGCGCTATGTGCTAACCCAATTCTTGGTTCCAATTTAACAGTGAAATTTATGGAAAAGTGGTTGTTGCAAGCAAGGTTCCTCTTCCTAACTACCGACCAGATTTGGATGATAAGCGACCACAACGGGAGGTAACAGTGTCTCCCTTGGTTTACCAAAATCATAATGCACAGTTTTTATTTGTAGTTTTATGCTGAAATTGTAATGCATCTCATCGTGCAGGTGGTGCTTCCGTTGAGTTTGCAAAGAAGGGTAGAGGGACTCCTCCAGGAACATCTTGATAGTCAGCAGCTAAGCTCAGGAAAGGCTAATGAATGCGTAGCTGATTCTCAACCTCCTAAACAGACTGAAGAACTTCCCGATGAAAATTCTGATTCGTTTCTCGATGGTTCTGTTATGGAGAAGGTACTTCAGAGGAGGAGTATGCGGATGCGCAATATGCAGAGAACCTGGCAGGTATTACTCAATCATCTTTACCCCACGCCTCTTGTCTTTTTATCAAAAACTTTCTGCTATAGCAGTAGTTATTTGGTTGAATAATAGGAATCCCCTGAGGGACGGACGATGCTGGAATTCAGGAAAACTTTGCCTTCATTCAAGGACAAAGAAAGACTTCTTCAAGCTATTGCTCGGAACCAGGTGAATTTTAGAGCGGGATATCTTCGCAATGCAGCAATGCATGGAAATTAATTTTTTGATCTCAACTCTCAAATTCTCAGGTGATAGTTGTATCTGGGGAGACTGGATGTGGTAAGACAACTCAGCTTCCACAATACATTTTGGAATCAGAGATAGAGTCTGGTCGGGGAGCATTCTGCAACATCATTTGTACTCAACCTAGGAGAATATCTGCCATGGCAGTTTCAGAAAGAGTGTCAGCTGAAAGAGGAGAACCTCTTGGTGAAACGGTTAGCCAAAATCCTTGTCCTTCAATTGAGCATCGATTCAAAAGCTGTCTGATTACTCCAATTAACACTAATACTTTGTTAAAAGATGCTTGTTTATTCATGACTTCATACCTAACAGAGAATTTCCGATAGGTTGGGTTTAAAGTTCGTCTAGAAGGAATGAGAGGAAAGAATACCCACCTTCTATTTTGTACAAGTGGTATCCTTCTCAGACGGCTGCTTAGTGATCGCAATTTGAATGGAGTTACACATGTTTTTGTTGATGAGATTCATGAAAGGGGCATGAATGAAGGTACATATCTATATATCTAATGTATGTTTAGGTTTCTGCAAATAGAGTCTCATAATAATATGCCCCTCACTTCTTGGTTGCAGATTTCTTAATTATAGTGTTAAAGGAGCTTCTTCCACGGCGTCCAGATCTGAGATTGGTTCTCATGAGTGCCACTTTGAATGCTGAACTCTTTTCTAATTACTATGGAGGGGCACCTACCATTCACATTCCTGTAAGACAATGTTCTTCCTCAATAGTCTTGACACTCTAGATATTCAGCATGATTTCCGTGTTTCGAGTTGTTTCTATGGGAAGCCTTGAATGTATATATATTTTCAGGGCTTCACACATCCAGTGAAAGCACATTTTTTGGAGGATGTACTGGAAATAACGGGATATAAGCTGACCTCTTTTAATCAAGTTGATGATTATGGCCAAGAAAAGACGTGGAAAACGCAAAAACAGTTAATGCCTCGCAAAAGAAAAAACCAGATCACTACTCTTGTTGAGGTACTTGGCTAATTTTTTACATCAACTGGAAATTCCTTAGAATTAACTCTAATTTGCAAGTTTAACTAACTGTGTTTCTGTTGGTCAACTAGGTTTGCTGAGCAGACCAAATATTCCAATAACATTGTTCACCATTGTTTCTTTAAAATTGCAGGAAGCTCTCAGCAAGTCAAATTTTGAAAGCTATAACTCTAGGACACGTGATTCTCTTTCGTCTTGGATGCCTGACTGCATAGGATTTAATCTCATTGAGGCTGTTCTCTGTCACATATGCCGAAAAGAACGTCCAGGTGCTGTATTAGTATTTTTGACAGGATGGGATGATATCAGATCCCTGAGCGACCAAATTAAAGCCCATCCTCTCTTGGGAGATCCGAACAGGGTTTTGCTATTAATGTGCCACGGTTCAATGGCAACTGCTGAGCAGGTTGATTTATATCCTCACGTGTTACTTTGTTTCCTTTCAATTTGAGTCACGACTCTGGAGAAGTACTAATTGTAACTTATTTAACATATTTCGTTGATGTTTACGCAGAGACTCATTTTTGAGAGAGCACCTCCTAATATTCGCAAAATTGTTCTTGCTACAAACATGGCAGAAGCTAGTATTACAATAAACGATGTAGTGTTTGTGGTTGACTGTGGAAAAGCAAAAGAGACCACCTATGATGCTTTGAACAATACACCTTGTCTGCTACCTTCTTGGATATCTCAAGCTTCTGCGAGACAGGTGAATACATTATACTAAAACCTATTGTTGTAAATAGATCTTTCTTGTGTTTTGCATCGTTCTTATTTTTGATTTCAGAACATTGACTCCTCTATATGATTTGATTGCATGATTATCATTGTTGCAATTTCAGAACATCCATTTTGCTATCTGGTACATCTTTTGATAGCTATAAAGCTTTCTCATTTGGTATGTCCAACATTTCCCCTCTATTTGGCCTTCAGAGAAGGGGAAGAGCTGGGCGTCTGTTTCCGGGAGAATGCTATCACCTGTACCCCAAATGCGTCTATGATGCTTTTGCAGAGTATCAACTTCCTGAACTTCTGAGAACTCCTTTAAACTCTCTCTGCCTGCAAATTAAAAGTCTTCAGGTTGAAAGCATTGCAGAATTCTTGTCAGCTGCACTTCAGGCTCCAGAGTCTTTGGCTGTAAGTGACAGATAAATGTGTTCATAGAGATTTCGCCAATTTCCATGTTACTAGTAACATCTTTGATTGATTATCAGATTTTTTTGTATGTGGAAGATATGATTCTTATTGTCTCAAAATTAGTCAACATAACTGTAAATATCATGACAGGTTCAAAATGCTATTGGATTCCTGAAAATGATCGGAGCACTGGATGAGAAGGAAAATCTAACGGATCTTGGTTTGTGTTCTAAGTCCTGTACAAAAAATGGTCCAACTCTTTCTTATACTACATGTATCATGACTGACTTTCCTGCTTGTTGTATTTTTGGCCTGTTCCAACTAGGAAAACTCTTATCGATTCTTCCTGTTGATCCCAAGTTGGGGAAAATGCTGATAATGGGTGCCATCTTCCGCTGCTTTGATCCGATCCTGACAATTGTATCAGGGCTAAGTGTCAGAGATCCTTTCCTTCTACCTCAAGACAAAAAAGACGTAAGTATAAGGACTCATGGACGAACATTTATTTTTATCATGATGTACGGTGATTGGTTGATTAATTGGCAAATAAATGTTTTTAAAACTTACTTTTTGGTCTTTTGAATTTTATTGAAGAGTGGGTTTTTATAGGCGGTTTTAAGCCAATAGATAGATGGATATATAACTTTTTATGAAGTATGTTGTGGTTTAATCTCTCAAACTGAGAGATGATTTCCTTGTTTTATTTTAGTTAGCTTTATCAGCCAAGTTGAGATTCTCAGCCAAAGACTACAGTGACCATATGGCACTCGTTCGTGCCTTTGAAGGGTGGAAAGATGCTGAAAGAGAAGGATCGGCTTATGAGTTTTGTTGGAGGAATTTCCTGTCAGCTCAGACGCTTCAGGCGATACATTCTCTGAGGAAGCAGTTCAACTATATTTTGAAAGAAGCTGGCTTAGTTCATGATGATTTAGCTCTCAACAACAAGCTAAGTCACAACCAGTCTCTGGTTCGTGCTGTCATTTGCTCTGGCCTATTCCCTGGAATAGCATCTGTTGTGGTAAGTCTAAGACCCATGTCTCTGGCTAAGTCTCCTTTCTCGTGTCAGAGATTTCGGTGAAATAACCTTGTTGTCCTTTTTCTTTGCACAGCACAGAGAGACTTCCATGTCATTCAAGACAATGGATGATGGCCAAGTATCACTATACGCGGTGAGCCTCTTCATTCGTATTTCCCAACATCATTACTTGAGTCTCTCGATATGGCCATCTTTTTTATTTAAATGGTTTTTACGGTTTCTATGTTTCAGAATTCTGTTAATTCGCGGTTCCCAACAATTCCATACCCTTGGCTAGTCTTTGGAGAGAAAGTAAAGGTCAATGCGGTACTCATACGGGACTCCACTGGTGTCCCTGATTCCAGTTTGATCCTTTTTGGTGGTTCATTGAGCACGGGAGTACAGGTGATTTCTCTCATTTTCCTCTTTTTAACCCTTACACTAGTCAGATTATGGAATACTCCGGAATCGAATGGATTGAATGTTGTGTTGTTTCCAGGTGGGACATCTAAAAATGCTTGACGGGTACATTGATTTCTTCATGGATCCAAATTTGGCTGAGTCCTATGTAAAGCTGAAGGAAGAACTCGATAAGCTTCTTCAAAAAAAGGCGAGTTTTTTTCAATTTTAAAAGGAAAAAGTGTTCGTAGTGCAGCACTTTAACACCTTTAGTATCTTTACGATTTGCAGCTTGAAGATCCAAGCATGGACATCCACAAAGAAGGCAAGTACCTCATGCTTGCAGTTCAAGAACTTGTGGCTGGAGACCAATGCGAAGGCAGATTTGTCTTTGGCCGTGACACAAAGAGGCCAAGCCAACCGCAAATAGGAGAGAACAAACACTCCAAAGACGGGACAAACCCGAAGAGTCTCCTTCAGACACTTTTGATGAGAGCTGGACACTCACCTCCAAAGTACAAGACAAAACATCTCAAGACAAACGAATTCAGAGCACTTGTGGAGTTTAAAGGAATGCAGTTCGTTGGGAAGCCTCAGAGGAATAAAACGCTCGCTGAGAAAGATGCTGCTGTTGAGGCCTTAGCTTGGTTGACTCATACCTCTGATAATAGTACTGGCCAACACAATGAGGATGCAGATTCTCCACCTGATGTTACTGATAACATGCTTAAACTCCTTGGAGGACGGCGCAGGCGATCCAAGGGCAAGTAATTGAATCTCTGTAGGTTTTTTCGCAGACAGATTTGGTTTGTGTAACTGTGCTTTGGACGATCTCAAATACCAACCAAAGCAGATAGAGAAATTATACTTCAGTAGTCACTATGTAACTATAGTGTCGTTTTTGGGGCAGAACAATAGTGTAGGGTTATAAACATAAAATCTAGAAACTTTAGGGGCTATGATGTATTTTGAACAATAATTGGGGTTATTATCATCTTATATGCCGCCACGTGGCATTTAACTCTCTCTGAGCTTGCTCGCTTACGCAACTCTCTCTCTCTCTCTCTTTGAGCTTCTGTAATGGCTACTTGGAGTGGTTTCAACGTCTCTTCTTCTCCGTTGCTTAGGCTTCGGTCTTCCTCCGTCTCAAATGTCACTAAGCTTCCGTTTCTCTCTCCTATTTGCCGGCGTCGGTTACTGGCAGAACGCTTTGGTCTCGCAACTGTCGTTGTTACGCGCCAAAACCTCACGGTTACTCCGTCGTCTGCGGCGGTGGAAGCTCGTATCTCAGGGAAAAGAGAACCTATGACGCCTCCGTATAACATATTGATCACTGGCTCAACCAAAGGTTTCATTCACTCTGTCTTTGTCAATTGACTCGAGTTTTTAATCTTCAGAAGGGAAAAAACATATTTTTTTATCTCATTGTGTCTCTAAAGAGTGGTTTTTGATTTATTGATTGTTCAGGTATAGGATATGCATTAGCTAGAGAGTTTCTGAAAGCAGGCGACAATGTTGTGATTTGCTCTAGATCAGGTTAGAACCTGTCCCCATTGTTGTCTTGAACTCCTTTTCTAGAGTTTGTGTGTCTGTAAGGAAACATGCAAGCAAGTAATAGAACCAATCTTCAGTAGAATTTTGCTGTTATGGCTGTTCCTGTCTTGCAGCTGAACGAGTTGAGACTGCTGTTCAGAGTCTTAAGGAAGAATTTGGGGAGCATGTGTGGGTACCGCCTTCTTTTACTGTTCTTTTCCATTCGTGTGGTCTTCCAAGGTTTTTGCTTTATGTGCATTGATATCATGAAACCATTTTCTCTTAGTAGGGAACTAAGTGTGATGTTACGGAAGGGAAGGATGTGAGGGAACTTGTAGCTTATAGTCAGAAGAATCTTAAATACATTGACATTTGGGTACACTCTCAAAACTATGAAGAACGTTCATTTGTTGGTGACATCTGTGTTAATGTTGTTCAGAGTATTTTACTATGTTTTCTTTTCAATTTTGTAACCATAGAAATAGTCTTATAATACCATCTTGAGATGATACAGATAAATAATGCGGGATCTAATGCATATAGCTTTAAACCTTTGGCAGAGGCCTCAGATGAGGATCTTATGTAAGTCTTGTGTTAAGCTTGATCCTTCTCTTCGTTAGTTTCTATGTGATTGGTTTCAGTCATTTACTTTTTGAAATCTTTATGCAGTGAAGTTGTGAAAACCAACACTCTAGGTCTCATGTTATGTTGCCGAGAGGTAGTCAAAGATGTTATAAGGAGATGAATTCAGCGTGTCTTTTGTTATTATCAGTTGGATTTACTGACATGTGTTCATGATTATTAGGCAATGAATATGATGTTGACCCAATCTCGAGGTGGTCATATCTTCAATATTGATGGAGCTGGTTCAGATGGGAGACCAACACCCAGGTTTGCTAGATTCATTAAAGTTTCTTGGGAACATGCTTTAGTAAATCTCCTTTAGGCTCTCTTCTCTGTACTGTCTAATAGCATTTTTTTGATTAACGTTTGACAGATTTGCTGCATATGGTGCAACTAAACGGAGTGTCGTTCACCTGACAAAGTCATTACAGGTAATGCCAGAGTTATATCTGTTGAACTCTTCTTCGTTTTCCCTTCTCCTTATATGACTTCTCTAGTAATTCCTGTCTTTCATAGGCAGAGTTGCAGATGCAAGATGTCAAAAATGTCGTGGTGCATAATCTATCGGTATGAATACAATATATTGCTTCATTTCATTTTTGGTTGTTTTTAGTGTCTTCCTAAATACACTGATACAGACATGCGCATAGAGATGAATAGAATGGATGGATTATAGTTATTTGAACAATTTGAATGAATTCAGGATCTAAACATGATCATAATTCTAATGTGTTTTCTCTGGATTATTGTTGCAGCCTGGAATGGTCACAACTGATCTGCTCATGTCCGGAGCAACTACAAAACAAGTTCGATGACTTAACACTGAGGAAATATTTAGATTCCATTTCAAGAGATTCTCTCTAATACGTTCTCTATTGCAGGCCAAGTTCTTCATTAATGTTTTGGCAGAGCCAGCCGAAGTGGTAAGAACCCATTAACTCTTAATTCTTTTTAGCACAACAATTTGACACGATCTCTAATCTCTAGCCCCATGATTCATGATCACACATTCGTTTGCAGGTGGCTGAGTACCTTGTCCCAAACATAAGGGCAATACCGGCTAGCGGATCTATGAAGCCGACTTACATCCGTTTCCTAACTGGAATCAAAGCCTACACCAAAATATTCTCAGTTAAGACGATTAATAGCTCTGCGTAGAAGTAAATCAAAGCATGTAAACTATTTCTGCAAATTACTTAACCAATTTGTTTTTTTCTTTGTCAAATTTTGGGAATTTGTTTCAGAGAGTTGCGTTGGGAGCAAGGAAGAACAGGTATGTTACTGAAGAGTAGGTGTCAAACTAAGTATTAGAATTGTATTGCTTTCTCAGTTTGTTCAATGGTAAATAAAAACCTCTACATTTTGTTCATGACAACTCCAAAACATGCAATCTATTGTACAATTTGGATTTAAGCTCATTTGCAAAAATGTGAGATTTCTCAGTTAATGATTGAAGTGATGATTTAAAAGTCAGTTTTTTTTTTCCAACCATAATAATTTATAGGCACTATTTTGAGAATCAGACCAGATTTGTCGAGACTGGGATCCAAATGCCTGTGGTCTAGTTTACAATTTAACAAGCAGCAAAAATGTCATTCCAAACCAATCAAACCGGGTAAAACCGAAGAACCGCCTCAACCGGACTTGATATCAAAGCGATTAAAATCAAATTACGGTTCAATTTAGTAAAATCGACTAAACCGGTTAGTTCGCAACTTTCTCTTTGCTTCTTCGTCTCTCTCTCTCTGTCGTGTTTGAGAAGACGAAAAGAGTCGGAGAGAAAGATCGGACGATGAGTGCCGAAGATTTCCAGAAGAAGGTTTCCCTCAGAGATTCCCTCTCCGGCGATATTGAGAACGAATGCGGCGGTTCCGGTGTCGGGTCTACTAGTTCGACGGTGGGCTCCGGCGTCGCCTCTCAAACCCTGGTCCTGCTTCGGAGTCTGTTGGAGATTCAGCAGCGCCGAGCTCAGGCTTACGCCAATCTCAAAAGGTTCGATTGATTCATTGGAAATCTCTCAAAGAGTTAGTTTATTTGTTGCGGTTTTGTTAAGTTCCAATTGATCCATTGCCTGAGAGTTAGACTTTGTTGGTGAATGTTGAAATTGAGGCAAATAGTGTGAAGGATAGAGAGGGAGATGTTTTTTATATTCGTAGATTTCCATGTTTTTGTTACTGAGATCTTCCTCTATTAATCTGAGCTGACTATGTTTTCGAATTCAATTATCAGTGGATTCTCAGAGTATGTGGAGTCTGGTGCTGAAGCACTTTATCAGAAGCTGTGCAGCGAGATTACAACGGAGTTCAGTGAATGTTCGAAACAAGTATGGATCTTATCTGAGAGTATTTGATTACACCTTCACAGTGTTGTTCAACCTTGTGTTGTTAAAGATTGAGCCCTTTGATGACAGGTGCGCGAAATGGAATCTCTGTTTCTAAATCCAGAAGTTGGAAGAGCTGATCTTGCTAAACTTCTCAGCGACATTCAAACTCAAGAGAAGCAGAAATTGCATCTGGTTTCATACCCATTTACTCTAATCTAGATATCTCAACGGTTGAACAAAAGTAAGAATCTTACTTTAGTTCACTTTTTTCGCAGACTGTTACAATACAGGTACTGAAGAAGGCAGGAAGACCGTCAGAACGAATGCTGACACATGAGAACTGCAAATTCAAGAAGCCTATGCAACACGAGTGCGTGCATCTTCATGAGATTACTGAAGCTGCAGGAACAGAGGAAGCAGAAGCAGATGCAGAGTTTGATAACGCTTTGAAGGAGGCCATTAGAGGAGTGCAAGATGCTGTGACTAGCATCAATGAGTATTTGGAAGACATTCGGTATGAGATTGAAGCCCTCGAAGCTGATTAATTCCCAATCCATCACTTCTTTACCCTTTTGCAGTAAACTTGCTTTGCTAATTAGCTTAAGATATAAGATATTAAGAAATTGTCAAGGATGTGAATGGAATTTATCTCTCTCAAGTTTATATAGGTTTGGTAACAAATTAACCACCAGAAAGTTAAGCATTAGCAAGACATGTTCCAGGCTTATCATCTATCCATAAACTGCATTGAAACAAGATTTCTCGTTTCTTTCAAGACTTGTTTGTCGCATGCAATTTCAAACACAGCTGAACAATTACAAAAACAATTATACACACCTTTGCCCACAATAATTGAATAAATTATTGGCAATTTTGATTCAAAATCCAAATTTGTGTTTGTATATTTTGTATGTCTTATTACAAATAGTTTACAGCAAAAGCTTTGTCATACAGACAACAAACTGGTCGCTTTGATCCATTCACCGTATGTCCCAAACTCCTTGACTCTGTCAGATACAAAGGTTAATTAGTTTCACGAATAGCAACACCACAGAAAATAAATTATGAGTGTATTTAACTTACATATGGAGATTGGTTGGATCAATCTCGGGAAACAGGTTGAAATAGAATCGAAGCCCATCTGGGCTCATGTCTCTACATAGCAAACCTGTTTCAACAAATGGGAACGTGAGCATCATATAAATCTAATAGATACATGTTTCGTCGGGCAAGCTTTTATTGGAGTTGGGAAAAAAGGCACCTTTGGTCTCTGCAGATAGTAGATGTTCCTTAGCCATGGCAGGAGCAATCTTTAGCGTCAAAGCTGCATCACTAGCAGTAACTCCAACTCTAAGAGTTTCAGTTTTTGTCACAAGCATTCTGATTCTACTCATAACCTAAATGGCCAGAAAGATATTTGATCAGGTAATTGGAAACAAAAGTAAGAAGCACATCGAGAGAGAGAGAGAGAGTACTCAATGCAGTTACAGTGGAATAAATAATCTTAAGAATACCTCTTCGTCGCTGTGAGACTTGTTTTGGATGACCATCACACCGCTATCAAACTTCCGCAGCATTACTGGACTACCCAAACAAAAATACATGACAGATCACTATTTCTACATATTGGATGCACATGCGTAATATTCGAACTTATAGGAGAAAGTATCAAAAAGTACATACACATCAAATTTCTCCCAGAGGGTACAAGCTTGCCACAAATCGTCTGGGGAAATCAACTCTGTGAAATGAAAGATTTCGAATTTACAGGCTGAAGCAAAGAAAATAGAATAAAGTACTCGGAATCAAATAATTCTAGTTTGTGAAGTTCCAACCTGTCCCACGAGCTCGGTTGAAGTGGTAATACATATCAGTAAGGCTGATCATTCCCCCAGCTTTTTCTAATGGGATTCTGACAAAATCTGCCAACTGCAGGTTATGCAAATAAGGATGTCAACCTCAAAATCATGTAGTTCTAAGGACTTGAAGAACAAGAATTCCCCAGATTCTAACAATTTTACAAGCTAAACAGTTGAAGATTCTCTACTAGGACAGTCATAGGTTTTTAGAAACATCGAACAAACGTAAACATATTCCTAACAAATGCCCTTTATAAGTCCATATCAATATCATATCAGCTGCCACTAAATCCAAAACATCTCTTTCGAAGTTATCACTGACAACATAAGCTAATGAACACAAATATCTCTGTTGCAAAGTAGAAGAGAACCTGGCGGGACAATTCTTGGTGGTACAATGCACCAGCAGATTCCTTTGTAACTGGTGAGATAATACCAACGCTCAACATCCACTGTTGCATTTCTTCTTTGGACCCCATTTCTTCATCATCAGTTGAACCGTTCTGACTACTAGGAGCAGACAAAAGCTTCTGCCGCATTTTCTCTGCCAGACTCACCATCTCTTTAGCCTTACTCTGTAAACCCAATAAGTGGACAAGAACTTAGACACAGTTTGTCTTGATCACAAAACCCATAATCAAATAACAAGCCTTTCCTTCTACTGATTAAGAGTAATCCTATAACAGTTGCAAATAAACTCTTCAAGATCACGCATCACAAAGAGCAAACTAACCACCAAAACGTTAAGAAAATCATGTTCCAGACTTATCTTCTATCCATAAATTTTGTAACTTGGTATAACAATACATGATCTACATCGGTAAAAAGGAAGAAAAAGAGTAGTACCATAAGAGCATTCAAATCCTGAAAAGCATCTTGCAAGCTCTTATCTGTGCTCTCCCACTGTTCTTGCTCCTTCCTCAAAATCCCAGCCAATCCCACCATCCTCACCGTTCCATCGTTTCCATACAAACCTTGCGCAACTGTTCCAGATCCTGACTTTGAAGTCTCACTCTCGCTCTTCTCCTCTTCTTCCCATGCCCTACCTCTCCAACATTCCCACAATTTCGACAAAAAGCCATCAAAATCCCCTTTCCCTCTAAACACAATCGTTACAACAATCGAACCGGGATCCGCTTGAAATCGGATTCTAGGCGAATGGAACATAGACTTGATTGATTTCTTATGGGAATAGATGTGAGTAACGGCGGAGAGCGGAATCGAAGAAGGAACAGATTCGTTTGATTGAGAAGGAATCCATATGAGACGATGAGTGGTAAGGATTAGATTTCCAGACCTCAAAGCTGTGAATCGCGGCGGATCATCTTCGGAATCTATATCGATGGAGGAGAGGAGGAAACATTCGACCTCATTGCGACGAAGCACTGGTCTACCACTCGTAGTCACCTCCGCGTTCTCAAACAAACCACCGATTGCGATGCTGCTGCTTCCACTAGCCATGGAGACTCAATTCGGAAGCAGATATATCATACAGCTCGTTCCTCTCTAGTCAAATTAATAGATCGGTTGACCAATTCGAAGCTTGATTCAATTTTAATATCTCCGATGAATTTTCCGGCGACGATTGAAATGCCTGAGGTCAAAGAGATTCAACCGAAGAAAACAAAACAAATACGCAGCTTTTGTGTAGACAACCAAACAAAAACTTAATAAAAATACTCGGTTTTGTAGAATCTTACCTCACCATCGCAGATTTTAGTAGCTTACAATACAGAATCTACTAGACTTCTTCAAAATTTGGCTTGAATCTTCTCCACTAACGCTATAGACATCTTCGATTTCTCCTCAATTAATCTTCTTATTCGTTTTCGGCTCTCGTATGAAGAAGAAGAAGAAGAAATGAAAGCAAAATACGAAATCCCTAAAACTTGTAGACGTGTCGTTTTACTAAATCCAATCCCATGGATTTTATTTGTATATAAAGAGTTACACCAGTAATTGTGTCAATAATGTTTATATGGATCAGTGGTAAAAGCTGAATTAAACGTTCCCATGATCACAGGTTCGAGATTCCACTTTTTTATTTTTTTCAAAAAAATGAACAAAATAGCAAAACGACAATACACACGTGTCAACTGAGTCATTTGTAATGAGTTTAGGTATAAATGATAAATCAGCACTAAGCATTTGTCCAGGCTGAAAAACGTACTTTTTGTATAGTTCAGATAAAAAAAAAACCTTCTCCCCACTAAACACGTCTAGAATCAACCTCGGTTTAGTAAAATTATATTTCAGTCCTTATGAGAAAAAACATATTACGATAATAGCTCATACTTTTTAATTTAACTTTTGAATCCAGATTTAAGTGATGTTGTAGTTTCTGACCATTCAATCCTTCTTTACACCATACAATATTACAATGTTGAAGATAATACGAAACTAAATGAAGAAGTGGAGAAGTTTCATACTAAGAATTAATGACTTTTCAAACTAGACAAGAGTAAGTATGAAGTGATTGATGTTGTAGTTTGTGATCATTCAAACATATCCTTCTTTCACCATACACTGTTGAAGATAACATGAAACTAAATACAGAAGTGGAGAAGTTTCATTCCAAGAATTATATATTTTCAATCAAGATAAGAGTAGATATGGCCATCTTTGAGATGTGAGATAGAGGAGAAGACTTATTATATATATACTAGCTAAAGACTTAAGTATGAGGATGATATATGAATGAGAAACTTCAATGGTTGATTAAAGCGTTGGACACAATGCATGTGATGACGAAGACGTTGGAATCTTGAGATAAGGAGTTTTTTTTTGGTTTTAAAGAAGAATGTGTTGTACTATTGTTATTGACCCATATTTTGTGTCAACGAAACATCAAAAACATCTTTAAGATTCAATTTATAATTATGTAGTTTATTCATGTTGTGTGTGTGATAAAATTAAATTTATAAGTATATAAAATCGATACTATCACATGCAAAACATGAATAAGTTTATCGTTATAATTTATAAATGGTTAGTTGCTAAAATATGTTCTTTTTTTTTTGTCAAAGCTAAAATATGTTCACGGTTGATTACTTTGAGCTGAATTGTTTTATTGTTCAAACTACATATTGCCAAAATAATAAAATAACCAATTTCCTTTGATTATTTACGGCATATTTTGCAACCAAATGACATTTAGTTTTATTTGTAAATCTTGTTAGTGTATATATGGTAGTGCGAAGATTTCTTTTTCTTATGCTAGCATTATGCGGATTATTAATGTATATTTGTTGTGATTACCTTCATTAAAGATTCAACGTGCTTAGTCGTTAAACAAACTTGTACGAAAGCGATGTCGTTAGGTGAATAATTAATGTATAGAATATTGTTTAATCATCATACATACAACTAACTCGTTCCAATCATGTTAGTGTATGTTATTATGACGATATGTGTACAGTGTTAGTGAAATATTAAAACCAATACTCGATCGATAATGACCAATTTGCAATTCTTTAACATTTTTTTTTTTTGGTGAATCTCTTTAACATTTTTGTTTTGTAAAACCGTGAAAGACTACATAACTTTAAAGTTTTAATTACTCTCTAAATTTTAAATATCAAAAGTAATACAATCAAGGGCGTGGAAATCGTGTTCTTCGAACTTCTTTACATTGTTTGTGGTTGGCCATGTGAAGTGTAAGCCGCTTGAGTCTTGACTTGTTTGTCTTTGCTCTTTGTTTATTATTACAACTAATTATTAATCTCAGTATGGCGAATTAAAAATCATATTATCATTTTAATCTCAGTTAAAAATCATATTATCATTTTAATCTCATATTAATCTCAGTTAGAACTTAAAACTAGCTAGTTATAAAATTCTAATGTTGAATTTACGAAAGTCTAAAATCCGGTTTACGGTTTTCAAATGGAAACTCTCAGTCAAATGCGTTAAAAATCCAAACACGATTCAGATTATGTTAGCTCGACCAAAGTCGATGAACTTGTATAGTTTTATATAACGTACACTACTACGTATCGTATGTACAATGTATTTAGATAATTGTTCTTGTTTTATTATCATTTTTGTAATCCATACAATATCTGGCTTTGCAATATCACCATATTCATTATTCATATAGAAAGTAAACTAATATCCAGATATCAGCCACCAATTAAATCAAATGAATTCCATTTTCTCATATATGTGAATATACTTTTATTTTCATATAAATACATACTTGGTGAAAAATCAAATATTGAATCATTCAAAAGATCAACTTCAAAATTCAATATTGGATAATGAAAGAAGATATAGACGTGACATATATTAAAATTTAAAACTTGGATTCACGGAGGGAAAAAACAAGAACTGAATTAACTCGTAAGTTTCTACTTATATAACGAATATTTAAAGTGTTTGATAGTTTAAACTTTTCTCATAATTAAAGGTTGATGATAACCACTACATCACTAGGTATAAAAAAGTTTGGTTTTCTGTCTAAAATTTACAAAATAATCACACCTCTTTTCAAAGTATTAATTTTTTCTCTTTCTTGTATTACGTTTATCCCGATTTAGTAATTGTGGATATAAAAAATACTTTCGATTAATCAGTGAAAAGGTATTTGGAAATAAAATTATTTTATAAAAATATACATTTTGGGAAGAAAATAAAAATATATAATACGGCGGCTCAAAAATAAAAAAGAGTGTTTCTAGAAGAGTAAGAATTTGAGAGTGGCTTCTCTGGACGGACCAACACGACATGACTTTTCCTCACTTTCTTTCTTCTTCTTCTTCTTCTTCTCCTTTCTCTGTTCCTTTTATTTTCGTGCCTATAATGCAAAATTAAATGAAATTAAAACTAAAACAAAATTGAATAAAAAAAAGATTCGTCGACGTCGCCAGCCATTGGCGACTTGTTCTTCTTCGTCTTCAAACCTTGTCCTCTTCAATTATCTTCCAGATCTCTCTCTCTCTCTCTCTTTCATCAAGTCTTCCTTCTCATTCGTCTCCTTCTTCGTCTTCGTCTACCCTTGCAGAAGAAATACGAAACTCCATTTATTTATTACCCTCTCTCTCTCTCTCTCTCTCTTCTCGTTATTTCTTTATTTGATTCTTCGTATTGACGTATTGGCTTGCGTCACCTCAATCTCTTTCTCTTCAATTCCATTTTCCTGGGGATAGATAGATTCATTTTTAGCGCGCAAAATTGAAGATCCGGATCTGTGCATTTCGATTAGCTAGGTCAATTCAATTCCATTTTCGTCTCCAAGAGGTGGATCTGCCCATTTGCAATTCAATTCCATTCTCCTGGGAGGCGTTTTGTCTCCGATTTCAGATATTCAAGCTGCTGGCTGATTCGAGCTACGTCCAATCATCTTCTCCAGGAGGTGTGTTTTAATGAATTTCTGAGAAAAAATCTCTACTTTCATTGTCCAAATCCAATTCCTGGACCCGGGAAATGGATCCCAGGAAATCAATTGATAAGCCGCCTCATCACGATCCAATTCTGGGTGTATCTTCAAGATGGAGCGTTTCTTCTAAAGACAACAAAGAAGTTACTTTCGGTGATTTGGGATCTAAGCGTATCCGTCATGGTTCAGCTGGAGCTGATTCTGAGATGCTAAGCATGTCTCAGAAAGAGATCAAAGACGAAGATGCTCGTTTGATTTATATTAACGATCCTGACAGAACTAACGAACGGTTTGAGTTCACTGGGAATTCTATCAAGACTGCTAAATACTCTGTCTTCACCTTCTTGCCTAGGAACTTGTTTGAACAGTTCCATAGAGTTGCTTACATTTACTTCCTTGTTATCGCTGTTCTCAATCAGCTTCCTCAGCTTGCAGTTTTTGGCAGAGGTGCATCCATCATGCCCCTTGCCTTTGTTCTCTTGGTCTCTGCTATCAAAGATGCTTACGAGGATTTCCGGAGACATAGGTCAGATAGAGTTGAGAACAATAGGTTGGCTTTAGTCTTTGAGGATCATCAGTTTCGAGAGAAGAAGTGGAAGCATATCCGGGTTGGGGAAGTCATTAAAGTCCAATCCAATCAGACTCTTCCCTGTGACATGGTGCTCTTGGCTACTAGTGATCCTACTGGGGTTGTCTACGTGCAGACGACTAATTTGGATGGTGAGTCGAATTTGAAGACCAGGTATGCCAAGCAGGAAACTCTTCTGAAAGCTGCTGATATGGAGTCGTTTAATGGATTTATCAAGTGTGAGAAACCTAACAGGAACATTTATGGGTTTCAAGCCAACATGGAGATTGATGGTAGAAGGCTCTCCCTTGGACCTTCTAATATTATTCTAAGAGGGTGTGAGCTTAAGAACACTGCTTGGGCTTTAGGGGTTGTTGTGTATGCTGGTGGTGAGACGAAAGCTATGCTCAACAACTCTGGAGCACCATCAAAGAGGAGTAGGCTAGAGACTCGAATGAATTTGGAGATCATTCTACTCTCTTTGTTTCTGATCGTCTTGTGTACAATCGCAGCCGCGACCGCTGCTGTGTGGTTGAGAACGCACAGGGATGACTTGGACACTATTCTCTTTTATAGAAGAAAGGACTACTCTGAGAGGCCAGGAGGGAAGAACTATAAATACTATGGTTGGGGGTGGGAGATATTCTTCACCTTCTTTATGGCAGTCATTGTGTACCAGATCATGATACCCATTTCTCTCTACATATCGATGGAGCTCGTCCGTATTGGTCAAGCATACTTCATGACCAATGATGATCAGATGTATGACGAGTCTTCAGATTCAAGTTTTCAATGCAGGGCTTTAAATATAAATGAAGATTTAGGGCAGATTAAGTATTTATTCTCTGATAAGACGGGTACACTCACGGACAACAAGATGGAGTTTCAATGTGCCTGCATCGAAGGCGTAGATTACTCTGACAGGGAACCTGCTGATAGCGAGCATCCTGGATACTCCATTGAAGGTAAAGAAAACTAGTTTCTTAATAATGTTTCTGTTATTAAGAGTAGTATGTTTTTCTGTTTACTGATTTTTGATGATGCCTAAAAATTTTCATGATACAGTTGATGGAATTATTTTGAAGCCAAAGATGAGGGTGAGAGTTGATCCTGTGCTTCTTCAGTTAACGAAAACTGGCAAGGCAACAGAAGAAGCAAAACGTGCAAATGAGTTTTTCCTCTCACTGGCAGCTTGCAATACAATTGTGCCAATTGTTAGCAATACATCTGATCCCAATGTGAAACTGGTAGATTATCAAGGGGAGTCCCCTGATGAACAAGCATTGGTCTATGCAGCAGCTGCATATGGTTTCTTGCTCATAGAGAGAACCTCTGGTCATATAGTTATTAATGTGCGAGGAGAAACGCAAAGGTAATTTAGACATGTGATGGCTACTTTTTGTCATTAATTTTATATTGTCATTGCATCTCATAGTAGATTGTGGCCATTAGTATTTATTCCTTTTCCTTTGCCCAGTGCAGATTTAATGTTTTGGGATTGCATGAGTTCGATAGTGACCGAAAAAGAATGTCAGTGATACTGGGATGCCCCGACATGTCGGTGAAACTCTTTGTAAAAGGTGCAGACTCATCCATGTTTGGTGTCATGGATGAATCCTACGGTGGCGTCATACATGAGACCAAGATACAACTTCATGCTTACTCATCTGATGGTTTGAGAACACTTGTTGTTGGGATGAGAGAGCTGAACGATTCAGAGTTTGAGCAATGGCATTCTTCATTTGAGGCGGCAAGCACCGCCTTGATTGGTCGGGCTGGATTGCTAAGAAAAGTTGCTGGAAACATTGAGACTAACCTTAGGATAGTAGGAGCCACCGCAATTGAAGACAAATTGCAGCGTGGTGTCCCTGAAGCAATAGAATCTTTGAGGATTGCAGGGATAAAAGTCTGGGTCTTGACTGGTGACAAGCAAGAAACTGCCATATCCATTGGCTTCTCATCGAGGCTTCTGACAAGAAACATGAGGCAAATTGTAATAAATAGCAACTCGTTGGATTCATGTCGGAGGAGCTTAGAAGAAGCAAATGCCAGTATTGCAAGTAATGACGAAAGTGATAATGTGGCCTTGATTATTGACGGTACCAGCCTCATATATGTACTCGACAATGATCTTGAAGATGTGGTAAGTGAAATGTTGATTAAAATATCTTGCGTACTCTGCTTATGACTTTCTATGATGGTGATGTAATTGCTCATTTTTGCAATGTAGCTGTTCCAGGTGGCATGTAAGTGCTCTGCGATACTCTGCTGCCGGGTTGCTCCTTTCCAGAAAGCTGGAATCGTTGCACTTGTAAAGAACCGGACTTCTGACATGACTCTTGCCATTGGTGATGGTAATGACCCCACTCTTCTTTCCAAAAAGTAGTCTGCCTGATCCTGTCTAAACAGACCCAGTTCTTTGGTTTTTTATTTTCATCTTCTCATATGCTTTGTGTTTTGACAGGTGCCAATGATGTCTCCATGATTCAAATGGCTGATGTTGGGGTAGGGATAAGCGGACAAGAAGGTCGCCAAGCTGTGATGGCATCTGATTTCGCAATGGGACAGTTCAGATTTTTAGTTCCGTTATTGCTCGTCCATGGACACTGGAATTACCAAAGGATGGGTTACATGATACTATATAATTTCTATAGAAATGCAGTTTTTGTTCTAATTTTATTTTGGTGAGTTACCATCTTACTATGTTTTGTACTATTCCGTCTTAAAACAATGACCGCAGACTAACACTCACCAATTTCACGCAGGTACGTTTTGTTTACTTGCTACACCTTGACAACTGCCATCACAGAATGGAGCAGTGTTTTGTACTCAGTCATATACACAGCAATCCCTACAATAATTATCGGTATTCTTGACAAAGACCTTGGAAGGCAGACTCTTCTTGATCATCCTCAGCTCTACGGTGTTGGCCAGAGGGCAGAGGGATATTCCACTACGCTCTTCTGGTATACAATGATTGACACAATCTGGCAAAGTGCAGCCATCTTCTTCATTCCTATGTTTGCTTATTGGGGCAGTACAATTGACACGTCGAGCCTAGGAGACCTATGGACGATAGCTGCAGTTGTGGTGGTTAATCTTCACTTGGCCATGGATGTGATCAGATGGAACTGGATCACACACGCCGCCATATGGGGATCCATTGTTGCAGCTTGTATATGTGTCATTGTGATTGATGTTATACCCACACTCCCTGGTTACTGGTAAGAGTTCATTCTCTCTACATATCATTCTGTCAGAAGCAAATTAAAAATATATCTTCTGGATACTGAAAGTGTCATCGCTTTTTCTTAAACAGGGCAATTTTCCAAGTGGGCAAGACATGGATGTTCTGGTTCTGCTTGCTAGCAATAGTTGTGACATCATTGCTTCCTAGATTCGCCATCAAGTTTCTAGTGGAGTATTACAGACCTTCCGATGTTCGGATAGCTAGGGAGGCTGAAAAGCTTGGAACTTTCAGAGAATCCCAACCCGTGGGAGTTGAAATGAACCTGATTCAGGATCCTCCACGGAGATGATATGAAGCAACAACACATTCTCAAATCAAAATTCTTTATACCCTTCAGCCCCAACGTAAATATAATTTATATATTCCATTTTTCCCACTTGGTTGCTTACTATTTCACGAATGGTAGAGAGTTTGTTGGGTTGTTAGTGTAAGAATATTTACGTAATCTCTCTCTCGGCTGTATTTTTCTCATTTTGTTGTAACATACGCACAAGTTTTCCTTTGTAAAGAGTGTCGAAATTTGATTTCGGTTTGGTTTACATGGTTTAATTTCGGTTCGGTTGGCATTGGTTTTTCAGAGAAGAAAACAAAAAACAAAATAGTCACCCAATGTGTTTTTCATAGAGAAGTGTGTCGATTGAACAATGCATAATTTGGAAAGGCATACATACCCCCTATAGATTTGCTCTCACTCGCGCAACATGCACTTGGTGCGAGTGGGTGTGAAATAGAGCTCTCTGATTGGTTCGAAAACAAATAGAAATTGGTAGTGTACATGTTGCTCTTTTCATATATTGAGAGACTTTTAATACATTTTTAGTTGAGAATTATGGCTGAGAAAATCACATTTTTAGAGGTGTAGTTTGGATGGATTTCATAAATAAAAATATTCACAAAAACTCGCTCATCATTGATTCTCCGTGAACGTTAGTCAATCTTCAGTTTCAGGTATCAGAATAGTTAAACCACTTCTTCTCCATATTTTGCTCCATTCAATGAGATGATTCAGCTGGTTGAGAAAATTCTGGAAACTTTCCCTAACAAAGCACTGCAATTGTCATCGTGGTGTCGCTAACTTTACCACTGTTGATTTCTTGATCTGGAGAAATTTGGCGCCTTCGACTTGGCTATGAAACACCACTAATCAAGGCTCTTCTCTTCACGTTCGATGCAAGTATTGTTGTTCTAATTGGTTCTGAGAAATCATATTTGTAATGAAGAACAAGATGAAAGACTACAGGTAGCATAACTTTAAATAATTACCAAAACATAATTTTGGGATATCACACAAAATACTCCAATATCTTCTCAAATTTCACAACAAATCTCACCAAATGACCATTACAGTTTTCTTTTTAGTTAAAAGAAATCTTCTAAAATTAACCAAATCCCCGAATATGTTTCAGAATCTTCCAAAACCCTTAATTCAACACACACCCCTAACTGTTAAAACTTTTTAAACAAGTAAGAATCCTAAAAGTGCCAACAAATCAGGCTATCTTGACTTGAGTGAGTCATTAATTTTTTAAAAAACTAGTTGACTAAACAATCCTAATTCCTAAGAAAACTAATGAATAATAGTACTTATTAACAAATTTTAGTATTGTTTTCTTAAAAAAGCAAAGTTAACAAAAAGAGAGTTTGTAATTATTTTTTGGTCAACAATACACATTAAGTAACTAAAAATCATAAATAAGAAAGATTTAAAACTGAAAACGATTATAAATACCTATATGTAATTGTAGTTTTAACAAGAACAAAACCAAACAAAGCTATTAAGAAAATTCCACATATTGTTAATTAATGGATGTTGGTCTAAAATTCTTCGATTTCATACTCGTACTTTATGTAGCTCAAGCTAGAGAAACCGTAAGAGATGTCAAATCCTTCAAGGTAAGTAGCAAGAAAATCCTACATATATGTACACATGTCTAGATATTAAAGTAATATTTTGTATATTAATTTATAATTATTGATTTTTATATTCAATTTTTCATAGTTGAGTGAGAATGTCATATACGATTGTGTGGATATATATAAACAACCTTCGTTAAGTCATCCACTACTCCAAAACCATACAATTCAGGTACTCATTCATCAAACTATCTTTTTTTATACGTGTTTTCATTATCTTGTCAACCTTATTCATTTTTTATATATATGCTTTGTAGTTTGAGTATATCTGAAGCATATATGAAGTTTTTCTTTTGGGGTGCAAATAGTTGTATAATTAAATGAATAAAACTAGGTTAAATAAAATTATAATACATTCATCTAATTTTCACCATGTGAGATAAAAAAAACATTGGAAAAGTGATTCAGTGTGTTTAACTAAAAACTTAAAAATATAATAAAATGATAAAAAATATGTTTTGCCCATTCATCTACCATTTCACAAGAAAATGAGTTGAATGATGTTTAGCTCAACTTTTTGTCTTTTAAACTTAATTTTTATACAATCATTCATCTACACACAACCATTTTTGAACATTTAGTATATTTTTCTTAAATTTTAAGCAAGATTAGATTTTTCTACTTTCTCTTTACTTTTCATTGTTTAATATATTAAATAAATGATTTAACTGACAAAAAATTTGTAAGAGAAAGTGTGAACAAACCATCCAATAAATAATGACTTTAATTGTTTTTAACTTTGCTTTTAAGAAAGTTTAAACTGACTCAAAGTTAAATATTTTTAATTGAGTTGATTAAAATTTATATTATCAATATATTGATCTCTGACAAGAAAATTGACATGTATTCTGGATTATGCATCTTTTAATCATATAGAATACACGTACTCATGGTTATCCCAAATAAAATTTAAGTTTAGTTTTGTGAAAAAGAAGATAATATATAATTTAGTTTCATTCTCACCTTACTCATTTATCATAAAAATATATATATTTGAGCAGCTTAAACCATCTTTTTCAATCTCCAAACCGGAAAAGCAAGTTGAAAGTGAAAGGAAAAGTAAGAAAAGCATCGAGTGTCCTAATGGAACAGTTCCTATACTAAGAAATACAAAACAATATGTCGCAAATGCTCAGTATTGGGAAGAAAAACACTTTAATCCGCTTACAGTCGAAAGTCATGGGACACATGTAAGAAATTCTACTTAAATTTTTGAGTTACAAATATAAATATGCATATTTTGATAATGTTAAAATTTGGAATTTTGGAGATTGCTGGAGTTAGATCACATGGTCAAGGTCCTTACCATGGTTTGGCAGCTTGGATGAGTATACATCCTTTGAACATTAATAGGGACCAAGCTTCATATACTACATTATATGTAGGCAGTGGAGTCAACAATAAATTTAATTTTATTTAAGCCGGCTGGATGGTAAATTTAATATTATAACTATTTAAGTTCTTTTTTATTATTATTTTAAATTAAAACACTCTAATTTAATTTGTAGATAAATCCAAAATTATTTGGTGATGGACGCACATGGAGTTATGGGTTCTGGAAGGTAAATCTATATGTTTTTAAAAACATGATCATATGTTTATATGTGTTTAAAATATAAGTAATATAGTCTTAATTAGTTATCTTAAAGTATGTTGTTTGTCTTTTATGCATCTTCAATTTAACAATTTTTGATGATCATATGGAGTAGGGTGCAAATGGAGCAGGTTGTTATAATACAAGATGTCCTGAATTTTTGTTCAAGTGTCAAAAACTAAATTCTTTGGGCCACAACCTACTGACCCTAAAGGAGAAAAGGGTATATATCTTAGTATTGAACAGGTAACATATACACTTGTCTTAGCATTAAATATTGTTTTGTATTTTATCAAATTAATCTAACATAGTGTATTGCTGTGTCTCTTTTACCATTTTTTAATTATCCATTGAAGGATAAAAATTCAGGAAATTGGTGGCTATCAGATGTGAACTTAACAACAGAAGATGATCAAATTGGTTATTGGCCAAAAGAATTGTTTGATCTTATAAGGAATAGCGTGGACATGATTGGAGTTGGCGGGATAGTTCAAGCTTCTCCTTCTGGTGTAAGCCCTCCAATGGGTAACGGTCATAAACCAACTGAAGATGTCAATGCGGCAGCACGCGTCATGAAACTTGAAATTGTAGATTCTAATTATAAGATCCAGGAAAGTGACAAATACAAGTTAGAAAAACTATTAGACAGTGCTAAATGTTATGGCTTAAAAGATGGAAAGGGCATTGTATTGTTCTCATATGGTGGACCTGGAGGACATTCTTGTGGGATCTAATATCACTAAAATGTATGCATTTTTGAGTATTATAAGAAATAATCTGGACTTCACGTTTCATGTTCAACTTCTCAACAAAACTTCACTTCTCACCAACATATCTTACACATCATTTAGAATGCGATGCTGTAGACACCCGATTAGATTTCCTTATAAAATAATATAATACAGACCAAATCTGAGGATTCAAGGTTAATGAAACTGCTATGCAAAAAGCTTATTACATCCAGTAACAAGGATTTAAAAGTACTCTCTAACCATCAATATACGGTATGGTATATGCATGTCAGATTCACTAATCATTGATGCATGATTGAAAGCATTCATTGTGTACGTTTGGTTTATTTTTATTCTTGTGTTTATCATTATATATACTGACAGCGTGGTACTATTTAGTGGACATTTATGGGGAAAGACCAGAGTCTGTGTGTTTATTATGGAGTTGCACAACATTATATTACGTAATCTCTCTCGGCTGTATTTTTCTCATTTTGTTGTAGCACACAAGTTTTCCTTTGTAAGGAGAACGTCGAAATTTGATTTTAAATTTCCTCTTCTGTCAGTCTATAATAAACTTGATTTTGAATCTTTAATTAATTGTTGGCTTTGTCTCTTCTTTTTCTTTTTTCTGATAAAAACTAAACTGTTAAAATTGACTTGTAACCTTTATCACATTCACATAATAATTAATCAAAAGAGGCTTAGAGTTTCCAGAGATTTGTCCTAAAAATCGATCTGAATACTGACTAATAAGATTACATATCCAACAGGATAAAAGCATGAGGACATCTTCCACAATCCGATAAATAGATAAGGTTTTTGCTGGAGAAGCAGTATAAAAATCCTTCACAGCTTTGCGTCTTATGCTCTTGAAGAGAAGATCAAAGAGACTTACTTTACTTGCTACCAAAAGTACTCGGTTCCACCTATCAGGACTCAACACTCCAGCTGCCAGATAAACAAATTTAGAGATTCCATATGTAAATCATATTCAGTACTAGATAAATTACCATATGGGACAGAGATACAAACCTTTTTGCAACCAAAATCATCCGACTCCAGTTGTTCACCAGAGATCGCCTTTCTCTCCATCATCATCCAAATGAGCCACGGCAATACGCTGATCCACAGAAGCATTTCCTTTTGCCATATAAAGGATTGCCATTTTGAGTCCCACTTGGTCTAGATACTCCATAGTCGTAAGTTAACTCAGTCATTGGAGGGATGTGAGAAATGGCAAAGAAGGCCACATGCACAAAGAGTTGACTGTTATTTTCATAACTAACCGGCTGCCAGAAAACATTAGGTGAGCAACTATGATTCATGAATCGGGCAACGTTCCCAACATTCTTAGCACTGATTATCAGTGGCAGCGGGATTTCAGATTCTTCAGACATCTCTTCACAAGCATCTTCGTCTGCTAAGCCAGGTTCGTAGTTCCACTTGAAAGGGTTATACACATTGGTTGTATCAAAAGTATAATCATCATTAGCCATAGTTTGCTGCACCTTTGATTTGTCTTTGGCCTCACCTACATAGATACATATAAAAGAACCAGCACGAATAGCATCCCATGACCGCAATCCCCATCCTCTATTCGCTGTCTTGAAAACTTCCAGCCTCACTTTTACTCCCATTTGAGTCACCTTGTTTTTGCAAGTCGAGCACGGGCAAGATGGACTGCATTCATATATCATAGGCTTTCGGCTAACTAGAATTCCATTACCGGTGTAGGGGAAGTCACCTCCATTTTTCCTTATGCAGTGACAATCCAAGTTCCCTGGTTTGCATAAGTTGGCACAATCACATCCAAAAGAAGGCTGCATCAGCTTAAACGACTCTGAGTATTTCACAGTTGTGGAGTAGGTGAAATAAGCAGGCCCATTGTCGGTATCAACTTCGTTAACAAGTGAAACAGGTATGCTTTCAACCCCGGAAGTCATATCGGGAAGAATGAGTCCTTGCCTTGAAGGCACACCCGTCTTCCATTTCTGGATTGCAGTCCATGAAGCAAATGCAGGCGGTTGACCAGGAGCTCTAACTAGTTTATACTTGAAGGTGTTGTGTCCAGATTTTCCTTTCTCTACCCATGACTCTTTAATCTCATAGAGTCCATCATAAATATAGATCTTAGCATTATGAGAAGCCTCTTTCAAGCCCCTTATTACCCTAACTGCACTATCTCTACGCAAGCTCTTCTCCAAGGCAAGATTACCCCTTTCGAGCTTTTGGTCAGAAGATTGCTTATCTTTATCAGCATTACCACCCTGACCAGTATAAATCAAAACATCAGGATTACCTTCGTCATTATCATAATATCCAGATGAGACAATGCTAGTGGCGATAGGTTCTTCTTCCGTTTCTCCCTTGACAACCAGATAGTCAATCCCAGCCATTGATGGAGAATGCAACCCCACCAAACACATCTCAAACCTGAAGAAGAATACGTCCCCAATCTCAACACCAGGAACAATACCAGGTCTTTTTTTGGTGTTTGTCCGCACCCCTCTGCCCATACAAGTAGATCCTGATTTCAAATCAGGGCGTTTGATAATCCCACTAACTGCTTCCTTAGCATCCTCAAGTTGTGCAAACCTTCTTCTTAACGCATCAAACCGCATAAGAACACTCAACACCAACTCCCTATTGCCATTCTCTCTATCAGCCACATTAATCCCACTCTCGAAATTCATATTCTCAGGCCGAGAAATGGGACGCTTTTTAGGGATCCTTCTTTTCACAGTTGACCCCTCAAGTTCCGCGTTGCCATTAGACACATCAGGAGATCTAAATGACCTTAAAGGAGTAACCAACGAAGGCTCAGATGCATGCTGAGGAGGCTGCTGCTGATATACCGGTGGTGGATTCTGAGGCTGCTGATGTTGCGGTGGATACTGAGCTTGGTTAAGATCTGGTGTGTGCTGATTCGCTTGAGACGAACTAAACGGATAAAACGATGAGAACCCAGGAGGAAATGGTCCAAAAGGAGGAGCACACACAAAAGGCGGAGCTTGATTTCCACTGGGAAACACAGGTCTTAGAGTACGCAATGGTTTAATATCCAACACTCTCGTCTTATCAGTGTAGTGACCACCATTTCTTTCCATAGCTAAAAATCAAATTCCTTTGAATCTAATCCTCAATTCAAATTGATAATGAAACCCTTAAGCTATCAAAGATCTGGGTAAAGTAAAAAGTCCACCTTTTCTAAACACAACTACGAATCAGAGATCCTCAAAAGGCCAATTGCATGCACAGAGAAACAACCATCATTCCAGATTCAGAGATTACAATAACAAAGCAAAAAGCTTAAAACTTTCAGAAAGAAGAAACCTGAAAATACGCTTTTGGATAGATCACATTCACACACCCTTTTCAAGCTGCTTGCTCGCGAAATAGGGTTTCCGAAAAGAGAGAGACAGAGAGAAAGAGAGGGAAACAAACAGGGAGATTTTGTTGTAGAAAAGTCGGGAAATTTCATTAACATTTTGGGTGTTTATTGACATCTCTGAGACTGTGACATCAATGACATCTGTAACTGTTAGAGAAGCTTAAAATCTAACCGTCGGATCTAAATTGATCTTTTTTATCTTTTTACCGTACAAAAGATCTTCTTATATGACTGGATAACCTGCGTAAGAGGTTGTTGCTTCTGTTTCATTCTCATCCTGTTTAGTGCATTCGTCAGTTTGTGATGTAATGACTTTTTTTCGGTTGCCGGTTTCACCCGTGTGTAAGATGTTGTCGTTTTCCTTTGTGAAATTTATCGTTCCACTCCCTAACTCTTGATTTCTCATAGTTTTGTGCCCAAACGTATATTCTTTATACATTAGGTCCAGATGTGTTTTTAACTCTATAATTGATCTAATTTCATATTACGGGATTGCTCAATAACCAAGCTTTGATTATTCCGAATTTGATTAACAGATACTCTATTTTCAAAAACATACTTCTATGGACATATTCGCATATTTATCAAATAATTTCTTGATTTTATTTTTCTCTAAATAGCAGTCTCCAATAAAGAAGAGAAAATTTATCGGTTTAAGTCACAAATTATTTCATTTCCAGTCACCACTAAACATAAATTACAAATAAGACGATATTAATATATATGGATGCGGATCTCAAGATATGCTTTTTTATTAATGATAATATATAAAAAGTACAACAAACAAAATGTTCGGTATCTTTTTCATTCATAACAAAGATCAAAGAACTCAAAATTCACAAACTTAACACTTAATAAGCGTAGCCACACACACACAAGACATGAAATGAAAAGAGCAGTTAATATAAGACAAAAACATTAACACAATCTTAAGAAAAGAGATGTGTTTTATTAATTGTTTGTTTACTCGATGGCACTAAACTCCTCGATCATATTCTTCTTACCACGGTTGTTCATGATCGCGTGAATCTTGGAGCAGTTACAAGGCATAAACATGCATCCACGAGTACCATTAACCCCGGGCGTGGTCGGACCACCGAGCTTACGTGCGATCACAACCGAGTTAACCACGTCATCGGTTGGATGATAGATGGTCAAGAGTTGAAAGCCTTTGAGATCAGACGAGTCAACGATTGGATATAAGAAAGCTCTGAGAGCATGAGCACTCCTTAGCATAAGAACAGCTCCAGGAGCCATGTGTTTCTCCAAGTGCTCGATGGCTTTGACCTTTGACTCTTTGTCCATCCCTACAAGCGCCGCTAAGAAAACGACGTCATATTGGTCAAGGCCTTCGGTTGCGTTTAGTACGTCCGTTGTGTGGAAGATCATGCGTTTTGAGAGGTCCGGGTCGCGAGAGACGAGGTTTGAAGCGAGTGTGTTTGCGTGTGAGTCGATGTCAAAGTTGTGGAACGTCGTGTTGGGGAGGTGAAACTTGGCCAATACGATGGATGTGAGAGGCATCGGACCCGAACCCACGAAGGCAATCTTGGTGGGGACATGGCTTGAGTGTTGGCTCAGGAGATCGAACTCGAGCTTGCCTAGCTTGAGGTAGTTGGAGTAGTAAGGAAAGATGTGTAAATGGTCAAGTGGGTTTTGGTCTTCTTGTAAAGATCCCAAAATTGTGGAGAAGTGTTGCTCTAAATAACCTTCGGCTTCACCACAAAGCTTGATGAGATTAGCTCTCATGTCTTTGACTTCTTCACACATATTTGTGACATCGATGTTTGTATCCGTGGGTAAGCACGTGGACACGAGTTGTCCGAACAAAGTGTCGACATTTTTGGAAGGTTTTAAGCTCTTGAGCTTTGAGATTTGGTCGTACAAGTCGATGATTTGCTTCACAACGAGATTGTTTTGGCAAGCCATATCGACACTATGAGGTTATTTCAGGGGAGAAGATAAGTAATAATAATCTTTTTTAGACTTTGAACAAATTTTGTGTTGTGGCTTTAACCCTCGCTAAGGGTCGTTATTTATTGGCACTCGTGGGGTCAATTCTTGGCTGAAATTATTTATCTATCAATGATTCGATTCATATACGTTATGAATAATAAGTGGTGGATCTCGTTTATAATGCAATAACTTCAAATTAAGATTAGCAATTCATCGATCTCTAGATTCTCTACACACATAATTATATTCAAATTTTATACTTAGTTTAGACGTATAAAGAAATGGTAAGACTGTAGATGGTTAAAACTTGATTGTTTTATTTATCAGTACAAATTTTTTTATATATATCTTATAAGTTATGTTTTGATGTATCTCGATTTATTTATCAGTTAATATAAGCATGCATCTAACATTATAGATAATCTATATAATCAGGTGATAAACAGAGTATTTTATCTATATTTTGAAGTATCTATTTGCATAATCAACATTTTATAATATGGCAAAAAAAATAATAAAAAAAAATCAACATGTTATACATGATTACTGCAAATACATACATTCATAAATAATTGTGCTAACCATTCCAAACTAAAAGCCTTTACCCACATGGCATGATCCACGACTTGGATAACCATATATTTGCGAATGTTAATAAAACATGTAATATGCATAAAACTTTTTTTCAGTTATATCGTTCATTATTATAAGATCATGAACGGTATGTTATATGAGCCTCCTGGAATTAGGTTATCATAACCCTTCCCGAACCATGAACAGTCCATATTGCGGCTACGAAGTATACAAGATGTGGACAAGCCTCAAAGGATCTCTTATCTCTCCTACTTCTCTTCTATTCGGACCTCAAAAACTTAATTCATATAATTTCTAATATTATCGTTAATTCATATTACGAGATAACGTATTGTATATAGAGTTGGTAAATGGTAATTAATTAAGGCATGTCTCAGAACATTGAAAAGTCACCATGGAAATTTATCATAATATATTAAATACTATATTTATAAGAAATATGATTAGTTTGATATCATATTATATAGCGTTGAATTAGAAACACTCGTCAATATTAGATTCCGTTCACTCCCATGCTTTGTTGGGGATAAATCTCAATTGGAATTCCGTCGGGCTCTAGACTTCCGCTATATTTAATCTCAATTCCGTTCACTCCCATGGTTTATATCATTCCAACCTACATATTAATTGGAATATGTTTTGATAATAAATTGATGTTGCATATATACATTGATTTATATTTATATATCAGTGTCTCTTGCTTAAAATGAATAGCCAATTTGACGTCCTTCTCAACGTATGTTGACATACATGATCCTAAAAAAACAAAATGCGATTTTGTTTTCAGACATCAAATCAAGCACACTACAGTAAACATCTTGTTGAAATGCTTTACATGATCCTGATTGTTTCGTTTGCTTTTGATATCCCTACTGTTTTTGATATTAGATGTATTGGTTACATCTTGTTTATTGAAGTTGAACCAAAATAAAAGAAAGATATATTGGTTACAAGTCTTCATTTACATTAATTGTTTTTGTTTTTGTGTTTACGTTTAGAGTTTACATTAGTTATTATTTTTCACTAGTTTCTCTACTATTATTTTTTATTTTTGTCAACCACTAGTTTCTCTATTTGAATTTATTTTTTCTTTTGTCTATTTATAGTAATCTCAAAAACCATAAATACAACAGAAACCCGAAAAAAACAATGAGTGTGTTAGTAAGTTTTAAACTAACAAGTGCTTGTCAAGTGGTCAACACTCAACAGAACAAAGATTTGCATCCACTAATCAAGACGTTTACCAACACGTCGATTTCAACAAAATAAAAAAAAAATAAAAAAAACTTAGTATCAAGGCCAAAAAAAAGGATATCTTGCTCATTTATTTTACAAATTAGGTTATCTATTGACCACTTATCAAGTGTTTTTCGTATCAAATAACGTCTTCACGGTATCCAACGTTAGGTTAATACGTATTGAAGGTGGCCTTACCTATCAAAGTGTTCGAATCTTTGTAGGATCGGGTCCAAACACAAACAATATTTGACGCTTTACAATTTACATAAAATAGAGTTCTATGGGGTGATTAGTAGTTTCCTTTAATCAAAATCATACATGACGTAAAACATTTTGCTAAAAGTATAAGTGATCATTTAACTCTATATATTTAACTGATCTATAACCTGTTTTTTTTTTTCTTGGTGCAGGACTTCATCGACAATGGATCTTGCTAAAACCAATTCCGTTCCTCGTTTTAGAGGGATTGGCTCTTAGACAGAATTTTCAGATTTAAGCGTTTAAGGTGACGTTAGACTATGTATGAAAAACCACCAATAATTTACATTGTGCTCGTCACTACTTTCGTTACAAAACTCATAGACCATTATAATATTGAGTGAAAGTACTATAAGGAACATACATATATGATTTGGATCCCACCTAGGGAAGGATATATACTATATAATAAATATATAAATAATTCATTATGATGAATTTCTCAAACAAAATGTATCATTTTGTTTGACGAGTATATGTGTAAAATATAAAATAAAGAGAATCTTACACGCCAAATTGTAAGATTTTTTATAAAAAAAACGAAAGAAGACAATTTCTATATTTCATCACTTCTAGTTCTACATATATTATATATGGATTTCAAAGCTTCATTGAAACCAGCAGAATTCTACAATCGAATGAATGGCTTAGTGAGAAAATAATATAAAAAGAGTAATGACTACTATTATTAAATCAAATCTTATTAACTTTAATTATAATGATGCATATAAACAGGAAGATCGATCTTAAAATAAAATAAAACGAGAAAGATACTAACATATACACAAAGAAACATGAGAAGCACTCGCAATGTTAACGATCAAATTATTCATCTTAGTGCCTCCCACGCAAAATATATATTTGTGCCGCGTAAAATCAAGTTTAATCATTCACTTTAATTAAAAATACAAATCGTCGACTCTTATATATCCTCTCTACAAGAGTAAACAGATAACATCAAAAACATTTGATCACACAAAACTTCAATATCTCACAAACGAGAGGCCGGTTAGGAGGAAATTACAAAAATGTCCTCCTACGGCAGACTCGACGAGCATGAGCAAGCGAAACTTGAGGCAAGTCGGAAGACAAAGAAGAGAATTGCCATCATCGCTATATCTTCCATCGTTCTCGTCTGCATTGTCGTCGGAGCCGTCGTTGGAACCACAGCTCGCGATAACAGCAAGAAACCACCGACGGAGAATAACGGAGAGCCAATATCAGTCTCCGTGAAAGCCCTGTGCGACGTGACATTGCACAAAGAAAAATGTTTCGAGACCCTTGGATCGGCTCCAAACGCGAGCCGATCAAGCCCAGAGGAGCTTTTCAAGTACGCCGTCAAAGTCACCATCACGGAGCTCTCGAAAGTTCTCGACGGATTCTCCAACGGCGAACACATGGATAACGCCACGTCAGCAGCAATGGGGGCTTGCGTGGAGCTTATCGGGCTAGCCGTTGATCAACTCAACGAAACAATGACGTCGTCCTTGAAGAACTTTGACGATCTAAGGACGTGGCTTAGCTCCGTGGGAACGTACCAAGAAACGTGTATGGATGCGTTAGTGGAAGCGAACAAACCAAGTTTAACGACTTTCGGAGAAAACCATTTGAAAAACTCGACGGAGATGACTAGCAATGCGTTAGCGATCATAACGTGGCTAGGGAAAATCGCTGACACCGTTAAGTTTAGACGACGTCGTTTGTTGGAGACTGGTAACGCCAAAGTCGTTGTAGCTGACTTGCCGATGATGGAAGGTCGGAGACTTTTGGAGAGTGGTGATTTGAAGAAGAAAGCGACTATCGTGGTGGCTAAAGACGGGTCGGGGAAATATCGGACGATTGGTGAGGCTTTAGCGGAAGTGGAGGAGAAGAATGAGAAACCTACGATTATATATGTGAAGAAAGGAGTTTATTTAGAGAATGTTAGGGTTGAGAAGACGAAATGGAATGTTGTGATGGTTGGAGATGGACAAAGTAAGACTATCGTCTCTGCTGGACTCAACTTCATCGATGGAACCCCCACTTTCGAAACCGCCACATTTGGTAAGTACATATATACAAGTGATTTTTTTTGTCCTAACGAAAAGTTTTTGTGTTTGTGTAGCATACTAAAATACTAGTATATTCTATAAAAAAAAAGAAGATTGATTTATTTTTCCTTGTAATGTTTTAGCTGTGTTTGGAAAGGGGTTCATGGCTAGGGACATGGGCTTCATTAACACAGCTGGTCCAGCTAAGCATCAAGCCGTAGCTCTAATGGTAAGCGCAGACTTATCTGTGTTCTACAAGTGCACCATGGACGCTTTCCAAGATACAATGTACGCTCATGCACAACGTCAGTTTTACCGTGATTGTGTTATCCTCGGAACCGTTGATTTTATATTTGGAAACGCTGCGGTTGTATTCCAAAAGTGCGAGATCTTGCCTCGTCGTCCTATGAAAGGCCAGCAGAATACAATAACCGCTCAGGGCCGGAAAGATCCGAACCAAAACACAGGAATTTCTATCCACAATTGTACTATCAAGCCTTTGGATAACTTAACCGATATCCAAACATTCCTAGGCCGGCCTTGGAAGGATTTCTCTACAACGGTTATCATGAAGTCGTTCATGGACAAATTCATCAACCCGAAAGGGTGGTTACCGTGGACAGGAGATACCGCGCCAGACACGATCTTTTACGCCGAGTACTTAAATTCCGGGCCAGGAGCATCGACCAAGAACCGGGTTAAGTGGCAAGGGTTGAAGACGTCTTTAACAAAGAAGGAAGCAAATAAGTTTACGGTGAAACCTTTTATAGACGGCAATAACTGGTTGCCGGCTACCAAAGTTCCCTTCAACTCTGATTTTTGATATTTTTTGCTGGAAAAGGCTGGTCTGAAAACTGATGCATGGCTAGTCGTTCTTTAATTTGTTTATAACGAACATACAACATTCCCTTCTAAAACATTTTCTTGTATTGGCTTTATTTCAAAGTGTCTGAATTTGTTTCTATATATTCATATAATTTCGGAGGTGTTTCTTCTTAACGCAAATCATATAATATGTATGCGTCAACTTATACAATCAAGTTCCTATTTATGATCATGATATCAAAATAGGTTTTTTTTTTTTTTTTTTTTTTT
>Ga0041059_1000058_pt1 | contig 53934 bp, 49 predicted proteins | sample AraColnosormetaG_FD_56232 | JGI IMG/M metagenome (GOLD analysis project Ga0041059, IMG submission 56232) | Arabidopsis roots microbial communities from North Carolina, USA - Col MF nosort | ecosystem: Host-associated > Plants > Roots > Unclassified | place: USA: North Carolina | collected...
CGCCGGAACTCCCTCGCCGGAAACCACCGCCAGAACTCCCTCACCGGAAAAATCACCGCTGGAACTCCCTCGCCGGAAACCACCGCCGGAACTCCCTCGCCGGAAACCACCGCCGGAACTCCCTCACCGGAAAAATCACCGTCGGAACTCCCTCGCCGGGAAACCCTCGCCGGAACTACGTTGTCGGAAAATCACCACCTGAACTTCTTCACCGGAAAACTCTCGCCGGAAATTTTTGCCGGAATTCCATCGCCGAAACCCACCACCGGAACTCCCTTGCCGGAAAACCCTCGCCGGAGCTCCGTCGCCGGAAACCTTCGCCGGAACTCATACCACCACCACCGTTGGTCATTTTTTATACCCTTCATGTTAGTTTCTTAATTGATACATATAGTATGCTATATTCTTAATTTTTTAGTAGAAAAGTGTTATTCTTGCAAATGACCTTATAATAAAATGGACACTCTTGTGAAAAAAAAATAAAAAATTGAGATATGTCATGTTCCAAAAAGTGATACTGAGACCATATCTGAACTCTTATTCAAACTGTTAACTTCAACTGTAACATGAAACCATGTCAGTTGTAAATAAAAAATTGACAGAATCAAACGAGTGATGTTAACGTTTTTTTAGGAGGTTTCAGAATACCTCCCATGTTTAGATATGTTTCTTGTTGCTTGTTCTGTTCTGAATCCTTTTCACGTTGTAGGATTATCATGTTTTTGCGTTTGGATGAGTCGCCAAGGTGCAGGTTATTGTTGGAATCCCTATCCTCAACACGTCTTGATGATTCTCCTGTTTCATAAACCCGTCTGACTCCTGGTGTGGGCGCAGCAACAGAGGATTGAAGTCTGCCAATACCACTTTGAGTAGTAGGATGAGTGTAAGGCTGGAAGGCTGCAGTTCTTGAAGATGAGAAGTAGGGAGTAGCAGCAGCTAACCTGATTACATCTAAACCGGCCAAATTTGGTTCCTTTTTACTTTTTTAGTATCCGGTCGCTACTTTTGGTTGTGACTATTCCGGTTCCTCTTGAAATTAGTTTCCTAAATTAAAACGTTCGGAAAAATTCTAAACCGGATAGCCAAAAATCGAAGTATGCCAAGTTTTGGCCACCCATAATTTCGAAAATACAATTTGTCAATTGCAAAGCATCGTTGCCTGAGTCTCCCATTAGCCATTAGACCATTTCGATTTTGCATACGCTTTTCACAAGTAAATTTTAGAAATGAACAAAATTGCAACTAAACTGAAATGGACATCTCCAAATGTTAGAATGAGTTCCAACTTCCAACACACTAGTTTTTGTGCTTATGGATCTGTTATCTTCTTATTAAGCCTAATAAACTACCACTATCTAAACTACTATACCCTACCGGACACTGTAACAAAACCTCTCTTAATAGCTCAGGGCAGATAAACATCCGATACCTACACTGTAACAAAATCTGTAGACGATTAAGAGCGCAACATAATACGTTTTATGTCACTTCTTAGAATGATATAGTAAGGCAGAGATCCTCACCTTTTCCCTTCTGGGACATACACAAAAATAACTTCTGGCAACGCTAACAGCTCAACTCAGCTTGTATTTTCTTCTTTTACTACACTTTTAAGTTTACACTCCTTCTGTGGATTTTTTCGTTTCGCTTGAATATGATGCACAAACGCAGCTACTATAACATGGAGCTTTGGGGGAGGCTTGCTTGTTGAAGAGACATTATGACCAGCATCCTTTAAAGCTTTAGCCACATGCTTTTGGGCTTTCTGGAAGTGTATATTACACAGTGCAGGAACAGTCGACGCAAGTGTTGGTTTTCCACAAAGTAATGGTCCTGCTGGGGCTCTGAATGTACAATGGAAACAATGCAGAGTTAGGTGAGAATTGCTTAAATTATCATTATATGCTAATTACAAACCAGCATACAAACTTACCTATATATGAAATCTAGGTTGTAAAAACTCAAATCTGAAACTTGGTTTATGTTTTAATACTACCACAATGGGACTATTCTAACACAAATACATTTTCAAAGGGTGATATAGTTATGCTAATACTCATATCCTGACTATTTTACAAATACACATCAAAACAGACAACTTCAAGCATCTGCGTCAGTTATGTGTATCAACCAGAACAACAAAGCACATAGAGCAATATTTTAACACAAGGCAACTACTGAATCTATAAATGATTACCGACGATCACTATCTCGATGTCCAAAGCTAAGACTTCTCCCAAACCCTATGAAAAACTTTGAAAAAAAGTCAAGTGTCAATCCCAAATCCTTTCTGCAAACTTGAAAAAAAAAGAGAAACAATCTCTTGGCTCACTACATAACACAAAACAGCTTTGCAGTTTCAATTCATCATCACTACAACATCTTCACCAACTATAATATGCAAAGAACACAACTTGAAGCATCAATTACTTTGGTTTATACGAGAATTTTAAAACCAAATAAAGGGAAAGTGAAACAAACCGTTTAATGACGTTTGTGCAACCAGTGTAGAGCTTCTGCTTACTATCCTTGAGAATATGCAATTGACAGTATTTCGTAAGCGCCATAGCTTTAGCTTTGCATCCATACATACAACTCCCACAATTACTATTCGCATACTGATCACTCTTAACACCATCATTGTTAGTAACATTGTCTCCACTACCTTCAACAGCATCACCACCATCTCCGATATCTCCCTCTTGACCAAGCCTCCGTCTCTTATTCGATTGATTATTTTCGTCTTTAAACTGACTAATCCCATACTTCCACCAATAATCCCTGTGTTGTGCCTTGACATCCTCCATTAAAGCCCAATAATTGTCTCTATAACACTTGGCCAGCTGCTTCAGGTTGTGTGATCGGCGTTTGAGAAGCTCCGACCGGGTTATGTGACTGGAGCGTGCGAGGATTTCATCTTCTTGTGACATCGTAATCGGTGAATTCGATGTCGACGGTAAGCCGCTGGTGCTAGGGTTAGGATTTAAGGTAGAGTTTCGAATTAGGGGCTCGGCTGAGGTGGAAGCCACTGCGGTTGTTGATGCAGCGCCGGAGGAATACGGAGGCCGTGGTGGTTTCGAGGAGAAAGGGTTTTGCTGAATGTTCTTGGAAGCTGACGCCATTGCCGTCGTCGGAAAATGACAGAGCTTCAAAATCAGATGTTCTTGTCGGGAATGAAATTATTAATTTTTAAAAAATAATATTAGTACTTAAATTTTAAAATATATTAAAGCCCATAAAATGTCCATTGGGCTGACATATTCAACAAATAGGCCCAAACTCAATTGGATGTGAGACCTAAGTTTCTGAATTAGGTCAATATAAATACTAAAATCATATCTGATAACGAACACGAGCTTACCGATTCTCTTCGTCTCAACATTTAGGGTTTCAGAGATCGGCTGATTTTCACATCCACAAGTATGGCGACTCAAATCAGCAAGAAGAGAAAGGTGAATTGTGATTTCATTTTTTGTTTTCAGTGGACTTCTCTAGCTGTATCGTATTGGAACTGATCTGGTTACTGTGTTTGTAGTTTGTAGCGGATGGTGTATTCTACGCTGAATTGAATGAGGTTCTCACAAGAGAGCTAGCAGAGGATGGTTACTCTGGTGTTGAGGTTAGGGTTACTCCAATGAGGACTGAGATTATCATCAGAGCTACTCGTACTCAGAATGTTCTTGGTATGTTTGTTTGATCATTTCTTCTCTCTTTCGATTTTGAATGTGTTTCGAGATCTGATATCGAAAATGTTGGGTTTTAGGTGAGAAGGGGAGGAGAATTAGGGAATTGACATCTCTTGTCCAGAAGAGATTCAAGTTTCCAGTTGACAGTGTTGAGCTCTATGCTGAGAAGGTTAACAACAGAGGTCTCTGTGCCATTGCTCAGGCTGAGTCTCTACGTTACAAGCTTCTCGGTGGTCTTGCTGTTCGCAGGTACGACATTTCTCTAGTATGTTTTTGTGTATTCTCTCTCAATTGCTGTTGTTATTGTTTAGCTTACTTGGTCCTAATAGTGAAATGTATAGGATACAACTGTAATTATATTTCTCAGTGGGGTTTCTGTAAATGCGCACTCTTTATAGATTTTGTGTAATAGTTATGTTTCTATCTACTGAACACACTGATGATACATAATGTGTCGACAAGGCTATTGCATCTCTTTTTTCACTTGAACTTCTCATCCTTAATATTGCAATGGTATATTTGATATACAGGGCCTGTTATGGTGTTTTGAGATTTGTTATGGAGAGTGGAGCTAAGGGATGTGAGGTCATCGTGAGTGGAAAGCTCCGTGCTGCACGTGCTAAGTCCATGAAGTTCAAGGATGGTTACATGGTTTCATCTGGTCAACCAACTAAGGAATACATCGATGCTGCAGTGAGACATGTTTTGCTCAGACAGGTATGCTTTCTAATGAGTCTCTTATCTACCATTTAGTGAGTAAGTATACCGGCTTTGTCTAATCTTGTTGGTTCAATCCGTATTTGCAGGGGGTGTTGGGAATCAAGGTGAAGATCATGCTTGACTGGGACCCTACGGGCAAATCAGGACCAAAGACACCATTGCCTGATGTTGTGATCATTCATGCTCCTAAAGATGATGTTGTCTACTCTGCACCTGCTCAGGCTGCTGCTCCAGTTACTCTTGTGCAAGAAGCTCCACTCACAACCGTAGATTACCCTGAGATGATTCCTCCAGTGGCCTAGAGAAGACCTTTTTTACTATTACTCCATGGGATTTTGTTCTTTTTGTTATAACTTTTCTACTTTTGACACTCTCTAGTCGTATCTCTTATATCCTCCAAGCAGACAAGTTTTTTCTCATGTTGTTTCTTAACCTATGTCAAGTTTTCTGGAGGTTGAATGCTTTTAGTTCCATGATTTTTTTGTTCTTAAGACTCGTAATAAGAAAAAGAATGACGACAACAATGCCTGGTATTTGATGTTGTTACTTTGAATTATCATTTTGCTCAGAACACTTTATTCGAAAATAACAAAAACTAAAATGTTTGGAGCTCTCATTATCTTTTACGGTTTTACAAAAGGATAGAGCTCGTACCTAAAAGTACAACTCGGATTCAAAACTCTTCCTCCTTGTTTACCGTTGCAGCATCTGGGAAGCTTTGCAATAATCGAATCCAAACACACACTGCAATTTTTAACTGATAAGTCTTGTGTACACTGCATCATCCCATACAATTTCGTCGTCCCGAGACTTTCCTCCCCCGCTGCATACATGTAGTCTCTTGTGTAAGGCTCTTGTTCTTTACGAATTGCTTTCTCCTTGAGCTTATCTAGGAGAGCCTTTGTGTTCTTGTTGAACAACTTTTTATTGCCGCTCACATCTTTGGCATTGTGCAAATACAAATAGTGCTTGAAATCAATCTTCTCGTAGGTATATATCTCGGAAATGTAGAGAAAACAGTTGTCGTACCATATTATTCTCCCTCTGTTGTTCGGACATCTCCTAAGAATCTGTCACATATTTACAATATATATAAATATGTTGGGACATATTTCCTAAGAAATGCTAAGATATAACTAAAACTAATGTATGCATGCATTTATATATATATATATGTAAGTATATGGGACAGCTAACCGATAATATTGTAATGACGTTACCCCAGAGAAGGCGGTAAAGAGGCAAGAGCGGCACTTGGATTCGGAGGCATCTCCCCGACATTGGGCCTTGATGTAGTAGGTACTAGAATCCGCACCACCAACACCGTGGATGAAACCGTAGTCTAGAATGTTAGACATACTGTCGAGATGATCTTTGAGTCTGCTCTCGTATGAATTCTTTGCCTTGTATTTTCCTTCACTGTTGATGCATATGTGTTGCAGATACGAATTGGTCTGATTTAGGGACAAAACATTGTGGATAAAAGAGAATTGCATGGCCACCACGACCAAGATAGAGATGGATACAGAGGAAGAAAACATTGTGTTAGAGTGTTTTTATATTTGCTCATTTCAGTTTGTAGAAAAGAATGACTCTAGTCTTTTAAATGACAAGAGAGAGGAGTGTTTGGGTGTGAGACTTGGTATTTACGGCGAGGGAAAAGAAGGACCCATGAAAAGGTCAAAGTTGAAAAGTTTTGAAACTTTTAAAATCTGAATTTACTCTACATTAAAATTTCAAATTTGTTACACGTTAGCTATATGCCTCCATGAAAATCAATATACATCAAAAATAACGTACCAGCCAAATGTATAGTGGAGCTTATGGTGATATACTTGATTTTATGATGATTGTGACTAATTTTGGTTTAATATAGACATCATGATGGAGATGATAAGAAGAAAACAGAGAAGCAAAGAAGAAGACATGAAGTTATGTTTTAAGCTAATGGCTTTTTATCTGATCACAGAGCAGAGAGTTCGACTTCTTGAGTGGAAGGTCGATAAGCTACGAAGGTGCTATCAGTTGAAAAGGAGCCTGGATTGAAACATATTTCTCCCCCAAATTTGCATACGTTTTGCTCACTCTTGTCACCTAATAATATCTGTTTTCCAAACAACAACAACTTTAACAATCCTTTTTCTTTTTAAGGCGGGTTTCATGCTTCCAAACTAGGTGGCATTCAATCTTTATTAAGAAGATTTAAGAATGTACCGTGTGTGGAGTTGGATATAGTCGAAGGCAGTGGACAGTGGTCATAGTTCCAAATGATGTGTTGAACCAAGAGAGTTAGATAACATAGATGGCTCTGATGAATTAATGTGGAGACAAGCTGAACAAACACATTTCACAAGTTTCAGATTAATTCGAAAAACTGTAAAATCAGAAGTTGGAAAATAAAATGGGTCATTAGTTTCTTTTCAGGAAGGGGTTATTAAGCATGAACGGCTCATTCTGTATAGAAGCTCGTGTCGGAAGAACACAATCTCCTTGTTGTAGAACTTTACTCTGCATTTTACAAATACAAGATCATAGCTGCAGCTTTTGTGTTCATAAGACTAATAACCATATAGATGAACAATGGAGAGTTCACATGCAGTATAGAAAACTCTCTGGATTGGTAATAACATCTCGAAGCTCTTCGGTTAAATACTCTGGTAAACCGCATCTTGGCAAGACTGTCGAGAGACCTGTCACAGATAATGAGTTTTTATTAGTCATGTCTCCTCATGGACCCTGGCTTTATTTATTGGATAGTGAAGGAGATTGTACATGCGTCATGGACTCATGTTTGCTATTAGCCGTGGATGATTTCCAATCATTCTTCCAAGTTTATCAAACTGCTGCCTGAAAAATGAATGGATGCATGTACTCAACAATTATATAAGATTAAAGTTTTGATGACAATCGAGGAGATTCTAAGCACATTAATGATCCCTTACCAAATGCTTGAATAAGAGCCAAAAGATAAGTTGCATGGGCGAGAACAAAAGTTTCCCATGAAAACAAACAAAGAGGGCACTATCTTTACATTTTCAAAACCATCAATAACGTTTCCAGCTTCCCAAGAACCTTCATTATGGACAACACATTTTGGCCAATCAAGCAATGTTCTCTAAGCACAAAGATTGAAGCTAAAATACAGTAAATTAGTACTCCAAATCACCTCTTCACCATCCAGCCATATGTCAGACAATATGACAAAGGTGTCGTTCACCACTTGTTTTTCCAAGTCTGCAAGTCTAATCTGCGGTCAGACGCAAAAAGACTCTGCTGTGAATTTCCTAGGTAAGGAGTCGGACTTGACATTTACAACTTTCTCAACCAAGAAGAACAAACGACGACTCAGGGATTACCATCTCGTCTTTTGTTGGCGAGCCACATCCGAAAAAGTCGTTTTCAGAATGTATCTTTTATCCCTGTTTTCTAAAGGAGGGAATCCGCATGCAATCACCTTTACCAAAAGTGTATTTTACAATGAACAACAATCGATTGAAAACTGTACAACCTATGAATGTGCCACCCTTGGCAGCTCTATTTTACCTGAAAGATACCGTTATGCATTTCACCTTGTGCCAAAACTATAGTATTCTCTGTGAAAAACCCTGTGGTTATCTGTCTTGTAGTAATTGTCAAAGAAAAGTAGTCATAGCACAAATAACTCAAAATGCAATTAGTTGCTCTGCCTTTATAAATGTACGAAACTATAAATACTTTGTGTAAATGCAGTTTTTGGTACCAAAGGGATATTGCTTTGGACAAATCAATGATTTAAATCCTTGCAAAACCTCTGTTTCAGGTAGAGATACTAGACAGTAAGGTTAAAAACATTATGCTCTGCATCCCAATTGCTAAAAATTGACACCATCAGGATAAAACCTAAGGCACACTCAAATCAGGAAAGAAAAAGAGAATTGTACTGTTGCTTTACCACTCTGTGATCCGTGTAGTTTACTACTCACTAATTAGTATCTGTACAAAAAAATGGATTGTGGCAAAACTAAACAACAGATGCTCTCTCATTATAAGGAGCTACAACATTATAAAGGGATGATTGTTACTAACTACAGTTTTAGTCGCTTATTCTGCGGTCCAGTCTATTAGATCACAACGAGGAACACATATTTTTGCATGTTGTTCTTCAGCTTCTGTATCATTAACAACACCTCGACACCCTGGGAAGCCACACGAACATGAAAGGCGCTCCCCGATTGAAAAGAACCTGTAAACATTACAAGATCAGAGGCAGAAAATGATCATAGAATATCTCAGATGATTCAAAGGGCATCAAAGTGAAACCTATAGTCATAGGTCAGCTCTTCCCATTTAGGGATATGCCTCTTTGCGAATATGATAATGTGCTCATCTCCATTAACAGTGATGACTCGAGAATAGCAATTGGGCTGCATTAAAGTTAGACAAAAATGCTCAGTTTTTGCAGATGCTAACTAAATTGAATTAGATTAACAGATATATTCATACCACACATGAATGATTAATCAGGTGAGCAATGCTTCCTGTCCTTGTAGCATCTATGACTCGCTCATCATCGATTCTAAACATGTAAGTCCCTGCACCCTATCACATAAGAAAATTTTGTTTTTTCTCAGATATTGAATTCGTCGCATCCAAGATTTATACTACAGAGAAAGTAAAAGATAAAAGAAAAATACAAAAAGTTACTGTTTTAGATGATGAATAGGTACAGATTAATCCCCTGACTATTTGTTCCATTATTGTTTATAGAATCTTCTCCATAACATCAAAATGTAGAAAGTAAGTTAAGTCAGAAATACGTACCACCATTGAATTGTAGATGAGTTGTTCTCTTTTGTCAGCTATTGACGGTCTAACAAGTTCTCCGGTATATTCAATCATCTGCACAAGAATCATACAATATTTCCATGAGTGACACTTTCTAAAGATGAAATGTCCAGTTCAAGTTGAGTATGCTCACCATATCTCCCGCCCTGTGAGGAAGCTTTGCAAAAATGCCAAAACCATGAATTCCTGATTTCCCTGAAACAAAAAAAGAACCAACTTTTATAAGATTTTTCTGAAAGAAGCTTAGGATGTGACTAGATCATTCTGAAAGGAATCCTACAAATTATTTTTATCCTACAGAAATCCTACTATATTTTTTATCTTAGCAGAAGTTGAAAAGACCTGTAATATCTTTTAAGATTTACTGAAAGTTAAAGAATAACGAATGCTTACCAAATGCTAATCTCTTCCTGTATGTTTCCCTCATGTATCTATATTTCTCAGCCATAGAAAGAATGTTGCTTGGAGTATTCATCTGTGACACCTTGGATCCGTGAATGCTTTTGTACGTTGAAAACTCAAGTCTAGAGTAACCACCAATAACATATGGCTGATTCTCAACAAATAACCGCTTTGAAGAAGCAGCAGCAAGAGCTTCAGGTTCCTTTCGCCCTCTTCTGCCAAAACAATTATAAGGCTCTGCAACAATAGACGGAAATTATCATCTATACTGACCCATAGGATGCAAACACGAATAAAAGTAGAAAAGAATGGAAACACAAAAGCCTGAAATTTGACCTTTGTATCAAATCTAAAAAATGCTTGTATATAAAGTAAGAAACTGATATCTTAAGAGGATATGTAAGAATATGAAAGAGAACAAAACACACATGGCCGTATGCAAGGTAAAAGAATAATGATGAAATAATCCTGTCCCAAAAGTGTGGTGTGAATCTAAATTTTAATCTTAGCATCCACAGATAAACGCAGTAGCTGCATACCTGTCCGAGCACAGCCAGATGGATTAGGTGGTGGGAGATACTCAGAAGTTTTATGAGTAGCGGATTTGATCCTGTCTTCTGATCCTAGGCAGGCAGTTGATGTTTGTCGATGTCGCTTGCAGAATGAAAGCATGCGGATACACTGATCTGCTTCTTCACCCTCCACTGACATGTCATTCTCAAGCTACATGGAGAGTCAGGAAAGCAATAATCAGTTAGAAACATCTCTTTTGTGGACTTGCTGTGTTAGAGTACATGTGTGTAAGTGGGAAAGAAATTTTTTTTATTCCCTAAGGTACCTCAACACAGAGACCAGCAGCTCGCGCGCAGAGTGGATGATATGCCACGCGACAAGAATTGTTTGAACACTGAAATGTAGTCATTTTAAAATTATATATATCAGCTCTTGAACAATGCATAAGAATGATTCAGTTTTCTCTTAACATAGAACGAAATCTTACTTGGATACAAGCTCCATAAGATACCCCGCAGATGGTGCACATTAATTTCCAACGATCCTAGTTTTAAGAGTAGAGAAAAAGAGGAAGAGGGATAAGAGTTTTGAAAAGGCCACAGTACCAAGGTAAAGGAATCCGAACAAGAAAATAAGTACGTACCTTGCTGACTTTATTCACCCCATCAATAGGTTCCATCTTCTTGACATCAGATAAACATGTTTCTGAATAAAATAACAAGTGTTAATTTGTAAATAGGAAAGTAATAGTGTAATACGGCCTCCTATTAGTAGGAAAGCAGACTTATACAGAACAACAAATCGTTAAGATTGAACCTGGGATCCATATAGCACAAGCCAGATGAGCCCAGCGACCATCAGTTGTCGGCTTCATAGCACCCCCTAAAAGAAGTTTCAATTATTCACTAATGAAAGCACATATAGACTCCATACACCAAATGGTACGGTAAAATTACCTACTACAGGACAAAGACAACACCGTGGAGGCATATCAGGAGCACCAGGACGACATAAGTTGCATAACCACAAAGCACCATCACAGGGTTCTAGCTCTCCATAGCATTTAGCATGGACCTAGTAGTGGACCAGGAATTCAAATTGAGTCATACCCAAGAGAAAGAAAGAGCACAAGGCACTAAAGATATACATCTAAGAGGTATATGATAGCTAAAAAAGCCCAGAGCATGAGCTATACCATCATTCTACATTTATCACATTGCAGGAACAAATTGTTCTCATACTCCTGCAGACAAAAAATATATAAATCAGAACTAACTAAAGAGAAACGTTTGAAATCTCATGTGAAACAAAAAAAAAACCTTTACCTCATCCATGTGGCAGACATTGCACTTATCGAGATCTTTCCAGTCAACACGGACAGGTCGGTAACCAGTAGGCTGATTTTGATGCCTTCCCAAACTATTTTTGCACATGGAAACATGGGACGATGGTCTGGATTTTGATAAATCCTGCTACGTAATGGTATATTAGGGTGAGACACATATTAAGTGTAGACACTAGAAGCTAAACAATAATGCAATTGTATAAAACAGGGCGCCGGCAAGCAGTACATAGGGAATTAATTATAAAAGTTTGCAAATTCTAGCAACCATCTTGATAGGTATCTGCCTAATGAAATAATATAAGGTAATATGTCCTACAAAACGAGTTTCGCTATAAAGACTCCAGAACAGAATTCTACTCTTTAGTTTCACTTAAACACAAATTTTCTTTCAATCAATAGACCAAATGCACATATTTTATCCTTAGAAACTCACTGTAAATACTTGTTAAGCTGGCTTCGATTAATAACTGTTAATTTAATTCATACAGTTTTCTTACAGAAGAGAAAGAAACCGTAACAATTAAAGAAAAGAAGCCATAGTCACTAGGCAGAAATGATTATTTCGTAGGTGAAGTTAGTGTTGTCTCATTGATGAAGATGTGATTCTAATATGCCTTTAGACCGGAAATAGCGAATTAGGCTACCCATAAACCAATTAGCAAAGAGCTGCATAGAAATATTTAGTGCACAAGCTTAAATGTCTTACAGGAAAACTTGGTTTGTGCATCAAACATTCATATTAAACATAAATGAGACCCGCTTACACGTTTTAGAGATAAAGCAAAAGCAAGGGTACCACAAAATATTCAGTGTCCAGACAATTATATGATTTTTATGAGACCAAAATGCATGTGCAAGCAGATTATCATGAAAACACATGCACACCACCACAAATAATTTTACATGCAATGACAAGGTACCTGTACAAGTTTAATGACTTCTGGGTTGGAGAGACCAAACATGTCTGTACCAGATCCATTTAGTTCTTCACCCAAAATATTAGGACTGTCAGAATTCTGGACCTTTTTTATCCTATTATATATTTTGTTCCAGCAGGCCGATGGAGTAGGCCCTTTGAACTGCCAAAAAATTAGTTACCGATGTTAGCCAGAGATAGATTCTTGACCTGAAAGTTCAATAAAACAGATACTAATAGATATGTTTAACTCACCTGCTCTCCACTATCTGCAGTCACTATAAACAGCGGATGAGTCTTTGTCTCGGCATCTCTGAGCACTTCCATCTTGTACAAGGCAGATGCACTATGATCTGCTTAAAACCAAAAGCAACAACCCACATCACATTGAGAACTAATCACAATTAACCAAATATGGAAAAATACCTGATTTATAAGTAAAAGCCAAAAACTGATTAACAAATAACCTGTGAGTGATGTGAACTTTCTCATCGCCGTATACCCTTCAGGCCAAATATGATTCTCATCCTTGAAAAACTGAGAGTCTGTCACAACCTTTCCTGTAAGACAAGTCATACGCCTATATATTATCATTGGAGTTTTCCTATAACCAACTATAAATAATGAACCATAGAATGAAAGATTATACACCATACTTATATATAAGTTTCATGGCTTACCAAGATTTATTATTAGCAGATCCCCTATTATATGCCGGAAGTCTACATGTTCTGTTGGTCTCAACCACACTTCTCCATCATTAAGAAGATCACCACCCGAGTTTCCCTCTTCTGTACTATTAGCCATATCGGAATCAACAGAATCAGCTCCCTTTTGAAGTTGACTCATTCTTTCTGGAAGCCTGTGTGCCTTCAGATACCTGAGTGAGGCAAAATAACAGAAATTTCAGGACAGGTAACATGTCCAGGTTTCAAAATGAAACATCATGAAGAAATGATTGGTCTAATTGTTAATGCAACATGTACTGGAAAGTCAAGAAAGCAGAATGCCAAAGAAAAGCGAGAGGGACTTGCATTTTTGCTTCCTGCATGCCCTCTTCAAACCGAGGTTGTTTGCACTTCAGGTGAGATGGCGAAAGAAGCCCTTTGATAAATGAGATTGCTTGCTTTACTTTTATTCTATAAAACCAAAGGATGTTAACTTCAGCTTGATAATGTGTAACATTGATCTCAACATCTCAGTAGAAAAACGAGATTTTTTAAGTATATAGGAAACGCTGACTAACCTAGCAAAATCATGAGTTCCAAAAAATTGGACCAAGAGTGATCCTCCTCCAGATACCTTGTTGTTTAGACCTTTCCGCTCTCCGATAATGGATTCGTCTACAATAACTGCTGGCCACATAGCATGACCTGTCCGAATAGGAAAGCAAATGCAGTTCTATGGAAGTCAGTAGGTAGTTTTCTTTGTCTACATGCTTCCAACAGCATCAACTTGCTGATAGCATAAGGAGGTATTTTTTTTAATATATGAATAAAAGGTGGAAATCAGTTTAAGACAAACCAGCTAGTTTCGCCCATACAATGTCTCCAGGCTCAAAATCTTGGCATTCGTCCAAAGTAGCTGCCAATACAACCATCTCATCGTAATCACGGCCATCGACAGTCACATTACTAGTACAAAACTTCAGATGTAATAGCTCCATCTCTTCACGAGAAACCAAAAATTTGATCATTTCACGATCAAAAACTATATCCTCATCACATCCATCCCTATATTTGACCTAAGGAAGAATTTAATCATGGTTAGAGGAACAAGCTTTTACATATATCATAGCTCAAAGAACTACCCAACTCATAACTCAAGTAGAGTAGAGAATTACTTACAGTGTAACGCTTTCTCTCTGCACTATATCCAACAATGGAACCTTCATACCAAAGAGCGTCCAGCGGCCAAAAAACCTAGGGATTAAACGACAACCAATTGTTAAGATGTCCCATTCACAAAAAAAGTGGAAAATGCAATAGCTTAAAGTGGACAATTGTCTAGTTAAAACACTCGCCTTGCATTGCAGCCCTATGAAACTTGTAGGATCCACACCATCATAACTCAACCTGCCACATCAAAACTCCATCATAAGGAGTCTGCCCACTAACAATAAAAGGTCTTCAAAGTCTGAACTAAGAAAATCATCAGTGCAAAACAACAGCGCAACAGTTTCAAAGTCCATGAATTTCAACAGTTAAAGAGATGATAGGTAGACCCTAACCTGACCCATTTCTTAGCTGAACGAGAAGCCAGAGTCGCCTTGTCCTGATTCTTGCTAGAAGACCCCTTCCTTCGGGATGACCCATTTTGCTTATTCCCACTAAACGCATTGTTTTCCTTACACCTTCTTAAACCAATCGACTCCATACCCGATTTCACCAACTCACAATTACCAATCTTCCTTCTCTTCTTCTCCTCAAAACAATCAATTTCATCAAGCTCCACACTTTCAGTCTTCACAGCCACCGCCTGATCTAGTAAACACTCCCGTAGCGGCCTCTTACGGCGACGATAGTAGACGCGAACAATCTCAGGACGCTGAATCCGCAACTTATAATCATCCGAACGACAACAATCGTCACTAGCACTAACACCGCTACCTTCAATCTCGAATTGCTCAATCATCGGAAGCTTCTGGGCCTTAACCTTCTTAGACATCAGACTGTGAGAACCAACGGCATTAACACAGCACAATGCCGATGAAGGAATAGAGTAGATACTCTCAATAGAATCGTAGCGAATCGGAGCTTCCACTAGATCGTGGACATCAATTTCGATCTGGGTTTCGTTAGAAAAACACGCCATGGAGATTATTCGGAGGGAGAAAGCACAGGGCTTCGTAAAGGAGACACCTTTGCTCACTCTCTCTATCCTTCTTTCACTAAACCCCCAAAAAAATTGCTAGGGAATTTCGTGGATTGGAGAAATTAGGGTTTAGGAAGAAGAATCAGAGAAAAAGGGAAAAAAACAGATCCTTTGGAGGGAGAAGCTAAAAGGCTTTTTTACGTTTCCCGCCGGGTTTATTAAGATGATGACAAGTCTTTCAGATCTATTGCTCTGTCTCCTTATATATCTCCGCATACATACATTCATATATAGTGTGTGTGTGTATGTATATAAAAATTAATATCTGGTTAATAAAAACATATAAAACTAAAAATAAAATAAATAAAAATTCCACTTGTAGAAAAAAAAAATCCCGGTTGTCATGTATTTTATTTTCAACAAGAGTCTTTTTTTTTTGGGCAAAATTCAACAAGAGTCTCTGATTCTTTTATATAGTTTTGTTTTCAGATAATTGTTGTTTACCAGTTTTTGTGTAATCTTCACTACATGGAATTTGTTTTGTTTTTTTTCAGTTCATACGTATATTTTTGGGTTTTTAGTCTGTTAAGTATAGTGTATAAGACATATTTTTCTGGTTAATCCAAATTAAATTCCATTGGAACAAAAAGACAAGATTGACTAGAATTTGAATGAAGGTAGAAATCAACCGAATTGCTCATAAATTCAATTATTGAATGGGGTTCTTCAAGTAATACTACCTATTTTCTCAAATGAGCTAGAGAATTTTCTTGTGAGGAAATTCCAACGATTTGCTCCCTTGGTATTACTTGTTTTGGATTGTTCTGAAGTTTTCTAGAATAATATAATATTTCAACCTAAAAAGCTTAGTTTGTGGATAAATAATCAAACATATGTTAAAGATTTTTGTGATAGATACAAGATTTTTTCTATGAATCGGACAAGTGGAACTCTAATCCAGTTTTTAAGGTGTGATAAGTTGAAGTAAAGATATGAGGTTAAAAGAAACATTTCAACTCACTTCCCTTATCTTCATTCTTAAATGAACGGCTATTCATAGCAATTACTTGATTTGGATTCATAAACCGAATATCTGTCTAGTAGGAGTAGTCTTTACTTAACTTAACTAAAGAACAATATACGGTTGACTGTAGTATATTAGTATGCTTTTGACACATGGAAAATACCGCTGCTAACTTGATCGCATCCAGTGACTTTTGCAGTGTGTCATATATGTTAATAAGGATGTAATCATCATGGTTAACAGTAGTTGCATTTTCTTATGCGGTAGCATACAATGCTCACTAGTGCTCTAAATTGATCCACATAGGGATGCTATACACGCTAGAGACATATATATTTAAAAGTAAGTAAGGTTAAAATACTTGCTTTCATGAGCTTCAAGATAGGTGATGTGTGTACCTCCAAAGTTCTTCCCATCAACTAGGCATTAGAATATGTCGTTTCCTAGATACTTGGGGCAGATTGGCGGCTTATCAGCTTTTCGGATGAAATTTTGATACTTGGACAAACTGGCAGCTGATGGATGGAACTTATTGTCAAAGTATCCATATAGCGTTTGTTGGTTGGCTTTCTCTAGATACCCACAAAATTTACACAACACATATGGCCTATGGTCACAAAATTCTTTGATGTCATCTAACATTGGGATTCATCATCGCTTACATGATTTACGTCCATATATACTTGGACATAAATATTATGGAATGAACAATTTTAAATTTTCATCAAAATACCAACCACACTCACTTAGGATTATGACCAGAACAAATAAAATAATACATACTTGATTAAAAGGAGAAAAACATTTTTTTATGTCTTTGTTAGTTTTTATTTTAAACTATATATTCATCAAAAAAAAAGAGGGAAAATCACATTTTCAGACACATACATGTCCAAAAATATTTGTTTTCCCCTCAAATTCACCTGAACTTAATTAGTAAGAGAATCAGTGACGTCATTTAGTAAGAGAAGACCCGGTTCGGAATAAACCGGCTAAAGAAGACCCGGGTCAATCAGAATCAAAATTGGGTGGTTTTGGTTAGTTAAACAACCCTAGGGATTTAAATACTGTAAATCGTCCAGCTCTATTTGTCCCTCTCCTCCACTCTCGCCAACTATCAATCAAATCTTCTTCTCCTTCTTCTCCGCCATTCTTGTCCCTCTTAAACCCTATCATGCTCTTCTGAGATTCTCCCCTCCTCTAATTCAGCTCTCTCTCTTGGTTGGGAATTTCAAATCGAATATCAACCACTGCCTCTGATCGTCATCAAGGTTTACTCTGTTTAGTGTCCGGATTCTCAAACTCCACGGAGAATGGATCTGCATAGCCTCGCTTTGATCCTCCGAACCGCCGCTCTTAGCCCTATTCCCGATGAGCGTAAAGTTTCTGAGCAGCAACTCAATCAGGTTTCTCAGTTTCCACTTCAATTTCTCTTTCGATGTATTTACACGGTTGCTTGGTCGCGAGTTTGATTGTTCTTATTCTGCTAGTAGTATCTTAAAGTTTGAGCTGAGTTCATGTATAGAGTTTCCTTATAAGTTCACTTTCTGGTTTTACTGAAGATAGTTCAAAGATTCCCACTCTTTTTGAACAAATCGTTATTTGCTTTAATTCACTGTAGCCAGATTTCAGTGGTGTTTACTATTTCTAATGATCAATTAAAGTTATGCAGTTTCTGATGCCTGAGTTTCTCGTTATTCTTTTGTCTTGCAGTTGGAGCACACGCCCCAGCATTTGGTGAGGTTATTGCAGATAGCCGTGGATGGAAATTGTGACATGGCAGTGCGTCAAATTGCTAGTATTCAGTTCAAAAATTTAATTGCTAAGAACTGGTCACCTGAGGATTGTGGTAATAATTTTGTATTCTAATTATCTTGTCTCGGCTTAGCGTTTGGAAGATCTTTAGATTAATTTGCATATTTGATGGTGCAGGTCCTGCAGTAAGGCAGCAGCAGATATTTGAGAGTGACAAAGAATTGGTGAGGGACAATATTCTCGTCTATGTCACCCAAGTTCCAACCTTACTCAGGTAAATTTGCCAGATAGCTTTTGGAATTATCATTCAAGTCATTTGGTTTGCTGAACTCTGTCTGACGTGGTCTGATTTTAAGCGATTTTATGAAAATATTTGTAACCTGTATGGCTAATCATGCCTACAAATTGCTCATCATCTTGTCTGATAGATTGTCTTCAAGCTGATAGTCCTCTTCTTTTATATATACATCTTTGAATGTGTCTCTACATTATCCTTAGGTTCTAGATATTAAAAAACGGCAGATAGAAGATGATTTTTTTTTAAGTTAGTATTTTTTTCTCATTACCTTGGTCCCAATAGCATCTTCTATAAGCCTCAACAACAACCATAATTTTTTTTTCCCCTAATTTTCTTATCCAGATCACAACTTGGAGAGTCTCTCAAGACAATTATTTATGCTGACTACCCAGAACAATGGCCACGTCTTCTGGATTGGGTGAAGTACAACTTGCAAAATCAACAAATTTATGGGGCTTTGTTTGTGTTGCGGATACTCTCTAGAAAATATGAGTAAGTTCACCACTTTCTGTTCCGTATCCCTATGTCTGTGTGTATGATTTAAAGGTTTGTTAGTGAAATTTTTGATATGCGTTATTGAGACATCTTCAAGATTATCTTTGGTGGCAATAGCGCAATTTCGAGTCTTGCATGTATCACACTGAGTAGTGACTAATAAAATTAGGTGGTAACCGATAATATTAAGAGAAGGGAAAGAAGTGTTAGGCAGGAGAAATGAGAGTGTTTAAAACGTATTGTTAGAACACAATGGTTTTCGTGTCTCTGTCAATTCATGATGTCCTGTCAAGTATGTGACGACTTCCAGCTAGAAATGCAAGTTGCTCTTTATATGATGACACCTAAGTAGTATATCCCGTTGATGATGTTTCATGATTTTATTTTCTAGGTTCAAGTCAGATGAGGAGAGGACACCGGTTTCCCGCATTGTGGAGGAGACATTTCCTCAACTTTTGACTATTTTTAATGGGCTTATCCAGATACCAAATCCGTCTCTGGAGATAGCAGAACTTATGAAGTTGATATGCAAAATATTTTGGTCATCCATATATGTAAGTTGCTAGAGAGATCAGTTACATATGCCTCTGCGGAATTTCACATTTTATCTTTCTTAACATAATATGCATATCCTTAAAACACAATTCAAACCAGTTAAGCTGTTTAATGTCTTTTTTACTGTTCTCTGTGGGCAGCTGGAGCTTCCAAGGCAATTATTTGATCTAAACGTCTTTAATGCCTGGATGGTTCTGTTCTTGAGTGTTTCGGAACGTCCTGTTCCAGTTGAAGGTCAGCCTATGGATCCGGAACTTAGAAAATCTTGGGGCTGGTGGAAGGTCAAGAAGTGGACAGTGCACATTTTAAACAGGCTCTATAGTCGGTATGTCTTTGACATTAATATTTTTTTAACAAGAAAGTACGCTTGAAAGGTTTATAGAATATTCTTTAACAGGTTTGGAGATCCAAAACTTCAAAGTCCAGAAAACAAACCTTTCGCCCAAATGTTTCAAAAGAATTATGCAGGCAGAATTTTGGAAGGCCACCTAAATTTCTTGAACACAATTCGTGTTGGAGGCTATCTTCCTGACAGAGTTATCAATCTTCTCCTTCAGTACTTAAGCAACAGGTTTGTGTTACAATCACTTGTAGACATTAGTTTCATGTACATACATGTACACATTCAGTATCCCCACTTGGCTAACTTAAGTATCATCTTTTCTCTGACATTATAAAATTTTTTTTTGGTCACTGAATTTTAAGTTCTTGGAATTAATTAGAAAACTCTTAGAGGTTTAGATGTTTTGTAAAAAAAAATTCGTTGAAACTAATTCGTTGTTTCTGCAGCATTTCGAAGAATAGCATGTACAAGTTGCTTCTGCCTCGGCTGGATGTTCTGCTTTTTGAGATTGTTTTCCCTCTAATGTGCTTTAATGATAATGATCAAAAGCTTTGGGAGGAAGACCCTCATGAATATGTGAGGAAAGGTTACAGTAAGTACTACATAATAATGACTTTCTTAAAAAGTCTTAATTCTTAAAATCATCATTTGTAATGTTATTTGTTGTGCTGTAGATATCATTGAAGACTTGTACAGTCCGCGAACAGCGTCCATGGATTTTGTAAATGAGTTGGTTCGAAAACGTGGGAAAGAAAACCTTCCGAAGTTTGTTAAGTTTGTCGTTGAGATCTTCTTGAGGTATTACATTTGAGCTCTTCTGCTTGGAACTTTTCATATCAGTTGTGTTTTATTGACAACTTGTTTGTCCACTGTTTGTAGTTATGAAAAAGCTACTGTAGAGGAGAAGCCTTATCGCCAAAAAGATGGTGCGATGCTGGCTGTTGGAGCTCTTTGTGACAAATTGAAGCAAACGGATCCCTATAAATCTCAACTAGAGCTAATGTTGGTGCAACATATTTTTCCTGATTTCAATAGTCCAGTTGGACATCTTAGAGCAAAGGTATTTTTGGCTTTAATCTGTGTTGTGGATATCTCAGTAATCCATTGTTACTAGCTTACCGGAATGAGGATTTTGTTTTGCATTTCCACGAAGTCTGTTGTACTTCAATTTATTCTAGAACGCTTAGCATTGTTGCTTAGTTGGCTACTGCATTGCTGTCGATAGTTTAGTATAGACTTCCCGTTGTTACCCAGTATTTGATGTCATATTCTTTGTGATCTCCTTTGATCTGTTTGACGGTTGCATTTTTTTGGATGTAGGCTGCATGGGTAGCTGGGCAATATGCACACATCAATTTCTCAGATCAGAACAACTTTCGTAAAGCATTGCACAGTGTTGTTTCGGGACTGCGCGATCCTGATCTCCCTGTTCGTGTTGATTCAGTTTTTGCATTGCGTTCATTTGTTGAGGCGTGCAAGGGTATGTGATTTCCGCCTACGCATTTTTATATGCGTGAATGTGTTTGCACTTGTTTACCTGTGTGTTGGCTTTTTGATTGTGTGCTGGGTTAATGTTGTGGCTAATTAAAACTTTCTGGTCAAATGCAGATTTAAATGAGATACGTCCAATCCTCCCTCAGTTACTTGATGGTGGGTTACTCTTCTTTATGAATACTAGATGGTCAGTATTGTTGAAGTAAACTAACGCTTCAAACTTATTGTGATCCTGCGTCCATCAGAATTTTTCAAACTCATGAATGAGGTAGAGAATGAGGACCTTGTTTTTACTTTGGAGACCATCGTAGATAAGTTTGGCGAAGAGATGGCTCCTTTTGCTTTTGGATTATGTCAAAATCTGGTAAGAAAAATTGGTTCTCTGAGTTGATATTTCTTGAATACTCAAACTTGGTAATAAATATGTATTTCTGCCTTTGCTTTTGTTCAGGCGGCTGCGTTTTGGAGATGTCTAAACACGTCAGAAGCCAATGACGACTCTGATGACATGGGAGCTTTAGCTGCCGTTGGTTGTTTGCGTGCCATAAGTACAATCCTTGAATCTGTTAGCAGTCTCCCGCAGCTGTTTGTTGAGATAGAACCAACTATACTTCCAATAATGCAGAAAATGTTGACCACTGATGGCCAAGGTATACTCATATAGTTTTGGGATATAGTTTGTAGACTCCGAGTATAATTAAGTTATAGTTGTGTCCAGAGGATGTACATTTGGACTGATTTGGTAGCCAACTAGCCATTTGGGTCCATTACATTAGTATGGTTTTTTTTTTCAGAATTGTATAATCCATTTTTTTGTTCTGTCAGCCTTGTGTTGTGTTGTAGCATCACGATCTTAAGTTTATTAATTTCCTTTTCTAGCTATTTCTATTTAATAATTGACACTGAAGCATCTATATTCTCATCCTATTTGCTATTGGCAGAGGTATTTGAAGAAGTTTTGGAGATTGCATCATACATGACCTTTTATTCACCTAGCATTTCCTTGGATATATGGAGTCTCTGGCCTTTAATGGTGGAAGCATTGGTTGATTGGGGAATCGATTTCTTTCCAAGTATGGTTTCTCTCACATACCTCTAAATTTTTCTAGACTTTGGATTTTATAGTTGACTCCATCACGGTAGCACTTCCACGTCATTCATTTTTTTGCATACGTTCACTCACGTTACTCTTTGAAATTTTAGATATTTTGGTTCCAATGGACAACTTTATATCAAGGGGAACGGCTCATTTTCTCACTTGCAAAGAGCCCGACTATCAGCAAAGTCTATATAACGTTCTTTCAACTGTGAGTATATCTTCTGATAGTGCTAGTGAGTTAGATGTCTGTGCTTGTTGATTGTTGTAAGGAACTGTAAGGTTATAAAATTCTTGCAAATATCATGTAGCATAGAATCTTCCTTTATCGTTTAACAAAATTTCGAGTTCATTTTACATGCCTATTGTGGTAAAAAGTTGTTGGAATCTTGTTTATTGTGAAAACACTAGGAATACTATATGTTACATTCAGTACTACATGCCATTTTTTTGCTAATATATATATAAGCATCTCTTATGTTTTTCCGCACAAGGATAGCTTATATATGTCTCACGTTTCCACTTCTACAGCTTATGACCGACAGAAACATAGAAGACAGTGAAATTGAGTCTGCTCCAAAGCTTATTGAAGTTGTTTTCCAGAATTGCAAAGGGCAGGTGGATCAGTGGGTTGAACCATATCTGCGTCTCACTGTTGACCGGTTACAACGGGCTGAGACTTCGTATGTTAAATCTCTTCTTATACAAGTGGTAAGAACTATGTGGAGGATTTGTTGACCTGCTACTGGTTGATTTCTACTTACCGGTTTATGCTCTTACATTAGAGGAGATATGTATGTCAATGTCACTGTATGAATCAAGTGGGTCCTATTGAACTGATTCTGTTGTGTGATGACCACAATGATGGGTTGAAATTTCCAAGTTTTTTTAATAGCAACAGCACCAGCGTTATATACCATGAAGTTCTCAACATAATATCTTGATTTCTGTTCGCAGGTGGCAAATATGCTTTACTACAATCCAGGTTTGACGCTTGGTGTATTGCATAACACAGGACTTGCTTCCAAAGTCTTTGACCTTTGGTTCCAGATGTTGCAGCAAAAGAGAAAAAGTGGCCTGCCAGCAAACTTCAAAAGGTACTGTTGATGATTTTTGTTATGTCACATCTTGTTCATGTTAACTTATAAGCGTAATGGTTGGAAATTCTATTGTTCGCTTTGATAGCTGATAAAGGGGTTGTTACTCTCTTGGTACCAGGGAACATGATAAAAAGGTTTGCTGCTTGGGTTTGACTTCATTACTTGCTCTCCCTGGGGGTCAATTCCCCGATGAAGCGCTGCAGCGTGTTTTCAGGGCAACACTTGATCTTCTAGTTGCATATAAGAATCAGCTAGCTGGTATGTCCTGCTCATGAGTCATGATCCATTTTCTCTTCACTTGGCATGGTAATCTTTACATTTATTCCCTTTCCAATCTTCCTCGCAGAAGCAGCTAAGGAGACAGAAGTAGATTATGAAGAAGAAATGAATGGACTCCAGAGTAGTGATGATGATTATGATGATGATGGGTCTGATGGGGAGATGGATGATACAGAGGAAGGAGATGAAGCACAAAGTGTTAAACTGCAGAAGTTAGCTGCACAGGTTTGTGAAGTGTTTGTATCGACTTGCTTCTGCGAAGCATGGTTTTTTTTTGCTGGCTTTGACTGTTTTCCAATTCGTTTATCCTTTTCATAGGCAAAGGCCTTCCACTATGATGATGATGATGACGACGATTCTGATGATGACTTTAGTGATGAGGACGAGTTTCAGTCACCCATCGATGAGGTGGATGCCTTTGTATTCTTTGTCGATGCAATCAGAGGTACCATTAAATAAAAATCCTATGGTTACCAGTTTTGACCACATAAAATACTATATGGAGCTTCATGTTCTCTGGCGTATCTTGCTTAGTAATCACGTCCTTGTTTATTATACAGTTATGCAGGCATCAGATGCGCAGAGGTTTCAGAACCTGAACCAGTCACTGGACTTCACTTACCAGGCGATTGCAAACGGAATAGCACAGCATGCAGAGCTGAGAAGAGTGGAGATCGAGAAGGAGAAGCAAAAGAAGTTAGCAGCTGCTTCTACTCCTGTTACTGCTCTATGATTTTTAAGCTTTGGATCAAAGTCAGAGTCTGATACACAGATGGTGTCATTTTTGTGAGAGATTCTCGTTCATAAATATTTGGCATAGTCGCTTGCTTCGAGGTTATACAAATGAAGAAGCAGATTTTGTGAATTTTAGCAGAAGAGATCATCCCTAGAACCTTGTGAAACCGTGTGGTTACGGTTGATGAAGATGGAGTCTCTTATGGTATGAAGAAAGTGTGTACTATACAATGTGTTGCGTCTCTTCTTTTGGATTGGTTGTATTCGTAAAGAAAGACAGTTTTTGGGGAGGGTGGGGGATTTTGTGTACTCTTTATCCTATATTATGTGTTTGGTCTTTTGGGATGTGATAGATTTTTTTAGGAAAAGCTATATTGAATTTTTTGTGATCTCACAGAGAGATCAGCAAGGTCACTCATCAGGTTGTACGACCATTCTTTCATAAAGTGATAATTATTATTATCAATCTGTCACTACATGTTACTTTCTTTCTTTAGTTTACTCTGGTAGGTCAATTCTAGGGCTGGACGATAATATATTTTGTTTCTGAAGGACTAAAGACAGAGATGATATAACTTGAGGACGAGAACATTAATTCCAGCTTAGAAGAACAAATATCTTCGTTATATTTATAAAATTTTACATTAATCTTGCCGATAAACAAAAACATCATTTTACTGGTCTCACTCAGTTCCTATAATCCATCGTACAAGTTATTCTCATCCGATTGTGTTTTCCCTCGGCAAAACCTATTTATACCCACCCATTTGTGACAATCAAAGCCATGACAAAAGTATTTGGTGTTTCTGTAGAATTTCTTCCTTACCCAAACATAAACTCATTATCCTATTATTTGTGTTACAGGGAACTATCATGTTTCATAGCAGCTAGGAAATTTCATTCCAAGATGGAGAGAGTAGCAGGCATTCAAGAGACAAAACCAGTAAGATGTGAAGAACACACTCTAACAGTCAACAACAATCAAGCATGTAATCGACATTTGAGACTAAAACGATTGCATCGACATTTAAGACAGTAGAGAATAAAAAAGAATAGATCCTACTACTACACCTATATCACGAAGAAGCCAAGATTCCATAATGTGGGCTTTGTTAGCATCAGTGTGCAATTTTAAGAGTAGCTGATGCAGCTTCACTACAATACCATAAGTCATACTGATTGCTCAAAGTTTCTTAGTGCTTAAAAATTCTTATTCCAACAGAGTTCCTCACCGAGAGATAAGAAGATAATGAAACAGAAGCATATATCATCACACTCAAGTTTCTTTATTCTCAAATAACAAACAGGTCCCAAAGCTTTCAAGGGATTGAAATTGAAACTTTCTACAGACTAGAAGACTGTGAAGAAGACGGCACAACGAACTCAACAACAATGGTAGAATCCACATAATCACGAACCTTATCCTTTTGCGAATTCACCAACTCTTTCTGAGCATCCACAGCTTCCATTTCACTCAAATCCTTGAAATACGCAATCGAAGCAATAGAGAAACCTTTAGCTCTAGCAGGAGAAAAGTTTTCTCCAACAGTAATCTGATCAATCCCTGGAAATTTCTCACTTAGTCCCTTAATCACTCCCGTAATCTCCGATTTCGCCTCATCTGCTACATCCTCTTTCAATTTGAGCAATGTGAGTTTAGCAACCGAACCAGGAAGCGGCGCTACGGTTCCGGGGATTCGATCAGCGATCCAATCAACAGCCATGATATCATCACAGATCGGTAACACAGATTCCTTAACAACACGAACGTGATCTGGATGTGCAGCGTAGGAGGCTAGATCTTCTTTAGATTCGTAACGGCTATGGAGTACGTGAGTGAAGGCGGTAGCGGAGGAGATACGGTGGAGAGGAGAGGTGGAGATGTGAAGCACTTGATCGAGATATGCAAGAGCGTTGAGGTTGTTGATCATGGAGGTGATTTTGGTGGAGTCAGCGTCGTCTTTGGTTTTGAATAAGACGATGTGTTCTATGATCTGACTCTGTGGGGTTGAAGAAGACATGACGGAGAAGGAGCGGCGAGGGAGTAATCGGAGATTGATTCTGGAGTGTTTGGTTGTTGAGATAGTGAAAGCTAGTGGTGACGAAATTAGCGGTCGGATTCTTGCGCATATCATCTTTTAAGATTGTGAGTGGTGGTTGAGAGTGAAGTGACCATTGGAGCCACTTAATAAACGTTTTTCTCCTTAAGTTTCATCGATAGTGGTTACCTAGTGATGTCATTGAAATTATCGAGATTATGCAATAAATAATTATCGTATAAATTGTTTACTATACGATCCACACATAAACACTACAATTTTTGAATCTATATGATCTGCCCTTTTTTCTATGGTTGAAAAAAATTCAAAAGAAAAAAAATCCACAAATGAAGCAAAAGAAAAATAATTTGGGATCAAAATTCAGGTCACGAGGAAGAACAGCAAGAGAAACCAAAGCCTTGTGTGGAGCTTTTATTATCGTCCTTAACGAGACTGACTCTGTTTTTCATGCTTAGTTCGGTTTTATAAGTGTCGGAGTTGAGTTGTTTCCGGCTTATATTGGTATAGATGTCACGGATTACCATTTCGAAAGCTGTTTTAACATTTGTTGAATCGAGAGCTGATGTTTCCATGAAAAATAGTCCTTCGGTTTCAGCTAGTGCTTTGCCTTCTTCCACGCTCACCGCTCTTATGCTTTCTAGATCGCATTTGTTTCCCACCAGCATCCTCGCAACCGTTGTATCCGAATGTGCTGCCAAAATAAAACAAAAACCACAAATGAATCAACAAACCAGTATTCAAATCAAACTTGAACATATAGACTTCACATTTGGCCTAAGTAAAGAATAAGTCACCAGAAAATCTTGAAGATCTAAACCGTTAGCGGACTAGACAACCCTCTATTTTTGGAGCGGATAACAAACCGTGGTGGACAAAGTTTACTTCTACCTAAAAGCGGTACGTAGTTAGTCCGCTGCAGACTTGTTCTATTTTTTTCGATCCGCACTACTACGGATTATAGTTTATGAATGGTAAATAAAAAGCAGTCCAAACCGCATATACATTTGTCCGCCATGATCGCCACAACCATTCAAACTCCTAATCAATCAACACAATCTACCAAATCTGGAGAATAAAGTCCACAATTCCACCAAATCCAGCTTCCTAATTTGCAGTTTCAAGACCTAATTGACTAAATCCACTATTCAAATTGAGGAAATACTAATCTTAGCTCAATCAAATCGCAATCAAAATCAATACAGACTTACTCTTGAGCTCATCAAGCCAACGACCAACACTCTCAAACGTGGATCGACGACTAATATCGTAAACGACGAGAGCTCCGACGGCGCCGCGATAATAAGCGGAAGTGACGGCACGAAACCGTTCTTGACCAGCAGTATCCCAAATCTGAGCTTTAACTTCTTTACCTTCGATTTCCATATTCTGCGTCTGGAACTCGACGCCGATCGTGGCCTTGGAATGAGCGTTGAACTCGTTACGAGCATAGCGAGAGAGAAGGTTCGATTTCCCGACGGCAGAGTCGCCGATTATCACTATCTTGAATAGATACTCTTCTCCTCCTTCGTCATCGGACGACATCGTTTTTTTTGTTTCTGATTTTGAGAGAGAGAAAGTTGCAGACTGGTTTTAGAGAGAGAGAGAGAGAGATGGAGCTGGCAAAGGAAATGATAGAGAAGAAGACATAATGCGCATGAAGTGGTTTTAATTATTTGTTTTGAATTATGTGCCATGTAATTCGGTGCAATTATAAGTTCTTGTCGTGTCAAAAACTAATGGGCCAAAATATTGTATATTAAGCCCAAAACAGCCCATAATTCATCAGCGTTTAAGTAGCTGAGGCCTCTAGAGTGCGGTTGGTCTAAAATGAGTATTTAACACATTTTGATTATTATCTTTGTTAATTTAATGTGTAAATGATTACGATGTATATTTCTGAATGGCTTAACAATGATAATATATTAGACATAATTTTCAGTCTTCGAAATAAGTTACTTTGAATCATATAAACACAAAATATAACAACAATCAATAGTCTATATACTGTATGTTCCCACATATGAAATTGAAGGGCCGTATTCTCTAACGTTAGTCAAAGTATGACCTAATTACCATGGCCGGAGGAATTAGGGAAGAATAAGAGGAGACCATAGCTTAGTCATCTTAAATATACTAATAAATAATTTCGGTGATAAAATTCCAACTACAGAGAAATTAATGTTTAGATAGTCAATTCCAATTTGCATGAAACATAGAATTATAGTAGAATGATGATAAAGTGAAGTTAATGTAAGAAACTAAACATCCAACTAGGGAGAATGTTTAGTTAGTCAATTATAATTTGCATGAAACATACAATAAGTATAAGTACAATAAATGACAGAAATTCAACACTCATTGTTCACACATTCAACCAAAAGCAATTTAGAGTTTTTTTTTGCCTGGTTTACTACACTAGTTTAAGTTTACTAGCTTACATATATGATATATATATACCTTTATAACTAAAATATTAATATTTTAGATATTGGAAAAATGTAAACGCAGATATGAAAGTATGAAACACAGATGCATTACGCGTTTGCGACTTTTGAAAGATGATTGATTTATACATCTAACCTTCACTTTAGTAATATATACGCTGACGTTGTACGAATTATAGATACACTTATCACTATTTGTTCCATCTTAAATACTTAAAACCTAAACTTTAGTCCTAAAATATATTACAATACGACATATGGTTAGAAAAAGAAAAAAGTAGATCCACGGCATTGGACCAATACATCATTCGTTGTCTCTTCAAGAACATCATCTTCTCGCCATTTGTCTTTAAAAACTCTAATGCAACATTGTCACTGTCCTCATCTTCATCGGAATCGACTGATCTCGAGTTAGTTCTCCGTTGGTTTAGAAGATCGATATAGGTTTGGAGATCGTGAACGCAAGAAATGTTTTGAACATCGAAAAAATCTAGCGTGAGTTCCACCCCAACATGAACATAACATGAACAGCTCCATGGAAGCTCATAAAAACCACCTAAAACCCTAAAATTCTCATTGAATAAAACACCTGGAAGTTTTGTGACCGGATCATTGACGTTAGTGATCCTCAAGACCTTAACACCTAGCTCTTCGCAACGTTTTTTAAACTCCAAGTTACCAACCCTAGGTCCTGCGAAAGAGAACACGGTCACCGGAATATCTCCCTTGCCAATCCTCCGGTTTAAACCTAGTTCCGCAATGTCATAAGCAAGAAGTTGAGCCAATGAGCTTCCCATGCTATGTCCAGCGAGTGTGATACTCATCTCTTCTCCTTTATACTTATTCATCAATCTCGAGATTTCGGACAGAAGCTGTTGTCTGCAGCTCTCTAGTCCGAATTTGCTCTCACTCTCATCTGATGTGTATAAACTCAAGAACCCGGATTCAACCTTCACGTCGAGACGCGGGTTATGAGGATGGAACCTAGCAGGAGTTAAAGAGCTCATGAAATTTGCCAACCATTCAGGGTTAGTTACCGTTCCACGAAACGTCACCACAATGTCTCTCCTCCCTAAACGTTTCACCGAGTCATCGGATGAAGCTGCAACGTAACCTACCCAACGCGCTCGTCGATTCATCTCGTTCTGGATAGGACTGATGTTGATGTTAATATCCGGTGTGGCGTAGATATATTTTGTGACTTGGTAGTCCTCAGGTTGGTCGATTTCGGTTTCTTTAAGTAGGGTTTGTTTGCCGTACTTGCAGTTCAAGTAACGTTTGGAATTAGGGTCTAGATCGAAGGCTTTGTAACAAGTGGAAACTAAGTTGCCGTAGCGAGTGATCTCTTGTTGGAGAAGAGGGTTCAAAGGTTCGATGAGATCTTTCCAGTTGTTACATCCTTGTATCTCTCTCCATACCCGAGATAAGGGTACAGTCGCTGCCCCACTGGAGCAAGGAAACTTTGGTGCACAATATATCGGAGGAGGAGAAGAAGAAGCAACCGGAGAATTTAGAATCACTGGTGCTAATAGAGAAGAAGAAGAAGAAGAATTAGCAGTTTTAAGTCTTTTGGGGTTTTGGTAAGAAATAGGGAGAGAAAGAGTATACGGAATAAAGAGTGTTTGTTGTGGAGATCTGTTTCTTAGAAATGGAGCATGTTTCATATTAGGGTTTTGGATCAAGGCCATTGATGGAAGATGACGTAACCAAGAGAGAAAGAGAGGGGTTTGTGGAGCTTTTCAGAGAAATAATTTTTGTGATGTATTTATAGTGAACATGGATAAGACTTCCCCATATTTTTGCGTGTATTGACTGAGAAATGAGATTTAAGTTAAAATACTCGAATTGCGATCGTTTTGTGAGAGTGATAAGAATAATTTATGTGGTCGGTTTTCTATTATTAAATTCTTATAACATATGATTAATCTTTTCAATTTCTGTTTCTCCTTACTTCAGTCTTTTGTACGCGTTACCATATCATGTGTGGACTACAAAATATAATTATTAAATTATCGACTATATAGTATATACCAACTTAAATTCCTCGTATTCTTGACCATAAATAATGTAGTAAAGTGATGAAGGGTTGAAAAAAAGAAGATGAAGAGACCAAAGTGGTGAAGTAATAGTCTGTCATATTAACACCTACGCTTCCTACACGCATACATGCATATTCTTAATTTGTCATTTTGCATGCTGCTGAGGAACAAAAACTACACTGAATAAATGATTAATATTTTTGTAATTAATTGACAATAAATGTTTAGCTTCTTATATATACGAGACATAAGCAGTTTTTTCAGTAATTTCTCGTTTTCACTAACTTCATCGTTTTCCTGTGATGCTTGCTCATCTAGTAGTAGATGAGCTCTCAATATTTGTGAATATATATTGACGTATATATTATAGAGTATCAATGTAATTCTATAACTCGATATTTATAACCAGTGAGCTTTCATCTTCGTTGCCACATAGGTTAGAAAAGCATTTTAAATTGAAGTCAAACTGCCGGAGAGAAAATAAGTAATTTATCTAAACAAGAACTAAAGAAAAAAGAAAGTATATATATATATCTATTAATCTTAGAAAAATTCTGCATCTTGACACGCTAATTAAGTAAAGATTTGTTGGATTTTGGAGGTCTGATTTTCTTTTCTATTGGCAGTAAATTCTTTGTCGAATAACATATATAGACTAGTATAGTAAACGTCGATAATTTCAGCTTTTAATATTACAGATTATTATCGTATATGGATAACAGAGACCATATATATAATACGCTTCTTCCATATTCTAACAGACCAGACCAGACCAGACCATATATATGTTTCAAATTAGTCCTTTACAAATACATATACAATGCCAATGGTGTATATATAATATAATTTTTATTTTTTGGAAAAGTATATGCAAGGGTAGACGTAACATGGTGGTGGATTGAAATTTTAAAGTTTGATGGGATCGTTTTATTTTTCCAAATATTACACTCTCAATGCGTCCATTTATAGTTTTTGTAGTATATTTACTATAAAATTTTGATTAGGATAAACCAAGTTGATCCAATATAAATCAAAATTTATATAAAAAGGATTGTATTTGATTAAAGAATAATTCTGAATTGAAATTTTTGTCAATTTTTTTTAATCTAAACATATCCCTAATCATGCCTTTTTGGCAATAATATCTTTTTTGCAGAGAAGAAAATAATACATTCGAAGGAGAATGAATACGCGGAGACGAAAGATTTTGATTTTTGACTTTTGAGTACGTTTGACACATGAGAGCAAAAAGTGGACTCAAATAGTACGGAAGAAATAGCAGTTGTGTTTGTTGTTGTTCGTTATTTGACCCTTCGTGGCGTAAAACTCCCATGCACCTTCTTGTTTCTTTCCTCTCTTTTTTTTTCTTTTCTTTTCTGTTTCGTTTTTTGTTATATTTATGTATGTCTCGAGAAAACAATTTGTCTTTTTTTTTGTATGATCTTCATGAGAGGATTTACATGCTACACCAAAAAAAAAATGTAGCTTGACGAAATTTAGGGATAGTCTTATGCCAAAATTTTATTTTGTATATAATTATATTTTTAATTCAAACAATTTTTTTCAACGGAATGGACTTAAACTAAAATAATGGAGTTAAATACAAATTTTTCAAAGTAATAATTTTACATCAAATATAAATTTTGTATAGATTTTTTTTTCTGTTAAGGACAAAAAAGAGTTTTAGCAAAACAAAAAAAAACCGTAAACAGTATTAGAATCGTTTCTTTTTTTAATAAAGAGTATTAGAATAGCTATAACTTAGAAAATATATATAAAAAATAGTTAGAGATATGGTATCATATTTGGATAATTAGCTACAAATTTTGTATAGTAAAGAAAAAACTATTGCAAATCCAAGACCAAAAACTAAAGTTTCTAACTCGTCGTTGTTGTCTTTGGTATCGCAAATAATGGTAGGAATTTTTAGTTATCAAGTATTCGTCAATTGTAATGTGACATGTAGTCTGATGTAGATCATGAATATACAAGAAAAACATTAAGTAAAGGTAAAGCAACGTTGCTTACGCCGAAACAATTTGTGATGGGAAACATATATCCAAACCCAAATTGAACCAATGTCCGGAATGTAAACACCAATATATTTTTTTACAGTAAAATAATATTTTTTCTAATCTATTTGATATAATTTAATAAAAATTAATCTTTATTCTTTTGCATGGCGCTGACATCTTTATAGGTTTGGATAACTAGGAAATTTCGTGGAAGTCTACAAAAATTTGAAAACAAAGATTCACAAACTGAACAGTATTTTCCGATCCTAAAGAGAAGAGCCTTTATTAGTGTTTGGTCAAATCCACTACTTGATTCATTGCATGTACCATGCGTAATTTTAAATCTACTCTTCAAGCTCACATTGTCAATTTTGAGAAAAAAGCTGAAAACCTTAAAAACATTATATGAAAAGGATAAATTTTCCAATAGAATATTAAGCAAGATGCTATTCACATGTTTCAAACGAAATTTGATCCTTTTTGTCCACATTTCTCTTTGGACCAGAACCGGGTTACTTTTCTATTCATCACCGAATGTGTAATATTTGTTTACTTGAGCTAACTTAAACTCGAATTAGCAAACAAACATCACGAGTATGTGTCAGAGAAGTGTGGACAAAACGTATCATGCCTCTCTTGCTGATGTTGCTATTGAAGCCCAAACATATGCTTACTACGTATCTGCCTCTCTCTTGAGGCTCTTTACAAAATCTGGAGACAACTTTCTAAAGGCTTGGAGCCACAAAGTTTAAGATATGAGAATTTTTACAGAATGTCATTTCCATTCAGTCTCCCTCAACAACTCGTAAAGGCCTTGAAATCTCGTGTCATTAGTTATTTTGAACATGAAAGAGTCTTCAAATCAACATTCTTCAAAATCCTATATGCTGGTGGAGATAATGAAAAGGCATTAAACCTTGAAAATTCTTGTGTGAAATGGATCTTGAAAAACACCGGGATATGATGCATATCTTAAACTAGGCGTGGGCATTCGGGTATCCGTTCGGATTCGGTTCTTTTCCCGGGTATCGGGTCTATTCGGGTAGGAGGTTGAGAACCATTCGGGTATTCTTAAAATTTGGTTCGGTATCGGTTCGGGTTCGGGTCGGTTCGGTTATTTTAGTAAAAATGTAAAAATAACCAAAAATACCCAAAATATTTTCGGGTTCGGGTATTTTATTCATATATACCCAAATCTACCCAAAATACCCGATTACCCGTAAATATATTGGTTACTTTTATCCAAATATAAGCAAATGTAACCAAAATACTTAAATTACCTAAAAAAAACTATAACATTGGTTATTTTTATCCCAAATATATCCAAATGCATATAAATTACTAAAAAATCTAGTATATTCGGATTTATAATTTTAATTTTGGGTGTTTGAGGTATTACAAATATATATATATATATAACTAATATTTTTAACTTTACATTTGTATTCGGGTACCCACGGATATTAGATTCGGTTCGGGTTCGGTTCGGGTTTTTTCGGGTAGTGAAGTGGAGAACCCATTCGGATAATTCTAAAAGTCGGGTTCGGGTTCGGTTTGGTTATTTTTCGGGTTTTTCAGTTCGGGTATTCGGTTCCGGGTATTATGCCCAGGCCTATCTTAAACATATTTGTACTTCTTTGTGGCGTACGTTCTAGACTGTAAATCAGCTTTGTTGTTGAAAGCTATCAACTCCTAAGAGTATGAGAGGCAGATAAGTGCTTTGATCGTAATGATCAAGCTGCTAACCAAAACTGATGAAGAGCACAAGCCAAAGAAGTGTCATTTTTGCCACTGATTGTATAATTCAATATTCGTTTTCTTTATCTAACTTAAACACTCTAAGAAACGAACAAATGTCAAGAGAATGCGGAAGAGAAGTGTGAGAAAAACAGATCAAATTGCTTAAAATTAAACAATTATGGACACAGCTGTTTATGGTTTTTGTGAAATTTTGTCCTACAACATTAGCTATCTTCTCTGTCCAACATGAACATGTCAAAGTTTTTCTGCTCAACTAACCCAAAACTCACAACACAGAATGATCTAGCAACCAAACAATACATTGCAAGAACCTGAGCTCTGCTCCTTCTGATGCAATCTCGACACTGTTCCTTGTTTAACAAAAATGGGATGTGGCAAGCTCTCACTCTTGTTTCTTCAGCGCAGGGTCAGTATTTGTGACTCCTGATGTCAATTTCTTAACACTGTCTTTAGCCTCTGCAACAAACGAAGCGTCTGGCTTGTGTTTATCCGCAGGTTCTTTCAGGGCCAGACAGATGTAAAACACAATAACTACATTGACTGATACCACGGCAAGAAATCCACTCAGTAGTGTCAGAGAATGTGGAGACAACGTTGTTGACCCTGTCGAGATTTAACAGAGCAACACGGTCAATTTCTACAGCATTTACTGTTAGAAACTAAAGCTGGGAAACTACAACAGACAAGCTACGTGAGCCTGAGAGAGAAAGAGAGACATTATGCCAAAAGTACAGTAACCGACTAACAGGCTATCACATGTGTAGATGATCAAACTTCATTACATGAACTACGCGTCAAAGACTAAACTGCCTTTGTTACAAGAAGTAAGGTTACAACCATAGAATAACCTCTTGTAGCATTCCAGCTCCAACTAGTTTCTATGATACCTACAAACTAAGTTCTAATCAAAGAAGTTTGCAGTTTCTAAAAAGTTACAATCAGAATTTCTCTAATCTGCCATCAGATCCCAACAACCAGCTATTCTACTAAACCAAGTTCCACTAAAACTTCAACTACAGAGTTTACACGATTAAGCAAAACTCAAAGTTAGAACCATCAATACAATTAGAGCAATGACACAGATGTCCTCATACATAAGTCAAACCTGGAAATTTTAGCCTTACCAGGAAGCAAATCATTGTTGAATCCATATAATATTGCAATAGGAAGAATCCACATAAACATTGATGCAATAAGGAACTTCTGCATAACCCCAGCCATGGTTCTGCATCCAAATTGTTAAACCACGAATCAACGAAGATGCAAGATGTGGAAAACAGAATACACGAATCTATATATAGGGTTTTCAACAGAATAACCTAAATAACACAAATTAGGCGACAAAAGTAAAACTTTACATTGAATCTGGCGAGTTAACTCGGTCTTGGACTCAATGTCTCTCGCAATTTGCGAAGTCGAGATTTTTTCTTTTCTCTACAGAGTTTCCCTTGTCAATCAAAATCACAAGGAAGCCATTATTAAACCAGAAAGATATACTAAAACCACATTTCAATCCGGCATAAGCCGGTATATTTATTCGGTTCAAGTTCGAAGAAACTACGTGCCGTTTTCTAACCAGAGCATACCGACTACACGTTGTTTTCCACTACCTGGCAGAGTAAATGAACGTGTTCTCTTGTTTGACTTTGGGAAACAAATAAAATGAGTTTCTTTCTCTTCAAGCTAATGTCGATTTGTTTGCAGACTTTTTTTTATCCTGCGTTTTAAATATTTTTCAAGAAAATAGGGAAGGCAATAATAAGCAATGGAGAAGAAGAGGGCAAGATCTTATGTCACCTTTTCAGTATTTGCCTCTTGTGACTAAGTCTTCATCTTTAGTTTGGCCACCTTATGTTGAAGAAGAGCTTCAAACAATGTCTAAGGGGCCGAGTGAGTCAATGGTTAACTCAGGGGAGGCTCGTTAGGTTGCATATCATGAATATGCGGAAATCCCTCTAGCTCCTTGAATGCATCTGATCTTGCACATTATGTGGTACAAGGGTATGTTCTTTTCTTTGACAAGGTAACAATTATTTTTTCCTTTGGTCTACTTTCTTCGTTGTTTGTGTTATCTGATTCATTTTTTCTTAAAGTGGATATTTGGCATGAAGCATAAAGTACTCCCAAACAATTGTTTTGTTTGATGCGGAAAGTTTCTAGAGAAGAGTCTGCTAACTTTTTTGGTGAGGTGATTCCTGGACTGGATTGTGTGAATTTCTTCTCCAATTACCATCCATGTTAGGAATGCACTATCATACGGCAGACCATGTCTTGATGGAGTTATGTCCGGGGAAACCAACACTCAAACTAGTTTCTATGTTTTACGCTAGGATTATTTAGTATGAAAAACTTGCATGCCACGACAATAGAGCAAGAGTCTACAATAAACAGAGATTAGTCACATAGCACAACTGTTTTGGTTGGAATCTCTAGTTACAACCGGAGATGGATGTCCAGCTCTGTGACGGAGACCAGTGAGCCTCCTCCTATTTGCCTCTTGCACAACTTCGCCATGAACATATTGAGCTACGGAAAAAGCTAGTTGAGTATTCTTCAGAGAGCTCAGCAGAGGAACATGGCTTGGCTTCTTATCGTGGCTCATAGGTACGTCACTGCAGTCTACCTAGAGGACCAATTGGGTCAAAGTTATATATTATTTCTGAATTGATTATGTGAGATATATTCATGTCACTGTCTGTTTACTACATTCTTTCGTTATATATATAATTGGTGTGTTCCGACTTCCGATCTTACGAGTTTATATGACTTTCGTTATGTCATTGACTGGTTTGTTCCGATCTTACAAGTGGGAAAGAAAACTTGCCAAAAACAAATATCATCCGTTCAAACAAAAAGGAACTATATAAGGGATGAAAATCAGCACAATCTAAAACAAACTCGTAATGTTAACACTAACACTCAGTATATTGAGCTAAAAGACCCAAAAAAAACACCTAGATAAAAAGGACAAAAATCCAAAAAAGCCATCTTCGAATATAGTTTGAGATGATCAAGAACACAAAGATTTAAGAATAACTCTCTTTATTAGTTTAAGAAATTTACTCAAAACTTAAACTCTCAACTCATAAGTTATACCACATGTTGGTATCTCCTTATATAGAGATCTCTTAAACAATCCTAATCCTAATCCTAATAGAACTAATATTTAGATAACTCATAAATATTGTTTAGATATCTCCTAAAGTTTCTAGTCCTAATCTCTCTAGGATTTAATGACTTAATTGTCAAGTCATATTCAAACTTTAACTCAACATCGAGTGTCTGAAAAAAAAATACTTGCATGGCAAACCTCGGCAGTAGAGCTAGAAGAGCTGTTTTTTGCTGCTGGAAACTCTTAACTACAACCGGAGCTCGAGGTCCAGCTCTGTGTCCGAGACGAGTGAGCTCATCCTATTTGCCTCTTGTAAAGCCTCGAGACAAGTCGTCTCCTCGCACAATTTAGCCAATAAATTTAGGCACTCAGTCGGAGCTGGATCTGGATCTGAAAGAACGAAGGCGAAAAAGAGCATGTCTGGGGAGTGGAAGGACCAGATCCGAAGCCTAGTGCCTCTCTGTAGAATGTTATCGGTGACGACCTTGTTCCATCCTAAACCTAAGACGTAGTTGGAAGTGGAAGTCATATCCCATCTCTTGAGCTTAAGCTTCCTCTGTAGACCCTTAGAATTCACCACGATCACATCCGCTCCTTTGTCACTGGCACTAATCTTTTTGTGATGTCTATCTATTTTTTCTAACTCTTCCTCGTTTAAGAAGTCCATATCTAGTATCTGCTTCCAGGGCATCATAAGACGTGTCTGAAGTTCGTCGACATCACTATTGGGAAGAACCTTCACAAATATCAGCTTTGCATCCATACCGTTCACTTCTCTCATCACGTCAATCAGCCATTCCGTCGGTGTCCTATCTTCATCTGTCACTATAACCGGCTTTCTGTTTCTTACCGGTTTGTTTGAAACCACTTTTTGAGGCCTCTTGGACTCTAGATGGCACGAACTTGGAGAAGAAGCAACACGATTAGGGTTTTGTTCCGGGTCTTGATTCTTGCACTCATCAATCTTCAGTCGTTTGCTCAAGCTGGAATTCATAGTTGTGCTCAGACTGTAATTAATTAATCTTCTCAGTCTTCTCAGTCTCTCCCTCCTTTTATCACCTTCAGTGGATGTTTCTCCTATTTCCTCATATGCAAAAGCGCTAACCGTTCTCTCCGTCGCTACACATAAAATATCTAACGCTCTCTTCCCTCCCTGCAAACCATTAAGTTGATCATCTCCTCTCACCATTGTTATAAAAAATAGAGAGACAAGAAGAAAGAGTTAAGCGGCAGAGAGGAGTTTATAGTCTTGCTTTTATATGATTCTGATTGTCAATTCCTTTCACAAACGAACAAAGGTATATATAACTCTCTATTATTTTTTATTTTTTTTTGTTAGTGATAATCTCTATATATTTTTATATTAGTTTTAGATATTCACTAAATTACTTGCTTCTATTCTATTGGTTAGTCTCTTTTGTTCGGTTCAATCTTTAAATTCATGTATTTATCCTCAATTTTTTTTTATAGAGTTTTAAAGTTTTCGCTAGGGAAGATGAAGAACAAGCAAATACAGTTATTCCAAAACAGTGGCAAATTTTAAAACTTAATATAAGAAAAAGGAAAACAAATTTGTAGATCATATTAAGACAAAAGAAAAGGTCTTTTCAAACAATATGGCTAGTCAAGTTCTGGAATCCAAGGTTTTTCACGAGAGCTTTTAGTTGGTTATGTTAAATGCTGTCTTCATTCTCTGCACAATATGTGGTAATGTATTGAGATTTTCCTCAATGGATTTGTGCACACAACTCTCCATCTCGTTAACCGCTTCAGGCCTTATCTTCTGGAGCTTTGAGGCCTCAAACTTGTCTTGACACACCACCAGTGATCTGTTCAATCTTTCCTATACATTCATTCAACAAAAATCAGTCTTTATACACAGCAAACTATGTATCATCTTTTAGCAGATATCTTTACCTGAAATTGAGCCATTTCGTTCTCGAAATACTGTTGAGATTTGACAACGGGAACACTGCAGTGCTCGACGCAGTTACTTATCTCCTCTTGCTTTCTTCTTCTATCAAAGCACTCATATGCACATTTGAAATAAGCTTGCTGCAACAATGATATCGTTGTCAGGGTTTAATTAATTTGAATCAACGGATCATATAACTCAATATAGCAACCCAAAAACACAAGAGAAGGTGTTAATAACTCTCATGCTTCTGAAGACAAAGCAGAGCAATTGTTATGCAACGAGACACGCCTACTTATCGAATATCCTACAGAGCACAATATAGTAATTAAACCAGAGCAATTGTCGTGAACCTAATCCATAGTGTCTAAAGACGAATATAGTACGAACCCAAATGCAAATTTTCAGACTTTTTTCATGAACCTACTCAATTCATCAAATTTGAAACTAGCATTGTATCAAACCAATAAAGATTCCATATTCAGAAGCTAACATTGCTAAATTGTTATATCAGAGAGAATTTATGCTGAGCTCGCGAAAAGTACAGATTTTTGTATATACCTGAAGGGTGAAATTGATGTGATCTTGGATAGGAGAAAGCTGAGTCTGAGCAGCTACATTAACTTCTTCAAGCTTTCTTCGAAGTCTCTCCGATACGATTTGCTCTTCCGCCGCAGCGATGTGATCCATTGTCGCCTTCTCTGTTTAGCGTAATTTTGATTTTAGGGCTTTAGGGTTTTAGCTAGCTGCTCTCTTCAATAGAAGATCCTTCAATAGCCGCAAACAAAACGGGTTTGACAATTTTGGGTCGGGTTAAGTTTCCCGGGTTTCTCTAAACCGGTTAACTCTTTTTCACCAATTCAAACTTTATTAAACAGGAAGCTAATTCCGGTCATTGACCGGTCCGTTAAACTTCGCATTAGAATCAATTGTTACAAGAAGCCACCACAGAGTTGGGATTAAGCAGTAAAAAATAACAGAAACAGCCATCACCGACTTCAAGGTCTCTCCATCAATACATGATCAGACCAAAGCTTTGGCTAATTTTCATTAGTCTTGAGACAGAGAATTTAGCAGCAGCTCATTGAAAGGGCGAATTAGAAGACGAGAGATTAAAAGCATGAGAAGATGTTGGAGTCTTCACAGGAGCCCAAATATCAGCACCATTGGTTTGAGCAACTTCTGATGTATACTCCAATGGAACAAGACATAGCCCTTTACTTCTTAAGCTGTACTCTTCCACTTCCTCCTAGTTACAGAGATGGAAAATATCAGTCTTGCATTGTGATCCAAGTAAACGAGATCCAGATCATAGATTCAGCTCACCTCTGTAGTAGAAGGGGTTGCTTGCAGATAAGGAGCACTTAGAACCTGAACAGAGAAAATCAAGCATAATCATCATTGGATTGGAGGAGGTGAATGAATGAAAAGTATTTGATTAGAAAACTTGAGCAGACCTTGACTTGTTCTTGAAGAAACTGAATGTATTGCATTCCCTCTAGAAGAACTGATGCAGTGTCGGTCTGCATAGATAGAGACTTGAACATGGCTAGAGAAGACAAAGAGCGTGTAAGAAAGATTATTTCGGACCAAGTAGTACCTTTCCGTAAGGGGAAACTAGTTGTTGAAGAGCTGAAATACGTTCTGCTAATTTGTCTTTCCTCTCCTGTTTAAACCACAGAACAACAAAGTTTCAAGATCATTAGCATGCTGGTACAGAAATGTCCGGTAGCTTCATAGCCACAATGAATTTTGATTTTGATGTATCACAAGACCTTGGAAGAGAAAGAGAGATCAGATGACTTGTGTCGTTTAATTTTGTTATCTTCAAGCGAGTAGACATTGCGCTTAGTCTCCATCATCATCTCTGCCGAGTCTCTAGAGTATTCCATTCCTTGTCATCAAACAAAACAAAAATGATCGGTTTTTCGACATAAGAAACCGGTTTACTTGCTACCATTTATAAAGATAATCTCATGGCTTCATCCAAGGCAAGTTGCAGAAAAAAACATAAGATTACAACTCAACAACTTGCTTTTGCAAGCGTCATAAGGACAAAACTATACGCCTTGAGATATTCTCAGACCAGACAAACAAAGTGGTGTCTTGGTTTTAACATCAAAATTAGATGTTAACTACTACAAATTAAGGGATGCAAATCTAGGTTTGGACCAACTAATGCATTGGAAGATACGACTTTTGGATTAGAAAACAAGAGCAATGGTCAAAGAAAGTAGATAATGGTCAGAGGTTATCCATATAAGATCACATCAGCTTAAAGTATTATTTAAAGTTTAGTAGCACAATCATAGATGTTTAAATATGATATCATACTTTGCTTCCATACATAGACAATACATTGTAGGATGCATGAAACTACGGAATTAACTCATTAATTTAGTTCATCTAATGAGCAGAACTAGTTAATCATTATACGTGTTTTTATTTTGGATCGAGTTAGCTCCATTAGACAAGATTCAAAGCTAAGCAAACTTCAATAGAAAAACCCCACAAGAAGATGAGAACAAAAAATACCAAAAGATTCATGATTTTATTTTGCCTTAAAATACTCTAAGTTAAGTCAAAAAGACCAAAAATGGGGAACAAAACAGAGTAAATGAAGAAAAAAGAACTTACAGAGAGAAGAGACTCAGCATTTGCCAGAAACAGCAGACTAACCAACAAGTAACTTCACAAACTCTAAAACTTCTTGGTCTAAGCTCTCTAAATGGGTATTTATGTCACCCTAAGCACAAGACACGATGAAACCCATAAACGAGGATCTTGGTCTCTCTAGTGTATATATATTTTTACTTTCTTTTGTCTTCAGGTCTTGAAGAAAGCCATTAATGAAGCCGGAGCTCCAACGGTGACACGATTCCAGAGGTTTGTGTTTGGATGAAAACGGCGTCGTTACTTAAAGGGTCGTGAAAGAGAGGAGTTTTAGTTTTATGTAGAGAAGAAAGCAAAGAAAAGAGGGGACTACGTTTCATATGTCTTTTTCTTCATTTTGTTTTTCCTTTCGTCCTCTTCATTTAATTCTCATTAAATCTATAGATTTTTTTGTGAGACAAATAAATTGTTAGAATATATAATCGTAAAACTTTATTCTGTTTAATTCAAATCTCTTAATCAATCGAAACTATATTATATGTGTTATTCAGTACTATTTGACGGTTAGGAAATAATTACTATAGTAGTAATTAGGAAGTAACTTGAAGAATTTAGTTTAGTGTATATATTTGGAGTTAGGGAATGTAATGGAAATGTAAAAATTTGACAGCTAATGTACAACCAATGGTGAGAGAGGTCCTTTTACCAGTCCCAGATAGAAGTCGCTTTCATTATTTTCATAATAAAATAATAAATAAGCTAATAATTTTGAAAGTGACATTTGATTGTTTTTTATGTAGTTTTGTCAAAATGATTTTGACCAATTCTTCTGCATCTGTCACTTCTTTTTCAACTTTGTGCTTTTTCTTGTTTTGTTATCCTTTCTTTGAAATTTTCTACGAGGGAGGTTGGTTAATGCAGCGTACCCTTTGGTTGATATCCGAGTATATTCACATTTTCAAGTTTCAACGACACAGCTTTTTGTTTATATGGAACAGAATCTATCTTCTTTTGTTTCTCCAAAGTAAACAGCTAAATACTAACCCAAAATTGAAAAGCATAAACAAATAGTTGAATCTAACCAAACAAACAGAAAAAACAAACCTAACTATAACTAAAAGGCAAAAAATATAACAACAATATTGATTACATGCAAAATATTTGAAATGTTTACAAATGTCCAATTGATCAGCGTTCCATATCGGACCCACGCGGTTTCTGAATTTGTTTCTTTGCCACAAATGTTTTTCTTTTGTCTTCGCGGCGACCAGATTTTGGTTTAGGTGTTTCAATTTATATCTCTCTTACGTACGTACCAAAATCGGCCTGTATCAAAGGCTTTCTTTCCCAAATTACAATATTACAACCATAATTATTATAGCTCCAATGAATAAACAGCAATTATGCTAATCACCATTCGAGCATTTCTTAGCAACAATAAGGAAGATCACTCAAATCAGAAACAATACGGATAGTTCCCAAAAATGCACAAAATTAATCAAGACATTGATGTTTAACTTACATTCCAACTTCACTATCATCCAAATTGAATGCTTCAATAAGTTGGTAGGTCTAACAATCATAAAGGTTATGAAAAAAACTCCACGCTTCATTTTCCATTTGCGTATGGACGAAACTAGGTGTATTGTATATAATATAGTCTCAAAAATTTCAATCTTAACTTATAACAGAAATATATCTCACACGTCTTTTTAAAACGAAATAATAAAGAATGTTTTTATTTCCAGCATTTCAGCTTCTTTGTAGCGTCTATGATGCTTTGCTTCGTTTCCAATCTCTGGCACTTGAGCAATCCCTCCAGTATAACTGCAGATTCTGGAATATCGTTCTCGCTGATTACAGATTCAGAGCAAAGCCCAAAGAGCACTACGTTTACGTCATCTTCCTCTTCTAGTTGCAGGCCAAATAAATGATCGAAAACCTTGGCAAAAAACAAAACAATAGAGATCAATTCTATGACTCAATTTCCGTGCAATAGTATCAGATCAGATTTGTGAAAATATGCAGAGAATTTACAAGGAATGAATCACATTTGCTTTACCTTTTTCATTCTTGATACTACCATATCTTTGACGGACTGTGATCTCGTGACCAAATTCACTATGAAAAGACCGTGCTGAGGGAGAGCTTGCTTAACCGAAAGAAGAAATGTCTCTTCGATAAAATCAGATGCAGGGCAGGTTAATCCGCCGCTGCAGACAAGAGATCAAACAAGAAAACAATCAGGCTTACCATGTGGGTAAATTCATAGATATGTGAATTTACTTGCCATGTCTTTTACCTTGAATCTGCTGAATCCACATCTATAATTAAAATGTCAGGACAAATTCCACCTTGTGTATTGTGAGTGGTTGAATCTCCATTTGAGCCAATGTTTGACGATTCCTCAGACGAAGCTTCAGAGTTTGTTATATCTCTAATGAATTTGATCCCATCAGCAATATGCACCTATTATAAGAATGCGAACGAGCTGAGTGATGGTGCATATAATAGAATAGAATATAAACATGTTAAAGTTTAGCCAGCACTTTTGTTGTAAAGAGGGAGAATTTTACCTTCAAGCGATCATTTTGTGTGAAACCAAAGTAATCCTTGCCAACACTAAGCATTACTGGGTCAAGCTCAACCGCCTATTCAACAGGATACAGAATATGAGTGGCAATAGAAAATACTCAACTTGATTAATCCTTTAAACTGAAATTACCTCAATACTGAAAAATGGCAAGCATCCATGGAGGAACATGGGAAGTAATCCTGCTCCAAGACCAATTACAACAGTCTTAACCTGAAAAGCATCAGAACATTTCTGGATCAGTACAAGGCAAAGAAAAGATTCAGATCGGTTGCACCGTGAGGCCACAACTTAATAATGCTCACCATCGTTCCGCATGACTCAGCCTTCTTCAAGTAGGAAGATACCAATGTGAATCCAGAAATAATTCCAGTGTGGTAAGAGCTAGCCAGATAATCATGAGAGACCCTCATAAGAGGCCTGCTCGGTTCTGAAATGGATACATGTAAAAAAGATCATGAAACTTTTCACCTGAAATGTATCAAAACACTTACAGAAGTACGATTTTTACCTTGGTTTTGCTTTTTATTTCCCTTTCGCTTCGATTGGGAAACATTTTTAGTTTTTTCTTTCTGAGACTGTTCAAGAATCTCACCATCCTCTACAAGCAAAGCTTCAGACTGTATCAAACCCTCAGTCCTTTTGAATACAAGTCGTCGAAATGCCAAATCACTAGAAGTAGACAAGTCTTCTAAATTACTAGGAGCGCTTTCATAAACCACATCTTCAACAACCACTTTCCCAGTCATAGGAGATGTAACCTACAAATCGAAATGAATAGTAAGAAACAAAAAAGATCCCCATAACTACGTATTCTAACCAATCAGTAGTATTAAAATTTGCTAAAATAGTGGTGGATAAAAGTCTAATCACGGAGATCAATAAAGGAAACGATGATCATATTTGTGAAAGGCGAGAAATAGAAGAGACAACAAATAACAGTTTTATTAAGTGATTAATTGGGTATATCTAGTAATAATACCTCGTGGACAGTATCACGCTTTTTTATCCCATCACTTGCCATCATATACCTACAGCACCAATTCAATTCAACTACTAATTAACAAGCAATAATGGCGGAAACAAAATGAGTTAGGATTACTGTTGCACCAAAAATCATGGAGAATATAGTAAAAAAAAAATCCGATAAACATACGGAATGCGAGCTTCATCATCATTTCTGGGAGCTAGTTGTGTCACCATTGGAGATAAATCATTCTGAGATGAATAAGTTACCAGATAAAATCGATCAATAAGTAAACAACATAATGCATCAGACAACTCAAAATGTAGATAGTACCTACCTGGATATCCTCCATGGTGGCTCCACTATGGCTACTGTCGAGAAAAACCTTCATCAAGAAATTAAGATGTGTTTAGAATCTCATGCCGAAAATAGATCACGGTAACATGGTGTATATAAAGAGGTTTTACCATAAAAAGCTTACCATTATGAGACGAGCGGCCTGAGAACTCTCGACAACCTGCCACTGTCCTTCTTCTGAACAGAACAGCCACTCATGAGCACGAGTCTGAAATTTAACACTCCTTTTAATAGATCAAACAAAATTAAACAATATATTCACAGCAATTTCCAGAACTTAAATATTAAGGATTTATGATGTTGACAAAGCTTACCTTGGGGACAAGAAAAACACCACAATAATATACAAATGGCTCAGTTTGTTTCTGAGCATCAAGAAGCACGGCCCTATAACTGAAATTGCTTCCTTGGCCACCCAAAGTAAATTTTATACGGCGACCTTCAGTAAGCTCTGCCAAATCTCCTTTAATACCAAGTTTCAAATCTTCATGCGAGTACAATAAGTCTGAGCCATTATTGCAGTCTCTACGTATTTTGTTCTCGCTCTCGACGGCTTCACGCATGCCAGAACCCTACATTGTAAGTCAGAATCATATATTACACTGGAGAATTACACAAGTGTTTTAAAGAGCTAGAAAAAATCGATATATGAAGGGAAAGGTGGTTGAATTTACAATTGTGTTAAAGTCAAACTAAACAGGAAATAATTACCTGACTATCATTGCGGCCAAGAGATACAAGTTCGAAAGCAGAGGTTATCTCATGCAACAAAACGGAATTTTCCTTTTCAGCCACCACCATATATGTCTTAAGCTTCGAGCGTTTTTGAGCAATTGAATGAACATTCATCTTCCAACCAAAACGAAATCTTGAAAAAAGCAATGCTGCGCAAAAACACTAAGAATGTCACTAAAACAGACAATAGAATGAAGATAACAATAACTATGAAATAGCTTCACATAATAATAATAACAGAAGCAAAGGTGTTGGAGGTGTACCTAAGACATGAGACTCCGCCAACGTTAGACAAATAAACTTCCCCCCAGGTTTCAAAACCCGCTTGGCCTGAGAAAAGAGTTACTAATGATCAAACTGAATCAAGCTCAAGCATTTAAAGCACATAACTTTCATTGTTTGATCCAACACTCATCCAATTTATGCAATCCCTTAAACAAAAGAAGTTCACTAAGACCTCTGATAAGTATTGATTTCCCAGCTTGGTACCAACTTCTGGCTCCATCAAAGCATCAAGAGCACCTTTATCTAGAACCGTATCAAAAGACTCATCAGCCAACTGCGTAATAGAAAAAGTAAAAATATTTAGTGAATGAGAGACAGAACAAGGATCAGCTAGAAACCAAAAAAAAACAGAGCACAAAAGGAACCAAAACCTGCATCTTTGTTATATCCATAACTCGCCAACGCAGTTCAGGCCGAGTCCGAATGTTCCGACGAAGCATATCGGAGATAACAACTTTGGAGAAGTCAACATTAGTGATGTCACGGAATCCAGCATCGTACAAATGCTCAGTAAGGCGGGAGTTTCCACATCCAGGAACCAGAATCTGAAGCGAATCAGAAGAAGAAGATGAAGAATCTTGGAGGAGAGGTAAAAGCGAGTCATGGAGCTGAGGCCACTCAGCATACCACTCGAAAGAGTCGTCGTTGCCTCTGAGAGTGAAGAATTTGTCCCAATTCTCTTTGCTGGTGAAATCTTCGAGGGTTTGTAAAAAATCATCTGTTGAAGCTGCTGCTTTGTTTCCTTTCTTCTTCCCCATATCTCTGCTATGGAAACACACCCAAGTCCCAAAAACCCTAATTTTCCAGACTTAAGGATTTACACTTACCACACGGTGACGACTGACGAAGACTTGGAGGTGGTGGATGCTGAAGTCGGAGTACGGTTTAAATTTGGTTCAAAGTCGAATCGAAACTAATCAATTAAACCAAACCGAACCGGAAAGCTAACCAAAACCATCGAGTCAGAGTCTGCTGTGGGCTTAAATTGGGTCAGAATGTTGAAGATAAAATATTTGGGCCTCATACATATGTGTTTTGATTGATAAATCATGAATTCTCATAATCGGTTTAAACTTTCTTTTTTTTTGACTAAACAAAAATTTATAATCGGCTATCTAGAATCATAAATTTTTTAAGTAAATCGAAAGTGAATTTATTTATATCAGAATTTTTGTTTTATATAATATATGGATACATTTTTTGTCATAATGGATAGAGACACTGCCATCAAATATATGGATGCTAAATTGTTCATTTTTCAAGAAAAACTTGGCACCTACCATTAGATAAACCAAAAGTTGAATTGAAAGGTTTTTAGTTTTTAGTTATTCTCACTTTTGCAATTGGGGTTTCATGCTTACATAAGCAATGACATCAATAGCTATAATTTGATGGCAGTGTCTCTCTTCTCCGAAGATGACAAGAATATATGAACAGGTATATCAAGTCAAGTCTCTTTTGTTTTCGATATAAACAACATATCATCAATCATTACTCCGAATGTATATTTAAAGTTATGGTAAATTATTGTCACATTATACAACTCTCGATCCTTATATCTAAATACGTTAAAAATGTATAAAAGACAAAAGTTAACCTATTTGAAAAGATTATTGTCACATTTCACCTCGAATATTTAATGTCAAAAGATTTTATTTGAAAACTTCGAAAAATATATGTGTTTAATCGGAGACGAAAAACGAATCACATTGGTTATGACGTAACTAAAAGGATACATCATAAATGATTTAACATAGAGAATTTCATTTTGAAGACCATATTATTGATACCGATATATGCATAGCATCCTCTAAATGCTAATGAAACTCAGGTATCTAGACGATGAAAAAACAAAATAAAAAACAAAAAAAAACGATATGTCATTTTTCGTAGTTTGGACGTGCAGACTTGGCATGCAATACGGAAATCACCCGAACTTCCATCTACATTTTGGTAAAAAAAATAAAAAAAGTGTTACCTAATTTCTTTTTGCATTTTTTAGTTTTATTTTTGTAACTCGTTAAGTCATTATTAAATTGCACATTCATTTGGATGGACATACATTGTGGGCAGTCACTGTTTTGTTGTCAGAGTCATTGTATTGATATATAGAGCAAACCTAACGAATACAAAAAGCATACGGCACATGGCATGACATTGATATATATACCTTCACAAACCAAACTCACATCCAAAATACTTCTCTTCTTTCTTTAGTTTCTTGTGAAAGATGATTACTTACATGGGTCTGAGCCACACGATTGTCTTACTTTATTTATCCCGTCAAGAATGTTTGGAACTTAAAAATGTTGGTTCTTAATGTAATAAATCTCTAAACGTTACGAGAGAAGGACATATATTACCATGAAAAGACTATGATTAATTTTATTTTATTTTAATTCATTTTCCAGATGCTTCGAAAACAAGGTACCATTTGAAAATACAAGTCTAAGGATGGATGTTGCTAAACCATTATTTATCCTCGTGAGTGTCTTAAGATATAACATATAGTCAAAACATCATCTATATATATAATTAAAAAGAAAGTTTCCTTCCAACGATTCTAAAAATATATTTAATGGTAAGATAAACTTTAGAAGATATATGCAATAGATGGTATAATATATTGACAAACTCATCCAATAGCATAAATCCAAATCTTAGCTTATTTTAATTTTATGTACTCTGATAAGTGATAAATGGTTTCTTTAGTCGACATCTGCTTGATAAAAAACAAAAATAACCCATCGAGGAGGAGGAATCTAGCTGGCGGATATATTGAACCCTATATCTAAAATAGTATCCACCACTAATTTTAAGAATTTACGATCCTTAGGCCATTTGTATGAATACCTTATAATTAACCAAATCACTAACCCACCAACCCCTTTTAACTTTTCTATTTGGTAAAGAGACATATAGAAACAAATCTTTTATATTAAAGTTGCCTATAACTACTATTTTCTACGTTGCATACTTGCATATATCCGATAAATACTTCCGTCATAACAGAGTAAGAGTTTGTATGTAACAAATTTCAACAAAAAGAAGAGAAAAACAATGGGAGAGAAAGCGAAAGCAAATGTGTTAGTCTTCTCATTTCCGATACAAGGTCACATAAACCCTCTCCTCCAATTCTCAAAACGCCTACTCTCTAAAAACGTCAACGTCACATTCCTCACCACTTCCTCCACCCACAACTCCATCCTCCGCCGTGCCATCACCGGCGGAGCCACTGCTCTTCCTCTCTCTTTTGTCCCCATTGACGATGGATTCGAGGAAGATCACCCATCTACGGACACATCTCCCGACTACTTCGCAAAGTTCCAAGAAAACGTATCTCGAAGCCTCTCAGAGCTTATCTCCTCGATGGACCCAAAACCAAACGCCGTCGTTTACGACTCGTGCCTGCCTTATGTCCTCGACGTTTGCCGGAAACATCCTGGCGTTGCTGCGGCGTCGTTTTTCACTCAGTCCTCCACCGTGAACGCGACCTATATTCATTTCTTGCGTGGAGAGTTTAAGGAGTTTCAAAATGATGTCGTTTTGCCTGCAATGCCTCCGCTGAAGGGTAATGACTTACCGGTGTTTCTGTACGATAACAATCTCTGCCGGCCGTTGTTTGAGCTCATTAGTAGCCAGTTCGTGAATGTTGACGACATTGACTTCTTCTTGGTTAACTCTTTCGACGAACTCGAAGTCGAGGTAATTCTCAACTTTAGAGTTTTGTTGTTTATTGTATTTTTCTTAATTATCTGCAAAATGCAATCCAAATAAAAATATTTGGAGGTGATATAATTGTGGATGATATATACTACTATCTTACTGAACCAATTAGTATATGATGTGAAATAAGTCCTTATTCCAATATAGTTGTAGCTAGACTTGTAGCTTTCTAGGTTCGTGGTGAAATTTTTTTAATTCGATGTTGGTACATAATAATAGCAAAAAGATATTAGATAGAAAACACATCATTATTTCAACGGACAAAAAGAACATCATTCATCTTGGGGCCGAAAGATATAGATATATCGATTGGGGCGAAAATCCCAAGGTGCAGATTACTTATAATATATCTTATGCAATTGGTTGGGGTCTTAATTTAACGTGGCAAATATGTAGCCAGAAAACGAATATCGTCTCAAATATACATACGTGTCACGCCGTTTACCTTTCCATTGAAAGCATACATACTGGCTAGGCATGTGGGGATGTGTCCCTGACCAAATTGAGATTTTGCACAACAATTTGATTTATTTTTTAATTCTAGTTTCATTAGTTTAGTTTTATCCTTTATTCTTTTGGTTTAATTCATTAGTTTATTTCATATTTTTCTTAACGATGTTTGCATTTTCGCAAATTACTGTATAAATGTGACATTTGTTTTTAAAAATACTTGCTAAATTGCTTTAATGCGTGTATTAAAGGGAATGATACCTTTTTTATTGTGTCTTTATTACTTCCACTGGTCCCTATTCATCTAATGTTCTTGAAGTCCTTTCTAAGCCTGAAATCCTGATATTAGAAAACGTGGTCATGTTTGGTTCAAACTAGGAATTTTAGTCCGAAAGCTTTCACGATAGGTCGGGAGACTCGGGACGGTTGATTGACACATTTACATGTCAAAGTGTCTTTTTGGGGTATGGCCTTATGGGTTTCAGCTTATCTATCAATTTCAAAATGAAACAGGTTTCCTTGTTTTAGGAAGAAAATAGTTGACGTGGGTCATATACTGGTGACAACCAATTATTATAGATGCAATAAATGTTATGATTGTAATTAATGAAGTACATAAAAGCATGCATGAAATTGATTTGATTGATTTTGAAACTGATCTTATATACAATCAACCTATCAACGTTTCTTTAATGCGTGTATTAATCCTTTTTTCAGGTGCTACAATGGATGAAAAACCAATGGCCGGTCAAGAACATAGGACCGATGATTCCATCAATGTACTTAGACAAACGATTAGCAGGTGACAAAGACTACGGAATCAACCTCTTCAATGCCCAAGTCAACGAATGCCTTGATTGGCTTGACTCAAAACCGCCCGGTTCAGTGATCTACGTGTCTTTTGGAAGCTTGGCCGTCTTAAAAGACGATCAAATGATAGAAGTCGCGGCTGGTCTAAAACAAACTGGCCATAACTTCTTATGGGTTGTTAGAGAAACTGAAACAAAGAAGCTTCCAAGCAATTACATAGAGGACATTTGTGACAAGGGATTGATAGTGAATTGGAGTCCTCAATTACAAGTTCTTGCACATAAATCAATCGGTTGTTTCATGACTCATTGCGGGTGGAATTCGACTTTAGAGGCATTGAGCTTAGGAGTTGCTTTGATAGGAATGCCGGCTTATAGCGACCAGCCGACTAATGCTAAGTTTATTGAAGATGTGTGGAAGGTTGGGGTTAGGGTTAAGGCAGATCAAAATGGGTTTGTTCCGAAGGAAGAGATTGTGAGATGTGTTGGAGAAGTTATGGAAGATATGTCGGAGAAAGGGAAGGAGATTAGAAAAAATGCTCGGAGGTTGATGGAGTTTGCAAGGGAAGCTTTGTCTGATGGAGGAAATTCTGATAAGAATATTGATGAGTTTGTTGCTAAAATTGTGAGGTAAAGTGACTGTATGATTAATCTTTGATGCTTAATTAATAATGTGTTTTTAAGAGTTTTCAAAGGACGAAATGTTTAGAATGTAACTTGTTGGTTTCTTTCAAAGTTATTTATGATGTGAACAATGTGATCTAAAATGGTGTTGAACTTGGGAAATTAGGATTGAAGAATAGAAAAACCAGGATAGTTTGTTCTTTTGGGATCATATTGATTTTCTTCAAAGTTATCTATTAGTGTTTGCTATAATGGGTTATAGAAGCATTGAAGCCTACAGAAGTGGTAGGTATTTGAGCAGTTGGTGGTTGCTGAGAACTTCCTCCGGTTACACTTTGGGAGCTGAGGCCTTGCAGTACGTAGTTTGAGAAACTCAGAGGGTCGGGTGGATAGGGTCGTAAAAACTCTAAACGCCCTCTTGATCTTGAGGTTCGCAAAGTCCTTGGAGTAAAAGTGTCGACTCGGTCAGCATAAGTATTATGAGCTGACGTGATTTTGGAGCAACTTGCGGTAAGGGCTGCAAGCTGAGTGTTGTAACGCTCCTCAAACGAAATGAACTTCTCTAACAGTTCATTGATAAGCCTCTTATATAAACTATAAACCTTAGTAAGTAGTTTCATAAACTTCTGTTTAGCACTCATTCATCATACAATATAAGCAATTGCATTTAGAGTATGTGTTCGTGTCATGTATTTATGTTTGTATTAGTGTGAGCACAAAAGTTACGTTTGTGTGTATGTTTACGTTTAGTGTATGCATTCGTGTTATGCGTATATTTGTATCAGTGTGCTCTACAGACGTGGGTGCTTAATTGAGGTTTGGTTCTAAAGGAAAAATTAATCCACCTAAAAAAACACACATGGAAATATTAAATTTGCAGCCAAAGGAGAAATATGCCAACAATACTAAAATATCTAAAAATATTCATGCGTAAGCGTAAATGTATTAAGTAAACTTCGGAATCTACTTACTTGGAAATAGGAGTGTTGAAGACGACGCACACCCCAAAAGCTCCAATCATGCCTCTGATTAAAG
>Ga0041059_1000059_pt1 | contig 53221 bp, 52 predicted proteins | sample AraColnosormetaG_FD_56232 | JGI IMG/M metagenome (GOLD analysis project Ga0041059, IMG submission 56232) | Arabidopsis roots microbial communities from North Carolina, USA - Col MF nosort | ecosystem: Host-associated > Plants > Roots > Unclassified | place: USA: North Carolina | collected...
TTTTTTTTTTTTTTTTTGGGTCTAAATACACTTAGAAAAGTTAGTTAGCATATCTTTCTTTGAGCATATCTTTGTGTATACGTATTTGTTACATGATTCTGTATCAAACAATAAACCATGCATGCAATATACTGATGATATAGACAAACTTATATGTGTATGTATATTCACCAATCTTAATTAAGTGCATGTGATACACGTATAGATACACACCTACATGTTATGGATATGTATATATTTGAATGATATAGGAAATGAGAGTTATAATTGATAGAAGATCCATATGAGAGTTTAAGGAAGCAAAAGGCTGAAAATGATGCCTAACCCTAATGATAGAAACCCTTAAAAGCTTTGACTTGTGATGTTATAACCTAAGAAGCTAATCCAACACCAAGAAAATCAATGAAAGTAACATCGTTCTTCTCACCATCATCTCCCATGGATGGTCCATCTTCATTTGAAGTCATCTTATGATCTGGTGTGGCTGCATGAAATGTGTAATTCTGAGGATCCACCAACTCTTTCGACTTTCTCCTCTCAAGATAAATTTCGTGGTGTACGTTAGAGACAGATGAAGATCCAAATTGACCATTCGTAGGTGGTGAAACAAAAGAGTAAGGCCAGAGACCGCAACTCTTATCCTTTCGATACCTCCATAGCCCGAAATGGGATCTATTTAGCCTTGTAAGACTAGAACTAGGGCTCAAAACAGTATGCCAAGTTTGGTTGAACGTAGAAGTAGCCGTGGAAGAGAAGTTTTCCCGTTTGCGTCTAGCCATGATGACATGAAAATGGTTTTTGACAGCGTTGTCGGTCCTCCCGGGGAACAGTCGGGCTATGGAGGCCCAACGATTCCCTTGGATCCGATGAGCTTTAAGCAGTCTCTCTTCTTCCTCCTCGGTGAAGGGTTTCTTGGTGATGTTTGGATCAAGTTGGTTGTACCATCTTAATCTACAGCTTTTCCCTATGATTCCATATTGACGCTCAATTATTTATAAAACACATAGATTTAAGTAATATGATTAGATACATATATATAAAGAAATATCAATATATATATATTGATTACCTGATCTTCCATAGAGATGTTGAGCAATAAAATTCCAGTTCTTGGGACCGTATTGTTCAACGAGTTGCCGGAGATTGTCATCTTCAACAGGTCTCCAGTGACCTCTTTGGCAACTAGGCTTCTTATTGTCAAAACTGTTGCTTCCTCTAGACATCTCCATGGATGCTATCTCTATCTCCACCGTACCTATATCAAACCAATTAGCAATTGTTGAAGAAAGAGGTATAAGATAGATTAGTCTAAGGTGAAATGATAACAAGGATGAAAATTAATACAAAGAGGAAGAAAAACAAAAAGGAATAAAAAAGAGAGGGTTGGTCTTGGTTCTCTCCTCTAGGGTTATAGATGATAAGTCACTTTTCTTCTTTTTACAAGACACCCTCTCCTTTTTATATAATATAATTATTATACCCATCTCAACAGAAACTCTTTTTTAAGAACAAACTTATACTACTTCTTTGTACTAGTTCTTGTTTCATAGAGATATACATAATACTAATACCAACATGAGCCTCTACGTACTTAAGTTATGTAGTTCTTTTTATAATCTATATATACGTGTTTGTAAATAAATACCGTTTTGAATTGCTCTAGCTAGTCCCAAAGTACGTACTTTATATTTATAGTCGTCGCGTATATATATATATATGCATCTTACTACCTACATCTTACGAGGTTATACTAATCATTTTCAAAAAGAAGCTAATGATCTTGATGCTTCTGAACTTCAACAGCTAGCTAGATTTGATCACGACCAACCTGCATTGACGATCATTCTTATTATGTTTTGTTTATTTTCCGACAATTATACTTATTATTTTCCAAAACATGTTTATTTTGTTGTATTCCACTTTACTGTTGGTACTTTCAAAGATGCAAGTAGTTGTAAATCGAATAAAAAACAAACGACAAGTCTTCTAAATATAGCAGTCATCGTCATTGGTTGCTGTAAATAAACATGGTATATGTGATATAGATATACCTTTACAAGTTAAGCATAATTTAATATTTCTGTTAACACAGAATTATGCGATTAATTTAACATGTTAGGTGGTATTGTTTGAATGATATATACCAGAATTTGAGTATAAATCTAATGTGTTAACCATCAATCATAAGAATTATATAGTATAACATGATCTCGGACCTAGAGAGAATATGAGACAAAGATGTGAATTTTTGTTATTATAAGAAAACAAATAGATTTCTGTTACAATATAGTTATCAAAATGTCTCTTTTTTTTGGTAAAAATTATCACAATGTATCTTCTTTATTTATGTAGGTCGACTCATCTAAGTAAGGCCTCAAGCCTTGTGATATTCACATAAAAGTGAAGTAACCTTTCTCAGCTTCGGTGACGAATCCACTCTGCCTTTTGTTCTAGAATCTGTTTTGTTTTCTCAAGATTTATTACATCTTGGTAATACAGGTTACTAGCGATGCCCGTGGTGAAATTCTAGCATGATTAAAGACAAGTTTGGTTTTGGTATATCACTTTGACGAAGTAAATGGTATTAGTCAAAATAGGGGGCACACAACACATAATTTAGACTTTTTTTATGTATATTATTCATATACATAGTCACACATGCACAAAACTTTCTCTCGTAACTTTTTCTTGTTTTCTATAATTTAATTATACTAATCAATACTTGGGGACGTACTTACAACCTGGAGTTTTCTCCAAACATTCTTTATTTTCCCTTTGGGAAAACAGAGGTTTACTCGTATTCAACTCTAGTTCGAGCCCTCCTAACTACATTACCCTCTGCAGAGCTATATTATCACAATTTTTCACAAATTATTAGCAAATAATCGACTTTTCATTACCTCTATATATATATAGAGGTAATAAAGAAAAAAATCCTTAGCAAAGGAAGTTAAGAACCAATTTGATCAATGTAAGACGATTGTTTGGCTTTAATGAAATCTGAGATGGTGGCTGCATCACCATGTCTGACCACTCTACCGTTCTCCATATACACAGCTCCATCCGCATACTTGAGCTCCTCTAACCTATGTGTCACCCATAATGCCGTCACATCTCCTTTCTTTGCATTTATCAGATCTTTTACAGCTTTGATCACACCCATCTGCAGAACAAAAACCCCGAGAAAACAATATGCACTGATTAAAAAAGGCGTATACGTCATAACATATCTGTCAAATTCATTTCATTTCTTCTAGATACTATATCAATTGTGCAAGTTACTCACTTCCAATGTCTACTATAACACAATCATATGTCGATGTTGAAATATTCCAGTTATGGAAGGGTTCCCTTGCAATACTAGTTGTGTTTCATTAGCACGTTGTTAGAATTAATCAAACCTTACCTGGTCAGACTCATCTAGGAAAGTTGTGAGCTCATCCAACAATAGCACTTTGCACGCTTCAGCTAAAGCACCAGCAATGGCAATTCTTTGTTTCTGACCACCACTGAGAGTTTGAATCGGTCTCTGGAAACAACACCAAAATCTATACTTTAGTAAAAGGAACTAGAAGATATAAACAACTTATTGTTGTTCAATGTACATAAACTGACCTGCATATAATCACGCATACCAACAGCCTCCAAAGCTTTAATCACCCTAGACTTAACTTCTTCCTGATTCATGTCATGATACTTGCCAAGACCAAATGCCACATCAGCTTCCACTGTAGGCATCACTACCTGCGATGAACAAGAACGTTCAGATGTGACCAGAATGAGCGGTTTTACTTGAATCAAAATCCAACTGTTACTAACTGATCTCCCTCAGATGTGACAACAAAATGACTCTTCTCGATGTCATTAGCATATCTAGCTTTTCGAGGATAATTAAAGATTTGGATTAAGGCTGTCTGTGATATGGAAAAAGACGCTCAACCACACAAGCCTACTCAACTATAAAACAGCAATACAAATCAGAAAGAACACTTCACAATAAAGAAAACAAAGATGGGAAAAAAGTAAGATCCTTCAAGATAAAATCAAACACATGATTCACATTGCAAAAGCAAGAAACTTAACCTGATGATCAGGATTCTGAAATACAAAATTCTTCGGCTTCTCCACAAAGACAGTGCCACTGGATGGATTCACTACACCAGCTAAAATCTGCAGAGTTCCAAGCAGTTAATGTAGATCAAACAGTTTAACTGGCATTTCTTTGTAATCAGTCTTAGTTACACATACAAACAGCATCCAAAGATTTGAATGCTCTTTGAGTTTCATGTTATAAATGCCAAGATTAGCTATTGCACTAAACAGTGTGATGATCTAAGATTCTGCCCAAAGTAGCAACTAGCAAACCTAGTCTACACCAGATTGAAGGATGACTTAAGTAAGAATAATGATACTTCATTAACAAAAGCTTAAGTCTTTGCTCTGCAAATGCAATGTTTAAGAGAAAAGAGAAAGACCTTCAAAAGGGTGGATTTGCCACAGCCATTAGGACCAAGAATCATCCACAATTGTCCAGAAGGAATCCGAAAGGAGCAATCACGGAGAATAGGAACAGATATACCTTGTCTTGTACTAACGGAGAAACAGAGATTCCGACACTCAACGGCGACATTATCGGAGAATTTGATTCTGTAACTACCGGATGGAGAAACACTCGATGATATAGAGCGAAGAGGGAAGAGACGAGGAGGAGATGCTGCAAATAAACAGTGACCATTCATTTCTCTTAAGGATTTTCAAGAATTCTCTTTAAAGACTTGAAATTGCAGCTTCCTTCTTCTTCTTCTTCCTCGCAAAACCATAAAAATAAGCTTCGTCGAATCGACACACAAAAAATACAAGCAACAGAGAAACCGTAGATACTTTCTCTCGTTGCTTCGCTTGTTCAATCCAAGCCAGTCCGGTTTTCAAATCGATATCATCCGGTTCGGTTTGATACGGTTTGAGGTTTATTTCGAATTTTATTTCGGTTTTCTAGTGCCGACGTTACGGTATAATTTGAAGCTGAGCGTTTAAATTTCGAAATCACATGTAATCATGAATTTGCTTTCGAAATTTAATAATTGGGATTTGACTCACAAAAAATTAACCATCAAAATTATTTATATAACAAAATAAATAAATAAAAAAGGAAAAATAGCAGTGAAATATTGAATTTTAGTAAGAATTTAAAAAAATTGGAAGCCTATTCTGCCGATCTTGTTGACTTGGCTCCATCTTATGTTTTTCCTCTCAAATTTATCGGAACAATTATTTGGTTGTGTGGTTCCAACTAAATAAGCGAATATATTTATCACGAGAGTCAGACAAAATTTGGTTAAATTTTTCCAAGTAATAGAGAATATATATCATCAGTTTTTGAAGCATGGGGATGTGGTGTACTACTTTGTTTATGGTTTCTTGTGTTTCCATCTGTTTAATTCTAAGCCATGTTCAAGGTATTATATTAAACTCTTTTTTATTGACTGTTTGCAATTTGCAATCACCAAAAGAATTGTTGCAAACAAAGAAGAAAAGCAGCTCTAGAACATGTCGACGCAATTAAAAACTATATGGTATTACTAATTTTCTTATATCTATAAACTAACAATTTGTTTTGGTTGATGACAAATTAGAGGTAGAAGCTGGAGCACCTCCCCAAGACTGTTGGAATCTCGTCACTTTCCCTGCTAAATGCGGCATTCACGGAAAGAAGAAATGCTTCAAAGAAATGGAATCAAAGTATCAACAACGTTTTCTTCAGTGCACATGTAAAAACTTAAAACCGGAACCCAAATCACCCAAGGACGAACATGACTGCACTTGTCAAAGAGCTAATCCTTATGAATGTAATTCCTAATCTTATAACTTTTTAGAAATTTCAGCCATCAATACTAACATATTATTTATTAATTAATAATAAGAAAACTATGGTGTTAAGATCCCAATTTTTCAATCACAACGAAAGGCAATAACAATTTTATTTAATTAACATGTTTCACTATCGAGTTTTTTTTTTTGGGTCGGATTGATTTAGGTTCAGGTTGAAAGAACATGTATTCAAGACTTAGATACCATGAAAGAAATTTTTTGACGTAGATTATGAATTTACTATTTAGTCACGCCTTCGGATATATGTTCTTAAGATTGATATGTTCTAAAACCGGTTAGATTGTGCTTCACAATGGTTTTTCCTTCTTTAATGTATGTAAAAACATCTAATATCCTTTTTAAGTATTCAGATATTTACAAAAAGACCAAGGAGTATAGGAAAACTGAAAATCAAAGAGCCAAAAAAAAGAGGTTACAAATTACTAAATTAGAAAGGAGCGGTATGAATGTCCCAAGCATGAGGACTCATAAACATCATTCTTTCGTCTTCATAATCATCATCATCCTCCTCATCCTTCAGATTTATGCATCTCCCTCCTCTTTCTTCACTAGCTCGTAACCCCTCATGCGTCTCCTGCTAATTTTGTTAATTAATTAACGTTACGAAGAAAAAAAGAAAATTTGAAGGAACTCCAAAAACTAAAATTACTGTAAATACGTACCTTTGTAAAAATATCCATAGCTTCCTCCATTGTTTTTGTTTTCATCACATACAATGCTTCTTCTCGAGCATTTTCTAATTGATCGAGATGCAATGTCATTGGCTCTGTCTCTATCGAAGACCTCCTCTCTAACATGTCCATTCTCTTGCTTACTTCCATATCTCTCAGATTTTATAGCTTGAAAAACAAAACAAAAAGTTTTGATGAATATCTCTCAAAGTCTTTTGATTGATTCTATATATAAGAAGAAAGAGTGGATTTTATTGAATGTAATGAATCTTCGAAAATATCTAACGTTTTTATAAGTACGATGTGGGGACGTAAGTGAGAGACAAGAAGATATATGACGCAACGTGGCGTGGTGGGGCGGATTACGGCGGTGGATTGGGAACACGTGGCGTGTGAAGGATGGTGGTGACCATGCACGTGGCGGATTAGTTTGTGAGATTGCGAATGCGATTTTTCGATTTGCATGAAGACTGCAGATAGATAACGTAACGAGATAATTCTTCTACTACTTCTTCCCACGATTTTTATTCTTTCTAGTATTTTATTAAATGGAGTTGGTCGGCGTGATGAGATATTTTCGTTTCTTTTTAATAATGATACAAGAATAAGTACGTGGAACAACTTAGGTGTGACGGTCATCCGTTTTGGACTCATTTGATAGGTCACTAGAAATAGCTGTCCCTGATTTAAATATATAAGCAAAAACCATAATCATTTCTGTTTACATAACTTTAATTTTCTAATCAACAATGTTTACAATGATATTTTTACAAAAGAAAACATAAGTAGGCAGGCAGTTTAAGACGACTAAGATGCAGAACTTCTCAAACAAATTCACCTTATAAGCAATGAATGCTTTTGGCTCTCTGAATTGCATCTCGCACCTTTCTCATTGGTTCATCGTACAAGTAAGCTGGGTTATCAAACTCTGATGCCAAGCTATCTTCTCCAAGCAATGCTCGAAACGAGTCTGCCACAGATGATGAAAGTGATTCAAGATTGTATCCTCCTTCCAAGAAAAACACACACCGCCCTCCGCATACTTCTTTTGCTAACCGCTTTATATCTTTTGCCAATGAGTAGTATGTTGCGGTCGTGAACTGTAAATTTGCTAGTGGATCCAGGACATGAGCATCATACCTTAAGCAGATTAAAGCAATGAAGCAGAAGTGTTTGTAAGAATACGATGATATATTCAGTTCAAAAATAGATGAAAAACGTTATAAACTCACTCACCCAGCAGAAACAAGAATAATATCTGGCTTGAACCGTTGAGCACATGGAACAATGATTTCTTCAAAAACGGTTCTCATTGCAATATCACCTGAACCTCCAGGCAAAGGTAAATTTAGAGTGGTACCTTCACCTTTTCCTTTACCTATGTCACTGATTTTCCCTGTTCCAGGGTAGCTTCCGTCCTGCATTTTTCAGAAAATAAATAACTTTTGTTGATTTCTGAAATCTAATCCTAACTATGCGTTATTCAATCAATGATCTTAACACTTTAGTTGAACATTCATGTGTTATTTAGTCAATGATTTTGAAATACAAGGTATGGATCATTTGTCAATGAACTAATTAGAAACATGTCACGCAAAAATGTTAGAGGCTTACCTGATGAGTTGACAAAAAGAATATATCAGGGTCCTCAGTAAATGCATCATTTGTGCCATTCCCGTGGTGAACATCGAAGTCAATTATGAAGATGCGCTTCAGACCATGTGTGCGTTGGGCATGACGAGCTGCGATTGCCACATTACCAAAAACACAGAACCCCATCGGACCTTTTGGCACGGCGTGGTGCCCAGGAGGTCTTATCAATGCAAAACCAATGGGTGGATCTACGCTGTTTCTGGATGCTGCGATCTGAAACAAATAATCATATAAGAAATCTACAACCATTCCCAACATAATGAAACTGAAGCAGTAAAAGCAGACTAACATGGTGAGACGAGACATCACCACTGAATCAACTAAAGCCATTCCGGCTCCTGCTGCGATAAGTGAATCTTGGAATGTCTGGCACAGAGGGAAGATGTTTAGGTAGGTAAAATGGTTCCTTTGGAGATGTTACCGGATGAGCACAAAGCAGTTACCGTTGAAGTGGCATATGTTGGTCCAGAGCCTTCAATGAAAATTAGTCCCGAATCTGAAGCCTCATCCATTGCCTACACTAAGAATGTCTTTGTAATGGTCAGAATAAAAATCGTACCGTACATCCTCATTTTTCAATCCTACTTGCTTTGCTATATGTGTCAATGTATTGGTTATGAAATAAAAAGTTGTGAGTAAATGCTAATAATATAACATGAGTAAAGTTAATAACCTTTTCTAGGCCAAAGACATAAGCCTTGTCGTGAACATTTGCAATGTCTTCTACAGTTGCAGTCTTGAAATTTGCGAGTTCAAGAATCTGTGAGCCACGGAACTGAAATACACAAGGAAAAAAGATTCACATATGAGAATTCATTGATAGAAGACGTAGGTCATTTTCAGTAAATAGTGACAGAGATCTTCACCATCGAAGAAGCAAACCAACAAAAGGAAGAATGGTGTATACAACAAAAGCAGACCTATAAATACATCAAACATATTTCGAAAAGAATCTACTTGTTTGAGAAGAAATGTGCAAGTCTATCTAACTAACTCCAGAAAAGTACAAAATTTCAGCTAATGTAACTTTACACAAGCATTATGTTGGTCTCCATCCACTTGAGATTTGCCTTAAATATTGTAAATCACGGTTAACCAAACTTCCCTAGCTACATGTGCATAATATAGAAGAATGTCAGATAGAAACGATAGAGATGGATTGTTTCATACCTTAGGAGTGAGCTCATTCATCTCGAGAGCATTAACAATGGCAGGAACTCTAGCGCTGCATTCTGGATGTGATTCCTGCGAGTAAAAGATTGCTTAAATGAATGTGAAAAAAGGATTGAGAGGGACAGAAACAACAAAATATAGCAAGTAAAAACCTTGTTATGACCCAATGCTGCAGATACACTGTATATGAGACGAGCATCGGCTAACTGCTGGATAGATGGTAATAGAGGATTCTTCTCTGTACTAAATGAGCAATTAATGGATGATCCACTGGGTTTCAGAAGATACTTCCTCCATTGATTTTTCTTGCATATGTTTCTACTCCCAGAAATTCCAGCACTTCCTAAGGCAATTAAAATGTCATATATCATTTCATTTCCGATATAAAGAAAAACAGTGAGAACATGATATGGAATCTAATCACTCCTGTAGTTGAAACAATATGCACATAAAACCTTTGACGCCCATTTTTATGTTATAAAAATGAAAAGGAGGAGCAAACGAAACATCCCCAGAATCAGATTGTCGCTTTTCTTTACACAAATTGTTTAAGATCGGAAAATTATCTAATGGATTACAGAGAAGAGAGCTTTTAGCCGAAAACAAAGGCACTGAACAGAAGAAAGAAGAGAAAATTACCAGGAACAAAGAATGGCCGGACAATTAGCGCCATGGACATGAGTTTCCCTCAAGCTCAGAGGTTACTACTGAAGGCAGCCATAAAAAAAAAGATTAAAAGAAAAACAAGACTTTGTTTGATATTCTTTGTTAAATGGATAGGCTTTCTACGGTCCTACTCCCACAAGAGCTGAGCACGCATAACATATATTATTGATGTATTAGTGAAAACTGAAAAGAATCCTTCGGTTTACAAGTAGGTGCATGGTCATTTGGAGGGACTTCTGTTTCGGTAATGATCGAACCCAATTGTCAACAAGAGAGATTTGGAAAGGCAAAATGAGTTTTTCTAAGAGAAAATTTAGATTACATGGCATTGCAATTATGGAATACAAAAAGAAAGCTAAGTAGTCCCTATGAAAACATCAAATTCTTTCCCCAAGCAGTGATTCCAGGAGAGCCGCCTCTTCCTCCTGCACAAACATTACTTACCACGTTCAATATCATTTTATTAAATACCTCTTAACTTAAAAGTTTGTTGAATTCTCTACGTACCACCAAGGCATTGAATTCGGTTTCCTCGTCTATGGCGCTGATCACAGCTGGATCGTCTAAGAGTTCCTGCAACCACCCATTAACATTCGAGTGGTGAGCTTACTTCATTCATATTGACCATCACACACAAATCTTATTTAGGATTATAAGCACTCCTCTCTTCTAAAAAACAGAGAACCAATAATCACCAAGTTGTGTTTCCCTTAACTCTATATTGTCTACTAAACATCATTAGTTTGTCCGCCAAGACCTATCACAAATCTACTTGGATCAAATTCCAAAAGTCTCTTCTTTGGATGAATTCACAGATTTTCCAAGTCTGGTGGTGTAACTTTTGCTCAAAACCTTTTTATAACCCAACCAAATTGCAGAGGAGAAAAAGTACATAATTGAGGTTCGACTTACATCATCAGCGATTTGCAGCAGCCCATTTTGATCCTGCATAGATAAAATTGCCATTCATCACTCTGTTTTTATTCTACAGTAGTCCTAAGGTTCCATATTTCTTCTATAAAAGTAACATCTGAAAACTGCTACAGCTCGGCAAAACTTTCACAATAAACAACTAAAGATAACAAGCTTACCTTAGCAGCAACAAAGAGAAGTGGATCTGAAGGTGTGTAGACCATATAGTGTGATCCATCCTGAATCAGAATTTATATTTAGACGAGGAAAAAGGGGCCACATCATACCTCAAAGGTTTCATGTTCTACAGAATTCAAACAATAAAATTCACAACCAGTCTGTTTTCACAACCAGATTGCAGTGGTGAACTTTGGATCCACAATGGCAAATACAAACTTGGTTCAGAGATAAATTGAATGACAGGTTTAGTGTTTAAAAGTATGCTATAATAGTGATATCTCAAAAGATTGTTCAAAATACTATATAAAGCGCCTCAAACATATCAATAAGCAAAATGCCAAAAGCAATAGTATACCAGATGGAAACACGTAATCTCAACCCCTTCAGTTGGCAAGCCTTCAACATCTTGGCCATCATCTGCAAATAGTTGATGCTCGAAACATTTAGTAATATGAAAAAGTAGGACACATAATTTAAACTATAAGCATATGAGCAGACCCGTCAAAACACCTAACAGTTAGAACGAAGCAGATCGAGAGAACTAAACATAAGGAAGAATGAAGATAACCACATAATTTTACTAAGATGCAATTGCAAGTACACATGACCATGAGATTGAAATTTGACACATAAATATAAAATCATGATAAAATATATCCACCGTATATGAAGCCAAAATCATTTAGTGTGCTCATATAGAGCAGACGCCACAAAAACATTAATCAGAAGTATTTTCGTCATGCGTAAAAATCAGAAGAAAAGGGTGTTGCCTGTGCGAAAATCAAAGACATTATCTTCCGTGTAGCAAAAGCCTCCCCTTGCAGTGTAACAGAACCTGATTTACAGTGATAACCCATTAGATGGTATCAGACACAAAGAAGAGACATAGGATAATAAATGATGTCATGCTTGAAACAGGGCACGGTCATACCCGCTGTGTACTAGATGCATATGGATCTTTGCAAGAGCATAAGCAGCAGCAGGAAGAAGAGATTCGACCTCTTCATCACTGACCTAAAAGGCAGAACGATCCTAGATAAGCAAAAGACAGGTCCTGATCGAAGCAACTTTCATCTAGAAACTGACTATTCTACAATTAATTAATATTCGAGTTCTCAAAAGCATAGTGTCATGCATCCAGAAGGTCTCTCTACATCAGGAGATGTGCAGTCTTGAAGAAACACATGAAGAAAGATTCATTAAGGATAAAACTTACAGCTGACCATCCATCAATATTTGTGCTCTTCAAAATCTGAACTGGCCTGAAGCAAGAAATTAATCAATCAAACGGAAAAGAAGAAGTTGCTAAAATGGTAAGAGAAGAAGAAAAACAGTACTTACGTATCCACAGGGCAAAGAAGCATACAATCCTCTCCTTTACTACTTGTAAATACTCTTCTTATCACACAATCCAAAGGGCTATTGTTTGTTGGATCAATCTGTCTCACAACACAAACATTTTTAGATTCTCTTTTTCCCAAACACCAAAACTTATAATGTTCATGAAAAAAGTGACACTTTAGACTCACCACAGTGGTGATACGCTTCTTAGAGGCCATAAGAACCCTACCAGTTTCATTAATCACAAACCCAGCAGGTGGTTTGGGTATGGTAGGAGGAGAGTTAAAAGTTGCTAGAGAACTCGAAGAAGAAGAATAATCGGCATCATCATCTTCCTCAAAAGCGTCTTCTGAATCTCTCAATTCCCAATCCTCCACAGGTTTCGCAATTTTCCCCTTTTTCTTACGTTTCTTGTTCGTACTACTCTTATCACTACCGGTGGAGGCCTTCTTCGTCGGCTGTCCCGTCTGTGGATTCAAAGCGGAGGTGATGAGGAGACGAAGATGGCGGGTATTCTTCGGAGATGAGACTGATAACGAGACGGGAAACGAAGAAGACGGGTTGAGAAATTGATGGGTACTGGAATAGGAGAGAGTCGAATTTGGTGACGGAGAAGTTAAAGAGTATGAGAAAGCCATGGAAGAGAGAAAGTGAGAAACTTGAGTCTCCTTTCAAAGTTGAGAGAGTGAGCAAAGTGATTTCGCCGGCAACGGAGATATTTGTGGTAAAGTTGTGATTTTTTCGAGTAAGAAGAAACTTCACAACAGTCAAAACTAAATTTCTACTTAAAAAGTTTAAAGTCACTTTGTAATATAAGTATCATCATGTAACTCAATTGTCATAGGATTTGATCCAATCAGTACATACAAATATCTAATTACAACTATGAGCTCTTGCTTGTCCCAACTATATATAACATTCTCAGTATTCATATACTTGAGCTGCTTTTAGTGAAGCAAGTTCATCGCAATCCACTGGCATCCACCCGATTGATTGTTTCTCGTTATCGTAGATTATCATCTGATCTTGCATCGATATATCTGTTCAATAGAAAGGAGAAACATTGATTTAATCTCGAAACCAAGATAAGGAAATTGCCAATGTATGTAATATAAAGACTGTACCGCCGATGAGGTTTAGGTTCTGGAGACCTATTTCTGTGCCATTCAAGATTCCCAAACATACATTCCCCTTCATCTGCAACATTTTAATGAATCGTCCTTTTAGCATTGTGTGAGAAAACCAAACCTTGGAGCGGATAGTAAACCGGATGGAGTGATGCTTACAGAAATGATTAGATAAGCTTCTGGGGGTATCTCAAACAGAGTTTTTGATCTCCAGCCTGTTTTGAAGCTAAGAGCTAGAGGCTTGAAATACTTCTTGACTTCTTCAATGCTCATGAATGGTCTACGTCCTTGCCAGCATAGAGGCAGCGTGTGGTCATCCCGTGCTTCTTTCAACGGTTTTCCGCTTAGTTCTCTCTTTAGCTACAAACAGAACAAAAATACTTTATGAAAAACTGGTCTCTTCTCTCTTTATCTTCCAAGGTTACAGCAAGTTCCTTACCAAATATGTTACGGCTTGGTATGCCTTGGAATTGAAGTATGTGTAAGAACTTCCACTGTCAAATACTGTTAATAGATTCTTCAATCCTGTTGTTCTTCCCCCGAATAGAAGTTCCCCTCCCATTGCAGGAGAGTAGTGTTTTCTGAGAAAGAAAGTTTCAAGATTATAGCAAAAAGAGAGAAAGAAATGATCGGTAAACGATAAAAATAAGAGAAGAGCTATCTAATTACGAGTATTCACGAGACATTGGTGTCCATGAGACTCTTGAAGAATCATAAAGATCGTCGCCAAAAAAGAGAATTCCTCCACCTAAACTGCTTAGGCAATGACCGATAACATTCTTTACATAACCTTGGCTATGAAGCTGTGACAGAATGCTTACTTTCCCCCTACCAAGCCCTAATACTCCATCTAGAGGATGATGACTCGAAGCCCCTGGGATTTGATCGTATCCACAACTGTTACACAAAAAACTCCAATTAGGATTTACTAGGAACTACAATTGCTAAAATCAAACTGAACATTGCCGGTCCAAGATTGTAGAAATAGATATATACCCTAGAGCAAGACGGGGAGTGAGCCGGAGACCCTGTGTATAGTTCATAGAGAAGACATCTCTAACAAGAACACCGAGAGAAGATCCTCCATCAGCATACTCAACCTCATAGTCACATTGCTCTGGAGTCTCACATCTCTGATTACTATTCAAATGCAAAGCCTTACACAGTGGATCATTGCAAGGAATAAGATCACTACTAGGCTGATACAGTGGATGAGGCGCCTGAAATAAATAAAAAAGTTCGTAAGATGAAACTATGACATTGGATCCAGAGAATAACAGAACTGAAGATGAAATTATTATGATACCTCCAAGCAACGAACACAAGGAGCATCACATTGGAGCCAAGTGAGATCACTACCAGTATCAAGATCAAGATAATAAGGTCTTGGTGGTTGTCCTATGTTGATGGTTACATTATAGTACCTGTTTCAACCAAAATAAATTGTTTTAGAGAATTTCTGAAATGAGGGAACGCACGCAATAATTTTGTGAAGTTGAGTTTGCAAATATATAGATTACCCAAGAGGATAAACGTTGCCATGAACTGGGAACACGACTGAAGAAACAGCTCTGGTGAATCTATCTGAGAATCCTGCAGTTTTCCTCCATCTGAAATCAACTGCCGACGAAAAACCCAGAACCAGAGACATTACCATCAACACAATCATAAAACGGACATTCATTTTCTCCATCTTTTCACGGCTTGTGGCAAAATAATAAAATAAAGAGAAAATTTTATTTGTATTAGCCAATCACGTGATGCTGATGTTGAAGTTTGAAAACGACAAAGGCCAAGACATTTACGAATTGAAGATATTTATTACAAAGAATTGTCTTTTTGTTGATGCATAAGCAAAGAAACCTTTTTAAATTTGGTTTGCAATATGTAGACAGGTAATAAGGATTCTTGGCTTAAACCATAGGGGACTTGAGCAAAAAATATTCCAGGTTGTTTCTTAGTATCTGCGAAAATCAAGAATCGAGTTAAGGAATATTGCTGATGAGAAAGGGTAGAGCCAAAGTATATCTTGCAGCTGAAGTAAGCAATCTTGCAGGCATCTTCTTCGATTCAAATTGATTCAGAACAATGAGTGAGATTCACAATCATTAATCCATCCAAGTGAATAAGCACCTTTTCACAATCTTCGATTCTTCGTCATCATCATCATCATCATCAGTCCACTTCTAGCTTTCTGGATACAAATCTGCCATTACAGAAGAAAACGATAAATTTCAAAGCTCAAAAGCATCTTCATTTGGCTATTAACAAACCAGAGGAAAGATACAGAGACATAAAGATCTTACAGTGATGCGCAGAGAATGAGAGTGTAGATGAAACAACGGTCAAGAAAATCGTATGTTCATTCGACATCATCTTCATCATCCAATCCATCTCTGTAGCGAACCAACTCTGCATCAACCTTAGCCTTTCTAGGACTCATCAAAACAAGCTCAGCTAATCTCCTCCTAGCTAAATAAACATCATTCGGTTCTACCAATTCCCCTCTCTTATACCCCTCTCTAAGAAACACCGTATGAAGCTTCCCGTAATTTCCTCGAGTCGATATGTAAAATATCCCCTGATGTTGCAAAAGAAACTCTTTCAATTTCTTAGGCAAATTCATCACATTCCTAAAATGAGCAATTCTCTCAAGCGTGATCTTCTTCTCCACAGTCAAAGACAGCAATTCATGAATACAAGCAACAGATCTCTTCTCTAATCGATTCTGCGCTTCCATCGATCTCAAATCGTAACCCGATATATCCTCATACGGTGACCAATAAGGAAGCCTCTGCCATTTCCAAACAGCAATTCGAAAATACTTTCCAATCTTAAATCCAGGAGGAAAATTCACAACGAATGAGAATCGAACATCCTCTGCATCAATTCCTTTTGTTCTATACTCAATCTCTCTAACTCTCTCTATTGCACAAATCGATAAATTAGGATCCTTTTCCACAATCTCAATGTACTTATCTCGAGTCTCTTCACCATCAATGAGTCTAAAGAACTGTGGATGTTTCAGAATCACAGAGTACTCGAAATCTTCAGGGAGTCCAAACTCAGTCCGAGCAATCCTGACATGTTCAAGACGGATCCGACCCGTATTCGACATCATAACGAGTTTCCTCAACCGGGTCACGGCGTCGGGTATTTGGTCGAGAACAGCTTCGTGTTCGTGACGGATTTGATCCAAAGCTTTACGGGTTAATCGACAATAGAGGATTCTTTGAACTGGGTGCTCGTATATCTCAAACACGTGTGGGAACTTGAGGAGAAAAGCACCTGGTTCGTGTTGCTTGAAGCCGAGACCTAGACGACGAGCGAGCGTGTCTAGAAGAGAGATTGCGATTGTGTGGTTGGGTTGAGAGAGAATCAAGCTGTGAAATTTGACGACTTTGCGGATTTTTTTCTCCACTTCCATGTAATTGTCGTAGCCATGGTCACGAACTCGATCCTGTTTTTTGGGAATGGTGGTGGATTGAGAGAAGGGTTTAACGAGAATTAAATTGATTGAAGGAAGAATCGTCGTCGCTAGTTTTCTCTTAGGGTTTAAGGTTTTAAAAGCATTTCTAAGAAAAAGCTTCATCCTTTTTTTTGTTTTGTCTGAGAAGGCCTTAGAGCAAGTCACAAGGGTTGAGTAATATTGTACTGTGTTTACTAGGTTTGGGTCGGAAACTGGATATCGGGTCAGATCCAGGACTGATCCGGCTCACATATATAGCTCAGGAATGCAAACTTACTCCAGTGTACATCGTTTCAATGAAATTTTTGGAAAAACTAGAATGGTGTTGTGAATGTGTGCGGCTCTCTCCATTATTTACAATTAATAGGAAGATGCATATTTATGTAGAGACAATTTTCACGAATGAAATGATGACGGTAACAGCATCAAGTTTACCACCTTTGTGTCCATTGTATCCTTCTTCTTTAGCTGCGTCAGCAAATGGCGTTCTCTCTGTCTTAGATCGTCCTACTTCTTGTGCTTTTGCAGCTACCAACTCTGCTATTTTCTGTTACACCGCACAAACATTAATCAAACTCATATATCCCCAACACATTGATAACAGCACATTTCATCTCAAAACCATTTGAAAACGAGAGCTAAGTGACTCGTACACAACTAACACCCGCCGAAACTACTTGTTCAACCAAAAAGAGGAGATAATTCAAGACCATTGAGCACCTGAGGTTCCAGACTCTGTTTCAGTGACCCGCAAACTATTGAAACGATTTCTTTTTCGTATAAGTTATCAAAGAGCCCATCAGTTGCTGCGATGACAACATCGCCTTCTTCCAGGTTCACATGGTAAACCTGCAAATTGTGTAAAGCAAGACCACTTATGTTGCACATATTCTGGTGTAGATGAACCATTCAAGAGTGTCTGTTACTTGAAAATAAAGATTTCTTGCTTAAGTAACGACATCGTACCTCTGCAAGTTTTAGGACATCACAGCCTTGCGTAATATGCAAGGGAAAACAAAAATGATGAAACATTGGAGACGAATTCTGCAATACTGTGCCATCCCTAATGACCATGAATCCCGAATCTCCAATATTGGCTATGTGGAGTTCCTACAAAGTAATTTTACATGATCACAGACTGACTCTATCTCAAAAGGATTTCCAATGCAATATATATGTTAGGGACCAAGTCTCACATTATTGTCAAGATGAGCAATTAAGGCTGTTGATGATCCAGAGGACTTAGTCTCATTGACACTTCTATGGAGAACTTGAACTGGGTCACTTATCTTAGCAGTTTCATTGGAAATAATCTTTTCACAGTTGCTCATGAGTTCTTGAGCATACATTCCCTTATTGATTCCTGAAAGATGAATCAAACATATATTCGGCAAGGCCAAATACAAGTGACTGAGTTTCTGCAAGAATTTGGAAAACTATGTGAAAATACTTATATACAGTATTTACCTTCAAATGACCACTGAGAGACTCCATCAGCAATACCTATCCAATTGTGGTGAGAGATAAAATAAGCATCTTCCCGACCTGCCAATGCCTGGACATCATTATTTCTAAATTACTAACCACATAACATAAGTATAGGGATTTAAAATTCAAAAATTGTCAGAATGTTAAAAATGATGTTTTTGAGGTGGTTGGAAATGAGAACAAGATATGAAAGATCTTGAGATATAGAGTGTTAATAATTAATATTTCAACAACTGTCTCTTATTTTTGTGTATACTAAACAGAAAGAATTACAGGTACCTTAAAGGGGCTTTGGAGTGAAGCAAAACCAGAGTCCAAGTAAAATGCTTTGGACACAAGTTCTTCCCTGTTTAGATGTCAAACATCCAACCATAGCAAAACAATCATGCTTTTATAAAAGCTGCAATATGATTCCTAGCCCTGTATGAAAATATGAATAGATACATACATATATGCATGTAGCTGTATCTGTGCAAGACAATAGTACAGTTTGTCTAAGAAGAGTTAAATATATCACTTACTAACCTGCCAGAAGCCGCTTTAATGGGTTCAAGACTGGCCGTTTCAGGTACAGGAAGTTGGAGATCTTCCACTTTTGTGTCATCATTATTGGATATGCTACCACTATCAGTTATTGTGTCCCTCACAGTTATTTCATCTTCTGTGGTTGAAGCTACATTTTCTCCATCATTTTCCTTCATGAATGATAAGTAATTAGAGTGGTGGCACTAATTCTGTTCAACAACACTCTCTGATGTCTCTTTCCTTCTACACCTGTTAAAACTACTTAATGGTTTAGAGTTAGTACTCACCACATCAGACGTAACAACTACAAGCTTTTCAGTGCTCTCGTCAACGCTACTATGCACTGCTTCTGGTTCAACAAAAGTTTCCATAGGGTTTTTCTCAGACGTATCAATAATAGGCTTTTGAGCGATCTCATCAACGCTGTGACGTGTTGCTTCTGAAGTTGAAATGAGTTCATCAGAAGAGACAGCAGCTGTAGCTGTTGGTTCAACTACAGGATTCTCCTCAGCTTCAAAAGTGTTCAGAAGGTTTTCCTCAGACGTATCAATTACAGGTTTTTGAGCAATCTCATCAACGCTGCGATGTGTTGCTTCTGAAGTTGAAAGGAGTTCATCAGGAGACAAATCATCTGTAGCTGTTGGTTCCGCGACAAGATTCTCCTCAGCTTCAATAGGCTTTTCCGTCACATCCAAATTGTCATCAATTTCAATGGTGGATACAGGCGTAATTTCCTGTTGTGTAGACAATGACGGTCTTGCCTGAACCTCCATACGATTCTCTTGATAACCATTTGTCTCACAGTCTCCTATTTTATTGACAGAAACTTTCTTCATGGCTTCAGAAGAAAGAGGCTCTACATTATATGACTTAGCCGTGATTTCCTTCTCAACAACAGCTTCTTCTTCAGTAGAGCTAATTGGAATAGCTTCTGCTACACTAACTATGGAGCTCAGATTGGAAACACTAGCACTCTTGGCATCAATTTTATCTTCGCTCCGTGATACATTCACAGTTTCTTTCTTCTTCTTAGTAGGAGAACGAACCCTTTTACGATCCTTTATTTTAATGACATTGCTAAGATCGGAAGGAGCAGCTGTTTCCTCTTTCTCAGTACTTGTTTCAATAATAGAACTGACCAATTTCTTTTGTTTCCTTGAAACTTCACTGGCTTCTTCAGCAATCTTAGCATTTTGCGTTTCTACCTCAACACATCTCGCTTTTTCTTCAGCCTCGAGATATTTCTCAATCTCACTTGCATCCCCGAACCGAAAGACATGACTTCCATCTTTAAGCTCTGCAAGATCCAAACAACTATCAATATAAGAGTATAGCTCAGATTTCAAAGTAAATAACTTTTCTATTCTTAAACTTGAAACTAAAAAATATTTTAGGTTTTGATACTTGAATCCGAAGTAAAATTGGTTACAACCTAGTAATTGAGTGTTCAGACACTTCAAAAATTAGGGAAAAAACTAAAATTCAAAACTTCTCCGGTGAAGGAAGATAAAACAAAAGAAGAAGAGGAAACACGAAGACTTACGAGTGCTGGACACGAGATCGAACTTCTCTGGAGCAGAATTCTCCGGTGGAGAAGAAGAGGAAGCTGAAGACTTTGAAGGTGAAATGGAATTAGCCAACTGTAGCTGAGAGGACAATCGGAACTCAGGAACGGAATATCTGATTCCACCGGGAAATCTCCATGAACGGTGAAGAGAACAAGGGAAGATGAGAAAAGGAGGAGCTTGAAGAGAAAGAATCAAATGATCGGCCATAACTTAAACATTGAAGTCTGTAACAAAGAGTGTCACAGAAATGGTTTAGAGTAGACGAAGAAGATGATAATTGGGTGACGTTACAACCGGTGGTAACCCTCTGTTTCTATCAGATGTGTTCGCTTCACAGATATTTTGTGGCTACCGTTTTTTTTTCATAATTGGGCTATAAAAATCATATCTTTTTGACTCTTCTCTTCTCTATCCATTCTCTGCCGAACTAGTCGTCAATCGAAATCCCAAAGATCAGCGATGGTGACTCTAAACGCTTCTTCTCCTCTCACGACCAAGTCGTTCCTCCCCTACCGTCACGCTCCTCGCCGTCCAATCTCTTTCTCCCCTGTCTTCGCCGTTCATTCGACTGACCCCAAGAAATCTACCCAATCAGCCTCCGCTTCGGTTAAATGGAGTCTAGAGAGTTGGAAGTCGAAGAAAGCTTTGCAATTGCCGGATTATCCTGATCAGAAGGATGTTGATTCGGTTCTACAGACGCTTTCTTCTTTTCCTCCTATAGTTTTCGCTGGTGAGGCTAGGAAACTAGAGGATAAGCTTGGTCAAGCGGCTATGGGTCAAGCCTTTATGCTTCAAGGTGGTGATTGTGCTGAGAGTTTCAAGGAATTTAACGCTAATAACATTAGAGACACCTTTAGGGTTCTTCTTCAGATGGGTGTTGTTCTCATGTTCGGTGGCCAGTTACCAGTTATCAAGGTCGATTCTTTACCTGGAGATTTTTCTGTGTGATGAATCTCTAGTTAGGGATAGTTTATGATTTTGTGGGTTTTAAGTTTTCAGGTGGGAAGAATGGCTGGTCAGTTTGCGAAGCCGAGATCAGACCCATTTGAGGAGAAAGATGGTGTGAAGCTGCCGAGTTACAGAGGAGATAACATAAATGGTGATGCTTTTGATGAGAAATCGAGGATTCCTGATCCTCATAGGATGGTTAGAGCGTACACACAGTCTGTGGCTACGTTGAATCTCTTGAGAGCATTTGCTACTGGAGGTTATGCAGCTATGCAGAGAGTTAGCCAGTGGAACCTTGATTTCACGCAACATAGTGAACAGGGTGACAGGTTTATAAACTTCTCTCCTTGTTTATAATCTTGTTTGTTATGATGTTAACCAATTGAGAATACACTTTTCTTAAGTCAGAAACGGTTTCTTATTTCTTGATGTTGTTGTGACAAAACAGGTACCGTGAATTGGCTAATAGAGTTGATGAGGCTTTGGGATTCATGGGTGCAGCTGGACTTACTAGTGCTCACCCGATCATGACTACTACTGAGTTTTGGACATCCCATGAGTGTTTGTTATTGCCTTATGAGCAAGCACTCACAAGAGAGGATTCAACATCTGGACTTTACTATGATTGCTCTGCGCACATGCTTTGGGTTGGAGAACGAACTCGCCAACTTGATGGTGCTCATGTTGAGTTTCTGAGGGGAATCGCTAACCCCCTCGGAATCAAGGTATGTGATCATCAAGTCTCTTGGTTTGGTTAATTGGAATAGGAGTAAGTTTCATAGCTTTGTTCGTATAGAAAAAAACACTGAGATGTAGACTCAAGAACTGTTGTTAACTCTATAGGATACCCTGCAGGTCTCAATTGCCTGGTATTAAAGATATTGGAAAACCATTACAAAGAGGCTACAACAGATTTTTGTATGAGAAAATGACAGATGTTGATTGATGTACTTTGATGCAGGTGAGTGATAAAATGGTCCCTAGTGAACTGGTTAAGCTGATAGAGATACTAAACCCTCAGAACAAGCCTGGAAGGATTACGGTTATAGTGAGAATGGGAGCTGAGAATATGCGGGTCAAGCTTCCTAATTTGATCAGAGCAGTCCGTGGAGCCGGTCAGATTGTGACTTGGGTTAGTGATCCAATGCACGGAAACACAATCATGGCTCCTGGTGGGCTAAAAACTCGTTCTTTCGATGCAATCAGGGTAATCATTCGAACTTACTTCTTCATCCAACTCTATGCATAATCTTGCTTATGATTCATGTAGTTACCCATTAAATTATATGGTGTATCAGGCGGAATTGAGAGCGTTCTTCGACGTCCATGATCAAGAAGGGAGTTTCCCTGGCGGGGTTCATTTAGAAATGACTGGTCAAAACGTGACAGAATGTGTCGGAGGGTCACGCACCATCACTTACAACGATCTAAGCTCACGCTACCACACTCACTGTGACCCAAGACTCAACGCATCTCAGTCTCTGGAGCTTGCATTCATCATTGCAGAGCGTCTGCGAAAGAGAAGGCTTGGTTCCGGGAATCTTCCGTCATCTATTGGAGTCTAGAGAACAAGAAAATACTTATCCGAGCTAGGATGTGTGTGTATAGAGGCTGATCTCTACTTATTAAGTTGCCAAGTTAAATGAGCTTGTGTACTGTTAAAAGTAAGATATTGTTGTTTTTGTGTGTTGGGTTATGATTTTGTCTGAAATAAGTGGCTGACTTTATAAACCCGTAAATCTCTACGTCACGCTTGCAACAAAAATTCGATATTTGATTCAATCACAGAAAAGTCCTCCCATTAAGGTGTAAATTTTTGACTCAAATACCACAAAGCATAAACCTTTTGACAAACCAAAAGTTGTATGAAGAAAATTGGAAAACTCTGAATGCCATTTCCACACGTGGACACTATTCGTTTAGAGAACACTTAAACAAACGCAGGAGGCCTGGAAAAAAGAAAGATAACGGGACTCGAGAGATTGAGATTACGGAGCCACCCACTTTCATGGAGTCTACACTCTCAGCTTTCTCAACCGTCAAGGCAACAGCGATGGCTCGAAGTAGTGGTGGTCCTTCATTACCTCTCCTCACTATTTCTAAAGCACTTAACCGCCACTTTACCGGCGCCAGACACCTCCATCCTTTATTGCTCGCTCGCTGTTCTCCCTCCGTGCGACGTCTTGGTGGGTTTCATGGCAGTCGATTTACTTCGTCGAATTCAGCTTTGAGAAGCTTGGGAGCTGCTGTTTTGCCGGTAATCCGACACCGTTTAGAGTGTTTGTCGAGCTCATCGCCGTCTTTCAGGAGTATCTCAAGTGGCGGCGGTTCTGGATTTGGGGGGTATAATGGTGGAAGCGGCGGTGGTGGTGGCGGAGGATCGGAGAGTGGTGATTCCAAGTCAAAACTGGGTGCTAATGCAAGTGATGGTGTCTCTGTTCCGTCGTCAGATATCATTATTCTCGATGTTGGAGTAGGTTCTTCTCTCTCTTTCTATATGATTTTGGATTCACTCCAGTAGTGTAATGTTACTAACATGGATGTTCTGCTCTATTGAAGGGGATGACATGTGGAGGGTGTTCAGCAAGTGTGAAGAAGATACTGGAAAGCCAAGTAAGTGTCAAAGATCTTTACTTTACTTGCTCTTCTTACTCTCCTGGTCTGCTTCTCTCAGCCTAAGACCAAATTGATGTGTTCTGTCTCAAAGAATGGTTGCCCTTGCCCGATTATTTATATTAAAAATCTCTCTTTTCTTGTTTTTTTTTTCTTTGCTGTATAGCCTCAAGTTGCTTCAGCTAGTGTTAATCTCACCACCGAGACGGCAATTGTGTGGCCTGTACCGGAAGCTAAAAGTGTACCTGATTGGCAAAAGAGTTTAGGCGAGACGCTTGCAAACCATCTGACCAATTGCGGGTTTCAGTCTACTCCTCGAGGTGAGAGAGGATGCAGTTTCTGTTTGTCAAGTTTTCTTTTTGAGAATGCATGCCTAACATAAGCAATTATTAGCATTTTGTTTGTGACTCTTAGTATTTTTTGGTGATCCTTTTCTTCTTCTTTTTTGCTGAAAGTAGCGTTTATACACCCTGCCCAAAGGTGGATGGAGTCATGATCACTTATTTTCCCTTACCTGCTTGTTTAGGTCCTTTCTGTAGTCTCACGGCTCTTGTTTGTTTCTTTGACCTGCATACTATATTTGTCTTTGTGTTTTGAAAATTTCTGAAACTTGTCGCAGTCTAGTGTCTAGAGGGTTCCTTTGGAATCAATCAGGTAACTAATCTAGAGATGAAAGCTTAGCTAGCATTCTAGCAAGATGATTGCATGAGGCAGAGCAAACTTTACGGGTGAACTTGGACGTTATTATAGTGTGCCTAAATTTTTCCCATAATTGGGTTAACTCTTGATGTATCGAAATATAGTACCAAGAGTTCTAGTGCTTCAATAATGCTAATTGACTTGAAGTAAAAACAAGAAAAACTCATCATCTTTTTGCAAATCCGGTGGATACTTGTGGGATAGGGGAAGTTCCTGAAGATATTGCAGGAGAGTTTGCACCTTGATAGTACAAAAGATTTTTCCAGCAGCAATCATTATTGATATGGTATGTTTTTTGTTTAAGGGATTTGAAAAGTTGTCCATTATCGATTTGAGTCTATTGTGGACTAGTTTTAACTCTACTAACTTGATTACTGCTCCTTTCACAGATGATTAAGAGCAGCTGCTCATGGCGAATGGATTGTAAACCTAAATTTCTGGTGCTAGTAGTTCCATTTATGTTGATTTTGTTGTCAGTCCTTGTGATCTAAGGGCGTGTATTTATCTTCTGTTGTCGATTGCTGACATACCTTCTCCGAACCAGACAGCATAACTCTGTAGTGATGATCTTGTTCTATTATGGTCGATTTTCCAAAAGAATACATTGAAAGCTATAAAATTCCATATTATTCCAAGGCATTTGATTTTTGTTTTGACAGTGGACCTTCGTTCAATCATGGTTTTCTTAACTGACCTGTCCACTTAATACAACATTTTAGCTTGGCTAGGGCACCCTCTTTTCTTTGTTCTTTGTAATCTGTTTCTTTTGTTATCTCATATCTTAGAGTATAGGTAGATCTGCTTATCAATCGCAGAAAAAATCTGGATGCCCCTGCTCTTTTTAGTCTGGGTATTTTACAATTAACTTTCTTGGTATGAGCACTAAGTATCTATATTTGTTCCAGATTTGGTGACAGAGAATTTCTTCAAAGTTTTCGAAACAAAGACAAAAGACAAGCAGGCTCGCTTAAAAGAGAGTGGTAAAAATGGTTTCCCCAAATTTGATATGTTCTTATAGGAAATTGATGTTTTGTTTCTGAGATTTGTATATCTCTTGATTGTTTTATAGGCCGCGAGCTTGCTGTTTCATGGGCCCTATGTGCTGTATGCTTGGTTGGCCATTTAACTCACTTTCTAGGGGTTAATGCTCCCTGGATTCATGCGATCCATTCAACGGGGTTTCATGTGTCTTTATGTTTGATTACGTTGCTTGGTCCTGGACGCAAGCTAGTACTTGATGGTATCAAGAGTCTTTTAAAAGGTTCCCCAAACATGAACACGCTAGTTGGTCTTGGTGCTTTGTCATCATTTTCTGTTAGCTCACTGGCAGCCATGATTCCAAAATTGGTGAGTTAACTACTCTTTCCCTCACACTCTCTACTTTCCAGTTGAAAGAAGTTTTGTTGTATGGTTCCAAGTGCTTGAAAAAGATTATTTGGAGTTGAATGAATGGTATGTAGTAGCTGCGTCTCCTTTTCAGTACAGGCTCGAATCATTCAACAGAACAGTTTGGCTGCATTAACATATTTTAAAATCAAAGGCATAAGTAATAATGCTTGTTTTTGTTTTCTTTCTGGATTTTTCCTTGTAAGCTGGGAGTATTTAAACCCTTGACCTCCATATCTATATTGGTTCTTGCGATTGATGGCTGATATTCCAACCTGTAAAACTGTTTTGACATCCAGGGCTGGAAGACATTTTTTGAGGAACCAGTTATGTTAATAGCTTTTGTATTGCTGGGAAGGAATCTTGAACAGAGAGCTAAAATAAAAGCCACCAGTGATATGACTGGCCTTCTGAGTGTTTTGCCTTCAAAAGCTCGCCTTCTGCTTGATGGTGATCTGCAGAATTCAACTGTTGAGGTTCCTTGTAATAGTCTCTCTGTTGGTGATCTAGTCGTCATACTACCAGGAGTAAGAAGAGAGAACTTTCATTCTCATGCATAGTATGTTGTTGTTTCCCATTTAGTGATATTTTACTGCAAGGGATATTCTCATTCATTTTTTTGCAAACAACAGCCTATTCAAATGTTTTTCTTCGTGTATCCTTTTTGTTGACGCTTGGGTTATGTTTTCCTTATTTACCAGGATCGAGTTCCAGCAGATGGTGTGGTCAAGTCAGGTAGAAGCACCATTGATGAGTCAAGTTTCACAGGTGAACCATTGCCAGTGACAAAAGAGTCAGGGGTAACTTTCTACTCCACCCCTATCTATATCTAGTGTAGCCTGAGATAGATGAGAATGTTATCACGACTGTTTGGGTTGTCTCTTTGCACATATTATACTCACGTTTTTTTTGTTAAAAAATATTTTGGGCTAGAGTCAAGTCGCAGCAGGATCTATAAACCTGAACGGAACTCTTACTGTCGAAGTGCATAGATCAGGGGGTGAAACTGCAGTTGGGGACATTATTCGTCTGGTTGAAGAGGCTCAGAGTAGAGAAGCACCAGTACAGCAGTTGGTTGACAAGGTCTCTCCTTCTTTCCTAGTGCATTTGAATATCAGTTTGGACTGACCTTGATTTCCCATGGAATAAAAACCTGTCAACAAAATTCAAATATATAACCAGGACTACAATTTTTTTGCAACTACAGGTCGCAGGGCGCTTCACGTATGGAGTGATGGCACTCTCTGCAGCTACATTTACATTCTGGAATCTATTTGGTGCACATGTTCTTCCTTCTGCCTTGCATAATGGGAGCCCAATGTCTTTGGCCCTTCAACTATCTTGCAGCGTTCTGGTATACTTCTAAGTTCTAATATATATACATATTGATTTTAATGTTTAATATTTTATGAGATCAAGAATATGCAAACAAAGTTTTTGAAAGCCTATTATACAATCCCTCAACTGCAGCCTATGATATCAATTGTAATATTTAGAGAGAATACGGAGGAAATTTGTGTTTCACTTCTGATTCTATTACCTTAGTAATTAAAATTGATCAAAGCAAGGATGGCTTAAAAATAGTTTCTCCCTCTTTTATTTGGATACAGGTTGTGGCTTGTCCTTGCGCCCTTGGGTTGGCTACTCCAACGGCAATGCTGGTAATATTTTTACTGCATAAACAGTTTTTCTGCTATGAATCAGACAGAATAAGACGTTGAATATCTTGATATATTCCTTAGGTTGGTACATCATTAGGAGCAAGAAGAGGATTACTTCTTCGTGGTGGTGATATTCTTGAAAAGTTTTCCTTGGTTGATACTGTTGTCTTCGACAAAACTGGGACACTGACGAAGGGACACCCTGTTGTGACTGAAGTTATTATTCCTGAAAATCCAAGGTTAGGCTTCTGGGCACAGCACTTCTATACTTTTAAATCATATTTTTGCTGAAGTCTTGTACTGTTTCAGATTAATTTTTTTTCTTTCTTGAAATTTTCTACATACTTCTGTGTTCTGTGAAAACATCTGACTCTTCATGTTCTTACGCAGACACAATTTGAATGATACTTGGTCAGAAGTAGAGGTTTTGATGTTAGCAGCTGCTGTTGAGTCAAACACTACTCACCCTGTTGGGAAAGCGATTGTAAAAGCAGCCCGGGCTCGTAATTGTCAAACAATGAAGGTAGGACTGTAAATGATAATTATCCCCCTATTTATGATAATTATTTCCCTAGTTTTGATGAAGTTAATGAAGTCCACCACTGCAGGCAGAGGATGGAACATTTACTGAAGAACCAGGGTCTGGTGCTGTTGCTATTGTCAACAACAAAAGGGTTACAGTTGGGACTCTAGAATGGGTCAAGAGGTATAATATGTTCATCCTTTATTCGTGGTTTGTTAACTAGTTTAGGAGTGATTTGGCACCTGATAAGTAGCCATTGTAGTCTCATATATCTTTCATGTTTAGTATAATTTATATCTGTATTGCTGTTTATACATTTTCCGTTGATGATGTTGTCCTTGCTGTCACAATTTGATCTACTTTTGCTGCCTGGCCATTAATCAAGATTATACACATCTTCTTTTTTTTTTCTCTCCAAAGAATTGTACATAGAGTACTTAAGGAACTTATGAAGCTGAATAATGAATAAATAATACATGATAAAAAATATTTTTGACAAGCATAAGGATGTGGCAGGATTTTAAACTAGAAGAAGATTTATTTTTAATTTGCTCTTCCGCTATGCAGACATGGAGCCACCGGGAACTCATTGCTTGCATTAGAAGAGCATGAAATTAACAACCAGTCTGTTGTGTATATTGGGGTGGATAATACACTTGCTGCAGTCATCCGTTTTGAAGATAAAGTCAGGGAGGATGCTGCTCAAGTTGTTGAGAATTTGACTCGCCAGGGAATTGATGTGTACATGCTGTCTGGTGACAAGAGGAATGCTGCCAATTATGTAGCTTCTGTCGTAGGAATTAATCATGAACGGGTATGTTCTTCTTCTTTAAATGGATTGATTCAACTTCTTCAGAAGTTTTGGCATGCATTGTTTGCTAAAAGGTGGTACTTGGTGAGAATTACCAAACATCTAAAGTCATGGCATTGAATCAGTGATTGGGCTGTAGGCATAAACCTCGTTTTGAACAAATTAAAATATATCTATATTGACTTTCATTAGCCAGATTTAGTTCCTGCATCTTAATCCTTAAAAAATGCCTGATCGAATTTGATATACAGGTTATAGCAGGAGTTAAACCAGCTGAGAAAAAGAATTTTATCAATGAACTTCAAAAAAATAAGAAGATTGTTGCAATGGTGGGGGATGGAATAAACGATGCTGCTGCTCTGGCATCATCTAATGTTGGAGTGGCCATGGGTGGTGGTGCAGGAGCGGCCAGTGAGGTGTCTCCTGTTGTCTTGATGGGCAATCGGTTAACACAGGTTTCGCATATTATCCCCACAACACTTGTACCTTTTTCATTTTATTGTGCTATAAAATGCGAGATCTGATTGATTACTACATCAAATCATATAGCCACTGCTTTATTGATGAAACTTAGAACATGTTTAAGATTTTTGGATTTGTCGTTATGCATCTTCATCTAGTTGTATAAATTTTTGATTGATGCGTAAAATCGCTGGTCATAGGAAACTGCATTTTCTTACTAAATCAATGATAATAGATGTTTCCCTTTGGCTTTCATGAATTTGGACACATGAACTTAGTAGTTACATGATTTCCATGCAGTTGCTTGATGCGATGGAGCTAAGTCGGCAAACCATGAAGACCGTGAAGCAAAACCTTTGGTGGGCGTTCGGATACAACATTGTAAGTTGTTCTGCATTTTCATGTCTTAATTTCTTGCTTTGAGTTTCAGTGTGAATATATAATTAGTTAATAATGTATTTTGTTTAAAATACCTATGTAGGTAGGAATCCCAATTGCGGCTGGAGTGTTGCTACCATTGACTGGAACCATGTTGACTCCATCAATGGCGGGGGCTCTCATGGGTGTAAGCTCTCTCGGTGTCATGACTAATTCCTTACTTCTAAGGTACAGATTCTTCTCGAACCGAAACGACAAAAATGTCAAACCGGAACCAAAAGAGGGAACAAAACAGCCACATGAGAACACAAGATGGAAGCAAAGCTCTTAGACGGGGAATTTCCACTTCACTGAGGCACTATATCATGATTTTTGCAGAGATAAATCTCTTTTTAGTTTTTTACTTTTCATTCTTAACGATAATTTCGGCTCTTGGTCTTGAGAGGGTTTGTTAGGACTTAGGGTATTGATAATTTGGAGAATCATCTCAACGTGATTTTTCAAACAATTGCTTTGAGCTTGTAACACAGCCACAGTAACACATGTCCAAACTCTGCATTGGCTTTGGCATTTGATACTCTGAAATTTGATTTTGTGTATAATTATAGTGAATAAGCAGCGGGATTTCAGTTATTTTATGTACCCAGCCGTGAATGATCATGTCACATACGAAATGGAGATACAAAATTTATGTCACGTAGCAAAACTCATTGCAAGAGCAAGTCCTTCATTCTATATTCCAATACTCAAGACTGGGACAAGCCAATACAAATCAATCAATAAATAACAAACACAGAATCAAATAGCAACTCTCAATACAAAAAAATCATTTTGTTTCTCCTGTACTTTTATAACTCCATCACACTTTTGCAACAATGTGTAAAAGAAAAAAAAAATCTCTTGAATTGGTAAGTGTTTCATGTTCTTCGACAATTCATGAGACTTGCGAGTAGATGAAAACCAGTAGTTTGATCGGGGTCTTGTTCATACCATATAAGTCATTCCAACTTGCATCAAATGTGTATGCGGAACGCTTAGGTTTGTTATCCCTCTCCTGGAGTTCTTCCTCAAGAAAGCATACAAGTAATTTATTACCAGCTTCTTCAGAAACCAAGAATCCTTAGTAGCCCTTATGTCCCCATGTCCCAGTAGATACACCACCCCTGACTCTTTCGCTTTGTGTATAAACGACAATTCTTTTTCTAGACTCTGCTCCACATCCAACGCCGATGAAGGACCTGCCCCAAAATCTATGCTGGCCTTTCTTCTCTCCATGGGTCGCTTGTTTGACGAATTCATGTGCTCAGCTAAGAGAGGCACTCCAAGTGAATACACACTTCCATTGGGTGCTATCAGAACTCTGGACAGAGTCGTATCATCCTCAGAATCTGTATCATTATGGTCTCCGTCACTCTCAAGTGCACGCTCCTGTGCTTCCTTACGTATAAATTTTTCTAGACTCTCAATCAGTATCTGCTCAAACGCCTGGTGACTTTCCTTCCGCACATCTTTGTATCCATACCTGTTTTAAATACACAGCACTTTATATATGAAAATTTGGTTATTGTACCTAAATTTTCTTCCATATCAAAAACGGTTCCTTTGTTTACCTGGCTACACAGCGGAATAAATGATAGCTTCTTGGGCATACACGTCTGAAAAGAAATCTCTCGGTCTGAGGCACACTTGGAACAGGGACATACTTTATACACACGAAGATAACCATGGAATGGATTGCAGGAAGGGTGGTTAGAAAATGACCAAATATTGCCGGAACTCCTTTAGCTAGCTCATTATAAAGTAGACCAATACCGGGTGCTCTAATTGTCCCAAGGTTACTGCCCAGTTCTCGTAGTAGGTCCATTGGTAGCTTTTTCTGGACTTCAGTTTCATACTTCAGTTTACTCCCGTAGTTCCAAACAAACATTATGAGAAACATAATTGTAGCAAAAACCAAGATTATCCAACTTCCATCAGCCACACTTGAACAAACGGATGAGAAGAAAACCAGTTCGACTATCAGGGAAACAATTGCAAACATGCTCACAACTATGATGTTCGTCTGCCAGATAAGAAGCATGATAAGGGTCACCAAAATTGTTGTAGTCATCATAATTCCCAGCTCTGCGATGCCTGAAAATCCAAATCCAAAACCACATGCATGAATGTCTCTAGGATTAATGGACAAGCCACAGAAAAAGTGGACATAAAAGTTAAAAAGTAAAGAACAATGACGGAAATTACATCATCTTTATAACACATTAAACATCATGTACCAGAACTTATGGTTCAACAACTTGTGCCGTAAAACTATTTTAAAGTAACTAAAACGGGTTCCAATTATTTCAACTTTCCCCAAATCAAATGCTACGAGAAGAAAATATTACCATAAGCGTTTCCAATCGCGAAGATATTTGAGGTAGAGCAGACAACGATCAGACACACCACCAGAAGGGACCAGTTAAGAACCGGTATATAAATCTGTCCAATGAATTTCTTTGAGGTGTGAATGATTTTAAGACGTGGGAAACAGCCTAGTGCTATTGACTGTTTGATGCATGTAAATGTGGCTGTTGTCATTGCACGACTGGCAATTAAAGCAGCAACATTAGAAATGAGAAAGACTGGCCAGAACAAAGAACCTGAAAATAAAAAAGAGTGATAAACAGTTAGAAACGTGAAATGAGAGGTAAAATCAAGCCAGCAAATGAAGGAATACCCTTGTTGATCTTGACGTACTGTGGAAGCTAGTGGATCTTACTTGGAACTGACGAAAAGAAAGCATCCCCGGCAGCGCTGAAGTTTTCAGAGAGGTATGCGGCTTGACCCAAATAACCCAGCAAGAGGCAAGGTAACACCAGAAGGATAAAAGTAAGCTGCAGATAAACACCAGTACTGAATCAAAAGTTCAGATGACTCTAAGAAAGACAACTATCAGAAGAGCAATAAATGAGTATTTATCTCCTTAAAGTACCTGGATAGAGTGAACAGAGAAATAGCTAAGATCTGCAAACATGGCCTCCGATCCTGAGACAAGATCCACATGTATAGAAATGAGCAATGACATTTAGTCAAAAAGTCATTCAATGTATTTAAGCTTTCTAAAATATTTCCCAGAATATGAAACTTACCAGTTGCACATAAAACGCAACCCCCAAGTGCATACCAAGCATTTACAGAGTTTCTCTTGAAAAAGAAATAGATATATGCAGGATTGAACGCTTTAAAAACGCTGCTGTCATATTTTACGAGGTTGTAAATTCCAATGCCCGCTAGACAAAAAAACCACAGAAGTAAAGCAGGACCCAAAACAAGCCCCAATTTGCTGGTTCCATATTTTTGTACACTGAACAAGATCACAAGAAAGCTGACTGATATCACGACCACCTGATCTGCAAATGAAGCCATAGTCAGAAACTTTACACAAAAAATAGTCACTAATCACTCATCAAGATAAGATTATGTTTTTTGAAAGCTTTGTACAATCATTAGCCCCTATTCAGGGGGCAGAAGAGTTTACCCTCTTCTTTGTTGTATCTATAATCTAATTGAAGTCAAGGGACCCAGGATGCAACCATTAAAGACCCATAAAAAGTTTTCTGGTCCAAGGAATACATATATCCAAGGAACGATTACAAGTTTTGAAAGCCAGACGAAATCATGCTCGTGACCATACATAGGCGCTAATAAACGTCAACTAGAATTAGTTACCTTGTTCTATAACACCAACTCCAACCTTCAGACCACCGATAGCAGACATTACTGTGTCCAAAAAAGAGGGTAAAATTTAGCTGCAGATTATTCATGCAACGATAATGCTCACATGCTTTTTCTCTATACTTGATATGTGACATAGGAACAAAAAATGTAGCCTGACAGCATATAAGTACCTGACATTGCTGGCGTAACAACAGCATCAGCAATCACCATAGCAGTGCCGGCAAGAACTAAAATCAGAAGAAGCTTTTTCAAGGCCATTGACGCCTCAAGTCTTTCTTTAATTATCAATGATCTTTCAAGTTCTGGAGACGGAACCTTCAAACCAAAGCCTGATATGCGAGCATCTGATGGAAGTTGATTTGGGATAAGGCTAACATTTGCATGCCGGCAGATCAACGAATACAAAGCAAACGTCCCACCTGCAATTCATTTCCAAAACTTAAACCTTTAAACCTTAAATGAACTTCAATCTACACCATATAAAGAGGAAGAGATATACCTTCGCCATCGTCATTGGCCCAAAGAACAAAATGTACATACTTTACAAGAGGAATCAATATTAAAGTGTATATAACCAATGACAAGGCTCCAATAATATCTTCTTTGTCGTTAATTGGAGATCTTCTGAACATGACAGTGAAGGTATACAATGGGCTAGTTCCAATATCACCAAATACAACCCCAAGTGTCTGCAAAGCAAGTATGAGTTTCTTTCCTATACCAGTGTCCTGAAAAAACACATTACCAAGTTCAACAACTCAATCAGATCGAAAAGTAAACAACATGAAGAAGAAGAAGAACATTCACACACAAATGCTAACCTCGATTTCGTTTTTCTGAGTTCCAGGAATCTCAAGAGCATCTACATCGAAAGAGTCAACGGCAGGGCTAGTGCGAATCAAACGCTGCTCCACATTGTCATCCTCCTCATCGGAATCCATTTCCGGGTGATTATGCTCATCATATCCATCATCGTCGTAATCTTCATTAACCTCATAATCATCTTTCTCATCGAACACCCATCGCGACAATGACGTCGTTGAATCGTCTCCGCCAAACTCCTCATCAATCTCAGACCCATCGCCTCCACTGCTTTCTTCTTCCACGTGAAACATCAATCACCGTTGGAAAACACTGAAGATCTCGAGATTGTGATTCAGATTCGTATCTCTGATCCAAGGAAACAGGATTGGAATTGGTGTTTTTGAGAGATTGAGAGATGGAAGAGAGAGATTGATCTACATACACTGGAGAGGACCTGGCACGAATGAGAAAGAAGCTTACACGTGTCCAATCATGATTGGATTCGAGACTCACGGTTTAAGGAAAAACAAACCAGACCAAATTAGGCTTAACCGCTAAAAAACCGGGTTCTCGTTTTGAAAGATTGAGAGAGACGATCTACAAAGGAGGACAGGACCCGGCACGAATGAGAAGAAGCTTACACGTGTCCAATCAGGATTGAACGATTTAATCAAGCTTAACCGTATGTAAACCGGATTTTAGCTGGGTCCACAAGTAGTCAAATATAGATTTTTTAATAGTCAAATAATTTTCATAGGGGCGAAGTTCAAGATGAGTTACTACACTCATCAAAGCTCACAAAAAGAGAAGAGAAGAGACGAGGATCAATCACCATTCTCATGGCTTCAGCTTCTTTCTCTGCGGTTTCTTCGCTCTCGTATCAATTCCGTTCAAAAGAAGCGATCTTTTCATCGAAAGCTTCCTGTTTTAGCTCGACGGCTTTATCAGGAAGGAGAGTGTTTGGATCTATCAAAGCAGCTCAAGTGACAAGCCATGAGAATCCTAGAAGACGAACTCAGAACGTCGAAGGAGATATATTTGTTGGTAAATAAAGTCTGGTTACTTTTTATTGCAAATTGAAAACAAAGAGAGATCATTAACGCCCTCTCTCTGTCTATCTTTCAATGGATTTTTTTGCAGACAATACTTGTATTGATTGTGATACATGTCGTTGGATGGTTCCGGTAAGCTTTTCTTCTCTGAAATCTGTAAAGCTCCTAAATTTTTCTGCTCTTTCCCCTGTCTTGTGGACCCTTTTGGTGGTCCTTTGAAATTGATGAATTGATTTAAGCATTTTGGGTCTATTGGTTGGTAGGGTAAAGTAGTTGGGGGGTTTTCATTTTGGGTATTGGGAAGTTGATGCCTTAGGATTGATCTCGAAGAAGGATATACTAACATTAGAATATAATCTGATTTGATCACAGTCATTATATGAGAACAAGAAGTTAGAATGTTCATGTTATAGTTGTTTGTTAGCAGGCCAATGCAGCTGTGAGAGCAGGATTTTACTTTCCCTTTACATTTTTTTCAGCCAATTCGTAAACAGCTTTTCTCTGATTTATCTTCACAGGATTTATTCACTCGAGTGGACAACATGTCTGCGGTTACAAAGCAACCAACTTGTAAGGAGGAAAGACTGAATGCTCTTCAGGTGCCTTAACTACGTCGATTTTAGTTTTCTTTCTATTTAATATCTGATGACATTTCATTGAGGATGTTTTTGAATCTCCTTGTTTTTTTGTCTTTGATAGCTTTTATTGTTACCTTATAAAACAGATAGACAAATTTTGTGGAAATGTCTGCTAGGATGTCATAGACTGAGAAATTTCTTATGAAGAAAAATATTTTAGTGAGTAAAATTTCTGAGGTTGTCCTGATTACTCATGGTTTCTTGATTCTTTCAGGCCTTACTATCTTGTCCGACGGGCTCTATTCGCACTCAAACTCCACCTGCTGACATAGGGGAAGCTCAAGAGACCTTTCCACTTGTAGTGGACAAAGACACACTTCCTGTACTTTTTAATCCCTTAAGCTTTCATTTTTTTAGGATGGTTATTAACAAGTCAACTAACTCTGATTAGATCATTGTAAGCATACGTAGGTTTTGAATAGATTTAGATACAATGACCTTAAGTTCTTAACTGATTTAGCTCCACTGAGGACTCTTACTACCTTGTTCTTATATGTTGTCTGCTGTCCTTGAGGTTTATAAAGTTTGAGATTTGCATTATGCTCAGGGCGTTTTTCATTGTGGATTTCATTCCAAGAAATCGTATGGAGCAACTTCTTACCTGATCCTTCATCGTGAGGGAAATATACTTGTTGATAGGTATATACCCTTGGGAGGAGGCATCATGAATTCTTATTTTCTTTGTTGTTTAGTATCTTATACATTGTTGATGCAATGTATTTCTTGATATACTTCGTTGTGGCTATTAACTCTACACAACTGATTAAACCAAGGTTTTGCTGTTTGCTGCAGTCCTAGGTACGTGGAGAAACTTGCTGGAAAGATCGAGATGAAGGGTGGTGTTCGCTACATGTTTTTGACACACAGGTAGAATTGATAACACCTAAAGGAGAAAATCCGTGTTTTCTCTTGTAATCTCTGTTAATCAGGATAAGCGATTTCATTGTTCAGGGATGATGTTGCAGATCACAAGAAATGGGCAGACAGATTCAAGTCTACCAGAATTCTGCATTCTGATGATGTATGTCCTTGAATTTTTCACACCTCTCTGCACATTCTTGATAGGTTTTTTCAACATCTAGATTTCGTGAAAAATGAAAAAGCTTGCTTACATAGTTACAAGAACCTTGGGCTGCTTATATGCTCTGTAGAAAATAGAAAAAGATTATGAGGTTGGATAAAAGTAAAAAGTAAACTAGCCACGCAAACAATTTTGTTACTAAACCCATCTCTGATCGACCATTAAGGGAATTTTTTTTTTGTTAGGTTGAACCTTCGACCTCTGATGTGGAGTTAAAGCTGGAAGGAAGTGGACCATGGAGTATCTATGAAGATGTCGAACTTATACACACTCCTGGTCATTCAGAAGTAAGTTTGTCCAACTGCAAGAACATACATAAAAACAAATGTTCAATTTTTGTTAAAAAGAATTCCATCATGATCTTGGGATAAGAGCTTCGTACAAATTTGCAGGGATCAGTGTGCATGTTCCATAAGTCCCTCAAGGCATTATTCACTGGCGACCATGTAATAATGACCGAATCTGGATTGAGCATTTTAGAGCAGTACAATCACGGTTCAGGTAAAGACTCATCTGTTGAATGTCTTTGGGTTAATGTTTTTGAATATTCATTCAAGAACGTAGAAAGATTGATCTAAATGTTTTTTTTTTGTGTCTCTGGCAGTGCCTCTCCAGCTCGAGAACGTAGAAAAATTGATCAACCTGGATTTCAATTGGCTAATACCGGGTTAGTGCACTTTGGCTATATATATCTGCTTTACTACTGAAATGGACATTTTGGATGTTGATGGCGGTTTTGTATATCAGGACATGGAAGAAGAGTACATTTCAAAGATGGAGACGAGAAGGCGAAGAATCTGGAAGCACTTGTTCAGAAGCACAGAGAGAAACAACTTGTTTCCTTTAGCAAATCCGGGAAAGCTTAAGATATGTATGCTGATTCTAAACCGGTTAATCAAACTAAACCAGACCGAATGTCTCTACGGCCTGACTGGTCTATGTGTCAGTTAGTTCCCACGCGAGTGATGTATTTATTTCTACGTAACATTGTGAACCTGCTTAAACGCTTACTAGATTGAAACGAAGACCGTGAGTAATAAAGTCTCCTCTTTCCTAGTGCAAGTATGTCAGCTAAAGTGTTGCTGTGTTTTTTTACGATATTTTTCATGTTATTCGGAATGTCTTAAATCACAAAAAATATTCGACTTTTCACAAGCATCGGATGCATAGTTGTTTATTTGATAAGGGTATCTCCCATAGCTAGTTAAAAATGTTATTTAATATATTCGTTTTGGTACCATATGCTACAATAATCATATTATGCAGAGATCATCGAATAACATCACATAAGGTAAGAAAGTTCATGTAAAAAGAAAATGCACTAATAATCATTCACAAACTTAGCAGTAGATTAGCGATCGAAAATTGATGTCACCAAATTTAACAATCTTTAAAATGACATCTTTTAATTAACGACGTTCATTCGGAGACAAAATGAATTTCATCAAAAATGAGTCACTAAACTATTTTTCAACCACTCCACTAAAAAAGTTAAACCTCATTCAAAAACTGCCACGAAACATTCCCACCAACAAAAGATAACAAATAATATAGACTCCCTCGCCTTGTTGCTTCCCACTACAAAAGTAACAAGAAAAATTGTTACAATAACTAAGCATAGTATTAACGTTATGCTATATATACAAATCTCTCGTCGGACCAAATATTCGCATTCATAGATTTCATTACAAATTAACGAACTATTCACAGAAAGAAATAAAACGAGATGGGAAGTGGCATGATAAGGACATTGGTTATTCTAGCAATAGCTTTATTCATGATCGGTTCCGACAACGTCCACGTGGCAAAAGCCCAGGTCTGTGGAGCTAACTTGTCGGGACTGATGAACGAATGTCAACGCTACGTCAGCAACGCCGGACCAAATTCTCAGCCGCCGTCTCGGTCTTGTTGTGCTCTAATCCGTCCCATTGACGTACCTTGTGCTTGCCGCTACGTTTCAAGGGATGTTACGAACTATATTGATATGGACAAAGTGGTTTACGTTGCTCGTTCTTGCGGCAAGAAGATTCCCTCCGGTTATAAATGTGGAAGTAAGTATCTTTCTTGCTTTTCTTATTATAGTTTCGTAATTGTTAAGCATATAATAATTTGGATTTGAATCTGTTATAGGTTACACCATTCCGGCGGCTTAAAAAGGAACGAAACCAACAGAATTTGGATTTGCTATAAAAATTAATAAAACGTATTAGTATCTGAATAATGATGATGATGGATGTTATCAGGATTTTAGGTCTTGTAGTATAAGCAAAATGGGGTTGATGGTCGGAAGATATAATTAATGAAAATATGTTTGTGTTTTTTTATTTTGAACACCTAAAGTAAACATCTGAACTAGCAAAACGAGCAATTAAACATCTGACCACATAAATAATCCATTTTTTATCTCTATTTTAACCTCGTAGTTAGATAATTAATTTATGACCAAAAAGAAAGTAAATAACTAAAATGAGAAAATGAAAACCACGAGCTCCCAAATTTCCTGCGGCTTCTTTAGCCTCTTGTTTCGTTTATGTACCACTTTCTCGACTCCACACTTTATAAACCAAATCCTCCACGAAACTCCAAACACATTGTCCAAAGATCAATACACACTGTTTTAAGAAGAATTTGAAAAGAAAAAGAAAAAAAGAAGATGAATGCCGGAAAGCAAGCTTCGTGGGCGGTGGCGACGGCGATCGCAGCCGTGGAAGTGCTAAAAGACCAAGGCGTTGCTCGGTGGAACTACCTTTTCCGCTTACTCCACAAAGAAGCAATGGCTCGCGTCCGTACCATTACAGTCCCATCTCGTCCCTCTCCTCCTACGTCTTCATCTTCGGCTACTTCCATCAGATCCAAACCTTTGTCCACCACACCCTTTGAGACATCCTTTGAGAAAGCTATGGGTCTTAGCTGCTTTGGTCCCACCACCGTTAGATTCTAGATCTCTATGTACTGTGTTGTATGTACGCAAATCAGAATGTGCATGCGTCTATGACTTGTTTTTGTTTACCCATCACATCATTAGCTAGGTCCACTAAATGTTGTACTTGTTGGAGTCATTATTCTAACATTTTGTTTTCAATATTGAAATAAATCTGGTTTTATATAGACATAACTAAAACAAACCGGAGTGTTTAAGCCGGTTTATATTTATACCACAAAGAATCTTAATCCGCTAAATTTACATCACCGAAGGATGGACCCTTGTGAGTCACACAATTGGTGTGCAAATTAGAAGAAAAACATCAATTCATTTTTTATTACATGGAAACAATTTTAGAATTTTTTTTGCTATGATACAATGTTACCAACCCATCATTATTTGATTTATGATAATAAATTTCATTATGTAAATTTTACACATGACCTAGTGTATAAAATAGACATACTAGCTGGACCATAATCAGACGAACTTAATATCGGTTAATACACTACCGGTTCATTAAGCATTTAGACAAAAAAAAAAAAGAAGAAGAAGTCCATATACATGCATATATACGAAAGTCACATCAGAAGATCAGACATACAAGTACAACGACTAGTCAGTGGACGCAGTTTGTTGTGTGGTGGGACAAGGTGAGAATATGCCCACAGATATCGCTATTGCTCTCTTTAACCATTTTGGTCCAAAACACTTTGCCAACTTTTTTAATAAAGACTGATACAAATTTTAGATTGATACAACTTAACATTAAAACCACCCAAATAAAACTTCGTAATATAGATAAGCATCATTGTACCACAACCACACACCAAGCCAATAAGTCAACAACTACTCCTAACCCTTTTAAACCTAATCAATACAATTTAATATTAGACCGACTACGTGATGGTGCATATGCTTCTTTTTACCAAAACATATATATTCAAGCAACAATTAATACATATTTCGATTCTCAATTTAATCAACTGAAGAAATTTCGGTCACTTGTTTTAATTTTTTTTTGTAAAGCTTATAATTTTTATTTTGTACCAACATTTAAAAATCAATTATTTTGGTGAAATTAGGATGATAGATACCGTCAACCTACTTTTGTTGACCAAACTTGATTCTAAAGAAAGAAAGCAAAAGAGAGAGAACAAAAACGAAGACAACTCTCATCTTCTTTTCTCTTTCTTTTTCCTCTTTCTCCATTGCTTGTTGATTGATGATCTTGAAGCAAGGATCATGAGGTTCCTTCACAGATTTCTGTTGGAGGATATGCCCAAAGAAACCTTTTCGGACTCTCTCTGTAAAAATAATTGCATCCAAGAGTTGAAAACTCTAGGATACTGTTCATCCTATTGTCTTGACGAGTGTCCTTCCATCTGCGAGATCGTCGTAATTTCAGGTCTTTCACCACCTGCAGAGATCCACCACGACGATAACTTAAAGAGGATCTTGATCATCTCTGCTTCATCTATCATCACAACTCTGTTTCTCCTTACTTTACTTGTTCTCTGCTTCAAGTTTTACTATAGGAGGAGAAGATCAATAACAACATCAAGAAGATGGAGTATGGAAGAAGCTAGGAATTGGGATTTTGATGGACCAGCACCTGTTATTGTTGATCATCCGATTTGGCATATCAGAACCATAGGGTTGAATCCAACGGTTATAAGTTCCATCAAAGTTTGTCAGTATAGTAAAAAAGATGGTGTTGTGGAAGGAACTGATTGCTCCGTTTGTTTAAGCGAATTCGAAGAAGAAGAGACGCTTAGATTGTTACCAAAGTGTAAACATGCTTTTCATCTTTATTGTATTGATACTTGGCTTAGATCACACACCAATTGTCCGCTTTGTCGTGCTCCTATCGTTGAGGCCAACACAATGATTGATGATCATAGTGAGGGGCTAGAGGAGATAAGTGTGATGATTCCAGAAGAAAATGGAGATGATACCGATGAAGAAATCGAGGAAGAAAGAGATGGCTTTGTTAGTAATATTAGTAGAGATCATGGTGAGTCACAACAACAGCGAGTGAGACGATCAGTGTCGTTGGATTCGTTATCGGGTTTAAGGGTAAGTGAAGTTGTTGTGGGTAGAGAAAAGGAGAAGTTGAAGAGAGGCAATAATATTGGATCTGGGAGGTCAAGTTTATTGAAGAGATCTATCTCTTACAGTGGAAAGTAGTACTAGCTAGCTTCAGTGCTAATAATAAAAACAAGAAGTCCATAAAGTAAGTAAGTTTCTTGAAGAAGAAAATCAAATCAAACCCAACAAGATATAGATTGTATTCATATGTATGAAGGTGATATAAGATTACGATTATCAAAGCTAGTCACTCTTGTAAAGTTAAAAGAGAGTTTTGACAACTTCTACTACTCTGCTTAGATACTCTGGATTTGTGGATTAAGTATAAATATACACCAAACTTCGTTTTGTATGTTACTTATTTATTGTTCCTCAAGAAATACCATCTGGATTTTAATTATTTTTAGATTCAACTGTCTTATGTGAATGGATTTACATTTGGCGTTGTGGATCTCTAACACTAACTATATGAAACGCTGCGTTTCATTAAAAGAAGGTAAAAACGACAAAGAGAATCTTCGTCTTCATCGATCATTGTTGTGTAAAACTCTTGTTCCTCTTCCTCTTCAACGTGAACACTTCTATTTCTCAGAGAACATTCACCTATATGTCTTTCTTCAAGGAGAAGTCTTCCTCTTTCCAGATTTAGGTTAGATTCATGTTATAACTTTTTCTAAGATTTCTGATTTCCGAATTTGAATTTTGTTTATGATTTAGTGTCGGTGTAGAACTGAATGATACTAATGCAAATGATTGAGATCGATTTGATGTAAAATTATCACCTTCTCGTGTAATTTAAAGGTCGAATCGTCCGGGGTCACATTGTCGCAGGTTTATGTTTATCCTCTAAATTAGGGTTTCTTTTGTGAAATTGGGGATTTTTTTTGTCTGCTTACAAATCATGCTGTTTTATTTCTCTTGAAATTAACTTCATGCTGTTTTTGACATAGAATACAACAGACAAACTAGATTTAACAGAACTGTTAAGATGAACGGAACATAAGATGACTTCTAAAAATGGATAAATTTTAGGTCAATTTTTCTTTCCATTTTCAGTTTTCTGACCCTAGGTGAGATTTGTTTTGGACTTTTCATGTATTGTACATGTGAGTTAATCAAATAAAATCTAGGTTCATGCATTTACAAACATAGTTTAGGAAGTAAAATCACATGTTAAGTTTTGATCTTAAACTCTTGTTGTTATTCTTGTTGTTGTTTGCTACTTGTTAGAATTATGAATCTTTGACCTATAGCAAATTTCCATAAAATCAATCATGTTAACCCTTAATCCAAATCCTCCATCAAAGAGTTTTTTTGCATTAGTTAGCTTCTCATGAAGCGAATTTGGTTTTGGGAAAAGAATTTGTGGGGTGGGGTCCAAAACTGACACGACACAAAAACTTTGGTTTCTCCGTCTTTGTTGGAGAAATGCATTCACATCCACTTCTTACCAAAATTAAATAAATCAATATTTAATTTTTTTAAGGCCTTCTTGTTTTTTCAGATGAACACTCTTCAGATGCCTTGTGCCTTATTGATCCAGATTCGAAGTACCCAACTTTACTCTCTAGACCTTTTTCATGGCAGCCACTCCCACACACTTCTCTGTCTCCCATGATCCTTTTTCTTCCACGTCTCTCCTTAATCTCCAAACTCAAGCGGTATGTTGTCAATTCTTCTTCCCCCCCTCCCTATCACACTGTTTCATCTAATTCTGACTATTGGTTTTCTTAACTCTGTTGCATTTTTTATTTCAGATCTTTGGTCCCAATCACAGTTTAAAGACAACCCAGTTGAGAATTCCAGCTTCTTTCAGGTAATTTCTTGGCTTTACTAACTTTTCAGTTTGGAATTGGGATAACGATCCGTAATTATGATATAGTTGTGAGAGAATCTATGATAAGAATCTTAGAGAAATCACTTGGTGATGCATTGTACTTTGTTGAAGACCCTTTTTGTTTGTACAGCTTATGTTTTTGTTTCTTAGGTTTCTATAAGTAGTGTGTCTTTTATAAGATTTGAAAAGAAGAGTCTTTTTTGTGATGCTTCAAATGGCAAAATCTCAGTGAAGATGTTTTTATAATAATCAAATGTTCAGATTTAGTATGTTTTTGTGGTGTTTGCAGAAGAAAAGCTACAAACTTGCAAGTGATGGCTTCAGGAAAGACACCTGGACTGACTCAGGAAGCTAATGGGGTTGCAATTGATAGACAAAACAACACTGATGTATTTGACGACATGAAACAGCGGTTCCTGGCCTTCAAGAAGCTTAAGTACATGTAAGTTGCAGAGTACCACCAATTGTCATTTTTCAATGGTTAATAGATTACTTATTTCCTTTCTTCTTCACCTGATGATATTCTCTTGAGCAGGGATGACTTTGAACACTACAAAAATCTGGCAGATGCTCAAGCTCCAAAGGTAGCTTTACTCTTCAACGAAATTTTATTGTTCATGGAAGGCTTGAGATATCTTCTGTGGTTTGAATTTTGTCTGGAGAAAGGAATTGTTACTAACAGTTTAAGCAACAGTTTCTGGTGATTGCTTGTGCAGACTCTAGAGTTTGTCCTTCTGCTGTCCTGGGATTCCAACCGGGTGACGCATTCACTGTTCGTAACATTGCAAATTTAGTACCTCCATATGAGGTATAACATTTAATGCAGACTACCATTTTGGTTTTATGGCCTGGTTCACATTTTGATATATTTGCATTTGCCTGTTGCGTGAAGTCTGGACCTACTGAAACCAAAGCTGCTCTAGAGTTCTCTGTGAATACTCTTAATGTAAGCATCTATCTTATCTCTTATAGTGTTTCACGTTTTAAATAGAGCATTTTTCACAGTTTAGACTGTTCTGTTTCTTGAAATTAGCTTTCTACAGAGTTTGTCTTTTCACTTAACTCAAATCTCTAGGCAACATAAACAGCATAGACACAATGTGTAGATACATTCATTTATAATTCTTGTCTCATTGATAAACTTGTAGGTGGAAAACATCTTAGTCATTGGTCATAGCCGGTGTGGAGGAATTCAAGCTTTAATGAAAATGGAAGACGAAGGAGATTCCAGGTTTTTACCAGTTCTTGATTCAATCTATCGAAAAAATCCATTAATTGTTGTTGAACTTTGCCCATATTGCATTTCCCTGGTAACAGAAGTTTCATACACAACTGGGTAGTTGTGGGAAAGAAGGCAAAGGAAAGCACAAAAGCTGTTGCTTCAAACCTCCATTTTGATCATCAGTGCCAACATTGTGAAAAGGTGATGTCTTTTGGCAAATCAGCGGTCTCTTATATGAATCAGTGAACTTATATTCAATATAAAACCTGCAGGCATCGATAAATCATTCATTAGAAAGGCTGCTTGGGTACCCGTGGATAGAAGAGAAAGTGCGGCAAGGTTCACTGTCTCTCCATGGTGGATACTATAATTTTGTTGATTGTACGTTCGAGAAATGGACAGTGGATTATGCAGCAAGCAGAGGTAAGAAGAAGGAAGGCAGTGGAATCGCTGTTAAAGACCGGTCAGTTTGGTCTTGACTTACGACTATCTCAATCTTCATAGAGTTTTTTTTCATAATTTATAGAGAAACATCAAACCCCTTTTGGTTGGGATTATCATGTGTTTGTTCCACTTGTGTGTTGAAGTCATTTTCCTTCTTCTGTCTTATTGAGGCAGGGACTAATGTTTGTTTTATCTTTCAGTTGTTTCGTTTAAATTCCACATTTGTGCAATGAACTGGTTGGTGTTTCTTTAAGATATAATCATTTTGCCACTGTAGTGAGATCGGAGGCATGCATTACAGAGATAAGAAAAGTTTAATACACCAACATAATTGAATGCAATTTATTAGATTTATGACTTTGCAATAGTATAGCTATGTTACAAATTGTAAAACCGAATAATGTTACAGTCAATACTCATCAATCTTACAGCCACCAGTATATAGTTAGTTAGCTTATGTTGATGATAATCTTCACATATGCCATTAAGTTTGGAGGAGACAACTTAAGGGATGGAAGTTGGAGTTCCAGGGAGAGAGGGGGGAGCAGAGAGGGCCGTAACGGGCGATCCAGGCATTGCGGGCTTCGGATATTGAGAGAAAGGAGATGAGAATGGGAATTTTGGAAAACTTTGCCCCGGAAACTGAGGAAACTCGGGTGTAGGATTGCTCGGAAAACCGGGTCTAGGGAATTGAGGGAAAGGCATGGGATTAGTTGGAAAACCGGGTCTTGGGAACTGAGGAAAACTGGGTAATGCTGGATTGTTCGGAAAGCCGGGTCTCGGAAATTGAGGGAAACGCGGTCTAAAATACTTCGGTTTTAACGTTTGTTTCTTCGTAAATTGTTGTGCAGCGCGGCTTGAAGTGATCATAGAGGAGAACATCAGAGCCATGAGGAGAGAAGCGACTAAGAACATTTTAGATGAGGCCATAGTGTTTAATAAAAGAGCTCTTCAATTAGTTGTAGTGTGTTTTTTATTTGATTACTTATTTCTCTGATGGATTTGAGTTATATAGGAGGAAACTCAATAGAGATAACGAGTACAATTTGCATATCATTTGACTGAATTTTCTTTTTATAGATTTACCCCTGATGGTTTCATTATTAAGAATAGGAAACGGTTGATATGGTTACCATTTTGTTGCTATTAGTTTTGAATACATGTTTGTTGTATCAACAAAACAAATCCATAAGACTTAGAACTGACCCTGCCTCATCAAATTGTCATATGGTTATAATGTAGATTTTACATTGAATATCAACTACATACATCTAATATTGAACTATTACTGTGGTTGCACTCTGCAAGCTCTTTCATCTCTCTTATGCTAAACTTACCCAAAACTCTTCTTGCCCACTCGCCAAAATAAGTCTCATTGTATCCAATCATAGCGTTCTTGTAGATGGACATACACCGCCTGTCTGTATCGGGGAATTGACATATTTCGCCAACCGGGTCGTGCCAAGAGCCTTCGTGTCTCATCCCTGACCAATTAGCTCCCCATTGGAACACAAGCTGGCCAACTCCTGCAAGCTTAAGCCATCCTTTGGGGAAAAACTCCATTACACTACTATTTTTATCCATTAGAAACAAGTTAGTGAGTTGTGCACCGTGCGGTGACACTAACACATCGGTCTTCTTCATTAGCTCCACTTGCTCACAAAATGATAGATTATTCGAATATGAAACACTAATTTCACACCCATCTACTCTCTTACACTCTTTCTTAAAGACATCAATCACCATTGATTCATTTCTGAAAGATCTGGCTCCGGTTCTCAATAGTAATGTCATACCGATTCGCGGTTTTGATGCCACAGATGAGCTGATATTACAGTAATTCCTCGCTTTGCATCTAATGAGATCAAAAGCTTCCATTCTTCTCTCCCTTGACATTCCACCTTCATTATGTCTCATAACAACCGCCTTCTCGAAACAAACAGGCTTATCATCATCAACAAACCGTAAAAAGTCCGGTTCTTGACCGTAAGTGGCTGTGACTATCTCGCTCAGCCAATGCCCCATTCCGAACCTTAGTTCTCCCCAGTGGTATAAAACCCATTTTTGAGGCTTTTCACATTGATTTCTTAAGCTCCAAGCAATAAATGGAACTACTGCCGTTAGTCCATGCCACAAGTTACCATAATCATATTGATTGTAAGAGACAAACGTCAAGCCATCCTGAAGAATGGCATTGGTAGGAAGAGCTTCAGGCCAAGCCAGCGCGTAGGAGTTCCATGACCCATCATGTTCATCAACCCCTTTCAAACACAAAAGCCTTCCTTTCGAAGAATCTGAAGGAAATTCTTGATACTGAGCCTCACCTTTGGTTTGATTATCATAGAGAGAGCTCATGAACCAAGTATGACCTTCAAGTGGTTTGTTCGAAAAACGATAGTCTTTGAGTGGAAGGAATGTCACGGATTCACGTAGCTTCTCCACCAAGGAAGCCGTCTTGTTCTCTGATACTTCTTCATGATTGTGTTTCAGATACGTCAAGAGTGCAGGAGGGAGTGAAAGAGAACGTTGAGTAATTTGAAATGAACAGATTTGGAGAAGAACAAAAACAGTGACAACGAGGCACAAGACGTTCAAGTAGAACTTAAGAGAGGATAAGCAAGTAACTAGCCTTCGCCAAACACTAGCTTTAGTTGTCATTGTGAATCAAATAGAGTGAGGCAGAATCTGTTTAGTTTGATGGAACTAAATTTGTGAGGAACATATATGGTCAACGGTTAATATAGTCGTGGAAGATCTGGAAGTAACCAACACGTGCTCTCTCCGTTTTTCTCTCTTAGTTTTACAATTTTTAATACGAGAAGTTTTTCTCATCTCAAAGATAAGTTCACTACTCTGACTTAGATTAGATGCATACAATTATCTACTCGAACTATTTATATAATTTAAGCCACTGGTCTTTGTTATAGTTCCTGTGCTATGAGTCATTGATCATGTTTGTCGAATTTCGTGCTAGATCTATAGTAGCTGAAATAGATATAAAGTACTATATACCGAATAATTTTTGGATCTTGAACTAGAAATTTAACATTTTTTTTTTCTTTTCATATTTTACCTTTAGCTTTTTTTTTTCATTAAAGAGCAGTTGGCTACATACTCTGTTATTTCAACACCAACATCCATCTAGCGAACCATAACTGTGTTTGCGTCCTACAACATTTGCCATCTTTCTTTCTTTAAACTTACCCAAAACACTTTTTGCCCACTCGCCAAAATAAGTCTCATTGTATCCGATCCTACCGTTCTTATAGACGGACGACATACATCGCCTATCAGTATCGGGAAACTGACATATTTCCCCATCCGGGTCATGCCACGAGCCTTCATGTCTCATTCCTGACCACCTAGTTCCCCATTGGTACACAAGCTGACCAACTCCTGCAAGCTTACGCCATCCTTTAGGGAGAAATTCCATCACGCTACTATTTCTGTCCATTAGAACCAAATTAGTAAGTTGTGCACCGTGTGGTGATACTAACACATCGGTCATTCTCATCAGCTCCACTTGCTCACAGAATGTTAGATTATTTGAATAAGAAACTTTCAATTCACACCCTTCTACATTTTTACACTCTCTCTTAAAGATATCGATCACGGCTGACTCATTCTTGAATGATCTTGGTCCGGTTCTCATTAGCAATGTCATACCTATTCGTGATTTTGATGTCTCGGACAAGCTTATGTTACAATAGTGTCTGGCTTTGCATCTAATGAGATCAAAGACTTCCATTCTTCTCTCCCTTGACATTCCACCTTCATTATGTCTCATAACAACCGCCTTCTCAAAGCAAACCGGCCTGTTCTTATCACGAAACCGTAAAAATTCTGTGTTCTGACCGTAAGTCGCTGTGATTATCTCGTTCAACCAATTCCCCATCTTGAACCTGAGTTCTCCCCAATGGTATAAAACCCATCTTTGAGGATTTTCGCACTGGTGTCTTAAGCTCCAAGCAACAAATGGGACCATGGCGGACAGTCCATGCCACATATTACCGTAATCGTAATGATTATACGAGACAAATGTCAATCCCTCCTGGAGACTGGCATTGACAGGAAGAGCTTGAGGCCAAGCCAGTGCATAGTAGTTCCATGATCCATCATGCTCATCAACCCCTTTCAAGCACAAAAGCCTTCCTTTCGAAGATTCCGAAGGAAATTCTTGATATTGAACCTCACCTTTTGTTTGGTTATCGTAGAGAGAGCTCATAAACCAAGTATGACCTTCAAGTGGTTTGTTTGAAAAACGAAGGTCTTTCAGGGGAAGGAATGTTACCGACTCACGTAGTTTCTCCACCAAGTAAGCCGTCTCGTTCTCAGATTTTATTTGTTCAGGTTCTTGTTGTTGTTCTTTTAGATATGTGAATAGTGAAGGAGGAAGTAAAATGGGTTGTTGGGTAATGTGAAATGACCAGATTTGAAGAAGAACAAAAACTGTGACGACAAGACACAAGACGTTCAAGGAGAACTTAGGGGAGGCTAAGCAAGTAACTAGATTCCTTGAAACGCTGCGTTTAGTCATGTTTTGAATGGGAAGAGTGAATGAATGTGAAGACTGAAGAAAGAGAATGGTTTTTATCAGATGACATGGGTGAAATGAAACTCGTGAGGCAAAATAAAGCTAACTTTATTTGCCAAAGATGTTGATGCATTGCATGTTTGAAAAACGAACGTTATCACATCTGCGCCAACATTTGTGGCAGTTTTTAGCATCGACTAACACATGCGTCTTGTTTTATTTTCTAAATTTGTTCAGAAAGTTTTTAAGAAAGAAATATGTATTTATTTTGATAAATTGACAACCCGAAATTTTCATATAAACTTAAAGAATTTAGATAGTGTTTTACTGCAACTTTAACTAAAAATCATGCACTTATACCAACTTATACGTGTATATATCAAACGTCACCAATTTTTTTATATATTACTATGAGTAAAGAACCAAGTAAGCACTTTAACAAACCACAAACAAATTTAAAATACAACATATTAATAATCAAAAGGAAATTAAAGGTACAAAATACAAATCATCAAACGGGGGTATGCGTAATTAAACAAACAAAAACACACCACAATGAAACAACTAATTACAACAATCTTATAATAAAATATACATCATCAATCACATGAAGTGATGATAGTTCAAGGACTCGAAGTAGTTGCAGAAGGCGGGGGAGAGAAGAACGGAATGGATGGGAGACTAGTCGGCAGAGAGGGAATGGATGGGAGATTAGTTGGAAGAGAAGGAATGGATGGAATATTAGTCGGAAGAGAAGGAATTGTTGTTGGAAATGAAGGCAAAGTTGGCATTGGAGGCATTGCCGTGGGAATGGTGGGAAGATTTGGTTGTGGCAAAGCTGATGGCATTGGAAATGGAGACATTGCAGTGGGCATTGTGGGGAGAGTTGGTAAAGACGGTTGTGGCAACGTCGATGGCAATGGAGGTAGTCCCATTGTTGGAATAGGCAGATTTGGGATTTGAGGAAGAGGTTGTTGTTGGAGAAGGCGGCGTGAGGCTGAGCAAGTGTTGATCATCATAGAGGAAGAGAGGCACACTAGAAAAGCAATGCGGAAGAGCTTGTATGATGCCATTTTGCTTTGGTTGTGAATCTCTAATTATGGTTAAGCCTTTCTAATTGCTTCTCTTGTATTGCTTGCTTTGTGTTGATGAGAAATTCAAAGATATGCGATTGAGTTTATATAGCGGCAAGAGTCTCTATGGATAACAAAGACCTTTTATTCAAATATCATATATGGTTTGGTTAGGTGTACTTTATGGTTGGCTTGAGCTATTGTTAGTTCAACTTAATGTGTGTTTAATAGATTATTTTGACAATTCAAGGATTTTTATTGAAGTTAGTTCAACAATCAAAACTATCTAACTCTAATACACATGTTAAGTCTATAACCAAACTTTTAAATGTCATTTTAAGCTTATAAATACCAATTACCACCGTAAGTATATTATAAAATCTGATGTAACAACATAAATTTTGTGTAAAGCTATGAAATATGAAATAATCTCCAAAACACCAAATAAAACAAACAAAAATTATGATCATTATTTTGTCACAGCTGTACCAAAAACTCCAAAATGGAATTTCCCGGTCAAACCGGATACATGGTTTGCCAAATAAAAAACCGGAAAGACGAACAACTAATGGTTTGACGGATATGACCGGTCGAACCGGATAGACAAGCAATTGAATTTTGAAAATCTGTGGTCATTCCCGAAAAGTCAACCTAACTAGACAGAATCGAAATTCAAAATTCCGTCTCTTTGGTACAGAATACGCTTTGGACCTTCTCGAGCCCGTCGGAACTGTAACTCAGTATTATTCTGGCGCCGATGACTCTCCGGTCAGTTCAATCCCGAAGTAAGCGGAAACCGATTGATGTATTTGATTACTCTGACGAGGATGACCGTGTTGAAGAGGAGTCGAAGAAACTCCTTCGCAAATTCGATTCCCCAGTTACTAAAAAACACCACTGCGCCATCGATAAGTATGAATTCCTTCGATGCTGTGAGTGTTTCTTCTCTGAATTTCTCATTGAATTTTGTTTTTGGCTGTGTCCTGCAAAATATTTGGGAAGGAAGATCTTATTTCTCATTGAATTTCCCCAAGTTTAACATGGTAACACAAGAGAAGGAATATGTTATTTTTTGTGTTAATATCTTTCTATTGCAGTTGCGAAGGATACCCAAAGCGAGAGTAAAGTATTGCAACACATTGTTATTGATGTTGAAGGTAATAGTAGGAAAATTATATCTTGGAGAACAGTTCTCAACTACAAATGATGAAAATTGTGTAGAATTCCAAATTTTCAGATGCTAGTGTGTGTGGTAGAATAGAAATAACCAATTATGGTTTATGCAGTCCCAGTAAAAGAAGAACCGTCAAGATGTGAACTCAGCGGAGATGGAAATGTGAGCCTTTGTCATGCAGTCATGATGGAGTTATTACAAGGAATGAGAATGGCTAGAAATTTTCTAATTTTTGTTGTACAATATATTGCAGAGTGACCTGATTGATGTTATCTCCAATGGCTCCCATAGAAGGATTGGAATCGATTCATTAACGTCATCATCTCTGTCGGAAAATGATGAAGGTTTTTAGTATTCTCTATCTTTAGTTTCAGTAATCATTTCCTGTTTGTTATCTCAAAATTGCTTGCTCTAAAGAAACTGCTGAATTCTTTTAGTTTCAACTGGAGAAGCCACAAATCCTGCTTCTGATCCACATGAAGTTG
>Ga0041059_1000060_pt1 | contig 53076 bp, 54 predicted proteins | sample AraColnosormetaG_FD_56232 | JGI IMG/M metagenome (GOLD analysis project Ga0041059, IMG submission 56232) | Arabidopsis roots microbial communities from North Carolina, USA - Col MF nosort | ecosystem: Host-associated > Plants > Roots > Unclassified | place: USA: North Carolina | collected...
CCCCCCCCCATTAAAGGTGCTCTAAGAATTTGGCTAAGATAGCACAAATAATGATGCTCTAAGAAAACTCTTTAGTCTTATTACACTTCACTTACAATGGTAAATACCTCGGTTCTCATGATACAAACATCCTTAAAAATCTTTGGAGCTGAGTCAGCTGACAAACAATAAGAACTCAACAAATTGATGACCTAATAGCTTCTTCTTTTTGTGCAAACCTAACAGCTAATACACAAAGAAAGTTTTTTGAAGTTTCATAACTTGATATCCAAAAATCAATACTCAAATCATAAGGCTACATTCAAATTTCAAAGCTACAAAATCAGCTTAATTTATAGTAACCACATACAAGTTTTTTTTCTCTTTTATGAAACATAAGTCATAACATAACTATAAAAAAAAAGAGTTGAATTAAACTAAAACTAAGTGATGTTATTTTAAATTACTTATTTATAAATGAAGTAAATATATATTCCCTACGTATTAAAAAGATTGATTTTCTAAGGGGTTTTTTCTATCAAAAAGATTGATTTTCTGTATACTTTTTTATAATAAATGTTATAAAATTATGAATTTCAAGAATCATTAATTGAGAATTTTAAAATTTGATGAACTACTATTGGTTAATAATTATGAGAAATAGTTTAACATAACAAATATTGCATGAGGACTCTAACTGAGTTAATGTGAGCTAACTCTAGCTATACTACAAATGCCTACTTAGATTTTATGGGTGCAAAACCAAGAGAGAAAAATATGCTTGCAGCTAATATAAACCAAAATAAGTAATATTTTAACAATTTTCTGTCTTTCCTCCCTCTAATGAGTGATTTTGAGAATATAGTATTACCCAGTTCTTGCGACTCACAAGTCACAGCTTGTATTATCATGGTTCTTACGGATTAGGGCCGTCGGCCTTTCTAGGATATTCTTTATTATTTTCCTTATTTATAAGGGTTAATAAGGGCCTGTTCTTGAACTGGATTTTAATCAAGACACTTCCACTTATGTTGCCTTTATCCGTGTTAAGATCAGACTTGTATTCACTGACCGCCTTCGGTTTTTTCGGAGAGTTCGTTTTGAATCTAGAGAAGGTGCTATGATTGGGTTTGAGTATGAGAAGCTTCGAAGGATATGTACTAATTGTTGTCGTATCACTCATCACGTAAACAACTGTCCCTTTCTTAATGCACCTGTGATTCATGATGATGAGGTGGAGGTACTTGATGTACCTGTTTGGGAGGAAGGTGCTGCTTCTAACACTATCACTGATCAAACTCATATGACTAGCTCAGACAGTTCAGACATCTCCTCTGCATCACTGATATCACAGCCTCTTCCTCCAGCATCTTTAGCTTCTCATGAACCTCACTTAGTTGCTGGATCTGAGGCTTCCAGACTTGTTAATCCAAGACCTATACCTCAGAATCACTTTTCTAGCTCTTCTTCTGACTTCAAGGGCAAAGGAAAAGCGAAAATGGAGATTGGTGAATGCTCTAAACGTAAAAAGGATAAGCAAGTTGTTGATGATGCACTTCGCAACGTTAGGCAATGTCGCAAGGATCAGGGGATTAGGTTTTATCCTGTGTCAGACCAACCCCCATAGATCTATCTTAGTTTAACAAAGAACTCAAGAGTTTAACTTACCCTTAAACTCTTGAGATGGTTTCTTTTTGGGGTAAGTAATGCTTTCAGTTTCTTAGGAATACCTGCTCCTTTTACAGTTTTTCTTTGTGGCTGGAGGGGATTCTTTTTGGTGCCACAATGAAGCTTTCTAGTAGATCGTTACAACACAGTGGACTAGATTCACTGTTTGCTTATGCTCAATGCATTTTTGGATACTTTTACTTCTAAGATGAAAATGACTGAAGGTGGTGAACAAGATGCAACCATACTACTTGTCTCTCTGTACTATGTAACTTGTCTGCCTCTCCACCTTGGTTTCTCCAAATTTTGGATGTTGCAGTTGCTTGTTATATATAACAAATACTTTTTGGAAAAAAAACAAAAAGGGTTAATAAATTTATGGTGGAGTTTTTATCCACTGTTATGGCAGGATCATGATCTTGCAAATTAATTTAGATATTGAGCTGGCGAGTTTTGTCCGGACAGCTGGGGCAGTTGCCTCCCATGTAAGTGTTTCTAAAGTGTGATCTGAATGAGTATCTAAGGGTGGTTATTGATAGATATAGAAAGTCAATAGATTAGCAATGTATATATATATATTTCATAATTATTATATGACCGTTGTAACAATCCTTTATGGAATACTCTCTATGACCGTCAGTTATACCTTAGCTTTTAATATTTTAAATGTTTCAAATAATTGAAGCTTTGTGTGCCAAGACCTGAGCATCTTGGATATGTTGATTCGATATCAATAACGAAAATTGATGGTGTGACATTAAGTAGAAGTCATTTTCTATCCTTTAAGTTAATATATTTTGTCTTTCATTGACAATATATGAAGAAAAAATCTGTTTTTTTGCTATGTCAAGGTCATGATTGCAGAAAATGATGAAGTTGCTAACACCATTCTCCACCGTTGTTTTGCGTAGAAGCAAATATAGCATCCTGGATGATCTTGAAGGATACATTACCAGTGGAGTTTATACATACAAGGTAACAATATCTACTAAATTAAAGATTTGTTTTTCTCTCTATTTTCACTTGTTTTAAATATATTTTATTTATCTTGACATCTATTAGGTGTAGTTTAATGATTGTAATACTTTGAATGAAGAAATGTCAAAATTCTGTTTCAACTTTGTCATTAATCTTTGGGAAATGGAAATTACGGAATGAACGTAAATAGTTGTTTTGTTTCTAAAATATCGGAAATGATTTATCGTTATGCGGTTTGCAGATTGAAATTCGTAACCTTAATCTTATTTGGATCATTAGTCTGTTATCTCTAAATAGACAATAAACACATAAATGAGAATTTGCTATTGTTCTTAATAAGTAGCCCAAGATTTTTTTTACAAAGGCAGCTCCTTAGAAGGTTGGGAATTTGGCGGCTATGACAAGAAGGTTTTTGAGTCCGACTGTGTAGTGAGTTTTGTAAATGACTGAAATGTTGTGGGTCGAGATCCGACTTTTGCAAAATTTTATAAATTTGTAACTTTAATAAGCAAAAATACATCGTTTTAAGCTATGTCATCAAACACGTATCAGCTCACTTAGCAAAAATAACGGTTGAATAACACAACGACTCTGAATTATGCTCTAAATATAAAGTTTGGATATGAATTCAAATTTTTTTCTGGTTTAGGTATGATTTTTTTTTGTAGTTTTAATCTTTTATCTATCAATTTCGTGTGCATGGTATTAAGCTTATTGGAGTATGAAAAATAAGAAAATAAACACAAAACTCTCTTATTAATTTTTCTTGAAATTTAATCATAAAAAAAATGTAAATAACTCATGGAAAAACTCTCTCCATTGGAGGTGATCTTAGTACGTAAGAAGCAAATAGCTAAACATCCACGAAGCAGACAAGAACATTCGGGTTTCTTTCAATGTCTTGCGTGAACATTGTCGTCAAGCCGTCCAAATCACAATAAAAATAATGAATCTTGTTATTAATTACTGAGCATCGAATCAAATCTCAACGTTATGAATAGATCATTAACCTAAAAATCCACCAACCCGTGACGCCTCTCTGAAACAACATTCACACGCCCGTGAGTTTTAAGAACCATGCACACGTGGCGATCCAACATCTTCCCAATTTTATTTTATGTCATATACAATCTCTAATTCTCTATGTTATATAGAGTTTTTCGTAAACTATAATATACGTCCATGACATTTGAGCTATCATAGATCTAGTAAATTTATAAACTATACGCAACAACTTTCTACTTTTATTCACAACGTTTGGTGGCTCGGAAATAAAGGCCATTTGATCGTCATTCGGTGATTATCTTGTTATATGATCCATTGGTTCTTAATGCTTCTAATGGTCAAGTATGTAATTTAAAAAAAATGTAAACAAAAGGATAATGTTAGTCGTGGTTTACCGTCCAGTCGTCCACACAACAACATTTCTATCTTTAAACTCCAATAAACACAAAACCACCATCGTTATTAATAGCCAAATTAATGCCATAACCATACATATGTAAGACTCAAAATGCGTACGAAATGGTCGAAGCCATCATCGTTGCTATATATTATTAGCTTTATGTTTTGTAGCAGAAAATATGGTTACCAGCAAAACATTTATAAGAGAAAGAAAACAATGTGTATAATTTTTACGTGCTGTCACAAAGGCACATAAATGTACACACAAAAAGTTTGATGTAACTTGGAAGATCTTTCACAGTTTGCGGCATTTAGATTTCGAACAAACACGTGTCGCGATTTGGAGATACTTCCACGTGGAATTAAGTTGAGCCACAAGCCATCATCACTCAACAATCCTTTTTAGTAATAAGTGTTAAGCACGACCCGTGAGAGATACATGTGACATATACAGACGAAAAAATAAAAAGACCGATCAAAGCTTTAAATTTTGTTTCTCCTTCTAATCAAATGACTAAATAACTTTTGGGAATAATGGCTTCGACCATTTTTCTGTTTTTTTAAGTAGGACGACATATGTTTATGTCGAAATGGTCGATTATAGATATACATTTGTCAAGACAATATAATTATACATTTGAGAGGAAATCGATCACTTACTAGAGTTTATACAAAGAATCGATTAGTGGGGGTTTTTGAGTGCAAAATTATAGTTATTCGTATAAAAGTATTATTGTGCTTTCTTCTTGACATTGTAGGGAGGTGATCACAGACATATCATTCAAAAAATAACAAGAAGAAAACTCGGATTTCTATAGTCTTTGATATTAGTCGCGTTTATGCATAAATTTTTTGATTATCACAAAAAAAATTACGGAAAATAATGGAAATTTATATACCATGTATATGGTCATGGACCGGAAAAAAAAAGGAGGGGAGAAGGAAAGTTTAGAATAAAAACAGTTAATTAACGGACAAACTACTTTGTACGTTTGAAGAATAATGTCGCTGTCTACGTATTTATATCATGATTACATCCACTACGAAAATTCTAATCTTTATACATGAATTGGTGAATATGTTGTATATACATGTTTTTGATGATTCTAGCCGACATTAAAGGATTTTTTAATAAAAAAAATAGAGAATTAAGACAGCTCGTTAGAAGCAATAAGAACCAATGGATCATTTCCGGAGCCCGCCCAACTTTTTCCTATCCGGCTTCAACATCCACAAGAAATATATTCAACTACAATACAACAAAGTGTCACGAGATTTGTCTATTTCCAATCTTTTGCTTCTCAATTATTTATTTCACTTTGCTATATAATCTATAAAACTATGAAAACGCTTTACATTATTTCATAAAATTATGTTTTTCTTTTCTATCTCATGCGTCGGCATAGTTAGTGTTACAAAAAGTACAATTTTAAGCAATTTTAAGAAGAAAAAAGAGGGTGGAAAGCTATACAAATCATTTGTGTTACTGTTTTGGATTAGAATCGATCAATCGCTGTCGTCACAAGATCAGTCATTTGATCTTTCTAGGTTTGATCTTGAATAGAATTGAAAATTCTATATATCGATACATGATTTATGAGTTTGTCAAGGCATCTTTAAATAAATATTCGACGAGTTTATAATCAATATATGTATATGTAAATGGAGCTGAAGACCTTGCACCAATAATTTGTTTTCAGAAGACATTACGAAATAAACAAAATAAATTTTTCTTTACTATAATAATTTTTAAATGAATTTAAATATGAAATATTAATATCATTTATATAACTATTCATCTAGATATATTTCAATCCGAATATTAGAATTTCAGTATTTAACCAGAAAACAAACAAAAATAAGAATGATATATTTATTGTTGACACTAACAACTTTAAACATGCGTGGCCTACAAAATTTAAGTCGGCCATGTAAATAAACATGATCGGTGACGTCATCGTGTTCTGAACAATAGAAGTACGACGAAGAAAGAGGATGAACAAAGCGACATTTAACAGTGGCGCACACACGCATCAAGAATCTAAACGCAAGAGATTTCAAATCAATCTTTCAACATTATATTTCGTGTTCTAATCATTTCGTACATGTAATAATATCTATTGGTTTCTTAATATCCCTTATCGTTAGCATCATAATTTATAGGTCGTCAACAATATCATGAACTATTAAAATATTATGTTAAACAAAATAAGAAAATAAAATTAAGAAGGCGTGTTTTTGAGAAATGAAAAATGGTTCTTACCTAAAAGTTTTTAGATTAATTCTCTCTTTATAAAAACCTTTCTAATATTTAAATATTATTTTGTCTATCAAAATTGTTTAAAATTTTATGTAAGAGACCGTTAATAAAGATGGTCTATATCAAAATTAGGATTACCATATAAGTTAACGTAGCAAAATGTCAGACAAACAAAAAGTTGACGTCGCGGTATTTTTGCATGGGGATCGGAAACGAGTAAACAAGGGTTACTAATGAACCTTGTATTGACTTTGCTTAATTAGCTTGGAGACTAAGAGGACTTTGTAACTAGCGTCAATAAGATGCTGATAAATTTGGATTTTATAACATAGGAAACATGAGATTTCTTGGAACATATGCGAGAGGCGAGATAATAGTGCCAAATATAACGATATATACCTACCGTGGTAATGTGTCTCTCTCTTCCACCATTTATAAATATCATAAATCTCATATATTACTCAAAAACAAATCCCGTCAAAACTAAACACAACTTAGATAAACATTTAGTAAATAACAAACTCTAATTAATTTAATGTCAAAAATAATAATTAAGATCACTCAAATATTTTTTCTGAATATTAAGAGGTCATGGATTAAATTCCGTAATTTTTTCAGACCCGAAACCACATGACATAATATTAATTTAGTCTCAAACACTCTTATTGTATGTTGAAAGTTAACATAAGATAAAATGAATAAAATCTCAAATCTGATTACTTAAATACATCTATTAAAAAAAATTTTAGGTATTTGAATTATGTTTGAAAATTAAATATGATTAAGTCATAGTTCACCATATAATCTATACTAGTACTATAGATTGATGTATAAAAGAACAAAAAGTCAAGAATTTTCTCGATACACAAGAAGGTAATTAAGATGAAAATCTGCAAAACCTTAAAAAGATTTGTTTTATTATGTTTTTTGCACTGATTTTCAAAAATGTTATCACTTGACCATTCAGAATTCATATAAGCATATCAATCCAAACATTAGTCAAATTTTCGACATAGATGAAAAACATTATAAGTTTCTATCTTTTAAAAAAATCAAATGGAGAAAAAGACAAGTCGTAAAAACATTAGAATATTTGTAAAACCAAGAAGTCTCTTAAAAAGCCTCATGCCCAAAACACACACATAGATAGAACTCCATAACCAACAGAAAATAAACACGTGTCGTCTCCACAAACTTCAAACTCTATTGTCTCTCTGTTCTTCTTGTTTGCTATAAAACACACTCAAAACTCCTCTAACTCTCTCAAAATTCTCTTTCTCTTTCTCCATTTCTCTCTTCTCAAAGCTAAACAATGCGCAGACTCAGTGGCATTCTCGTGATTTACATAATCTCCACTGTCCTCTTTGGACATTTCACCAACGTGGCACGAGCAAGATATCATTACCACAAGGGCCGTCACGGCGTAACGCATCCTCTTCCTCCTCCTCCTCCTCCTCCTCTTGAAACGGCCAATCCACCTGATCAAGTCCCTTCCGACCCGTACCCGAGTCCAGACCCGGCTCCGGGAGATTCTGACTCAGGATGCGTCTTTGACGTTACGTCGTTTGGAGCAGTGGGTGATGGGTCATGCGACGATACGGCAGCATTTCAAGATGCATGGAAAGCCGCTTGTGCTGTCGAATCCGGCGTCGTTTTGGCACCTGAAGGCGGCGTTTTCAAAATCACCTCCACTATTTTTTCCGGTCCATGTAAACCGGGTCTTGTATTTCAGGTGAGTCAAACAAAAATGCTTCTTTTCTTTTAACAGTAACAGGCTTATAACAAAAAGTAAACAAAATTAAAATTTCAAAAGAAAAAGCATAGCATTAATGATAATAATATTTTACAAAAATCTGCAATTATTTAAAGTAACAATAATATTTATTAATTATTTATTACATGTATTTTGGGAATGTGAAGTTGGACGGAGTGTTGATGCCACCGGACGGACCAGAGGAATGGCCAGAGAAAGACAATAAAAACCAGTGGTTGGTTTTTTACCGCCTCGACGGTTTCACGTTTTCAGGCAAAGGCACCGTCGAAGGCAATGGTCAAAAATGGTGGGATCTACCTTGCAAGCCCCACAGGGTAACTATTTACTTATAACTTTTACACTAGAGATTTGCTGATTATTAATTAATTCATAAGTCGTGGTCGTGACAAATAGAACATCACGACAAACCATACTAGCTACTATGCTCCCTAAATAGTTTTACTTGTAAAAACCAAAAAAATGTTGTCAAATAAAATAACTGGGATTGTGTGTTTTATTATCTTTTCAGGGTCCAGACGGATCATCATCGTCCGGACCATGTGCAAGTCCGACTGTAAGTCTACTTAAACCGAACCAAATCATTAAATTAGACCGGTTTTATTTGGTTTAGTACTAACCTTTTTTTTTGTTTCTTTTGATTTATAGATGATTAGGTTTTTCATGAGCAACAATATAGAGGTTAAAGGATTAAGAATCCAAAACAGTCCACAATTTCACATGAAATTCGACGGATGTCAAGGAGTGTTAATAAACGAAATCCAAATATCGTCACCAAAACTAAGTCCAAACACAGATGGTATCCATCTCGGAAACACAAGATCTGTTGGCATTTACAATTCTGTCGTTAGCAACGGTACTGTTTTTTGTTTTATTTACTAAACTTTTTTGTATCATGAATAATGCGTATATTGGTAGTGTATGTGTTATAACTTTGGTTAAGAATGTTATTAATTAACACAGGGGACGATTGCATATCGATTGGAACTGGCTGCTCAGATGTTGACATTCAAGGTGTCACTTGTGGCCCTAGTCACGGGATCAGGTTTCTCTCTTTTCATTTCTTTCCTCATCTTTTTCTTCTTTTGTTACAAAAAATCTTTAAAATGTTATTTTTTCCCGAATTGATTCCATTACGATGTCTGTGTGTTTTACATGGATCACGGATGTTAGCTGAATGATCCATCCACCCGAAATTGAGCTTTGGAAATTGGAACTACTTGACAAAAAAATATCGAACTTGGTGCTGGATTTAAGTAAAGTTACTCATATTCATAAATATTATTTTCGAACTTGAATAAATATGTCTATGCAAAATTATAAGAACATACCAAAAAAAATATTCTAATTTGGCTGGTATCTCATATACCAATATTTTAATATCGTAGGTCTATCTTAAATTACGAGTTTAATTTAGGTATAAAACTCAAGATTGAATGATTTTTAATATTGGAAAATATCAACTATTATTTTTTTTTGTGGCTAAATAAAATATCATTTTCGAATTTATACAAAATATATAAATAAAAAAAGCTAAGAAAATTTGTTGTATTTTTCTAAAAAGCTAATTACGCGTATGATTTAGGTATAAAATTGAAAATTGAAGTTCTTTTAGCTGAGTTTTTATTTTATTTTAAGAAAACTATATTTTTCTCGTACATTTTGTTTAGTCGTATATCGCTTTCAAAACGCGATTTGAATTCTAACCGCTAAAAACCTCTTAAAATGTCTAAAAACGCAGCATTGGGAGCTTAGGCGTGCACAATTCACAAGCCTGCGTTTCAAACATAACAGTGAGAAACACCGTGATTCGCGATTCCGATAACGGCCTCCGAGTCAAAACATGGCAAGGCGGTACCGGATCAGTATCAAATCTCCTCTTCGAAAACATCCAAATGGAGAACGTTCTCAATTGCATAATCGTCGATCAATACTATTGCCAATCCAAAGATTGCCGTAACGAAACATCGGCGGTTAAAGTATTCGACGTCGAGTATCGGAACATTAAAGGTACTTACGACGTTAGAAGTCCACCGATTCATTTCGCTTGTAGCGATACCGTCGCGTGTACGAATATAACGATGTCGGAGGTTGAGTTATTGCCGGAAGAAGGTGAGCTTGTTGATGATCCGTTTTGTTGGAATGCTTATGGGAAACAAGAGACGTTGACGATTCCGCCGATTGATTGTTTGCTTGATGGATCTCCGGTGGTGGAGGAAGCATATGATTCGAATTATGGTTGTTGAATTTGAATCTCTCCGGTGAATTTGGATGGTTGGAAATGTGCCACGTGGATGGATAAGATTTGAACTATTTTTAGTTGTTGTATGTATATTGGGCCATCCCTTGTAGGGCCTTTTAGTGGAAGCCTTATTTGTGCGATGAGATTTTAAAGCATTTTAGATCGATGCCTGTCTCTATGGGCTTATTATTTGTCCATTATATATTTTTATCTGTCTACTCTATTAGTTAGATCTTTTTATTAGTACTTTCTTTTGGATTGGTTTCATATGATTCTGTTACTTCATAATACGACAAAGTAAAGGTAGGAAGAAAAAAAGACTCAAAATTCAATTTGAAACTCTTTGAGTTGGGAGGAACAAACAACCAAACAGAACACAGACAGAATTTTACAATAAGGAAAGAAAAAAACGGAAGTAAGAAAAAACACAATAAGTGAACAGCACATGAAATTCCGATCAAAATGCTCAGAGTACAGCTCTCTCAAGGACATCCAAAATAACCGAAACGCAACCACTAACCGCAAACCTCAACCCTCAACAATTCTCTTTTTGGCGTTTGATCGAATCACGGATTATCAAGTCAAGACTCATCTATACAAACAGAACCCTCTCTTCATACCACATTGGCTTGTATGATGAAGCAGGATCAACTTTAGACTTTAGAGAGAAGAATAAATGTAAGGAAACAGAGAATAAACCAAACCCGTGGGGGTGGTTTACTTCTGAAGTGACTTGGGGTCCAGAGGAATAGTACCGACTGTTAAGATTGCAGGAGACCCGGTAACTTTGAAAGAGTCATTTTTATCCGAGAGAGAAGCATCAACCACTTCAGAGGGGTCTGTCTTCTTGAGAGAGCCAGAGGAGTTCGGTTTAGACTTGGCTTGACTCTTCTGGTTCAGGTGAGAAACAGTAGTCGGGTTAGAGTCTGTACCACTCGGGTCAATGGTGAGTGAGCTGATCTTCTTCTGAGTGGAAGAAGTATCTTCTTCATTACCTTCTTTTACAGTGGTCTCCTCATTCCCCTCTGACTTTGAAGGAAGCTCCTCGGTTTTTGCAGAGATTACTGAAGGTTTCTTGAAGGATTCCAAGGGGGTTTTCTTGTTTCTATCAGAGAGATCTGGCCTGGGTAATGGTAAATCGTTAAGAAAGGTCCTGTACGGCAGCCTGGTTCTCTCATCCTGCATGACTCTCTGTCGGCTTTCGTAGTACACAAAATCATCTAGCAATGAAGTCCTTTCCATATGATCTTTAAATATTTTTAGCACTTCCAGACCTTGTTTCAGCATTATCTGCAGAAGAAAATGATATATTAGCAAATTCTGAATGTGAAAATCTTCAAAGCGTGGTCTAGTAGGAAAATTAACCTCTTGTGTGTCTCGACTGTTGGTGACCGGCTTATTCTCATTGTTCTGTAGTATGATGTGCCTGAAATAGCTATTGGGAACATCTTTTATGATGTGCCATTTGACGGGAAAGCTTCCACTCCATTTGTCTTGCTGCCAAAAATCCATGTCTTTATCAAAAGAAACTGGACCAGTCATCTCAGCCATGCCACAGAACAAACCACTGGCATTAACCTAAAAAGAAAAGCAATGCATCAGAATAAGCTTAACACAAACAAGCTAGCATGTAAAAAGAGAGAAGGAAAAACTCACAGAAAAGAACAAGAATATCGGGCATTCACAAGACTTCTCGGTGGCTATTCTCTGAGCATCTTCATACGCACTCTGCAATTTCTTGTTCCCATGCAAAGTTGATGACCAAACATTGTATTTGATGCTCTTGTGAACGTCATCTTCACTATACGATTTAATCACAAAAAACTTGGCATTGCTGTAATCGATTCGGAGATCCTCTTTATTATACTGAGAAGGATTGATCACAATATTTCCCTCGGCATCAGCATTTCCAGCTTTTGTTGTATAAGCTTTAACAATAAGTTGATTTCCCAATGCTCTCGATCTTCGACCTCGATTTTGTTCACGGACTGTATCAGGAATTATATTTGCATGGCCACCATACAGCTTGGGCCGAATATTGTTATTGTTTGTTGCAATTTTTGAAAAATCATTAAGTTGAGGTGGAGCAATGTCTAATTGCCTAAAAGACGATACTCTGCTACTGGAAACCACGTCAACAGGTTGAGCACTGACGGAGGTAACTCTTCCCTGCAAAGATGATTACACAAGTCCAGAGTCAAAATCAGAATGATATCTGTGGCTGTAGTGATCAACAAACTACAGTACTCCTAGAACTACACAGGTAAGCATATCAATGTCTGAAATTAGAATCACAATCATTCCGCTAATCTTTTTCTAACTCATCAACTTCGTATCACCAATATCCAAAATAAAGTAAAACCAGACATTAGTAATACGAAATTATACCTGGCGAGCTTGTCCTGATGATGAAGTAGAATCACTCTTGTCCATTTCTGACTGTCTGCTTTGTCCAGAATTAGGCCTTGGTTTCTCCGAGATCTTGCCCAAAGAGTTCCCTGCAGGAAGTTTCGGATCATTCCTTTGGAGTCCGGCAGTAGCGGTGCCACTTCTCTGCCTTGACCCTCTCCCATCAGATCGACCCCTATTAGCTGAACCAGTCTCAACCAAAGAGTTTGTAGAGCTATTCGAGACAATCTCAGGTTGAATTGCATATGGAACAAAAGTAGGCGACGTTGCAACACTCTGGTAAGGAGGAATAGAGTAAAATTGTTGAGGAGCAACAAAAGCAGAATCAACGCCAATTGAAGCGCCAGGTATGTAAGGATTGAATGGATTATAAGGAGACTGTGCATATCCATAACTAGGTGTATAGCATATATAGGGAGAATTTTCATTCTGCCCACCCTGGAGAAACAAAAAAAGGATATCATGTCAACAAATACAAAATGTATAAGAACAAATCAACGATTAATGAGAAGTCTTTATGTCCGAGATTAGTACTGTGTATTGGACTTCTGAACCATCTACACCAAAAAACATCTGATGGTTCTCCCAATCACCGGGTGACTCATAACCTGAAACTTAAGAAAATTAGAGAACTTGTCGCATTAAGGCCGAGAGTATAATTGATACAAGGAATCCAAGTTATAATTACCTGTACAGTAATAGCCATAACTGGCATCAACGGGGTAATACATGCCCTGGTCAACAACAAAATCAGGGGCTGCCTCGGAGGTATACATTGCTTTAACTTATCAAAGAAAATCTTTGTAACAATGGAGTTTGAATAAACACCTGAAATTAACATAAGAACGAACATGAGAAATTTGTGAAGATTGTTTTGAAGAAATAATATCAAACTTAAACAAATAAGCTACAGCAGTAGGATACAACGATTAATCTCCTTGGAAAATTATATCAGAAGAATAAAAAAGATTCACAGATTCTTTTGCAATACAGAAACGTCCCCAACTATTCTCAAAATCCCAATCGAATCGACACTGAAATTCACGTGAAACGATAAAGGAGCCATGAAACCAGCCCAGAAAAACTTAAAAGAAGATGCAAAATCACGAGAAAAATAAGTTCTTTATGACACCAAATCAAATCCTAAAACATTGAAATTTCACACGAAGATGAAGCTAATTGCTTGAAATAATTCGAACGCAAAGACGAATTCAGAATAAAATGACGAGTAGAAGTAGCAGAAATCAAATTTACCAGAAATTTGGGATAATCACGACATGCTTAGCCTACGAAGTTCTTCAAATTAAGAAGAAGAGTCAACAAGGCTTATGACGAGAGGGCTTAGAAGTATAAGTTGGGAGAAAAAAAACCTCTAGCAGAATCGAAACCCTAACCCTAGATTGAGAAGAGGGGTTGAAGAGAGAGAGAGAGATTCGACAAAATAAAAAAAATGAAGAAAACCTGAAGACGCGCAAAGGCAGATTCTTCTTTAGCTTAGGATGCAAAAACGCTGCGTTTTCAACGAGTGAATCTAGTTATTGACTTATCGTGTGGCAAAGTCGATTATACCCTTTTCGTTTTGACCCAACCCACGAATTTGCCTCTCCGTTGGATTAGTTATGGTTTTGTTTGTTTACCGTTTACAAATTTTATTTTTCAATGATGAAAGACAAACACACTGTAATTCTTAATACTTTCAATTCTTTTTTACAAAAGTACCACTAAACTACATAAACTTTGATTGAGAAAAGTAAAATTCAAGAGAAGGGGAATAATGTTTACACCATCTCCCTACTGATCTAAGCTTAAATTAGCAAACCGGATCCGGTTGGATTTGAACCAGCTAGACTATTATGACCACTGTCCACTGTACATTGTCTTTAAGGACACATCCAAAGCCATGTAGCTGTTCATCATCATCTGCAAAATCAATTAAGAGATCACTCAGACGTGTGAGATAAAAGAGCTGGGATCTGTGTATCAATCATATGTAATAGTAAGTCTTGTTCATGGCAAGAAGATGCGTGTTTTTGAAATGAAATGTTGCAGAACTCGTAAAACCAGAATTAACTAACCACAGAACCACCAAAGTTGAAAAACAGTCATTAACACCGTGTTATAAACAGATAGTGAGGCTTGCCTAGACACCGTGTTCAGAAGAGAGATTATAATTACCTCAGCCGGAAAGAAGACAGTGGAACAAGATTTCATGAGTCCATATCTCCTGGAACTGATTGTGACTTGTCAAGAGAACCTTTGTTCTTTGAATCGACAGAATCATTGACCTTCTGTTGGGGATCTTCATTAGATTCAATCATGTGTTTTTTGTCAGATGACTTACGCTTAGAATATGTAACCAGTTTAATTACTCTCTCTGGCTTATCTGCAGACTCTCCATAACCTTTATCATGAGAAGGTTTTGTAAGATTTGTAAACTTGTCATGAGCCACCACTGGCTTGCTGGTTAGACATTTCGATGAACTGCTACAGTCTGCATTAACCCCACCATTCACAGTCTCAAGATCAGAATCAGCAACGCAGCTAGTATTATGTCTGAACTTCATGGTAGAATCATCAATATCTTCACTGGGCTCTGAATAATTAAGTTTGCTAGTCGAAGGTTCCAAGTTCTCAGCACCATCGGTGGCTATGTCTCTATTACCGTCTGTCATACATTCAGCTGCATCGTTCCCTGTGATTTCAGTTACCACTCTATCCAGTTTCTCATCATATGTAATTTCTAATTCCACTGCAGCATCACCAGTGGTGCTACAGTCATCTATGCTTATTCTGCCAACACAAGCCTCTTCTGCAGCTTTTTCGGTCCTAGATTCTGTAGAATTTCCAGAATCAGGCACATACAGATCACAACCTGGCTGCGGTTCCAGATTAATAGCTTCAGGAGTGTTAGATTTTAGCTTTGCATCAGTTCCGATAGCTTCATATGTACCTCTTGTTCTGCTGCAAGACTCCGGTTTTCCAACTGTATCAGATAAATCTTTACTAATCTCTGCAGTTTCGGAATGGTCAGCTTCTTTAGAACCATTTTCAGTCTTATCTGAAAAATCAACCATATCTCTATCACCAGATGCTGGAGTTCCAAAAGCTGCAACTTCATCAGTTATAGATTCTGAGTACTTGGAATCAACATCATCTTTTTCATCAACTTCCATCTGTTCAGAGAGATCCATGGACTTATATTCCACATTTTCAGAAGATATTAAATTATCTTTGTCATCAGGCACTGAGGATGGTGAATCAACAGAATTCGTAATATTGTGTACTAAATTACTGGGTGGATGAATCAGGCGTCTAAAGTCGTAGTACGCCTCAGCCTGCAGATGTCAGAACATATTAAGAATAAACTAAAAGATATTAAAATTAGGACTCTCGTAATTAAATTGTAGTACTACCTTTGGCCTCGGAGATACTGCTTCAAGCGGTTGAAATTTAAGCTCCTCACATTCAGGGATTTGTAATATTATGTAGGCTGCTTTGTTGTTGTGTCTCTCCTCTGTATCCTGCATACGAGACAACAGGTACTCAGGTTTGTGTTGAGGCTCAAACACAAGTTACAACATCTACAAGATATAAGAAATCCTGCCAGCGAGTAACCATTTTTGTTGAACCGCAAGAGCTTACTACAACAGGTGGAAGTGAAGATAGCCAATACAAATATCCAATAGAGCATACCTGAAACTGAGGATGATCAGGAGCACTGAACAAAGTTATAAGCCCTTCATGGTCTTCTGCATATCCTCCATTCATTGGTGCAAGGTCATCTCGTTTTGCCCTTTCGTCAGGGGCTCCCTTCCCTCTGATGATCCACTGCCATACAAAGAGATAACATCATGAAGCTGAAGGAGTAACAGACATACCTCACAAATATACAAAAAAGAACGAAATTGTTCTGATTATATCCTAATGCATTTGATTGATTGCACACTCAAATCTTCTATCAAATTCTCAATGCTTCTAGGTACAATATTTTTGACAATTTATTATCACAAACTAATCAATCTAACCTTTAAATTATTGTCTTGTAGAAACTTTGCGGTGCAATCAGGACCCCACAACAAACCGATACCTCTCTCTTTGTTAAGAAAGAGGCCGGTGTCTTTCGATGGATCTGACCAAAGAATGTCACCAGGAATCAAATTTGAACCTTCAGTAGGAGGATCTATAACACGTCTTTTCACTTTGGATAAATCCTTCAACGAGCCAAGAGGCAAGGACTCAGATCTATCTTCAGTGTCAAGGACAGTATTATCCGTTTGCTTTTTCTGAGTTCGCTTGCGTTTTCTGTTCCGTTCTTGCTTGTCTGAAAGAAAGCTTGATACATCACGGAAAAGACCTCCATGAGCTGTATATACCTTTCCAGCAATTACAGAAGCCAAAGGGAGTAACTGGAAGCACTCCAAGCACTTCTTGTAGACAGCTGCTCCTTTATCTCCATACTTGGTTAATACTTCATTTTTAAATCCATACATTGATGTACAACTTTCACTCTCGTGACTGCCACGTAGAAGATACACTCTTGCCGGTAGAAGAACCTAGCAGAAAAATGAAGGTCCTACAATTAAAATATGCTGCGGCATGATTTAATTTAGCAGCATTAAAGTAGAGTATGTGTCTGCGTCCTAAGCTCCACTGACACGATATCAGTACTACACACATCAAAAGGCTAATAAGCTTACCTTCCATGATAATAGAAGCAAGAAAGTTTCTAAACCCCATGCTCCTATGTCTACATAATTCCCATTGAACACATAGAACCGATCACCATCCGGGAATCCAGCATCCTGCATAAGGTACAGCAAATCATGTAGCTGCCCATGTAGATCTCCAACCACAACGACCTCTGCTTTCTCACTGTCTATCCTAACGCAGTTTGGCTCTTTTTTCAGGATTTTGGAAGCAAAGAGAACCAGCTCATCCAAGACATTAAAAGGCAGAACACTTGAAAATTCACAAGGTGGGAGATTCTTAGACGACCAATCAAACACCAACATTACTTCACAAACCCAGCTGAAAGTAAGTTTCCCTCCCGACGGCCAGAAAAGAGGTTTCTGGGAAACTGATGATAAAGACTGCTCACATCCTATATCCTGAACAGGTGGCATCAGTTCCAACGGTTCTGCTGCAAGACCATCATCTATCTCCATGTCATTCAATGGTAAGCATACCATTTCTCCACCCATCGGCTTTTGGGGTATTATTGTAGGTGTAGGTTGAGGTAACATCAAAAATGGTTCTGGAGTTGGAGCTTGAGCAACGGAGCCTATAACAAAGGAATTTCTTAAGTTAAAAGATAAGTCTCGACAAAACTTGAAAGTTTAAGTCACTAAGAAAAGGAATTGTAGCCTAAAACTATTCTGATGGTTCTTATGGAATCCTACCATTAGATAACGAGCCTAAAGGCGCATTGAGTTGAAGGGCGCCTGCACACATATCAACGATATCTTGTAATGTTTGCCTCGCGGAGCCAACAGTAAGTTCCTCCTCAAGTGAAGCCCTAGATCGAGCATGAATGGCTGCAACCCTCTGAACCTGTAATTTTTATATTGGGTAATGAGATTTAAGTAAGCTGAAAAACCATAGAAGTTTTGATGTTGGACATAATAACTTACAAGCACTTGGAAAGCAAAACCAGTGGGTAGAAATTGTCCGGGGCGCCTCTCGTTCATAGGACTAATAATTCTTCTAGTAATTCTGCGGTACCACTCCATATAAGGATCATTATAGTCCATTGGGCTACACTCTGGCTCACCGGATACAACAGATGACACACGTGCCTCCCACAATCCAATATGTCGACTATGACGTGCTGACCAGTCATATTCTGATTTGCCTCTTTTGTCAATAGCATGAAGAGCTTTTTCATTATCACAAGGTGCTGGTATTGTTTGGTGAAGACCAAACTGTCTAAGTACCCGATCAGGACGATGCCACTCAACCACATCAAAACAAATCAGTGGTGCAACAGTTCGCCATATGTTCTCACCACTAACACATATCAGAGGAATCTTTGCTAGAAGATCTGGAGTGTAAGGCTGCCATATAACCTATATCCACATCATAAAAGAAATTCACACGTCGTTTACCGTATCAGAGATCTGTTGATAAAATATTCATGGGTGTATGGAAAATAAAGAAGTTTTGCCTGATAAGTGATAATCTACGACTTCTGGAAACTAGTATTACAAAACCATTTTGGATATCCCATCACTACACACTATCTTAGCTATAAGTGCTATAAGAGACCAGTACTTACACTGTAAGTGTTTCTTAATTAAGTATCGGTCACAGTGAGGTTACAAAATACATTTCTATTACTGAAAAGATTAAGTCCTTGAATGACAAACAAAAGTTGTCTAGATTAGGAGTTGGTCTGTAATTCTTCCTCTGCTATCCTAAACTGAACGGTCAAAGCTCGGTCATCTACGCCATTATTTTATTATACCTGCTCATCTTTCTGCTGGTCAAACTGGTCCCTGTAAAAGTCCAGTCCTCCACGAGGATTCTCTTTATGACTCAGAGAAGCCCTCCACCTAGATTTCAAGCAGTTTCATAAGCAAACCATAATTGAAATTGAACTTGTAAAAACAAACTGAACCAATATGACAAATATCAATTACCTACAGCCTAATGGATCTGGTAAAGGACCATCTATGCCATCCATATAAGAAGCACCAACATCTTTAAGTCTTCCTGGACGACCAACATGCAGTCGTTCCCATGCCCATAACTGCAGCAGAACAAGAGGGCCACATATGGTAGAAACAGTCCTCTTACTTGCCCGGCACAACTCTCTGTAGAGAAGTGCTAGAGTAGCACTACCCCAGCTAAGCTTAGCCACTTCATCAAAGTCCCTTAGCAGAGGGAGAAACGTCAAAGCCACATCATGTTTAGACTTATCTCCATAAAGAAAACCACTCATCAAAGCTAATACAAAAGCTCTAGTGTGACACTTCAACGTCACTTCATCAGGATCAGCAGGTAAATTCCGAAAATTCTCACGCAGCCACGCTAAGGACACATGAGAACCATGAAGATCCTTGGGACCTGGCCTATGACCAAGCAAATCCTCACATAAATCAGCCCAGTTGTATTTTGTACTACCAGTTACTGCAGGTCCATCGACACGTAGACCCAACAAAATATTCACATCTTGTAAAGTCACAGTGATCTCTCCAGCAGGAAGATGAAAAGTATGCGTTTCGGGTCTCCATCTCTCCACCAAAGCTGTTATCAGAGCATAATCAAGTTGTATAAAGGCAACCTTGTAAACTCCATATAGACCAAACTCTATCAACTTTTGACACACGAGAGGATCCAGAGGCCAATCTCGCATCCCCAATAACTTGTGCCGACATGTCAGTTCACGAGGAGGAACCTGAATGTGAAGTATAACGGTAAAAAGGAAATAATTAAAACAACGGAAGCAAAACAAGAAACAAGATGAAATGAGAAACTAGTAACACACCTCATCTTCCCATATAGCAGCTGATCTATGCTCATGTTGCCACACCAATATAGATTGATCAACTGGACCAGGATCCAAATCAAAGTTTAATAGACTTTGCACCTCCATCTATATAATATATCACAGGACAATAAACACAATGATCAGTGATTATACAACATCAAAGAAAACTTGTAATTCTGGGAATATAACTGAGAAATGAGAATTAAAGATTCATAATTTGAACACAAGAAATCCTAAACTGGTACGAAAGAAAAATTGCTCAACAAAAAAATCAAGCTAATTACTCGTATACAAAGACACGAAGAACTAATACAAGAAACAAGAAACAACAAACCACAAAGAGATTGAACCAATCCAAATTCGACAACATAAACCAAGTGTGTGGGTGATTGGAATCAGAGGACGTACCAAAGAAAAGCGTCCGTGATCAACAAAAACCAAAAAGAGACGTTTGAAATAAACCAGAGGAAGACGAAGAATAATTAAGCAAAGAGAAGCGTTAAGCGGGAGCGAGAAAGGAAACGAGAGAAAGAGAGAGCTTCCAGATCCGACAGAAGTTTTCGGCTTCTTCTTTTTCGTTTAAGAACTTCTGATCCTCCTAGGTCTGTCCGAAGAACTAATCTTTTTGAGGTAACGACGCCGTTTTTCTCAAAACATGGGCCCATTAACCATAGTCTCGGCCCAAACGAAACTTAATACGACAATGTTTGGGTGTAAACGCAAAGATTTTGTCGATTATCACAAGTAAAAAAATAAATACAAACACTTGAGTCTCTCTAGACATCGTGCGTCGCCTTAGCTTTAAGTTTTTTCTCGAAACAAAAGAGTTATTTTATTTGAACTTTGAAGATTATACGAAGACACGTGGCGTGAACCCAATTCATAACAACGCCACGCTATACTCTTTTGCATGCACCTCAATTTGAACATCATCAAGTCTCTCTCTCTCTTTTTCTGACTTTGATCCACGAACCTAACCAGCTTGCGATCTCTATTTAATCGGTCCTCGACGCAACTTCAACTTCTACTACATCCATTCACATCAAATCAATACAGAAAGTTTTTTCTATATATAAATATAAAAGGTAAAATGCCAGGGATCACACTAGGAGACACGGTGCCGAACCTAGAAGTGGAGACGACACATGACAAGTTCAAACTTCATGACTACTTCGCCAATTCTTGGACCGTCCTCTTCTCTCATCCCGGTATATATGTTAATATATAGATCTTGAGTTCTTGACTTCTGTTGCAATTCCTTTTTTGTTTTCTTGATTTTTGTTGACGGTCACACAGGGGATTTCACACCCGTGTGCACCACGGAGCTTGGTGCGATGGCCAAATACGCTCATGAGTTCGATAAGAGAGGCGTGAAGCTCCTTGGTCTGTCTTGTGACGATGTACAGTCACACAAAGACTGGATCAAAGATATTGAAGCCTTTAATGTATAATTTAAATCTCATGCATGCATATACCAGACTAGCTAGAGATCATATTTTGGTTTTGATTAATTTGTTACATATGTATGATATAGCACGGAAGCAAGGTGAATTACCCGATAATCGCTGACCCGAACAAAGAGATCATTCCTCAGCTTAACATGATTGATCCAATTGAGAACGGACCGTCTCGTGCCCTTCATATTGTTGGTCCTGACAGTAAGGTAATAATTTCATATATTATTGCATGTATGATTTTATTGGTTAATTGGATTTGTGATATATAGATAAAATTGAGCTTCTTGTATCCGTCGACCACGGGACGTAACATGGACGAAGTATTGAGGGCTTTAGACTCGTTGTTGATGGCGTCCAAGCACAATAACAAGATCGCCACTCCGGTTAACTGGAAGCCAGATCAACCGGTTGTGATTTCGCCTGCTGTGTCGGACGAGGAAGCCAAAAAGATGTTCCCACAGGGTTTCAAGACCGCCGATCTTCCGTCAAAGAAAGGCTATCTGCGTCACACAGAGGTCTCTTGAAAAGATAATAACAAAAGCCTACTATATAACGTACATGCAAGTATTGTATGATATTAATGTTTTTACGTACGTGTAAACAAAAATAATTACGTTTGTAACGTATGGTGATGATGTGGTGCACTAGGTGTAGGCCTTGTATTAATAAAAAGAAGTTTGTTCTATATAGAGTGGTTTAGTACGACGATTTATTTACTAGTCGGATTGGAATAGAGAACCGAATTCTTCAATCCTTGCTTTTGATCAAGAATTGAAACCGAATCAAATGTAAAAGTTGATATATTTGAAAAACGTATTGAGCTTATGAAAATGCTAATACTCTCATCTGTATGGAAAAGTGACTTTAAAACCGAACTTAAAAGTGACAAAAGGGGAATATCGCATCAAACCGAATGAAACCGATATGAAACCGCATCAAACCGATATAGCGTGAACCAAAATGTGGATTAATGACATTTAGACCGGAGGAACATAAGTGGGGACTATACGGCATCGTTTTAGTGTATAAGTGAATTCGCATATTCACGAGTTCCCCGTATTCACCGGTTGTTATATCGTCGATTCATCGTCGTCGACGGCGAGTACTTGTGACCTCCACACCCAGATTAATCTTCTATAACTGATTTTATCGCTTAGACGATCACGATCTCATCGATTAACTGTGAGTATAATCGATTCCTCCTCTTTATTTTGTGTGTTGTATCGATTTACGATAATTTTTTGGAGGAACATCTCCTTTCGGATCGGTTTTGTTGGGAATTTATATTTCTTTGCCATGGTTTTATCTTGATTTGGTGATTTACCTTGTGTTTGTTCTGGTGTACTATTTAGCTAATTTAGTATAAGCTTTCAGATGATTCTAGGAAACTTTTGTGCTACTGTTTTCGGTTTTTGGTGATAGAACTATGTAGTTTTAAGGAACCATATAAAAATTTCGTCTAGAAATGTTTCTATGGTTACTGATCAGTCATCAGTGGTAGCGATATGAAATTGGAATCCTGTTTTTTGTTACACGGTTCGATTCAGATGCTTTCGATTCAAATCCTGTTTAAGCAGCTCAGGTTCTTTAGAATTCTTGTTTTTTAAATGCTTCTTGCCTGAATGTAAGGGATTTTTTTTGCTATTGCTTTGGTTCCTGTGATTGTTTTTCTTACCTCCTCTGATGTTACATGATCAGCATTTGTGAATTTGGATTCTTGGAAGCTAACACAATTCTTAGGATTAAGTTTCGTATGGTCTGAGACTTTGAGTTCTTGACGTTTGGTCTGAGGAACTGTTGGAACTCATTGATTTTGTATCGGTTCTGTAGCTTCAGTTCGGACTTGATCATCTCAGGAATTGGAAATTGTTTTTTTTTGATGTTACAATATTTCGGAGTCAGATAATTTTCAATTTCTTATTTTGTTTATCCCAGTCAGAGGTCATTGTCGAAAAAGTACGGATTGATCTGGATATAGCATGATGGTTTGAGTTGTATAAACTGGGTTACTGAGCTGTTCAGATTGTGCTAGATTCTAGTTTTACTTTGATGTTTGGAAATTATGTGCGCGTCTTTGTGTTAGTGAACATTACACACTGAAACATGAAAATCCATTTGCTTTGTTGAGACTCCATCTAGTTACAACTGATAGCTATTATTGGTATATTTCTTATGGTTTGAGCTTGTGATCAATTTTGGTGGGGTAAATGGGATGTTAATATTGCTCTTGAGGAATATATGTGTTGATCATGACAACTACGAAATTGTGAATAGTTCATTGATTTACTAGATTTTGTTTATTAGGCTCGCTGAGTGATTTCTTTTACATGCTCTACAACTTCTTGGAGAATGCTGTGATCGTCTATGCATTTCTATTCGCAGCTAACTTAAACTCTTTTACATAATTTTTTACTTTAAAGGACAAATGAAGCATATAGTAAAGATCTTGAGCCTGTTGGTGGCTATCTCTGCCTTCTGGATTGGTCTTTTGCAGGCTGCAATTATTCCTCGAAGCCATACATGGTTGGTGAGTAACAAACAATTTTGTCCTCTTTTTTGGTTTCTTGCTTTTTTGAAATTAGGATTCTGTTCTGATTTGGTATTATTGCCGGTCTGTCTTACAGCTACCGATCTACTTTGTTGTATCCCTCGGATGCTATGGCCTATTAATGGTTGGAGTCGGGCTCATGCAGTTTCCTACTTGCCCCCAAGAAGCAGTTCTGCTGCAGAAGGTACTTTTGAGACTAGCTCTTTGTTTGCCATAGTCGGCCTTGTTCTTATTTTTCATCCTGCTCTATACGGATTCGTGTTATCTAATGTTGACATCCTTCAATATTTTTGCTAATTTAGTGTCTTTTATCTGTTTCTTTGGTTGCAGGATATTGCAGAGGCTAAGGACTTCTTCAAGCACAAAGGGGTAGATGTTGGATCGAATTGACACAAAGGCTTTTATCAGACCATTCATCAGAGATATTTTTCGTTATTGACAAAAGACTTAACTGTACTGTTTGGAATTTTTGAATTTAACAGTGTCACTGAGGTAAAACGCAAAAGCTTCGTATGCATCCAAAAGTAATCGCAAAAGTATAACAAATATTCCAAATTGCAGAAACTTATTAGTAACAATAGAAGCATTTACATTTTCTTGTGGTGAATTACCATAAAGCTTTGGCCTTTGTGTCTAGTAAGTTCTCCAGGTATGCAAAAGAGATCGCATCAACAGATTGAATCAGGCTATCCTCTGTACGAAAACTCTGATATGCAACACACCAAGAAGGTATTAAGTCGCTCATAACTGAGTAGGTTTCAAAAGATACAAATGAAACATTTGGAACCAAACCAGTTTTTAAAAGATACTAAGCAGGAAAATCAAAAGACACTGAACCAAAAAGATCATAAAGATATGACTTTGATATTCAACTTGCATTTGCCTTCTCCTTTCTTTATCTGTCCACAACAACACCTAATTCAAACCAGCTGCTTTTCTGTGTGTTTATGGCTCTCCTTTCGTTCAACCATGCCACAGTTCTTTATGCCTTAAGAATACGCTCCTCTATCGACAATGCTAGCACATTCAGCTCTTGAAATCTCTTATCAGTCTTGTCATTGTTATCAACATCACCTTCACCAAAATCATTGTTTCCCTTTTCAGAGTACTGCTCATTGGATTTCATAGTTTCTTCACTTCTGATGCTATCATCATGAAGCAAACAACAATCCTGTCCCTCATTTCCATCCCCTACAGCGATGTGAATGTTTGACTCATCAGATGACTTCAGAACCTTATGCTTATATGCTTTTCTTGTTTCATCTCCATTCGTGCATCCAGAAGCAAACTTTTTATGAGGGCTAGATTTTTTTTGTTGTTGTCTGCCTTTAATGCTAGCACCTTCTCATGCATTGATCCTTCCATCAGCATCTTCCTTCTCTGCTTCATTACATCAAACACTTTGGTTCGAGCTTGAGCTCTCCTCTGCTGACCCTTCAACAACTTTGTTGGAGCTTTTTTTTTGTGTTTGATCTTTTCTTCTTACTGTTTATGGTTGTTTGTCTGATATTGTTGTTGTTGTTTTGGTTAAGGAGGATGTGGGTGCTTGTGTTGTATTACTCTCCAAGTACGATCCTGTTTTTCTTCTTCTTTTCTCTTCTCTCATGCATAATCTGATTCTGAATTTATAGTGTTTGTGTTGATATTTGATGATAACAGTTGTGATTAGATGCAATAATCTTGATGATCTTAATGAAAATGTTTGTTTGGTAAAAATTAAAAAAATTAAGTTTGACCGAGTCACATGATAATACCGACATTAGTATTATCTAATCTCTATATATTTGTGCTTTGCCTCTACTCTCTTTTCACTCTCTCTTTTTCTCTCGATTCCATTATCTCTCTCTGTAAGACACAAAACAAACCCTAATAATGCAGTCGTCGAACGTAACTGATTGCACAATGAGGAAAAGAGGAACAAAAAGAAAGATTGAAATTGAGAAACGCATGACTAAACAACAACGATCCGTCGCTTGCAGCAAACGCCGTCCCACACTCTTCTCCAAAGCGGCTGATCTTTGCCTTCTCTCCGGAGCCAACATAGCCGTTTTTGTAACTTCTCCTGACGAGAACTCCGATGTCGTTTATTCATTCTCGGGCTACTCTCATGCCTCTGAAATTGTTGACTGTTACCTCAACAACAAGTCTCCTCCCAAGACTACTATTAACCCTGAATCAGCCAAGTTTTGGTGGGAAGAGCCCGATCTTTACCGTGATTGTGACGATCTGTCTGAGTTAAGAATCATCGAAGATCGTTTGATGAGAACGAAGAAGCATCTCATGGATTATCTTGAGAAGAAAGAAAAATCACACTCTGTTTCTAAATCCGATCAAAACCCTAACAACGACAGTGGGTCTTCTTCTTCGTCTTCTCAAATTGCTTCTGATTTTGGTCAAAACCCTAGTACCTTGTCTCCGTCTTCCTTAAAAATTGTTTCTTTTGATCAGAACTCTTACTCCTCACTTGAGCCTTCGTCACAAGTTACTACTTGTTTTGATCAAAACCCTGTTTTCTCTGTTGGCAGCGAGTCATCATCTGATCAATCTCGTTACTTGGTGAATGAAGATTCTGGATTTGTTGACGGCCTCTTATGTGAAACAGAGGAAGAGAATAACGGAATGCGTCTTCCCCAAGAAACACAAACACAACCGATGTTCACAGAGGAGGATCAGAGCTTTTGGGAAAACCTAGATGTCGACGACGTGTTTGGTCTTTTTAAGGACGACAACAATCTTGAGGTTCCTCTTCAAGATCATTCCTCAACCAACGAAGACGACGAGTTATTGATCGACATAAGTGAATACTTAAGCGAAGAAGCAATGGAATGCCCATGTTTTAGTTAGTTCTCACAGCTTGATTAAGCACGATCTCATAGTTAATTACGGTTTTAGTTAGTTCATTAGGTAATTACCATTTATGTTGTTGTGTGTAACGATCTATAGATATCTGTTTTATCTCAACTCTTTTGATTCTGTAATTTCGATTTTGGTTATGGCTGTGGTTAGTGAGACTAATTGTGGTGAATTACAATATCTTTATGTTCCCTTTTTAGGCATTCTTTCTTGTCTAATGTCAATGGATGATGCCAAAAAGAAGAAGTAGAATGGTGAAAACAAAGTAGCTTAGGGTTGAAAGAGACGATGTTCTATTTGAAACATTGTTACACCTGCAAACACCTTTGTGTTCTTCTCAGAAAGTTAAAGAGATTAAAAGCCATAAAATCTGATGAGAGAGAGGGAGGGCTTGGCTTGTTTTATCTCTTCTTCTTGCCACCTTTGCCTGACTTTGAAGAAGTTCCAGAGGTTGAAGTTGTGGCCTGAGGTTCCTGCTTCTTCGCTTTCTGAGCTTCCTGCTTCTTTACTCTCTCTGGATGTCTTGGTACCAACTCTGCAATTTTCTGCATCAGATGCTTCCCTGCAAAATATATATCAACACAAGAGCACATCATCATATGTCTGTAGGAAACAACTTGCAGTGTTCTCACAGGTGGACTCTTTTCGTTCAAAGCATGCAAAGCAGCAAGCCAAAAGTATATTCATATAATTACACTTTCCTGGGCATGATAAGGATATAAGGTCAAAGTAAGCACAAACGTCTAAAAAACCAGCAATGTGGAAAATGGTTTTATCAACAGTATCAAATGCGTACGCATACACAAACACAAACACAAACACAAACGCATCTGAAGTCTTGCAATTTGTCAAAAAATGCTTGAAATAAACAAGTTCTATATAGGTTATTTCTGTATCTGAGTCTGCTGTGACCATATGCGACAATAACAACCAAAAAAATTCAAGATATAGCACAATGAATTGAAAAAGAATTTGTGAAGAAGAAAATCAGATAAACTTAGCATAAGGTGATATTTCGGTAACACTATCATAACAAACATAAATATCTAAAGACTCAGATAATTGCTGCGGTAAGTTCCATGTGCATAGGATTGAAATATACATAATGTATAACAGCTTGTTTCCCCACATGAGAATAATGATACTGACCATAAATGAAAAATGTATGGATCCCTGGAACAGCTCATAAAGCCTCCAGATCAAAGATTGAAATTGGTGATGATGACTAAATTATCAATGAAAAAGTTTGATTCAGGGTTGTATGTGATAAAACAAAGCAGAAAGTTAAGATTAGCGACCAGAGATTTGATAACAAGCAGGCTAGTATCAGGCAACATTTGTCGGAAGATTGAAGAAGTCCAAACATGGGTAACAAGGAGAGATCTTAACAACACAACAAGAGTAAGTAAAGTAAATAAAGCAGATTCCATTTTCTAGCTTAATCTGATTGATCACACTAGGATAACATTAAAAGAAAACACAAAAGACAAAAATGTTCTACAGCGATCGGAGATATAATCAGGAGTACAGATGAGAGGTCTTACTTGAAGTAATGGCTGGATTGAGTAAAGTACCATCTTCTCTTTTCAATTGCACCCTCACTCTCCCTACTTGCATGAAATCTCGCGGGTATGCTTTGTCAATCTAACAAATACCAGAATATCTCAAATCAAAGACTGTGTTTAAAGACATAACATTCTCCTATAACCCCAATTAGAAGAAGAAGAATTACCTCGACGGCACTAGGGAGTTTCAAATGCTTGCAACAATCACTAATCTCGATGCAATTCGGGTTCTCACATGACTTACTCACACTGATTCTTCTTCCCTCAGCTACAGTTTTCTTTGAGTTAATATAGACTGGATATATCACTACCCATTTCTTAATGTTTATCGTTCCACTATCCATCTACATATCAAGAACGAAGCAGATTAATCCAACTGCTCTTAAATCACAACAGAAAACGTTATGATTGGATAAAAGCAACATCAAAATCTGAACCCAACATTTGAAATCCACGAAATAGGCGATTAAATCCATAACAAATTATACAGATCTGTTTCGATCTCAAGCATAGAGAACCCAAATCGTATACATGCGCAAGAAGAAAGATAACTACTATTTGACCCCACGAAAGATCAATGGATGCTGAATTTAACACAGAGAGAAGAGAAACGAACCAGGGATCAGATTCGGAAAATTCAGGAAGTGAAATTGCTCGGATCAGAGATGCTCGTATCGCCGGAGAAGAGCAACGACGGAGAAAGAGGAATTTCGCAATTGAGATTTATACCATCTAAAAACTTGAGCCGGTCTAAACCGTATTTAACCGTACCAAATCAGATTTAACCGGAGATGAAAAAGTGAAATTGATTTTCATAAGAAGAAGAAGAGCCAAAGAGGACCTGACTTTTCTCGGACTTGGGAGACAATGGAGACTGAATACGACCAAGTTCTTCGATCCGTTGCTCAGGTGAACATCGCCGACCAAATCGGAGAATCCGACGACGTAGAAAGAGACGGAAACGGCGTAAAAGTTTCGTGCTTCACTGAAGTTTTCGATGATGTTACTATCCAGTTCCAGATCATCCGTCTCGCGAAACAGGTTCCCGCCAATAAACTTAGCTTGGTCCTTTTAACCTAATTCTCAAGTCTTTGAGCTTCGTCGGAACTAAAATTGGACTTAATCGAACTACAGATTTACGTATGGGTCGGTTGCAATTCCGCCAAATTTGGGAGTTTGTACGCAGCCGCTTCAACACGACCGGTGAGCTCAGTAAAAACCTTGATTCTAACTAAAGCAGCAATTTTTAGGGTTTCTGTTTAAATTGATGTTTTTTTTTGTTTCTATGGCAGAGCAATACAGTGAGTGTTACATCGGTACTTGGTGGAACATCTGATAACACTGGATCTGGCATTGCGCGTAGATTAGGTTAGACTCTGATTATAACAATTCTTGCAATTTCAAATCCTTTTCTTTCTTGATGATTCAGTGTATTTTTCTGTGTTCTAGTGTTGAAGACTGGTCTCAATATAATACTGGCTTGCAACATCCCTAAAAACAATCCCTTGCTTGAGGTTCTTCTTTTTACTTGAGCTATTGTATTATAGAAATGTGAAAGGGACTAGCTTTATTCGATAATACTCATTGTTTGTTTCTTGTTTGTGTTGTTGTGTAGGCAAAAGCTGAGAAAGTGTTGATTAGAAAGCTGATTGATCTTGGTTACACAATGTCAAAACCTGTAAGAGCAACATAACCCAATTTAGCTGTTTCTTGAGGTTGTTTCTCCTTCATTGTGTCCTACCCTTTTTATACGGAAATTTGTGACTGATTCTACTAAGGTATCTTGATCGATTGGCATGAAATGATCACTTTTTTTTTGGTTTTCGATAAGTTTTCTTGGCATTGTATCTTGAAGATACTATCTTCTCCCCATTTCGTAGCTGCATTCATCTGCATAATGCTCGATGAGAAATGTTTAAAGCGTTTATTACTTCGACCACAAAACAAAGAGAGAGTTGGTTCCTTGTTCATGACTTTCAAATGTGTTTGTTTTCTTATTCTTCTTGCCGATTTGGCGTGATTTCTTCACCTAATTTGGAATATAGTTATGGTGATGCAATATTTGCATGTTTGATCTTTTGTTCGGTAAAAAGGCAAATCCTTTGGACATACCAAAGTGTCAAACTATATGATGAAACCATTCTTCTTTCCCTCTATATTTGTCACTTGATGATCTGTACTATTGAATTGATACAGAGTTACCACCAAGAATTAGATGATGTGTGTATATTGACGTCTATATAAAAATCAGAAGTTGTTTTGGCATCTAACCTTTAAATTTGTGAACTCTCTGACCAAATGTAAATAAAAAGAATTGATTTTTTTGGTTTGGTTCGGTTTGGCCTTACACACGGAAACTAATTGGACCCGAATAAACCGAAATTGAACAAAACCCTAAATTATGTTTTACTTCACTCTTCAATAAATCATGATTTTCTTTTAAACTTTTTATATCCATAAACGACGACGTTTTGGCTGGCATATGGTTTGGGTTTTTCACAAAATTTAGGATTGATATTTTTAGTTTTTTATTCTCAGAGACGATTGTGAGGAAGCTTGTTGATCGTTGCGGTCTGAGTAAGCGAGTAGATCATTGGTTTGTCTCTTCTTTCTTACTTCGATTCTTTGCTTCATCCAGAATAATCACAGTTCCAATTCTATTACCTTTCTTTTTGGTGTTTGTGACTCTTATGTTCATAGCTCTTCTGTTGAATTCACAAGCATTGTTTTCTTTTTGATCTGATTCATCCCTGAGAGCATAATGTGATTAGTTGTATTCCTGACACTCCTCTGTTACGTGTATTTTACTATTTAGTTTCAGTTTTGGTAGACACATATAAACTGAGAACATTGCAAGTAAAAAAAAAAGAGTTTTCTTTGAGAAATTTCTCTTTAGAATGGATATGCCAAAGAGTATCCTGATCCTCTACTTAGCTATATAACTAGGGATTTTTGAATCTTTGCTATCAGGTTTTGTTATTTACTTTCTCTGGCCAAGCCAACTATAAAAGTTAATGGAAGAGGACCATTGTGAGGATTCTCATAATTATATGGGTTTTGCTCTGCATCAGGTAAAACTAGTATTGGTTCTATAATACTGCAAAAGTTAGTTTGTTGCTTTTGAGTTGATTTCCCTATGCCTGCAGGCTAAACTTGCTCTGGAGGCTCTTGAAGTTCCCGTGGGGTCTCTATTTTTTTGCTTTGGCTTCATACCAATTTGTGTTTCGTACCAGTGTATCAATTAATGTCATATAGGATAACTAATGCGTTTTCTTTCTGGTTTGTGTGGACCAGATGTGTTTTTCTTGAGGACGGTAAGGTCATTGCTTCAGGGCGAAACCGAACAAATGAGACACGCAATGTAATTATTCAAACCTTTACAAGTAACTAAGCTTGATTTGTTATACATGTTCTAGTTATAAGCTACTGTCTTCATTCATTTATTGGATAGTCTATTTTTTTCACTGTTTCTCTCTATCTTGTTTTATTGAGTGACTCAGAAACGTATGATTGTTACTTCGGTTTATTCATCTATATTAAGGCATTTGTTACAATGTGGTTTGAACAGGCCACAAGACATGCAGAGATGGAAGCAATTGATCAGCTTGTCGGACAGTGGCAGAAAGATGGACTCTCACCTTCACAAGTCGCTGAGAAATTCTCGAAATGTGTTCTTTATGTAACATGTGAACCTTGCATAATGTGTGCATCGGCCTTATCGTTTCTCGGTATGAATCCTTACGCTGAATTAGACAGTTTGTTTGTTCTGTTTTGTTTCTGATGAGAGGTGATATACTCTGCTCTTAATTGAAGGTATCAAGGAAGTGTATTATGGATGTCCAAATGATAAATTTGGGGGATGTGGTTCCATTTTGTCGCTTCACTTAGGTAGTGAGGAAGCTCAAAGAGGAAAAGGATACAAGTGCAGAGGAGGAATAATGGCAGAAGAAGCTGTCTCTCTTTTCAAATGTTTCTATGAGCAAGGCAATCCCAACGGTAATAGCTCTCCCTTTAACTTGTACACTTCTATTCCTTGATAAAACATCTTGAAAGATCCTTTGTTTATTATTTGGGGTTTAGCTCCAAAGCCACACCGCCCTGTTGTTCAAAGAGAGAGGACTTGAGGTGAACGTATCGTTAAAACTGAAGTTCTTCGGCTTCTGCAACAACAACAATCAGACCTGAAGATTACACTCACAGTCCAGTTCAAACAACAACAATCCAGAGCAGAAGCCATAATTTGGGACTCCAAAAGCTTATTTATTAGTTTTGGATTTTATTCACATATATGACAATCAAAATAACATGTTTTGTTATCAAATCATGGCTACTTCCTGCAAACGAGGACTGACTTTAACAAAACTAAAACATAAACAATTCAAGGGGTCTAAGATCAGGAGCTGAAATGCCAAATTGGTGGAACATATAACATTCTTTAGAAGTAGAAATCAACTTCTGAGCTTACAACATATCTTAAAAAGTCTCCTGAAACATTATTCTTAAACAAAAGTCTTCCACTAGTAGCATATTGTTCTCTAGATAGATAGATACTTTATTAAGAAGATAAAAAACATCTTCTTGCTTAATCCATGGATAGGCGTGGGACACAAAAATCAACAAGGTAATCTGTTCGCTTTATGCCCGTGTGTGTGCCATCCGGAGAGTATAACTGAAACCACCTGCTCATAGCCACTTTCAGAAATATGAACTTCTTGTACCATACCTTCACAGTTCCAATAGACTTCCCTTGGATCTTCTCGACTCCAACGATGATGGCATCTCTAAGTCCGACATAGCTGGCTGGCTCACCTGACGTGCCACAGTAAATGCCCTACCACACAAAAACACAAATATTATAGATCAAATGTCTCTCTCTCTCTCGTTTTATATTGAATCTTAACTAACAGTTATAGCACTTGCGTCTTGTTGAAGTTCAATGTGTGGCTTGAACACATGCAATTTTGCTCCTACTGGTTGATCCACCACCATGTCACATGCTTCCTCAATAGTCTGAGGCTCAATCACTTGTCCTTTCATCGAAACGAGATCAGGTTTATACGATGATGGGGGCGTTATCACAGATCCCAAGCGTGGCCAATCTTCTGCTTTCGGTATGCCGCCTTTGTTTAAGGCAAACTCAAGACAGTCTTTGACAGTGAGCTTGCGCCCACTGTGTGAGCCAGCAGCATTGTCCACCACATACTTAGCAGAGTACTCAGTATAGACACTATCCAGCTTAAGTGCAAACCGTGCAGAGCTTATCAGATCAAGCGCTACAACAGCAGCAGAAGCAGATTCATCTGCAAAGACAAAAACACAAATGGAAACATGAATCAAAATCTGAACGTAATTCGCATGTTACCAAGATAAGAATATGATTTGAAAACATGATAAAACGTACAATGACAAGACACGTTAAGGGTCTAACACACAATATCTGAGAGAATCTAAAACCTATCATAGCAAACAAGTTATCATAGCCAACAAGAACAAAACTTAAGACATTGGTGTAAGAATATGAGCAGAATCAACCTAATGGGTAAAGTTTTGGCTTGCACTAATATTCAGGCTAAAACTAAAGCAATGAGGCAAAGCATTGATTCAACAACATACTAGTTCTACAGCCACAATTCACTCACATCTTGCAAAGCAGAGTAGCTATGTACTTTTATGAGTATGTTCTAGAGTGGCAATTTTACCGTAATCTTGGTGTTTCGCAATCGTGCCAAGAGAGAATGCAAATTTGAAATTGGGATCATAGGGTGGGAGTGCCATCTGCAATTACTTAACCCTGAAAATTTCCAAGGTCAATAAAATACATTAATGAAATGTGAACAGAGAAAATGGAAAGAACATTAACTAAGAAGGGATCCAAAGTGAAGCGGTTTGAACAAAGAGTTTATTGTTCAGAGGCAAGTAAAAACAGATCGATGAGACGTTTGTGGCAAATTCGAGAACCAATGTGATAGCTTATATACTAAAGAATGAGCAAACTACAGTAAAGGAGGATTAAACTCTAAAACCTAACGAAGAAGCTCCTCACCGTTCACTAATCACACTAAAAATAAAAGGCAATGCACAAGCAAAACCCGTAACATACCAAAGCAAGAGCTAAACAAATCCCAACAACTTAGAACAAAGAACCCTAAAAAAGACGACATTTTTATCGAAGAAATAGCAAAAGAAGATATTTTAATGACAAAAAGAAATGTGGCTAGATCGAGAACCAATGTGATAGCTTCTTTACCAAATAATGAGAAAACTAAAGGAGGATGTATTAAACGCTAAAACCTAACTAAAAGCTCCTCATTGATCACTGAAAAAGCAAAATGCACAAGCAAAAATCCGTAACAAACCCTAATACGTGACTAAAAGCTCCTCATTTGTTCACTAATCACACACTGAAAGGCAAAAACCGTAACAAAGCAAAACAAAATCCTAACTTAGAGAAAAAAACCTAAAATGTAACACTAATCGCACTTACAAAGGGAAACTCACAAGCAGAGGAAGCAGAGTAGTAACGCAAAGGAAGCTAAAAGGAATCGGTAGAACATTGTAGTATTTATAGACAAGAGAATGGGTTAATCGAAAAAACCCTAGAGAGAGGACAGATGTCATCATCTTGCGTTGTCAAACGTATCGAGGGCTGCGAGAATCGCTACTTTCTCCGTACAAGCAACTTTCATCACCTCCTTGCTATGTTTTTGTTTCGTCGTTTTCTTCCAACTTTTTTGAAGATGACCGTTGTGCCTTAGATGACGTCGCTTTAGTATTGGTCTTCATCTTTACCTGGCCCAAGACCATTCACTTGCTTCCAAAAGTTTCCCTTATAGTCATACCAATGGAAGAGTCCGTGAAACCTATAGAACAAGACGTTGTCTATCACACAACAAAACAACTATAGTACACTTCATTACTTATATTAATATATAATCCTACCGGGTTCCATCTACCTTCTTTGGGATTGTAAACCACCGCAGACTTATCTGAGTCATAACCAAAGAGGTAGAATTTTCCACCAAGTCCCAAGCTTTTGTGTTCAGCTACACTTTCATTCCGTATCACCGCGCTAGGGCTAGTCACAGAGCTCCAAGTGTGAGTCTTTGGATCAAACCCTTAAACCCAGTCCACAGAATTGCGATCTTCACAACCTCCTGCTACATATATCTTCCCCTCAAGTAGACTTACAGTGGAGGAAGAGGAGCTCCGGTCCACCCGCATGCTTAAAGTTTGGTTCTATGTGTGAGACTTCCAATCCAAGACAGAGACTCTAGAAGAAGAAGGCACATCCCCGCCAATTTTGTACATCTTACAACGGTAACCATATGATTCGAGGAATGCGATTGTGGAGGAGGAGAAGTGGGAGATGGTTGGATTAGGATTGGGACGTAAATTTTGCCACTTGAATTATTCTTCTTCATTCGGTTAGGTATTTGGCAGAGAGTGTACCAACGAGGGTTAGATTAGTGTCAGGAGGGAACCGTAAGCACAAATAGAGACAGCTCTCGGCGTGGCCTAGGAGAGAGCGGGTCTTGTAAAGCTCCGGTGAAGTTACGAGAGATCGAAAGCTCTTGGAGACTAAGGAAAGATTAGGATAGTACAATCTAGAAGACGTGTGCAATGCAGCCCAATAGCAAATCATAGGGAAGTGCCAGTTGCGTTGTCGTCGTCATTTTCTATCATAGGGTTTGATCAAACTTTTGATTTCTTCTACTTCTTCTTGAGAGAGTTGTCTAGGGATCGATCAATTTAGATATAGTTATCATTTACCAAAATACCGTTCATTTAATCTTAATAGGCCTCAAAACCTAAATCTGAAAATTCTTAGGTTAGAAATAAAGAGCCTTGGCTCACACGGTACATTGATTGATCGAATAATGGTTCACAAGTTTTGTGATTGGGTCACCAGATCGATCCGGCCTCCGATTACATTATTAGTGATTTTCATATTTAACTTTTGTATTCATTACTTTTATATTTTAATTTTAGGAACATGCTTAATAAAGGTGGAGTTTTTTTAAATATTCAAAAAAAAAGGTGGAGTTTTTGCTGTCAAAATAATAATAATCTAATTTTAAGAAAACGACTTATGTCACATGTAGTTTATGTTAAGAAGATTTATATGATTAAAATGTATTTATCTAAAATATTAGCAAAATAAAATCCACTAAATATTAATTAAGTAATAATTAAATGAAAAAATATAAATATAGCATCATGATATTATAATTTTGTTTAAATACAATTATAACTAAAACAATAAATATTAAAGATGATACTATCTTTCTTCAAAACATGTCATTTTAGTATTCAATGCTAGATTTTCTTCTGGTAATATATATAGATTATAGGTAGAAGAGATATACAAGTACATGCAAACAATATAATACTAGGAGAAGAGAAAATATGTCTGAAGAAAAATTCCCAGAACGTCCAGGCGAACCAGAGTGCAGCTATTATCTTAGAACTGGAAACTGTTATCTGAAACAAAACTGCAAATACCATCACCCGAAGAATATAACGCCGAGCGAGCCTCAATGTACTCTCAATGACAAGGGCTTACCATTAAGACCTGGTCAAGCCATTTGCCCGCATTACAGTCGCTTCGGCATTTGCAGATCCGGTCCGACTTGTAAATTCGACCATTTTACCTAACCATCATCCTCAACTTGCAAATGATAAATTTGAAACTGATATTCCTTATCTCGTGTTTATTTTCAATAATATTCTAATATCTATGTTTTATTTACTCTTTATATGTATGAAAGGATGTTATTAATCTAAGGATCAAGTTAATCACCATGGTATCAAATTTTCATTTCATGTAACAAAATTGGATTTTTCTTTTCAAGTTTACCCAACAAACAAGGCTTTGTCGTCTCCAAATTTTGGACTAATGGTACATAGTGAAAGCCTTAAGAATCAACCCAAAGGAGGGTCTTACCTTATTTTAGGAGCTTTGTCCATACCAGGAGGTACAAAAAAAAAAGATCACAACAACAGACAATAGATGCCAAACTAGTTTACAAGTGCAATTTATGCAAATGATGAGACTAAATGCTAATCTTTACTTTAGCCGAGTGAATAATTTGAAGTGAAATGAACCTACCAAAAATTTAACAACCTCTCATATCATGATCTTGGGAGTGGACACTTTAGAATCTTCCTTGGCTGTGTCACCTGGAAGAAAGAACATAAAACCAGTTAGTGAACACACAGCTAATCTCCGAAAGGCGGCTTCTAATCATGTTCATATCTATTTCCCTTCATGTTACACTCTAAATCATATCGATTCTAACCCCATTTCTCTTTGAATTCAATACGTGCGTCAGGTTTTCTTTATCAACCCCACCAATCTAGCCTAGTTTGTACTTGCACAGATGTAAATTGATGTATCAAACAGTGATACCTAACCACACATTCTCAAACCAGTAAGCCCTCTTCTGTTGTTAAATCTAGGGAAAGTATTTGTTTGTTCTACAAGTGACATATAGACAAACATGACTACTCTAGTTTGTATAGATATGTAATAAACAAACATCTAAGAGAACAATTCTATACAGATAATTGCTGATACAAGCAAAAGAGAGGGCTGAGAGTAATCACCAGATTGATTGGTTGTGGTGGTAACTTCACCATAGATGGCCTTAAGCGTCGACAAAGGAACAACCGCGGCATTACCCGCAGAGGCAGCTTCAGCAAAGAGCTGCTGTTTCCACTCCCACATGGTGAGTTTCATTGCCTTATTAGACTTGAAGAGTGACTCCTTCTGCTCTGCTAAGGCCTCAACATACTTCTGCTGTTTATCAGATCTCAATCCCAAAACCACAAACGATACTCCTAGACACGTGTTTATCACAGCATTGTTGTTCATTGCTTCCGAGAGAAACATTGCAATCTTGTTCGCCATTCCTGTGTAGTCAAATCCATCAGTCAAAGGAATACATATTAGCAACTATCAACCAAAACCATGCACTGTGAGCACAACAAACTCAGGTAAAGCTGAATATGAACACAGAGATTGTTGTATCTAAGAACATTCAAACATTAGTTAAATGATGAAATCACCAAATTTTGTTGGAATCGATAACAAATGGTGTCATTTTGGCTACATACTCTATATTATGTGGAGATGGTGATGCTGATTTTACAATTAGAGATCAATCAGATCGATCAATAAGCTAAACAACGAATCCAGGAAACAAATAATGAAATTGAAGCAAGAAAAACAAGGAATCTGGGAGGCTAAATCGGAATGAGTAACGAAGTTTAAGAACGAAGAAAGGCTCACCCGAAATGAAAGATGCGTTGACGGCTACGGCGGCGAGGTTTGATACGACGGCGACGAGAGAGAAATCGCTTCCGTTCCAATACTAAAGGTTGTTTTGGGGATATGACTGTAATTCTAAAACAATGTTAGGGGTATTTAGGTATTTCAACACTTTTGCCAAGTAAGTAAAGTACGCAACAGTGATCATTAAGATATTTGTTTTAAAAGTGTTAAAGACGATCATTCATCATCAACACTAACACTTTTTCAAATTGTCGTCTAAAGTCTCTAAAACCACCATCGAAGTCTTGACAGAGAGAATTCGAATCGGACAGAGAATTTCTTCCGTAGTTTTTCTTGTAAGCGAAAAAGGTAAATAAAAGCTTTTTCTTCTTCCTCTGTTACGAGTTTCTCTTTTTGGTACTTTCCTTAAATGTCAAAAACCCTTTTTTAAGAACCGAGGGTTTCGAATTTCAGGTTGATTTTGATGATTAAAGGGAATATCGTAATTGATTTCATGTTTTTCAAGTTTGAAATCTGTATCCTAGGTTAAAACCTCGTTGACTTGTGAAAAGTCTAGGTCTACGGAACATAAAATGTCTCTTTCTTGTTGTTGGTGTTTGAGATTTTGATCGGTTCATCATGTAGATGAACAATGAACTATGTACTTCTTCTGATATTTGGCTTTATTTATGTGAATTTTTTTTGATTTTTCATAATTCTGTTTTTGTAAATGCTCAAAAACCTTATCCTTATAACTATTCTTATTTTTGTTTTTACTGATAACTACTCTGTGAAGTTCTCTGAAAGTTTTCTTCTTTTTGGTTATTACTATGAGAAAATCTTGTTTTGCAACACCATTTACTGAAAATTTGTGTCTGAATATGTTCATGTTCGTGCACACGGCATGATTAGCCAAATGCACAAGCTTACTCATTTGCACATCTTAGAGAAATTCTTCCAATCTTTTCTTTTTGGAAACTATTTGCTAGCTTTTGTTGGTAACATAAGTGCCTTTACCTTGTAATATTAAGCTTAGATAGCCGAATCGTGTTTGCAAAACTGTTTATTGTGCTTGTATTTTACCTTGTTTATATATATAGTTTCATAAACAGGAGATACTAGAATCTTACTCTGCAAAGCTGTTCATTTTTCTGTGTCTATTCTTCATGCCTATAGTTTGGTGCAAACTGTTTATTAGAGGTCTGTGTCTGAACAATCTCTTTGTTATCAATAAGTTTCAGAAGCTGCTCAAACCTTGTTTCTTACCACTGTTTTGTTGACATTTTGTCTTTTCTCTTTTAGAAGTTTAGTTAGCTCGTGTGAGAGAAGGGTGTAATGAGCTGTTTTGGTTGGTGTGGGAGTGAGGATTTTCGCAACGCTACTGACACTGGCCCAAGGCCAGCGCATAACCCAGCAGGTAGCTCAGTTCCTATTTCAACTGTATTACTTGTCAGTGTTTCTGTTAGTTTCCATCCTTTGGCATCCAAGTTAATGGGATTTTTAATTGTTATAAAGGTTACAATGGAGGCCACTACCAAAGAGCTGATCCACCCATGAACCAGCCTGTTATTCCCATGCAGCCTATTTCTGTACCAGCCATTCCAGTGGATGAGCTGAGAGATATAACTGATAACTATGGTTCAAAGACCTTGATCGGCGAGGGTTCTTATGGAAGAGTGTTTTATGGTGTTCTTAAAAGCGGTGGTGCAGCTGCCATCAAGAAACTTGACTCTAGTAAGCAGCCAGATCAAGAATTTCTTTCCCAGGTAGATACTATAAAGTATATCACTGCATTTTTTATCTTGTACAATATCGCCAAAAACAGCTTAACCTAGTTCTTATGTCCTATGTGCAAATAGTCCAGCATCAAACCACTCCCTTGGGAATGTTCTGTCTACTTTTGTTTTGTTACTGACGTAGAAGCTTTTAACAGATATCAATGGTTTCGAGATTGCGACATGACAATGTTACTGCACTTATGGGCTATTGTGTTGATGGCCCTCTCCGTGTTCTTGCTTATGAATTTGCTCCTAAAGGATCTCTTCATGATACTCTTCATGGTGAGTGATTAAATGTGAACCGTTGCTTAGATATGGATTAGTCACTCAATACTTAACTATCTAGAAAGTAAGATACAGGAGGAAGAAACTAATGAAACGTGGTGACTCTTTGGTGCAGGCAAAAAAGGTGCCAAAGGAGCACTTAGAGGTCCTGTTATGACGTGGCAACAGAGAGTCAAAATCGCCGTTGGTGCGGCCAGAGGACTTGAGTACTTGCATGAGAAGGTGAGCCCTCAGGTTATCCACCGAGACATCAAATCCAGCAACGTACTTCTGTTTGATGATGATGTTGCCAAAATTGGTGATTTTGATCTGTCTGATCAAGCCCCTGACATGGCTGCTCGCCTTCACTCAACTCGTGTGCTAGGAACCTTTGGCTACCACGCTCCAGAGTAACGTCTTTTTCAAGATTTTCTTTACCTTGAAAAGATTTTTTTCAGTTTCTTTCATTCAGACTAAACCATGGGTTACATGTCTTCATTCAAAAATGTTTGGTTCTCATGCTCTAATGTTATGAGTCACTTTTTCATTCACATGGATTTCGTTCCTCTTATCACTTTTTAATTACCCTTATGTGTCTATTGCATCTTTGACGAATCTATGCTTACACCTTTTTGTGTAATGTATTTCAGATATGCAATGACAGGAACGTTGAGCTCAAAGAGCGATGTGTACAGTTTTGGCGTTGTTCTGCTGGAGCTCCTAACTGGTCGTAAACCAGTCGATCATACCTTACCGCGTGGACAACAAAGTCTAGTGACATGGGTATGTTTAGTGCGATCTTCTCTGCTTCTAATTCTGGTTTGCCGCATCGATAAGAGAGGCTTTTAAGAAGACCAAATTTATAATAAACTCATTTAGTCTGTTGAAAATTACAAAAATTGGGTCAAAACCTCAAAAGAACTTGGAAGAAAAAGCCCTCCATAATTAGGCCTATAGAATTGAAACTTGGGATGTTATAACAACTGAAGACGCTGGAAAAAGCCAGAATTTTGTACGAATAGATTAATGTGACTCTAAATGTTTCCTAGAAATGAGATAATACGGTTGCTCAGTAATAAAGATGTTGTGTGTTGTCGTCTCAGGCAACCCCTAAACTAAGTGAAGACAAAGTGAAGCAATGCGTTGATGCAAGACTACTCGGAGAGTACCCTCCCAAAGCTGTTGGCAAGGTATTAATCTCAAAATTGCTTTCCTCTCATTGTTTCAATAATGCGTAAAAGATTTAACTTAAGTGTATAACTTAAAAGACCAGTTTATCTTGTGAGTGCTGACATTAGAACCAACGTAGCGAAACAAAACAAGTGATAAGCGCATTCATCTACATGATTGAAACATTTCATGAGTCTGATTTTATTTGCCATATGGTGTGATATAATGATCAGCTAGCTGCAGTGGCTGCACTCTGTGTGCAATATGAGGCAAATTTCAGACCAAACATGAGCATTGTGGTGAAGGCACTTCAACCTCTTTTAAACCCTCCTCGTTCTGCTCCGCAGACTCCACATAGGAACCCCTACTGATCAAATATTCAATCCCCCATATCTCATCTTCTGATCATGATGATTCATCAAATGTGTATTATTCATTTTGGTTCTGTATTGTGTAAATTTATGGGACCTTATCTCATTAACTCTTCATTCTCAAGTCCCACTTTTCAAGACATGTGTATGTCTCTCCTCTATATCAATATATTTTATGTTTTCCTGTGAATTCAGAAAACTCATTACTAAATTCTGATACTACATTTTCATTGAGATGATGTTTTTGCTACAGATCATAGGAATTTGCAATACATGTTGCTATGCGATGCGACGGCGCCTAGAGAAATCTAGAGATCTCCTCTGTTTCAGTGCTTTGGCTGCCTGGGGGAATTTGAATGTGATTCACTGAAGCTGTATTTTAAGTATTTGACTCATATTAGACTTGTTCCAAGTAAAATAGCAACAAGGCAACAATGGTCATCTAGTTATTTAAAAAGTGGTTGACGATCATTAAGACATTTTCAAAATTCTCATCTAAAATGGTAAACAACCATGAAAGATTCGACTCCCAATAGAGAGTTTCAAGTTCTCTCTTTCTCTTTCTCTCCTTTCCTAGTTTTTTCTTGTAGCAAAAGGTAAACCTTATGCTTCTTCTTCCTCTGTTGCGAGTTTCCCTTTTGGTACTTTGCTTAAATATCAAACAACCTTTTCAAAAAGGATCTTCCTTTCGAGGGTTAGAAAGGAGTTGATTGTTTCTAACTTTTCATGTTTGAAATCCGTATCCCTATGTTATATCTCGTTGACTTATGAAAATTCTAGGTTTAGGGAACATAATGTCTCAGTTGTTCGTGTTTGACAATTTAATTGCTTGAGTAATAAAGAGAGATAAGATCATTGATCTTACCATTTTACTCTCTTCTCTTTGTCTTAGATAGGCAAATCTTGTTTTCAAAACTGTTTGTTGTCTATATTATCTTACACTTTCATAAGTAGGAGATAGAAGCTTAAGGTGCTATCAAACCCTTTTTTTATACCTTTTGTCACATTTTGTCTTCTGTACTATTACAGTTAAGTTAGCTCGTGTGAGAAAAGGGTGTAATATAATGAGCTGTTTTGGCTGGTGTGGGAGTGAGGATGTTCGTAATCCTGCTGACACCGGACCAAGTCAAGCACATAACTCAATAGGTAGCTCACATATTTCAACTGCACCACTTGTCTTTGTTTTTCTTATATTGTCCAGTTTTTGGCTTCTAAGTAAGTTAATAGGAATTGAATCGTTGTAAAGGTTACAATGGACGCCACCATCAAAGAGCTGATCCACCAATGAACCAACCAGTAGTTAACATGCAGCCTATCGCTGTACCAGCCATTCCAGTGGATGAACTGGAAGATATAACCGAGAACTTTAGTTCAGAGGTATTAGTCGGTAAAGGTTCATATGGAAGAGTGTTTTACGGTGTTCTTAAAAGCGGTAAAGAAGCTGCCATCAAGAAACTTTACCCTACTAAGCAGCCAGATCAAGAATTTCTTTCCCAGGTAGATACTAAAATTAAAGTACATCATTTCAGTTTTTACTAACCTTAGCTTAGACCGTATATATGGATCATTTGTTTAAATGGTCCAGCATCAAAACCACTCCTTTGGAAAATGTTCTGTTTTATGATATAGAAAACTTTAACAGGTATCAATGGTTTCAAGACTGCACCACGAAAATGTTGTAGCACTTATGGCCTATTGTGTTGATGGCCCTCTCCGTGTTCTTGCTTATGAATTTGCCACTTATGGAACTCTTCATGATGTTCTTCACGGTGAGTGTGGTTAACGTAAACCATTGCTCGGATACCGGATCACTCACTCAATAAAAACTAACATACAAGAGGGAAAAAACTATGCAATGTGGTGTTTCTTTGGTGCAGGTCAAACAGGTGTCATAGGAGCACTACAAGGTCCTGTTATGACGTGGCAACGAAGAGTCAAAATAGCTCTTGGTGCAGCCAGAGGACTTGAGTACTTGCATAAGAAGGTGAACCCTCAGGTTATCCACCGAGATATCAAAGCTAGCAACATACTTCTGTTTGATGATGATATTGCCAAAATTGGTGATTTTGATTTGTATGATCAAGCCCCTAACATGGCTGGTCGCCTTCACTCATGTCGTATGGCACTAGGAGCATCTCGTTCTCACTGTCCAGAGTAATTCCTTTTAAATATGTTCTCTATCTTGAACAGTTTGTTTGATTCAGATTAATCTAGAGGCTATATATAGACGTCTTCTTTGAACATTTTGAGTTATTTATTTCAGACATGCAATGACAGGAATATTGACCACAAAGAGCGATGTCTACAGTTTTGGCGTTGTTCTGTTGGAGCTCCTTACGGGTCGTAAACCAGTAGATCGTACCTTACCGCGTGGACAACAAAATTTAGTGACATGGGTATTGTTAAGCGTAATCTTCTTTGTTTCTGATAATGGTTTGCTTGCAATGACAAGAGAAGCTTTTAAGATCAGTCTGTAAAAATAAGTAAAAAAAACTTCAAGAAATCTTGGAGTAAATTAAAACCCTTCTTAGGCATATAGAAATGTAACTTAGGACGTTAAAGTTAACAAGAAAGTAGCTGGAATTTGTGCAAATGGATAAAACTTTTATCATAAAAGTGAAATATTGCTGCTCAATGATAAACATGTTGTGTGTTGTCTCAGGCAACCCCTAAACTAAGCAAAGACAAAGTGAAGCAATGCGTTGATGCAAGACTACTTGGAGAGTACCCTCCCAAAGCTGTTGCCAAGGTATTAATCGCATAACATTGTTTTCCTCACATTGTTTCATTGCAGCAAAAATGATTTAACTTAGAAGACTAGTTTATCTGCTGGCATTAGAATCAAAGTAGCGATATTTGTTGTCCGCATTCATCTCTCTGACAACTGAAACATTTCATGAGCCTGATTTCATTTGCTATATGCATATGGTCTGATACAATGATCAGCTAGCTGCGGTGTCTGCACGCTGTGTGCATTATGATCCAGATTTTAGACCAGACATGAGCATTGTGGTGAAGGCACTTCAACCTCTTTTAAACTCTTCTCGTTCCTCTCCTCAGACTCCACATTGGAATCCTTATTGACCAAATATTCAATCCCCCATATCTCATCTACGACTACTTCATGATGATTATCAAAGTGTATTATTCACTTTGAAGTATATTTATGTAATTTTTTGGGACCTTATCTCATTAAATCTTCATTTTAAGACCCACTTTTCGACATTTGTGTATGTCTATATTTTATCATTATTATGTTTTATGTATTTTGTGATGTAGTTTGCAATACACATCAAAATAAATAAGCACCAAATTTTGTTTGTTCAAGGTAAAGTCATGAGTTAAAAAAAAAAAAAACTCGTTTCTAAATTCTGATACTACATTTTAATTCAGAGATTATAATAGGAATTTGCAATACACATCAAGATATATAAAAATTAACAGAATTTACTCACTGTTGTTAGTGAGATTATAATAGGAATTTGCAATACACATCAAACTAAATAAAAAGTAACAGAATTTACTCCAAATTGAAACAGAATTTACTGTGCGAGACAACAAAAAATTTATTATAACAGAATCTAATCCAAATTGAAACATCAATAAAATGATTTTTTTTTTTTTTCAATTTTTTGTTTGATACTTTTTAAAAATAACATTTAAGTCCTCGTCAATGCACGCATCAAATTTGTATTATACGGTATTATCTAATAATATTTCGTATTAAATACGTATATAATTTTGATTTTGAAAAGTTGAGATATATAGTTTTGGAACATAATGGGCCCATTAATTCTAATTATTTCATAACTAATTTAAAAATATGCTGAAGTAAGTCCCCCGTCAAGGACATAAAACCATAACCGTTAGATCAAAGATTTACGTCCTGCAAATTCATCTCCACCGTCGTTAGTTTCACCAATTTCATTATTTCTCTTATTTAATATTCTTTTCTTAATAATAAATCTCTCTCTTCTTCCGATATGCAGAGAGCATTATATGCACACAGTAGCAAAGCTCTCTCCAAGTTTCTGACTCACTTCACCTGCTTCATCGATTCGCCATTGAAGCTCTTACGCATTTATCATCGGCAAAACTTCTTGGAGTTATCGGAAAAGTTTCTTCATCAACGGTGGTTGAAGTATCTGATCCCTCTCGCTATGTTAAACTAGATTCGAACGTTTGTTCCCAAAGCCGAGATTCGCATTTCGGCTTCTCATTTCGAGGTAATGGTTTCTCTGGATCTGATTTGTGATCTATCGATTTCTCCTTTAGTGATTTTAGGATTTTTGGGGGTTTTTGTGTGTGTAAACTTAAATCTGAAGTTTCCGATTGATTTTGTTTTGGATTTCAGATTTCGTTTATGGAATCTCTGGATCTTATGTTGTGTGTGGGATTATACTTCCCTATATTGTAACTATCGAAAGAAAACTGCATCTACGGTGATTGCGGAGAGGAGAAAAAAATGGCGAAGATGATAAACAAGACGCTTGTACTTACATATATCTACTTACTAATCTACATTATTCTTTCTTCTGGAGTTATACTATACAACAAGGTGATTGCAGATTCTACTTTATTTGTTTATCTAGATCTTCATATAGTTTGTGGATTTTTTGCATGTTGTAGCTTGTATAAACTAGGATTTGAGTTTAGATACGAATGTTGTGTATATGAAATGAAACCATAGAGGAAGATCTTTGTGCTGTAGAGTAGTACTATTTCATAGACTTTGTTACTGATTATAGAGGCTGAGTTTAATTAGTATCTATCGTTTTTTGGATTTCTCTTGCAGTGGGTTCTATCTCCGAAATACTTCAATTTTCCACTTCCTATAACATTGACAATGATCCATATGGGATTTTCTGGATTCGTGGCTTTCCTTCTTATTCGGGTATTCAAGGTACAGCGATTACACTTCCATTTAAGTGAATGTTACATTTGTCCACTTGTTTGGAGTATGCTACATGCTCGTCTTATGCTGAGTACTCCTTATAATAGGTAGGTAATAAGTATCTTTTTTGTGATGTAGGTTGTCTCTCCTGTTAAAATGACTTTCGAAATGTAAGCCAGCTTACTGTATTCTTTACTTCATTTTTTTGGCATCTGTACTTTTCATAATCTCTTTCTTTTCTTAACATGTTTTCTGGACTCCAGATATGTGACATGTGTGGTGCCTATAAGCGCATTCTTTGCATCCAGTCTCTGGTAAGTCTTTGGTCCATATACTTGTGCCACATATTAGGTTTATAGATGCTCTCTGTCCTGGACTCCTAGTACTGTAAATTTCATATTCTGAGTTTTGACATTGCGTCATACCTGCTGTCTGAATTGTTTCTTGAGTATTCTTTTACTCCTTTTTACAGGTTTGGAAATACTGCATATTTGCACATTTCAGTTGCTTTCATACAGATGCTCAAAGCACTAAGTATGTGAAAACACAAATTCTTTTTTGGCTCAAAACCTATATTAGTTTCTGAACTCTGATCATGTTGCAAAGCTTTTTAACACATGAATATGGAATGACAGTGCCGGTAGCAACATTTCTTATGGCCGTTGTTTGTGGCACGGACAAAGCAAGGTGTGACGTGTTCATGAACATGGTGCTGGTGAGTGTTGGAGTTGTAGTATCCTCCTATGGGGAAATTAATTTCAATGTAATCGGCACGGTCTACCAGGTCATGGGAATATTTGCTGAAGCACTTAGACTGGTGCTAACTCAAGTTCTTCTTCAGAAAAAGGGCTTGACGTTGAACCCAGTCACCAGCTTATACTATATAGCTCCATGCAGGTACGCAGTCCTGACACAGCTCAAACCTTTCTTATTTAAATTTCAGCTTAAGATGAATACTTGTCCTAATACTTCGTCAGTTCGTTGACTTGATGTGACCTCGTGTTCGTGTTGTCTTATATTTTACTAAGTTGCATCACTGCATGCTTATTAAGACCATGTATTATTTCTAGCTAGATGCAAAGAATCTACTCTAGTGCACATTAAACTTAGGAATCTTTCTTGATTTTGTGCAGCTTTGTTTTCCTGTCCTTGCCTTGGTATGTGCTGGAGAAACCAAATATAGATGTCTCGCAGATCCAATTCAACTTCTGGATCTTTTTCTCAAACGCTCTCTGCGCACTTGCCTTAAACTTCTCCATATTCTTAGTAATCGGAAGAACAGGCGCTGTAACAATCCGGGTTGCTGGGGTTCTCAAAGACTGGATTCTCATAGCCCTCTCCACTGTCATATTTCCTGAGTCCACAATCACTGGGCTGAATATAACTGGATATGCTATAGGTTTGTTTCTTCTATCACAAAAAGTAATTGGATGAGCTCTAAAAGTTGTGCATTGTTAACTATCTTCTCCTTATCATATGTGTTTGGTGCAGCGCTCTGTGGTGTTGTAATGTACAATTACATAAAAATCAAGGATGTAAAAGCGATTCAACCAACCACTGACAGCCTCCCAGATCGAATCACGAAGGTACAGGCCATTAATCTGTTTACTGAATTTTACTTGTTCATTCACTAGCTCTGGAGAGTAGAAAAGGGTGTTCAATCCAGGTCCAACTCGGTTTGTCGTTCCTGGAATTGTAGTCACCAAAGTAAAACCTAATCTTATGTTGCATCACCTATGTATATTTATATAAGGATTTGGTCCAAATAATTGAGCAGGACTGGAAGGAGAAGAATTCGTCAGATGGGGGGAGCCCCAGAGGATTGGAGCTTAACGATGAAGAAGCCCCTCTGATAACGTCGCGGTTGTCGCATATTGGCCGGACTCAGCTTGGAAACCACACGGCAGTCTGAGAATGACCGTTATGTTGTTTCACTTCTCAGGTGAAAATGTCTTTTATCTCTTTTGGAACCCAAACAGTTTTAAATAGAATTTACCTCGGATTACTTAACATTGTTAGTTCTACAAAAAAAAGAAACGCAAAATTATTTGTAGGGTCTCTGAAAGTTATAAATGTTTTCACTAGACAGCGTAGCTCCGGACCCGGCCTTGGTCTACTCTTTATGATCCAAACAGTTCTGACTTCTGAGTGTGTGGCCCTGTATTTGATATTTTCCCTTTCTATATTAGCTGGAAATACTATAAATTTTGTTTAACTGATTTTACAAATTTGTGGATCATTATAATGTTCAAAAAACTAAGGGTAGAACATATCTATTACTATAATATGATTACCACTGGCTCCTTAGATGTCTTGGACAATAAAACGGATCTTATAAAATATATTGAACTTGGTATAAAATTATACAACATGTGGTCATAAGTTAAAGAATGATGATATATGATACAAAACTCTAATGAAAGCTCAAATTTAAATGACATAAACAAGCCCTCTTTCATGAAAGAATGAACACACACGCAACAGCAAGTGTAATATGCACCAAACCTTCCCTCTCGGCCCTGCCAAAAGGCTATTCTCTGAAGTACAAGAGCTTTCTCGATTGCGCTGGAGGAGCTAGTCCAGGGATGTCTCTGATGTCTTTGTTGTTTGGGTTCACGATCTGTGTTTTTATTTAAGCAGTGTTAAAACTTGCTTAAGGAATCATAGCTTTATTTGGGCCGTAATGAGAAAAGTTGGAGAGTGCAATGGTTACCTTCACAATGATTATAGCTATAACACCACAGACAATCAGAAACAGGAACGCCATTATGCATTTATCTGTAGCTACCTGTGACAAGAAAGAATTGAGGTTGAAAGGAAACGGTGATAATAGTTAGACACAATTTTAGCTTTTGCAGTGTCTTAGAATCTTATGTCCTGTGAGAGATCATACAAACCTGTCTTCCTATCTCTTTCACCAGCTGCGAAGCTTTCTTAAGAGAGAACTGAATTGTGTCTAGGTCGTTTACAACGCGGCCCATTTGATCCGTCTGAAAATATTTAGGTCAGCATATTTGGAACTACACCTGATAAGAATATCGAGAAGAGATGGTGAATGCTTTGTGTTACCTGTCCCTTTAAGTTAGATGCAGTTTGAGTGCCAACTTCGAGTGTCTGATGCACAACCTGGAAAGAAACACTGGATGTTACTAGAGACATAGCATCAAAGACTGAGTGAGATATACTTCTTTCTGTAACTTACCTGTTTAGAACGTTCAATAGCCTGGTCAGTCTCGTCCATCCTTTTCATTCCAGCATCGACAAGCTCTTGGTTTGACATTGCTACATATATATAAACGATAAAACAAGAGTCAACATAAAGTTCCACACTTTTTCCACAGGATAGTTCAAGGACAATTATTCTTGGAACACATGTAGATATTAGAAATCCAGCCACATATGATCCTCCACTAGAAATTTACTAACATCAAACCACCAACATAAACACATTAAAAGGTAAAGTAGGTAAACAGTTACTGTCATATATGTCTCTCCACTAGAAACTTACTGAAACACATCAAATGATACCAAACCATTAGCCAAAAGTGCAGGACTAACTATCCTACCCATTCTGATATATAGAAAACAGTTTAAGCTTCCAATGTGTCAAATTTTGGACTTTTTCTGGTTGCAGAAGAAAATCAACTGAATAGATGACATATTTAGACAGACTCACTTGAAGCCATTTGGACGTTTTCTTCAGCTGTGGGTTCACCGCTGACTCCAGCTCCAGTATCAAAAAGTTCAACTTTCTTGTTGCCGAGTGTATTCAAGTACCTGAAGTCACACAACAAATGGGAATGTATTAACACATACCGATCTATATCTCTATATAAAAAAACATACATTTGCTAAAAGGATTGGTATATGAGAAAATCAAATATAGGGACAGACAATGAAGCTCCTTGGAAGTAGACGTACTTACGTTTTTCTTAGTGCAACATAAGAGTTGAGTTCCTTAATCTGTCACATAAATCACTGGAAATATCAACAAGCAGATTTTGAAAAGACATAACAACCAGATGCTAGCGAGAAATTAAGGTAGATAAATCGAGAGATTCACACAAAAACACTCAGAATCTACATTGATATACCACTGAATCAACATGCTTTTCGATGGTGACCCAAAACTCAAGTGAGGCGAGAAAGCTGAACTTTATATTCCAATACTAACTTCAGAAATATCACACTAACACGAAGCTTAAAAAGTATCATGTCCTCCATAGATTTCATCAACACACAGATTATTATAAGTAATAAGAAGTAAACTCACCATAGATTGTTTCTCATCATTCAATTGCTTATTTACTTGAGGAGAATTTCGAGCTTCCCCATCTTTGAGTTCACGATCAAACTCCTTAACCAACCTAACGTGAAGCGCAGAGATTTAAAAATCGTTGATCACCAAAAAAAACTCTTTCCTACTCATGATTACACATCTCATCCATCTCAAATAATACATTTTCCCACAATGCAAAAACATAATCACCAATAGACTTACAACATTTTAGTTCTCATGAAAAATTCAATCCCTCATCTAACACCGGAAAGTTCGAGTAGTAAAAAAACTGATATCTTGGAGAAAGTGAATACCTTTTACAGTCTCTCATCTTCTCAGCAAGTTCTTCGAGTTGCTTGCTTTGTCTACTAGAATCCTTGATCTTATCCAACCTCTGGAAGCCATTCCTGCATATCAATGTTGAATCTCACTTTTAAAGAAAAAAATCATAAGACTTGTGCCTCAGATTCACTATCCCAACTCTTATTTTCTCGTCTGTGAAACTCAAATTCAATCTCCTAACAAATCTAGTTCCCAAAAAATCTATAGTCTTGTCGATAACGTACACTCGAATGAAAAATTGAAGAGATAGTTAAGAGAAAGCATACGCGAGGGCTCGGAAATGGTCACGGATTTCTCCGTGAATCTGCTCCAAATGAGGGCTCATCGGCAATTCAGACGCCATATCTGCCGGATTATTTCAGGCTCCGGCGATTGAAAAGACAAAACCCTAAGAGCAAACCCAGAAATCCTTCCCCCTCAAAAAAAAAAAACTTTTTCACCGCATCAAAATCATTCCCAAAGACTGAAAAGAAAAACCCTAATTTGGAAGAGAAGAAACTGATAAAAATGGAAAAAGATCGGAGAACGAAAACGCGGCAGAGCTTAAGCTCTCATCGAACGGAAAAAAGGAAAGAGAGAATTGAAGTTCAGTGCGAGGCTAATCTCGTAATTATTTGCTTATTTGAAAAAGTATAATATTAGTTTGATTATTAAAAAAAACAGAGAGATTTGACAGCGAAGCTCCACCATGTTTTAGATCATATATAGCCGTTTGAAGAAAAAAACTGAAAATGTCGTCCACATTGTGCTACACTCTGTCCCTATAGGACCTACGCAACTTTTCTATAAGCCATATTTCAAATATTTCCGGTTATTTTTGACATCTTAATATATATATGACAGTTAAAAACAAGCAGATTAAAAATATTTATTTTTAAAAAGTTCAACCAATCATAATAAAGACTACAGAATATAAATATTAAATAAAATATTAAAATAATATATAATTTTTGGGAAAAATGTTATTTAATACCTCAACTAACAAAAAATGGCCAAATTAACCGTGAACTCGTGAAATGGCCGTTTTAACTCTCAACAAAAAGTTGACTTCTGTTTTAACCTTTAAGTTTGCGTTGACTCGG
>Ga0041059_1000061_pt1 | contig 53019 bp, 36 predicted proteins | sample AraColnosormetaG_FD_56232 | JGI IMG/M metagenome (GOLD analysis project Ga0041059, IMG submission 56232) | Arabidopsis roots microbial communities from North Carolina, USA - Col MF nosort | ecosystem: Host-associated > Plants > Roots > Unclassified | place: USA: North Carolina | collected...
CTTGTTGCAACTTTTTTTTTTTTTTAATCTTTCCTTTGATCTTTGTTTGTTATGTTGCTTGTTTGATCGTATGCTAATAATTTCACTCATAAATTTCAACATCTACAAAATAAATGATATATATATATATACAAAAACACCACGAAGTTTGGAATTTGGCTACTATTTAAAGTAGTAAATACAAGGGTTTATTTGTAAAGTAGACACTTTTTCAAAAATAATTTGCAAAATAGGTAGTTTTTTAAAAAATTAGAGATATAGACACTTTTTTTTACTTTTTGTGAGATAGAGAATATGTCTAATAGACTAAAAAACAAAATACCTATCAAATACTAAAATACCCTTTATCTTGAGAGAGAATAAAAATAATATGAGAGACCATTTTTATTTTATTTTGTTTGTCTTTATTTTCTATTTTTCTTTATTTTAGTTTTCTTAAAAAATTATATTGATTTTTAGAGTATTTTTATGTCATCAATTTAATACACAAACATTTCAAACATCGTTTTGTATACTAACTATTATTCATTGGTGTACAAGTGTGTATACCGATATTTCATAACTAGAGGTAATGTTGTTTTTAATATTTTACAAACATAATGATTGTATAAACCAAATATTATTACTCAATATAATGGTGTACATGATGGTGTACATAATTAAGTTAATCTTGATGGTGTACAAAATGATTGAAACTATTATGACGATTGGTGAATAGAATGGTGTATACAACTTTTAAATGATAGCATATAAGATTGGTAAACAAAGTGTACACTTACTAGAAATGTATAAATCATTATTTTAGTTAGTGGTGTAAATCATCTCGTACACCAATGTTAGTACACTGTTTTATATATCTCTAAAGGTGTACGATCATGTACACCATATTTTCAATCATCTTTGTACACCATTTTGTATACCATTGTAATCGGTCTATCACTTCTTACATCAATATTATATATTAACTTTTACATTATTATCGTACACTAACATTTGTTCACCAGTTTTAACAATATTGCGTATACCGTCGGTTGAAATTAAATAAAAAAATGCTACATATTTTTGAAATATAGCAAAATTAGTCTTTTTAGATTAACATAAAAAATTTAAAGTTAATATGATTATATGGTAATTTTTTATGAAAAATTATTATCAAACAAAGTAAAAATATTTAAGTAAAAATAAAAAAGAGAAAAAGTAAAATTTGACTTAAATTTTGTTTTTATCTTACTACATAACAAAATAACAAAAGGTTATATAAATCATTTACTAAATAGAGAGGAAAGAGAAAAGTGTCTATTTCTAAAAAATAACTAAAAAACTACCTACTTTGCAAATTATTTGTAGAAAAAGTGTCTACTTTTCAACTTATCTCTAAATACAATCCGAAAACTGACCCGTACATACCCGACCCGGATCTATTAGACACTCGTTCTTCGTCGTTATCAATTCGGAGATGATTCCGTTTCCTCTGTTACCAACGCCGATTGAAACCAACTACAGAGCTTGCACCATTCCTTATAGATTCCCTTCCGATAATCTCAAGAAAGCCACTCCTACTGAAATCTCCTGGATCAACGTCTTCGCCAATTCCATTCCTTCTTTCAAGTTCCTCTCTCTCTACTTTGACCTCATTTAGATACTGCTCATGGGTCGAATCAAGTTTTGATTTTGAAACCAAAAATTGCTTCTTTTAGGCTCATATTCCAATAGTCTGCTTGATTAATTGCAAATTCTGTCAAAACTCATGAAACTTTTAGCCCTTAAGCTATTGATAGTGTAGTTGCTAGTTGTTGCTTTGACTTTCCTCTGTGTTTACTTAACATCACGAGATTGTTTCTGGAAGCTTATAGGAAACAGATGGAATCCTAATTTTAACAATAATTATTCTCCATTGTTCTAAAGCTGTTTCATTTGCAGGAAACGTGCAGAGAGCGATACCAGTGTTCCAGATGCTCCTGCTAGAGCTAAAATTTTTGAACAAAGGTAACATATTTTTTTGCCTTTGCGTATTAATGTGGTAATTCTCAAAGTTTTGGTTTGTAGGCAAATGTTTTGCTAATGTCACCTTCATAAACTAGACGAGTTTTGTGTCCTGTGGTTTGCGTTTGATATGTCTTACTTTGAATCTGGAAGATATGCGGGATTTCTTGAAGGCTGGAAGAAAGATCCAGAGAGTAATGGTGGGCCACCAGATGGTGTTGTAAGTCGAAAACACCTTATGATCTTTCTCTTTGATGTAGTGAGTTTTGTTTTCATGGATTATTTTGGCTTGTTTTCAGATTCTCGGCCGAGTTCGTGAGCATTTACTCAGAGAGTTAGGATTTAGGGACATATTCAAGAAAGTCAAGGTTCGAATTTTCTTTCAAGGGCACTTGAGGTTTTCAGATACAGAGATACTCTTTCTCTCGCCCGCTCTCTCTGATTAGATGAGCTTGCATTCAATGAATAGGATGAGGAGAATGCAAAGGCTATATCACTATTTCCTGAAGTTGTCAGTCTGAGTGATGCTATTGAAGATGACGGAGAACGGTTAGAGAATTTGGTGAGAGGGATATTTGCTGGAAACATCTTTGATCTTGGTTCTGCACAGGTATTCCATTACTTGAACAACGCTGGTTTCTTCAGTTGTCTCTCTTTGGTGCTCCCACAGGAAAAGCTTGTCCTAATTACGCGCTCTTTTCTTTTCGCATTTTGAAGCTTGCTGAGGTTTTCTCAAGGGATGGCATATCTTTCTTGGCTACCTCTCAAAACTTGGTTCCACGACCATGGGTCATCGATGACTTGAACAAGTTCCAAGCCAAATGGGTCAAGAAGCCTTGGAAGAAGGTCACTTGTTTGTTTTGTGCTTTATCTAATGCGATGTTCAGACTTCAGAGGTTAACCGCTTGACAAAATTAATTGTTTATGACAGGCAGTGATTTTTGTTGATAATTCTGGTGCAGACATAATTTTGGGTATTTTGCCTTTCGCAAGAGAGTTGCTCCGTCGAGGAATTCAGGTACGGTACCTTTGAAAATGACCGAGTCTTTTTTTACAGTCCCCTGAGTGATGCAGAGTACTATCTAAATTGTTCTTTCTTTATATTCCCCCCTGAAGGTGGTGCTAGCTGCTAACGAGCTGCCAGCTATCAACGATGTAACATATACTGAGCTTACAGATATCGTGTCGCAGGTGATGAATGATGTAATTCTTGATATTAACTAATTCATGAAAAGTGAATCTGATTTATTAGACTTAATCTACCAGTTAAAGGATGGAAATGGCCAATTGATAGGCGTTGATACTTCAAAGCTTCTGATTGCAAATTCAGGGAACGATTTAGCGGTAAGACATTAGAAACTCCAGAGACAGAAATGGGTTTATTCATTAGATTCTTAAGGTTTTTTTCTTTTTCCCTCTCGAAAATTTGTTTCAGGTTATTGATCTCTCAAGAGTATCGCACGAGCTTGCTTACCTTTCATCTGATGCAGACTTAGTCATCCTAGAAGGCATGGTAGGGGCCCATACAATGTGAAAGTGAAGCACGATTTAACAACTAGTCTTGGCTTTGTTAGCTAACTTCTTGGCTGTTGTAATCAGGGTCGCGGGATCGAGACAAACCTTTATGCTCAGTTCAAGTGTGATTCTCTCAAGATCGGAATGGTAGTACTTTCTCTATGTCACGTTACTCTCTCTTTATTCTGACTTGTCATGAACATCTTTGGTTATGCAGGTGAAGCACGTTGAAGTAGCACAGTTTCTCGGAGGACGACTTTACGACTGTGTCTTTAAATTCAATGAAGTTCAGAGTTAATTACATTTCAATGATATTGTACTGAATCATCCATTCGATATATCATTTTATCAAACGAAATCAACCTAGATTCCTAACAAAACCAAGGAAAAACAAAAAAGACTTGCAATTCACTCAACAATCTAACCTCTAAATAAAGGAAGCGGGATCAAATTAGGAGTATAAACACAATGACAACACTTAAAAATTCCAGAACCTATTTGAATCTTCTTGCACAGATCTCCACTCACAATATAAATGCAAGCCAATCCAATTTTTCCGGTGGCTCTTCTCATTGCTACGTAAACGCACAAGTTCTTCCGGTAACTAGGGTTACTTCTTTAGGGGATTTCTTGATTCTATTAAAAAGAAAAAGGTAGTTTTGAGCCTTTGATGTGTTACGTGTTCCAAAAGAAAGAGAAACTACAAAACGTCCGCTACAACTTTTTCTGGTCGGTGGTGATAGAGATAAACTTTAATTAATATCATGGACCGTCACAATTTTAAGAACAAGAAAAACTAGGTGCTATCCACCCCTTGCATTGCATTGGAAAAAGTAGGTGCTATTCACCCCATGCATTGCATTGGCCAATACTAGGTTCATAATCTTTTTCCATAGAGAAGCAAGACAAGATTGGCCACCGTAAAACCTCATTAAGAAACACACTAAAGGGTGTTGTATTCTTCATCGTGGCGACAGCACATCTCTGTCTGTTAAGGTGTATTTGGAAGGGAAACTCTACTTTCGCGTATTCTCAGGCTATGGGAGGCTACTAGAACCTCTGTCTCACATGTTTGATACTTCAATGATATTATATATCTTATTTGGAAAACGTAATGCAAATAAAATCTAGGGTAAATTAGCCAAGTAGGTAATTTTAAAGTTGCTAAATTTCCAAAGGGTTAGTTTTTTTTAGACCCTTTGGTTCATAGGATATTTTTTGCCAATGTCACCTTCATAAACTATACTAGTTTTGTGTTATGCGGTTCGAGCTTAAAATTTCATAACCATTTCCTTACCGTACTTAGGCTTTTCTTCATAACTGTTTTAAAGATTGGAAATAGGCAAATACCAAATAGCTAAAGCTTAAAACATTTATAGAAAAACAGACTAAGTACATTAATCAAATGGTTCACTTGAACCTCGATATTACATTATAGTCCATAGGCGAGTAAATGAAGAAGAAAATGCTTAAGGAGACGAAAAGAGAGTAACATCAGAGGGACCGAAATCTAACCTATAAATAAAGGAAGCGAGAGCAAATTGGGTGTATAAACACAGTGACGACAGTTAATATTTCCAGAACCTATTTGAAACTTCTTGCACACATCTTCCCTCACAATATAGATGCAAGCCAATGCAGTTTCATCGTCGCCATTACACATGTATAAGGTCTTCCCATAGATGAAGTAACTAACCGTACCAAATAACTTTGGCAAGTTAGGTTTTGACAAGGTCATCAACTTTAACCACTCCACGCCCTCTCCACCGTTCCCATTGTCATTACTAATCCTCTCTTTCGTTACCCATACCCCAATCTCCCTTGTTACACTGCATTGCTTTAACAACGAAAACCGATCTCCCTTATAAACCGCGAGGACAAGTTCATCAGTACTATGGCTCATTTGACACGGAAGGAGACAAAAAGGTTTGAAATCCTCCGTCGAGAAATCAAAGATTCGGATGTAGTACTCATCATTCTCATAATTACTACAACCAAACCAATAGAGATTTCCATTTAATGACACATTTGATCGTTTAGCTGTTTCAGTTATGGGCCAGTCGTCATCCTCAGGTCTATCAATAAACCTCAACGAGTCAGACGCACACTCGTAGATCACAACTTTCTGATCTCTCAAGACTTTACCGTGACAAAACAAATGGCCCAAGATCTTGTAAACCTTTTCGGGTCTACTATTATCGTACCCTAAGCCGAAAACACAGAACTCTTGATTCGCGTACTCGATCCATCTAACCTGTCTCAACCATGGATTCCAGAGAGCTGTCATGTTGTCCCAATACCGATAGTTATAAAACAAGAACTCATCGCAAGTATTTATAATTGTGCGATTCAAATCTGTACCCCGGCTATGAATATCATAGGTGGGTATCTCATGCAACCTTATCGTTGGATCGATGTTGTTGTGATCGATGATGTCTACCGAATAAATCTTGGAATTGGTCAAGATAATGAATTCGGGACGGGAGCGAGACAAGTGATTGTTGATGAAAGTCTTGTCGTTGAAAAGAGAGTTCCAGTGTTTAGACACGGTTCTGAATCGAACAAGAGATATAGGTGGCAGACGAGAGAGTATGTCTTCCTCCAACTCCCACGGAAGAGCCATGAGGTTTTCTGTTCTTAGTTTAGTTTGGACTTTGGAGTTATAGCTCTGAACAAAAAAAAATAGGAGAAGAGACTGTATTTATCCTCTGTTAGCAAAGGAAAGTAACTTTGCAAATTAAAGCTAGATTCTGACATTTAATATAGACATATATGTAATTAACATGTGACTTAGACATGTTAACAAAGTGAAAGATTGAAAAGTTCTTTCTAAATTATTGAGCCAATAATATTTTTGAAGTTTATATAACAAATCAAGAACAATTAAGTGCAACACTTTTTAATGAGAAGCTAGACTGATGTGTGTAACTTTATTTTTGAAAGCAACAAAGCTGAAAATAAAATTGTAACGGTAGGAGAAGGAAAAATTTGGGGAATATCACATTTTTAACCTTCAAAGTAGTATTGGGTAACACTTTAAACCTTGATATATTTTCACTAATACTATAAACTTTCAAACTAATTTTACTAACACTTTAAAACTCCAAAACAAAATTTACTAACACTTTAAACCTCCAAATTAAATTTTTTTATTTGTTTCGCCCTAAAAGATAACGGAACCATAACTCCCATCAACGGAAAAACTAAACATATTTTTTAACGAAATAATTTTACTTTTTGAGGTTAAATAATATTTATGTGTCCCATGTGTCAAATTATTTTTACTTTGACGTTAAAAAAATATATAATTTTACTTTTTGACATTAATTTTTTTTTTGATATTAAATAGTTTTACTTTTTGATGTTAAAGAAAAACAAAACAAATAATACATTTTACTTTTTTGTTGAGGGGAGTTACTTTTCTGTTATCTTTTAGGGAGATCCAAAGAGAAAATTTATTTTGAGGTCTACAGTGTTAGTAAAATAAGTTTAAAGATTTATAGTAAAACTTGTTTTTTAGTTTTTTTTTAACGTCAATAAGTAAAACTATTTGGATTGATAGGATAAAAAAACTATTTAACGTCAAAATGGTTAATAGCTTTAAAATGGTTGAAAAAATGGTTTTTAAAATGGTTTACAAGGGTTTACAAGGGTTTTTAAAAGAGTTCATGACAGTTTTAAAATGGTTGAAAAAATGTTAAAGTTTTTACAAGGGTTTTTAAAAGATTTTAAAGGGTTTACAAGAGTTTTAAAGAATATACAAGAGTTTTTAAGAGATTTTTAAAGGATTTACAAGGGTTTAAACTCTTAAAATACTCTTGTAAATATTTTTAAAACCTTTTGTAATGGTTCACAAGAGTTTAAAATCGTTCAAAAAGAGTTACAAATGATTTAAAATATTTACTGTTTTTTTTTTAAGAGTTCAAAAATGATTTACTAATGTTTTTAAAGACTTTATAAGAGTTTTAAAAGGATTTACAAAGTTTTTTAAAATCTTTGTAAATACTTTTAAAATTCCTTTAAAAGTCTTCTAAAATTCTTTAAAAACTCTTTTAAAATTCTTTATAAACTCTTGTAAAACTTTTAAAACCATTGTAAAAGGTTTTAGAATGATTTACAAGGATTTCAAAATATTTATAAAGGCTTTTAAATGAGTTTTAAAGTATTTGCATATGTATTTAAAGACTTTATAATGATTTTATGTGGTTTTAAAATGATTTACAAGAGTTTTTAACAACTTTATAAAATTTTAAAAACTTTACAAGGATTTTTAAATGCATTTTTTGGTGGAGAAAACAAATTATGTAAGGGAAAATAACTAATTACATGTTCTCATCAGATGAGAGGTGATTTGGTCATTTTGTTTAAGAAAAATGTGTGTTTTAAAATAACGAACAAGAAAGGGTATTGTTGCAAAAAAATAGTAGAAAATGATTACTATTGCAAATCCCCTATGGTGAAATTACTAAATTCGAAATTTTATTTTATATATGTTTACTAGAAATGCTCACTTGCATATATGTGAGGACATATTCACTAATACATGTATAGATGGAAGTAAATAAACTCATTTAGGTACAATATCTCACATTCAAATTCATATAAGCAAACAAACCTATAAATGGAATCAAATAAAACATTATATTAAGAAAAATAGATTTAATCAAATTAGAAAAATAAAAAACTGACATTAAAAATTTATCACATTTATTTTTATTAATATCATATTGTAAATATTGATTTTCAAACATAGATTTAAATTTTTAAAAACAAACCAAACCCAACTGAAACCAAACATAACCATACTAGCTTTTCATTTCTTAATTATCAATTGTTTATCTTACCAAGCCAAATAGGAAAATAATAGACTTAAACAACTGAAACAACCAATCCAAATAAAACATACGCATCCTTCATATGAAATAAAGCAAAGTTCAAAAAGATCATTCATTGATTACTTTTTCACTAGAAAATGCTTGAATCAAGCATTGTGTAGAGTAATTCGTAAATGCCTCGAAGCTCTCTTGAAATTCTGCTGAACCTCCTCAACCCCAGCTAGTACCCACCTCTTTTGGTTATGGTTCAATCCCTCTGCCTCGTATAGATCAACTCGTTCCATAACACACCCGGTACGAAGCAAGTATTGAAGCATATGTAACTCGTTCGAGCTTCCACGAAATTTTGTTATCTTCACAACCTTAAGCGTTTTTTCCAAACACTCGTAAGATTTGCTAGTGAGCCAATGGCTTACAGGATCTATCACTAAAGGCGATGGAGCTCTCTGCAAAGTTTAATTAAAGTTAAGGGTTTTACTAAATAGCATGACCTAGAATCCTAGAACCTAGATAGATGTATATTGTAATAATGTCTATTGACTTCATCAACGTTAAAGATTAAAAAAAAAATAATAGCTTACCACGAAACGACTACTAGTAACCAAATCAAACGTGAGTGATTCCAGTTCCGGACAACTATTGAGAAATATGCTAATTCCCACGAAGTCATTTGCGTGCATATTTGTTTTCATCACCAAATGTCGAGTTTTCATCGAAACGTGCAAAGCCATAGGATCGTCACAATCTTGGAGGACCTTCATCCAATAAAAAAAAAGATGTTAAAATGACAAATTGAAACAAACCTGTTTGCATATATACACAATTTTTAACGATAAGAAAATGAAATAGTACTAAAGATTATACTCTTAAAAAATCAAAGAAAATTTATAATGAATGGTATTTACATTACATGACATAAGGTGTGAAATTTGAATGTAGATATTATGAATTTTAGATAGCTAAAAGAGTGAAAACCAATTACCTGAAGGAAAAAAGAGCAGACCGTTAAATTTCTAACATATAAAAGATTGAAAAAGAGATGAGAAACATCTAATTCGTTCTTTTGAGGGTATCTGCATCTGAGTAGACCATCTCTTATAATCTGTTGGGCTTGACTTAAGTTTCTTTGGATAGGATCTGAGAAATCAAGAACTAAGTTCTTGACTTGTCGGGAGGTGGCAAATTCAGTGAGAGACATTATATCTCCTGCGAAACCCATCGGCTGGGAGAGATGAATCTCAAAATTTTCAATAATTTTACCAGTAAATCTTGAGATCCACTCACGCATAACACGTACAAAGAAAACCCTATCAGGTTCTACCATTTCTCTATCGAAGACAGATAAATTCACGAAATCAGATTCATTGAAAACGAGGCTTGTCGTTTCACGACAAAGATACCTCCAACGTCTAGAAAGAACACTCGTTCGTACCAAATCTTTGAAAGGTAGCATTGATATTATAAACACTAAAAGAGAATCATGTAAATTTGAAAAGAAATCTGATTTTTTTGCTGAATCCATTATGAAAATGTGGTGATATTCAAAACACGAGATATAGAGAAGATGGTGCTTATGAATAAACCACTGGCTTAAAAGCTTTAGAGAGTTATCTATTTATATGCTTTTGAAAGTCTAGCTTTTTCTTTTATGTTAGTTTCACTCATGAAACCGATTTGACATCTGTTTACCCTTTCTTATTAACTTTTATTTTTGAGTTTTGAAAAAATATATCATAGATTAAGAGTTGTGGTTTAAAAGATGCTTATCATTAATTTTTATTTAGAAAGAAAGATTGAAAATACTATTTTAACTGAATCAAATGACAATCTACATAATGCGCGCGCTATTTCAAATTTTTTGTCACTAGTGATATACGCGGACTTTTCCAAACTATCTTTTGAAATACGCTACTATCAATTAGTTGAGCTTGAATATGGTTATCTATATAGTAAAAATCTATCTAAAATTCTTATTTAAATTAAAAACTAATTAATATATCTAATCAAATCCATTTAAGATGAAACTTTGGTTAACTGAAATTGTATGTGAATAAAATATTTCTTCTGTGTTATAACAACACTTGTTAAAAAATAGTAGACACTCTGAAGCGAGTAACTTATATCTTTTTTTCTTATATTTTTCTTAAAAGATCCTTTTTTAATTTAACAAGTTTTACTAAAACAAATTCAAATTTAATTTTCATATAAAAAACCAAAAGAGTACAAACTTTTTAAGTAATGGTAAAATGTATTCAATCATTTTCTTACACTTATTAATTTTTTATTTTTTAGAGTTTCTACAAAATATTAATTTGCTACTTGGGTAATTGAAAGGTGATTTTAGTATTTATCACATATGTCAAGATTTAGGAAAAATATATGCAGAAAGTAAAATACTTTAATAGTTTATAATTTATTTCTTAAATTTAACATATTTGAAAAGAAAAAGATTGACACAAGGAGAAACATATATCAATACACATTTAATTAAATGATACTAATCAACATATATTTATCTTTTTTTCCTAGAAATATCTATTTAGAATAAGGGATTTTTATCTATTATTCTACTTTTGAAAATATAGCTTTCTAAATCTACCACATTTTAGTGGATTGAAAAGATTTATGACCAAAAAAAAAAGATTGCTTTCCCAATATCTACCACATTTTAGTGGACGTTTCCTTAACTACCACAAATATGCATTGTAATATTTTGTTGACAACTTTACAAATGTCATAATGAAGGAAGAAACCACCAAGTTGATTGGACAAACCATGTGTTTTTTACCTTTTATATTTTAAATTGAGCACAAGGCCCACAAATGGAAAAACCCTAATCCGGCTTGAGGTCCCATTATCGGGCTTGGACCACGATATCGACCACAGCCGCTTGGCCCAACTTATCATCCATGAAAGATCTATCCAAAAGGTTGCGGCCCAACATTAAGAGCTTTGATGCCCATTGACATGATCATTATCGAAGCCCAACTAACATATTTGTCAAGTTCTCTTCATCTTAAAGTTTTGTCAAATCCAATCTATTTGATGATTTTTTACCCTGCACGACTAGTTGAGGACTCCATCCTAGCAGGTAGCGACATCTTTAGGTTGGTTTGATAGTTATCATTTTCGAGGTCTGATGGAAAGCTTATCACGGGTTTCATTTGAGGATATTAGTCTCTTACTCTCTTTAAGAATTTTTGCCTTGTGAGCCCAATATCGTTTCGCTAGTGATGTGATTTATATCACTGCCTTGTTTTGTCTGTGTCTTATGTGGCGTATACTTTATCCACCGAGTTTAAGTACAACCATCCCACAATCGCCTACGCCATCACTTTTAGGATCCACCTCATACAAAAATATTGTGACCCCTTTATGGAGTGATATAAATAAGAGCATTCCATGAAGGGGTCGAATCTCATAAGGCTTAAATTTATGTGGATTTTTCGAATTTTGGGCCGAACTAGAAAAGCCTGATTGACATGCCTATATACGTGTATAAGAAAGATATTCCTAAGAAGATATTTTCTATATTTTAGATTCGAAAGAACTTAGCCATGTTCTCGACCAAATCCATTACAGCTAAAGATATTACCAAGATTTTTTCCACTTGTTCTATATCTGAGACCATCACATCTTCACTCTCAATTCCCAACAATTAGATCGTAGATCTCTTTACCAAGGATGTCAATTAATTCCGCATATTTATTTCTTTGTTAACTATTTCGGACAGTTGGAGGTCTCCTCTCGTTTGAGCTTATAAAAGCTCGTTGCTTTGTTCTCATTACACAATTTCTAAGCAATAAAAAGTTCAAGTTGGTCTTCTTCCAACATTCAAGTCTTTGAGCATTGTTTTGAGTCAATATTTTTGTGTGGTTTCCCCTTAAATTTCTCTCACGAGTCTTGTATCCATATAAACGTTTTTCCCTTTGATAAATTAAGCCGCGTTTATCGGTTACTTATCATCTCATCTCCACCAAATCAATACTTCTGTAACTCATCAACCTCTATAGCATCATCGTACCACCCCTTGAGGTATGTATTATTAACTTGTTGGGAGCTAGGTAGCAGTGAATACGGTGGGAGACATTATACATTCCCCGAAGGGATGACTTACTGGTTTCTCTATCAAGCCTTATTGTTTTTATGGTTTCTGTATTGAAGATAGATCTTTCCATGAACTCGGATTCCTTGAAAAGGAGGTTTGTGGCTTCATGACAAAGGTTCTTCCATCGTTTATAAAGAATACATATCAATACATAATCTTTGAAAAACAACATAGATATGACCAAAACTAGAAGCTAATTAGGTCAATTCGATAGTAAATCTGATTCTTTTTTGTTGAATCATCCCTTTTAAAAGAATTAATAGATAGGAATTCAACAACAAAAAATCAGATTCATTATTGAATTTACATGATTGCCTTCTTGCTTTGACCATCTCTATCTTGCTTTCCATAGCATGTTTTCTCTAAGCGATAGAAGAATCTTTGTCGTGACACGACAAACCTCGTAATCAAAGAATTCAAATTTATGAAACTATTTATGTTTTCGGTAGAGAAATCGTAGAGCCCATAAGACTTGATAGGATTTTGTTTGTTTGTACTATTCGTAAATGGAACCACTAGTTGTCCTTGTTTAATTTTGTTCATATATTTTCAATGAAAAATTAGTTCAAACATAATACCATCCTACCTATAACTATTAAAACAAATATTTGAATATGATATCAAACTTAATTCTTTCATCTATGACCAGATAATATCATCTATCATAAACTTTACGTTCATATGCTCTCTAAAAAAAAATTCTCGAACCTCAAACAATAATTAATTATGAGCTTTTATCCCTTATCTTTTTAAAAGAAGAAGGAAGAGATCTTTCACTTTGTCTCCTCCGTTCCCGTCTCGGTCAAACTCATTTGCAGCCTATTACCTATATATATAGGTTATTGTTCCTTCGTTTGTTCTACTCTCAAAATTTTACGTTATGATTCAATCGATTAAGCTACGACTGCCCTTCTATTAAAATTTGAAATAGCATTGCTACATGAGCTGTTATTTTTTTTTTCTTGACATTTCACTGATGCTGGTAAATCGTGTTTGTTTATCGTGAGTGGATTGAAATTCACAAAATAACAAAATGATAATCATGAATCCGGTCTCTTTCACCGGACTATTCAAAAGTCCCATTCTATATATACATCAGAACTCAATGCATGTGATGTGAAGAGTATAAGAGTATCGATTCCAACTTACATCTAGTTTAGCTATAAGCTTTGACACCATTTCCAGATGATGACTTTTTTTAGCTATTGATCTCGATATTTTTGGACATGGATCGAAGAATCAAATATAGGTTGGACTAATCATCAGTGGATCGAGTTGAAAACGTGTGAATAAGATTCTAATACCATATTAGATAATAGGTCTTTAATTCAAAACAAATTTGCGTAAATTTAAATAATATTCCGAAAAAAGATAAATACAACGTAAATTTAAATAAGTGGAAGCACATGGTTCCTTTGTCATGCTCCAATCAACCATATTGGGGCATTGTATGATTGATTGTTTCAAACAACCTGAGTTTGGATTCAATACTTCAATTTGATTACATGATTGAGACTTTCTAGCTAGCTCATCATATTCCACATTTACAACACTTATTGGTTTTTCACATTTATATATTTATGTCTTTCATATATGTACATCAGTAAATGTTAGTAATGTAGGTTTGTTTTAGGATGTAACCAGAAAAAGAAAAAAAGAAAAAAAGATAATTTGAATTTCTAGTATAGTAGTTTGTATTAGTATGATCAGTGTATGACAGTTTAAATTTTAAGTTTGGATTATTGACTACTAATATAATTGACAACCAAATTACCAACTTTGCGGCAAAATCATAGAAATGAACTGGCATGTAATTATTGGTAAGGAATAAATGTGAATGAGGTCCACAACATACACGGGAATAAAACCAGTCTTGTGTCAAAGCTTTGTTCACAATCTCTCTCTCTCTCTCTCTTTCACCTTTCTCACTTTTTCTCCCTAAAGCAACCGCAACTCTCTCTTCCTTCTTCATCTTCGTCTCTCTCGTTCCAAGTTTAAGCTCAAGCCATGAGCTCCTCAATTATGAAAACCCTTCAAATTCGTAAACCAACTTCTCTCCCTATCTCTTCCACCACCACAGATGAGCCAGGGCTTCTCCGTCGTCGTCTCTCTTCTCTTTCTCTAAATCTCTCACGTAACCAACCTTCCACCGTCTCAAGATCCAAGTCTGTCTCTGACATGGGAGAGCAAGGAGGGAGCTCCGTGAAAGAATGGTGGGAATGGAGTTGGTCATGGATTCTTTTAAAGAAGTTACCAATCTTTTTCACAGATCTTGAGGTTAACAAGAACGAAACCAAATCATCATTGGGGAATCAACAAAGAGGTAGCTTCATTCACGTCTTTTTTAAGCTCCGATCTGAAATCCGCCGTCTCCTCCGTCCTTCCTCAGACTCTCTTCCTCTCTCTTGCAAACATGGACAGCGATGACGTGGAGCTCACTCTCTCGTTGGAGATTCTTAAGATTTTGTGTGTGTGGCGTTACTTTCATTCTTATAAAATCTCTTATTATTTGAATCTTACATGTATAATGTGTGGTCATAATTTTCTAATTTCATAGAATTCGTCTTTTAAATACTTTTTTTTGTTAAATGTAATGTTAAATGTATAATTAATTATTTCATTTGTTTTACAAGTTCTGTGTACTTATTGTCTTTATATTAGATTAAAAACCATTCCTTCATTATTTTAGTGCTGAGTAGAGTTTTCCAATTTTGTTTTTACGTTCTTTTTGTCATTGCGTGAAATTAGGCCGAGAAATAGCTTTTGATGTGTTACGTCTTACCATATAAAAAAAAAGGAGTATCACCAAAACGTCGGCAACAATCAAGGTGGCCATTAGCTTTATAATTCTAAAGTCTACAGATTGGATTCTTTATCAGTTAATTAAGACGGTGTTATTGGTCTGTAATTTATATCGACTTTTAATGATTTATAATATTAGGAAAAATCTTTTGTTATTCAATTGTTTAAGATTCTGTTAAAGTTTAATGTTATTAGTTTCTGATTTGTAAAAAGTAATATAAAATCTTGATAAATTTGGAGTTATTGCATTGATACTTTAGTAAAGTCATTGAAAATTTTGTGTTATTCAATTAAAACAAAAGTATCTAGGATTGTTAATGATTTAAATTATTGTGTTATTGGTTTATGGCTTTATACATTTTTCTTTACAAAATGAAATCATGAAAAGTATAATAAGAACAGAGAGATTGTGAATGATTTTTAGAATTAACAAGAATCATCTGCTTAACCATTAAATAAAAACCAATCAAAGTAACGTTATGACCTCTCCCTAATCTCTTCAAGAAATATCATGAACGTAACTTTTAGGACCTCTCTCTAATCTTTCTATATAATTGTGAACTATGTGTAAAATCTTTTATATGAGAACTTACATACCTCTAAACTTTAACAAAAGCACAATAATATATTTTGGGAGAGTAATACACTTTTGACATATACAAAACCTATGTAAAACTTTCAACGAGACAATTTTATAAAATATGAGAAAAGCAATATTTCAAAGAGATAAAATCTCAAGTAATCATTTCAAATCTTTTTAATTTAAGAAGACTTTACAAGACTATGGAAAAGGTAATCAAAGAGATTATACAAAATTCTCTAGTAATCATTTAAAATCCTTGATTTTGTCTACTATTTCTATTTTTTTTAAATCATTAAAACTCTTTTAAAGTTGGAAACCAATAACACCCCCTAAAATTAATTGTTAGGAATCAATCAAGACTATTGTATGGTAATTAAAAAAAATAAAAATAAAAATACTTATAAACATAATTATCAAAAAAAGATTGTTTGCGGATGTGCAACATATAAGTAGTATTATAAAGAGTTGATTTATGAATTGGGAAGCCTCAGTTAGCCAGCGTTTTTAACATCAAAGAAATTAACTCAGACGGTAATTCCATATTTTCGCAATAATCATCATCGGTAATCTTCCCAATAATCAAATCAAATCAATTATATAAAAAAAATGTAATCGCCGAAATGGCTCCGGAGATCGTATAGAATCAAGATCCACAGGTTCCTATCAGTAAGCGAAACACGTACATTTGTCTATGTCCAATGTAGCATCGAGGATCATTGCCAAAAATAGCTACCGTCGACGTGGCATCGGACATTTTCATCATAACTAATAAAAAATCAAGTTACCCCTCAGCGAACCCGTGTCAAATCACCCACACAGTGGACACAGAACGGTGGGAAGTACGGTAGATAACCCGACCGAGCAGCTCGAACCCGACCGTAAACGGATCAGGAAAACTGCTCGGGGGATGAGAAATCACCGGATGCATCCTCGTTCAGTCCGCTGTTGTGTAAAGTGTCATACGGCACTTCCTATCTATGGGATTGCTTCTTCATTAGGAATAAACTTCTATACAAAACAAACGAGTAGGATATAGAGAATCAAGAACCAAACATCTATGGAATAATCAAGCTCAGCAAAGTTTGAGAGGTTTATGAAGATATTAGAGACGCTAGATTTATTTATATAGATGGTAGGAGGCGGCATAACTCAAAACCCTAATCTTCTACGTGTGCGTACATGTATTGTTTAGTTTTATTATATTTTTAATCTTTGATATATGAGGATGTGCTTTATTTTCTCGTAACGACTGATTTAATGATCTTTTTTAATTTACTTTGTAGACGAAATTTGACCAATCTATTTCACCATTTTTCGGAAAACTAAATAAAAGGTGACATAAATAACTCACTGCATGTGGTGTGAAATGTATATACATTAATACATACGAACATACGATGCATATATATAAATAAGTGGGAGCACATGGTTTCCCTGTCATGTTCCAATCCACCACATTGGGACCAATGTATGATTGATTGTTTCGAACAACCTTAAGTTTGGTTCTAAGACATCACTTTGATTACATGATTGAGACTTAGTAGCTATCATCATACAGTATTCCACATTTTACATCAATTATTGCTCTTTTATTACATAAATTTTTGTGTATATACACACACTCATGTGTTCATATGTACATACATGTTTATGTACTTACAGATTCAGATGTAATTAGAGAAAGAAATTAGTGGACAGAAACTTGTAACATAGTAGTTGACTAGTTGTATTAATGTTGTCGCTATGACTCCAATTTGGAAGTATGCATGTGAGAAAAGACGACCAAAGCCGAGCTAAAAAGTTTAACAAACCAAAGTGAAGAGTATGCGTTTGTGTACTAACAACAGCAACAACAACTAAAAGGTGGAAGATTGTCACACAACTTGTATATCACATTTGTACTATATTGGAAGATGATTTGATCTTTCAAAAACCCAAAAAGGGTCAAAGCTTTCGACGATGGAGATGAAATAAAAACCAAACTTAAACAGTTGTTACAAACAAACAAAACAGAGAGAGAGAAAATAGAAATAGTCCTCACAGCTACTGATGAACAGAACTTAACACTTTTTTTTTATCTTTCACCATTTTTTAATCATACAGTAGTTTTTAACATTTTTAACTCAAACCTTCAACGATTTAGCTGGTTCGCTGCAGCTATGAATCTGGTTTCTCTTCCTCCTCTGTGATTAAACATTGCAAATGTTGATTCCATGGAAACATTTGCATCCTCACCGAATAGACGATTTAAAGATGTGTGTATGTGCCTACACATCTCTCATGCTGATGTTTAGACTATTTTTCATTGTTCTTCTCCCTACACCAGCATTTCCCTTTTGCATCATCGCAACAAATTCTTCGTAATCAATCCGTCCATCCTGTAAGAAACAAAAACCAAAACTTTATTAGCAAACACCAATGGTGAAGAGTGGAAGAATCATGTCAAGAGGCAAAGCTTACGTTGTCTTGATCTACTTCTTTGATTATGTCTTCAAGAAAAACATCGGTCATCCCATGTTCAATGCAAGATTGTTGCAGCTCATCAATGGTGATGTAACCACTTCCATCTTTGTCAAAGTACTGAAATGCAGAGACAAGATGCTCTTCTCTCTCTAGTTTATTCAGATGGATCGTCGCTGCAATAAACTCGCTGTAATCTATTGTACCGCTGTTGTCCACATCAGCCTAAGATACAACACAGAGAGTATGGTTATTGTCATCTATATAGCGAAATGAACTAGTGTGCATATCTCAAAAGGATGCATTGTTACCGCTTCCATAAGATCTCGGATCTCGGTGTCTTTCAAGGTTGATCCATATCTTCTCAAGCCAGCTTTGAGTTCATCAAAAGTGATTGCACCGCTGTTATCAGTATCCATTGCCTCAAACATTGCTCTTAAACCCGCAATCTCTTCTTCTGAGAGGCTCTCAGCTATCACCTGATCATTCCATAATCACTAATATGAGTAAACATATCTCAAACGAATGTGATGCAGAGACAATAGAAGATTGAGTATAACTACAAACTGACCTTTAAAGCCATCTTCTTTAATTTATTCATTGCAGAAAACTGTTTTAGACGAGACAAAACAGCCGGGTCAAGTGCTCTATCCGGTGCAACTCCATTCTCACAGATCCATGGATGACCTGAAAAAAAAAGAGATACATACAAGAGATATAGTCTAATGTTGTGTGGCTGCCAAATGTAACCATTTATTTAAGTGTAATTGATTACGTACGCAAGACTTCATGAGCAGTCAAACGTTCAGAAGGACTAGAGCATAACATCTTCCGGATCAGATCTTTAGCACTGTCGGATATGACAGGCCACGGGTCTGTATCAAAGTCAATATATCCCTTCAACACAGCATCAAATATTCCTTGCTGTGTTTCTGATTTCAAAAACACAAAACCAAACTTCAGGAAACCTTGTCAATGGCACTAATTAAGAGAACGCATTGAAACAGCTATATCGCCCGCATACCTGCCCAGAAAGGCGGGACACCACTTAGTAAGATATAGAGTATAACACCAGCAGTCCACACATCAGCTTCTGGACCATAATGTTTTAGAAGAACCTCAGGAGCAACATAGTATGGACTTCCAACAACATCCTTGAATATTTGGCCTGATATTAGAGTAAGACTACACATTATGCAAAGCTGAAACATTTACATTCCCTTACTCATTTGATGAATAGAAAGTCACAGTAATGTATACTACAAAACACATCATGGTACTTAAATAGATTCAGAACAATGAGAAACTCGCAACTAACGCTTACCTGGTTTGAAGAAAACAGAGAGACCAAAATCAATGGCCTTAAGAGAGAAATCATCATCCTTATTAACCAACAAGAAATTCTCAGGCTTTAAATCTCTATGCATAACACCAAGAGAATGACACGCCTCAACAACACCGACAATGATCTTGGTCAACTCAGCAGCTTTCCTCTCGCTGTAATGACCTCTATGAATAATCCTATCAAACAACTCACCACCAGCACAAAGCTCCATCACAATGTGAACATACAAAGGATCCTCATAAGCTCCTTTAATAGTAACAATATTCTTGTGACCAGCTAAATGATGCATAATCTGAATCTCCCTCCTAACATCCTCAACATCTTCTTTAGATATCAATTTCCTCTTGGATATAGACTTACAAGCATAGTCAACACCTGTGGCAATATCAGTACACAAATACGTTGTCCCGAATTGTCCTTGTCCTAACTTACGACTCAACGTGTAAAGATCACGAATGTTAGGAGTCTTGTGACCAAGAACATAGTAAGATTGATTGTCAACGTTACGCCGCATAATGGGTTCTTTAACAGGAATCACAAGAGCTGGATTGGTGTTCTGTTTGGAGAAATCTTGGTCTGTAGTAGGAGAATGAACAGAGGAAACAGTAGTGGTGGTGGATTTGGAATTCTCCTCGGGCCTACTATGATTGCCCTCGTAGATTTTGTCCTTAAAAGAACCACGACATGAATTGCCCATGAAACAAACTCTCTCTATTTCACAACTTTTTTCACTTTCTTCTTCTCCTCATCCAACGAAACTGTTTCATGAACAAACATACACAAAAAAAATCAGATAAAGAGAAGCCAAAAAAGTATCAAACTTTGGAACGAAATCAAAGAACCCACATCAGATCAAGCTTCAAAAAACATAATTGTTTTGTAACATAATCAAAGATTAAAGAAAAAAAGACAAGAGCTCCTGAAAAGTCGTAGCTTTAAATGTTCATCGATCATTATAGATCCCAAAAAAGAATCAAAGACACAACAATAAATGAAGAAATCATTTGGTAATAAAAGAAACATGAGAAAACAGAGGATCTAGTACCGGAATATAGCAGAACAGCGAGAAGACGATGAAATGGAGACGAAGAAGAAATGGGAAAAACTCAAAAAAGGATAATTATTCGTTGATAGTTTTTGTTTAAGTCAATAACAAAAGAGAAAAAATGGTTTCTTTGTTATGTTATTGTTTAATAGTATATATCTCTATATGTGTTGCTGTTTCTGGTTGGGTAATTGGATTCGTTGAATCATTAGAGAGTGTTAAAAAGATTGATTCTTTTGTGGATTTGTGAAATGATGAAGGAGAGAGGATGGTGCAAAGAAGAAAGGTCTTTTACGCGGTTTCGTCTCACCTTCTTCATTCCTTAATTGCTTGTTTAATTAGTATTAATTTAAGGGATCATCATCTTTTACTGGTGTAATGATACTTAGTGCAAGTAGGGAGAATAAAAAATTGCAATAATTTGTTTAGGATAACTTATTATTAAGAGAATGATTATAAGCCTAACGTTATACTAGCTTTTTTTAAGAGTTGGATGTGCTTAACTTAGCTAACTACAAAATATTATTATTAGATGCATATAGTTAAGAGTTAATTTATGGTCTTGATTAACAGATCGAAACAATGGACAACTAAATTTGTTCTGAAAACTCAAGTTTTATTATGTTGACTTTTCACATTGGTTCATCAAAGATGTCACATTCTTTTTTACTTTTGCTAGTATATAGGCTTTCTTGAATAAACATTTTGGTATGTCTACGTTGAAATAACAACTAGTACAGTATAAATCAAACTTTTAGCACTGAAAGTTTTGCATAATTTTACCAATAATTAGTGAAGTATATAGGATATCACTTTTTTCTTACAAGAACTAAGGCATGGGGCATGTCATTGTCGGGTAGTGAGTAAGATCGCAGACTACAATTTGTCTCGCACGTGGTACAAATTTAGTTTGGGTGTACTTTTTTTTTCTTTTTGACATCACAGTATTGTACTTACAGTTTTTTTATTTTCCAATAGATAACTTTACAAACCGTGAATCATATCATTTAAAAAAAAAAATCGTTCTCTTAAACGGATAAGAAGCTAGACCTACTTTAAATTTTACATTGTCGAGTGTTCTTTAAAAGATCTTATCATATGTTCAAAATTGGGGAACAAAAAATTTCGAATTCCTAATGGTAAAAGCTTTCTCCAATAGTTTGGAGAGAGCGTAATTTCTATAAAGAATCTGAATACGATTATCGATTATATTAAAGTCCAAATACATAGAACGTACGAAGAGCATTAAACTTTGATCTACTTCTATAAAAACACTTAAAACATTTTCTATTTTCATAAAAAATCTCAACACCAAAAGATAAAACCTAGTACTATAAGAAAAGCTGAGTGTAATTTTTGGAATTTTCTCTTTGTTTTATTAAAATGCTTGGCCATAAGAAAATTCAACACAGCTGCCATAAAATATGAAGTTGATCTTACATAAATAATGTTTTAAGTTTCTGCTGGTTCTCATGTTGATAGAGATAAATCTACTCATCTAAGATTCACACTTATAATTTAGTTGCATCTACCAGTTCCTCTACTTGTAATGCTATTATTTCCACAATTGTATAATCACAGCTAAAATGAGAATTGGAGCAGAAATATTAAAGCTACCGCTAAATTTTGGATAATAACAATCATACAATAAATTCATGTAGCAGCAGAGTCAACCTACATGGCTACATACCAACACTAATGTTCATCAAATAACTGAAAATGCCAGATTCTAGTCCAATGGAAACATCATGTAATTTATTTATTTTAGAAAGAAAAACTATCTCAGAATTCTCTCTCTTACTCTTCAGCCATTTAGCCACTAGGATTATCAAGTCCTTCAGGAACCTTCCCAGGATAGTTTGTGGTCTCTGCAGAGTCAGTCCCCAGGTTCCTACACACCCAACACCATAATAAATAATCCAACACACTCTCAAATTATATTTATATTCTGTCAAAACTTATTGTAATTATTGCTTACCCTCGATCCACGATAACCATTGAGCGAAGCTCACAGTTGCTCAAACTGAACAAAGTTAAAGATGTTGATTAGTTAAACAGTTTCAAGTTATACAAATTGTTGGTGCTTGTAGACATCAAGTTTTTGTTTAAGCTCTTACTGTATAGACAACTCTTTCTTTAGGTCATCGCAACAATCCTTCCCGAAAGAACTCAAGAGACCGTGCAAGAAGCCACTGTGAGATACAATTGCGATCTCCTTCTCTTTCCTTGTCCATATCCTTCACAAAGCAAATGGCAGTAGAGAGATTCAGCTATACATATGTTTACATATATCTCCATGTGGAAATAAGTAACAAAAATGAAACTCACCATTTGATGAACTCTACACCTCTGGCTGCAACTTCTTCAAGGCTCTCTCTTGGACTCGGCTTCCACAGAACATCATTGTCGGTTTCAATCTAAAACCATAGAGGTCAAAGCATAAGCAACTTGCCAACATTTCCACAGAGATATATATTAACCATATAAGATGTTTTTCTTACAATTGAGAAATCAATAGCGGGAAAGAGAGCCTTGTACTCAGTGACGCTTCTTCGCCTGTCACAAGGATGATCACCCTGCATCCATAAAAACAATCTTTAACAATGTGATCTTCACTCATCTATACTAACAAACTCCTTAACAACTTATGTACCATAGTTTCCCTGCAAAGCTCAACAGCAAGGAAAGGAGGACTATTTAAGCTAGAAATCGCAGGACGATCGCTGCTCCCAGCATTAGCCACCATTAACGGTGTTGCATCCGCTCCATTAGTATCTTCTTCTCCTCCAAAAGCACCAACAGCTGTTTGTATAGTTCTACATTTTGAAACAAATCATAAAAACTGAGTCTTTATAATTACTCAAGTCTGCTAAATAACCAACAATCACAAGAACACAGCTTATAATCTTTTGTAAGAACAAAATGGTAACATTGTGAAAACGTTTTTACCTAAGCATAGGGGAAACAATGACAAGTTCAACCTTGTTTAAGAGTTGAGCTGCACGAACATGGTTCCTTAGATTATCAACCTGTTGTGTCATAAAGAGATGATGATGACAACAGGGTCGTTACAAGAGCATTAAGATCCAGAACAGAACAGAACAGAGATAATAGAGATAAACCTGTTGCCAACCAAGAGGGGTAAGATGAGCATCAAAGTAATCCTCCGAAGAGTAAGCACTGTGATCTTTTTCACCAGCCACATTATGAATCCCTTGAGCATGTCTCACCTAACCAAAACAAAAACAAAACCCATCAGAAAACATAGAGAGAATAAGAACCACACATTTATCTCTGATGATCCATCCGGATTGTACGGAACGAACCAGGTGAATGGTTTTGCAACGATGAAGCGGGTAAAGACCTATGCCTTCGTTGTCCATGGCTACAACAACAAGAAGGGAATCTCAGAAACGAATAAGAGAGAAAAGGATGTGAAATATCTCATGTTACCTTAGAAAGTGTTTGGTATATACTATAAGTTGAGAAAAGGCAGAGATCCTAAACCGTCGGATATGCCACTCTCTATATTATTTTTATTATTTTGAAAAAAACGAAAATAAAAAAAGGAGACGTGTATGACTTAGAAAGGGGCCGTGAAACCAGCCCATTGTGCCGTCACTTCCCCCAATTGTATCAAACAACACTTCACAGCCGACGTACGTTAATCATTTGTTTTTCTTAACGCGTATCATATGCATAACTTTTTTATTCATATGTTTTGTTTTGTTTTCTCTGAAAATCTACAATTTTGTTTGTGTAACTCATTAGGCGAATGATAATTCAGCAAAACATCCATGCCAAGAAAAAAAACTGATGAAACTTAGAGCAAAAATGAACTGTTAATCAGCAAAAATTGGCCAATCTCAAGAGAGTAGTGGTAAGTCAATCAAATGCAGCAATACAAAGAAGACAAGAAAACAATAGAATCCTAGGATAGTGTAAAGACAAGTTTGAAGGTTAAACCCTAACTAAGATGCAATGAACCTGCTCTGGAGATATGGAAGGTGAATGGTTCTTCACTGTTTTACTTTTAAGAAAGTTATGTGAACCTGATAAGTTATAGTGGAGAGATTCCTTCATTGATGCTTGGTCATAATCAGCTTCCATAAAATAGCAAAATTGCAAAGAAGAAGGGGAAAATATGAAGACGGCACAAACTAATTAGCTAAAAGCCTAAAACCAAAGTACTTGGAAGCTATTGAACAATCTAAAAACAGCAAATCTCAGTCTTCTCTTCTCATACAAAAATTGTTCAGAGCATACCAAAGATAAAACCAGACTCATTCCTTTGACATCAATCAGTTAAAGATCATTGTTTCTGTTTACAGCAATATCCATCATTAGCACTTTACTTACAATCCAATTTCAGGCAGGGGTTCAAGACAAATGCATTTGCGCATGAAACGAAAATATCAAAAAGCTCCTTCTAATCGCTACACAACGCCTCGTATCTACTTGCAAGAGAATCTTATATGACCGTATGTTTTGAGTTCCTGGTTTTATTGTTGATAGAGATAGATCTACTCTTCTAAGCTTCACACTGATAATTTAGCTGCATCCACTGGTTTCTTCACTCCGCCACTTGTAGGGCTATAATTTTCACAATTGTACAATCAAGCTGGTTAGATGAGGATTTGGAGCAGAGAGATTCGAGTTTCTGATATGGAAATTTTGAGAGATTTCTACTTACAATCCGCTTAAGACTTTGATGGCATCATAAAAGAACCATTGCAAAGTAATGACAGGTCCAACAATAGTGATCCGAACAGGAAGGCTTCTGGTGAATAGACCAACAAACCCAATATTCCTCACAGCCTAAAGCTCAAGCAAATAACCAACATCAATAAGAATACTTTGCTTCATGATTGTGAAATTTCGAAATGGATTTTAAAAGATAAATAATGATGGTTAAGAGTCGACCTGCAACACATTCTTGGCTTTGTTGTTGTAGAGAGACGAAAGAACCACATCTGCGGGGTTAGAGATGATTGTACCTACGGCTCCAGCAGTATAGCCAGCAAGACATGTGACACCGAGTTGTTGAGCTTTAGAGCAATCTTGCTTCCTTTTCTGGATAATCTTTTGATATATAAACTCAACTGACTGCTCAAACGTTGAGAACATCACCATAGAAACTGAAACCACATAGAAGATATAATCAACAAGATATGGTTTTGGTAGAAAACACAACCAAGTCTACAGACATGCTAATGTGCATCTATAGCTCAAGTATCTGTCTCATATGCTAATGACTAAAACTGAATGATTTGATTACATAACTGACAGTTTGAGAGTTGTAATAAGATTAAGATCAAACTGATAACGAGAGACGTTGATGATCAAATAGATTAAGTGAAAACAGGCATTGCACGAAGCAGTAAAATTACATGGAAGATTGCGACACCAGAGCGGAAAAAGTCCCCTGTGGAAGCTGCATTTGAAGAGATAAAAGACTCAAAAACGAACGCAAAGTGAGCCAGCCAAGTAGAATGATTCTGAAAAAAGGGCTTACCCAGCAAGACCTTCACTTCTATACACTCTTGGAAATCCATCAAGCAACCCTTTTGCAAACATAGGCTGCGTCTGAACTCTAACTTTTATGGCTTCAAAAGGACATAAAGCCATATCGGCGAATATTTGAGCAGAAGCACTGCTGAGAAAATATATGGAAGTTCTGTTATGATTAGGTAACACATCGCTGTAGAGTGTCTTGAAGTACTCATAGAGTCCAAATCTGCATCCACCTTGAACACCATAGCCTAATAGCTTCCCTGACCAACCTCTCCAAAGATAAGAATGACCATGCTCTCTTAAGAGAGTAGAGAAACCGGAAGGAATGCTATTGTACTTCACTGGATTCACCTACAAGAGAGAATGATCGATCCTCATTGACTGAACAATCATGATGGTTCCAAATTTAAGCTCAGAGAAAAGCAAAAGATCCTAAATTTAGCAGTTATATCGATCATTATACATCCCTAAAAAGACAATAACTAGAAGAAACAAACAAGATTAGAGATTTGAAGAAGTCAAGAAGCAGAGAAAGGAAACACAAACCTGCATATTGACTTTGAGGACATCAAGAGGAGTTATAGCCAAATGGGTTGTTCCGGCACTAAGCATTCCTCCCATGGTACAAACAGTATAAAACCAAGGAGACGACAGTTCCTCGTCTAGTTTACTCTTGACTCTTGTCATCTTCTTACCAAAAATCGTTTCAAAATCCCCGATAAACCCTAATCGTAATCTCTCAGAACAAAAGTTGATCTTTGACGTTTTCGCTAGTAAACCCAAAACCCAGAAACGAAGAAACACGTCACAGGAAAGCTATAAAAGGAAAGGCAAAGAGTGTGTACGTGGGAAGGGTTCTCATTTTCTGATGGAGATCGCTCGTCCACGTCTCACGGACAAAGACAAGGCTCAGAAATAAACACAAGGCTCTCTCTTTTACTTTTTCAACAAATAAAGTTCCAAGCTTTCGGGAACGGGTTGGCGGAAAAATCGAATCTTTAAGAGAAAAAATGGTAATTTCAATTTAGGTTTCCTCATGCCGGCGGATAGATTCGTTGCTTTACCGTTACCGGAATTATTTATGAGTCCTCCTCTTCTCCAAATTGGGCTTTCATGGGCCTTATAGTTTGGGCTCTCAACTATAAAGTTTGCTCCACTAGTCAGTGACTAAAGTTGTTTGCTACATAAGGTTGAAACTCAATTTTGCTACTGATTTGGAGAGTGTGATACTCTCAAGTCTCACACAATTCATACTCCCAGAAGCCAAAAAGAGCTAAACAAACACATAAAACGTTGTCCTTTATTGGTGTAGAAAACAAAGAACTTTATTATCATCTAGAAATTACAGTACAGAGCAAGATTGGTTCCAATCTTAACATAATCAAACAGTTCCAATCTTAACATAATCAAACAGCACACAAAGATCATCTGGAGACGCTGTTGACAAGCCTAGCACCAACATTATCAAGCTTCTTCACAGAAGCAACAGATTTCAAATGACCAACTTTCCAAAACGCTTCCACCATCTTCTCTCCAATGACTTGACCCTTCTCCTCCGAATCAATCACCGCAACCGCTGTTGGTCCAGCTCCGCTAATAGTACATCCAAATGCTCCAGCTTCTAAAGCCGCCTTCTTCACAGCTTCCATTCCCGGAATCAACGGCGCTCTAGTCGGCTCCACAATCTTATCCGACGACAATGCCTTCCCAAGCATCACTGCGTCACCTTCTAACACAGCAGCGACTAAAGCAGCTGCTTGGCTACTGTTCCAAACATGATGAACCATTGGAATCTCTGTAGGCAATGCAGCTCTCATTTTCTTAGTTGGAGCTTCAAAGTCAGGGCTTACTAGAACAAAGAAGAGATCTTTATCAGATGGGAACCTCAATGGTTTCAAATCAAGTGGTTCGTAGTTTCTAATCAAAACGAATCCACCCATGATCGCTGGTGCGATATTATCAGCGTGATAACCGGAGACTTTCGCTTCCGATTCTAAACCGGCTAATACCAATTGATCACTCCCTAATTTCCGGCCAAAGATCTCATTAACCGCCACAGCAGCTGCGGCGGCACTAGCTGCACTAGAACCTAAACCGCTACCTAAAGGAAGACCTTTATGCAAATCTAATGATAAACCAACCGATCTGATCCCTAACATCTTCATCGTAGCAATAGCAGCGATTCCGGCGCAGTTCCGGAGAGGGTTCGTGCTGAGTTTTGTTGTGGTTCCGGTGATCTCCGAGATTGAGACCTCACCGGCTCGTACAGAGGGATCTACACGGAGAGTCACATGGTCTCCGAGACCATCGACGGCACATCCTAAGAAATCAAACCCTGGTCCCAAATTAGCGACGGTGGCTGGCGCAAAAGTCTTGACGGAGACGAAAACTGGCTCCGGCTCAACGGCGACGAGGGTTTGTACGGAAGCTCTGCATCGAAAGACGGAGACTTTGGCGAATAACGGTGGCGATGGATTGGATTTGGGTTGGAAATAGGAAATGGGTTTGGAAGGAGATTGGAAACAAAGACTTGCCATTGATGAACAAGTAATGAGATCAACAAAAGCAAATGAACAAAGACGAAGCCTTTAAACAAATATATAAGAGAGAGATGAACAAACGTGACCACCTAACCTAATGTTTTCTCCAGTAAAGCTGATTACTTTAAAGATGCAGTGAGTGATGAGATCAGATTCAGACCAGTGAAAATCCAACGGTTTAACAACAAACCGAACTGAACCGAACCGGTAAGCTTGTCCACTTTGGTTTGGCTTTAGCTTAGATGATTGTAAATGGTGGTATATAAACAAAATCTCATTTTTGTTGCAAATGAGGTGTGTGTTGAAATGTACAGATGAACAAAATCATAAGGATAATCATATGGGTCTTCTAGATGCAGTCCTCGAGATAATGCTATTGGCATTCATAGAATGATCGTTGTTTCTTTTGCGCTTTAACCTTCGCTTGGTTTCTTCTTCCTTTTCATCAACAAATGCTAAAAAAGTCTGTAGCTTTGTTAAACGTGAAGATTTTGGTGAAGGTATAGCTTCTTCTACTACTACTTCAGGTGTGTCTTTGCAGAAGTCGCGGATTATTTTGAAGAAGTGGATAAAGAGAGCGACGAGACAGGCTATCCCAACCACAAGGAACATACCCCAGAAGCTATGCACGTTGAGCTGTTCTGAGTCACCTGACTGAGACCCATGCGGGCTGCTGCAGTTGGATTTCGAAAGCCATCGGTCATGGATCTTCTGAAGCTCTCCAGTTTCGGATAGACCAAGAATCGCGGTTGACATGTCAACTGCTAAAGGAGAGTCTCTTGGGAATGCCTTTTTGAACAGAAAATGCAAAAATGTGATCAGAATTATGTTCAAACATGCTGGTAAAGAGAGAAGATATTCAGAAGATGGATGACTCACAAATCCCCAACCGCATCTGGTGAATTCTTGGCCTCTGATGGCAAACTTACAGTAATCTGAGAGGAAGAGATCAATATAAGGACGTTCATCAACAATCGCTGCAACAGTGCCATTTTGAAGCGCATTAGCATATTCTTCAGGGGAGGCGAGAGGCACAAGTCTGGAGCTGGCAATGTTAAGCTCATCGGTCATGTAGTTTTCAGCAAAAGAACCAACCTGGAAACCAATACGACCAGTGCTACTGATGAGTGTATCTACTCCTTTTATAGGTGAATTAAGCTGTTGCACTGTAAGTATTGATGTGAGACTCGCTGTGTAGCTAGATGTAATGATCAGAACCACAAAAAGCCATATCAGAAGCACCATACGACCAAGTGTGCTAACTGTAGTCTCTCCTGAGAGTTTGATTTCATAAAGATGTTAAGAATTTCACACGGGAATTGCAGTAATTAGCTTGAGGGGGTTTTCAGACTTACTATGGGAGAAAAACATCGTCGAAAAGGTGAACCTGCATCGTAAGAAAAGATTAAAGCTTGCATAAGCTATAGTAATCTTCATTTTATGCAGACAAATAAGATGGCTCTTGTGTACTTACCAGAGAATGGTAATGATCTGTCTCCTTGGTGGACCACGAAACTCATCATTTATACGGTGTTCAAGAATCCATATTGCAGCTCCAACAATAACAAAAAAAGATGCTGTTACTGCCCACATAGGAAGAGTAAACGGGCGTAAAAAGGCCCAAGGATTTTCGTTAAGTCTTGTGACAGGAGCAACAACGACAAGGCCTGACTCAATGTATGGCTGGGTGAAATCCACAATCCTGGTCCGTTTGGTGACAATGGCTATGTCGCCTACAACAGCATCAAAGTCAACCCCAGTGGTGACCTTGTTGACCAGCTCATTGTAGTTTGGATTCGTCAAACCATCTCCGAAAAAGATGAACTCGTGAGGAACCGGATAAGAAAGCAGTTTCACTGCAGCTTCAAATACATCAATGCAATATCCTTGAACTTTGTTGCTACTTCCATTGACCCTTGAAACAAAGTCCTTGAAGCTTGCTCTATCAGGAACACCAATTCTTAGCCGCCTTCCATTGTTACGAAAAATCCATCCACGAGGCGTAACTGAAGTACCACCAGGCCAAGTTACAGAGTTCAGATGTTGGTTTGAGCTAGAACGGTTAGGAGGTTTGCTGTAAAATGATTCAGGCGGTACAATAGAAAGACCAGAATAGTTAGACCAGTAACCTATTTGGTGAACCCGGTCATCAACCAAGTTGATAATATCATATGAAGGCTGTAGCATTGATCTGTCTGGATGAAATTGAACCGGACCAGTTAGACCAGACATCTTTGTATGCACAATATAATCAAGAAGTTGTGATCCTTGATCAAATCTGCTTAATGCACTTAGATTCAACGCCTCACCTTTCAAGCTGCCTAACTTTGCATCATTGGAGAAAGAAAGATTACCTCCAGCTTCCAAAAGTGTCTTAACGGCTCGAGCAATGATCCAGACAGTATCATAAGCATACAGACCATAGACATTTAACCCAATAGTCTTATTATTACTCAACTTGTTCTTCCACCGTGCTGCAAAGTCCCTCTTCTTTCTAGAATCTGGCGTGTGAAGACGCAGTGTAAGAACTCCATTGACTAATTTGGTATCCAAAGGCAAATTTGAATCTAGCACAGAAGACAACCAAGTTGTAGCTATCCAAACATAACCTTTCTCCATCATCCCTAATCTCTCTGCTTCCTTAAAGATCATCTTGCCTGTATTTGGGAAAGTGTTCACAACGATTACCCGAGACTCCATTCCCCGTATCTTAATCAACTCCTCTATAATCTCAACTGGACTAGTAATCACAACATCCAAAGGAAGTACTGCCTTGTAAGAAATCTTGCAACGCCTCTCTTCAAGCTCATCGCCTAACGCTGTAACGCCATTTCTACTATTATCATCATCATTATATAATGCCACCACATCTGACCAGCCATAGTAAGTGATCATCTCTGCAATGGCACGCATCAGAAACAGATCACTAGGTGCTGTTTGGACAAAGAATGGGAATTGGAGTGGAGAGAGGGTAGGGTCAAGAGCTGTAAATGACAACATCGGAACAGTAAGCTCATTGGCAAGATGAGACAACACATGAGCCATTATTGATGTCTGTGGACCAATTATAGCCACTACATCAGTCTCCATGAATTGCAATGCTGCAACAACAAAGGATAAAAGTGAAGTAAGTATCCATCCAAAAAAGCAATCAAGAAAATGAAACAAGATAGGATTTTTAAGTCTTCTTCAACCTCCCATGATGCTGAGGAAGCCACTACGTTTAGCATCATTCATCAAAATCCGCAATTTCGATCCACCAAGGAAGCTAGGATCAGAGTTAACATCTTCCTCAGCAGCTTTAAAGGCGATATTTGCAGTTTCACCGTACATGGTGTTTAAACCAAATATAGCACCAACTTTAATAACAGGAGGCCTAGAACTAGAAGCTCCCTCTGAAAGTAGCAACCCACCACCAAGAACAATGATGAAGCTCAATAGAACCCAATTCATTGAGCTTAACATTGAACAACAAAAAGAGACCTTTGAGTTAAAACCCAAAGCAAGTAGCTTTCAGTGTCACAGGAAATTACTTAGAGGCAGAGATTATACGAAACCCCAAAACCAAATCATCATTAAAGAAGTAGGAAAAGCAAGATTAATAACTAAAATGAGAAGGCATGAGGAACAAGCAAGAGAAAAGAAAATAAAAGGACATGGAATATTATTATGAATCGTGGGTATACTTGAAGATTTGAGAAAGGAAGAAACTTTCTTTTTAAAATTTGATTACTTACAAAAAGAACCCATAGAGGAGAAGCTGCTTCAGGAGAAAACAGAGGGAAACTTTTGAGAAATGGAAGGAAAACGTGGGAAATGACATGGACAACCACGACAGTGATCACTGAAACGAAGATCTCCATTATGAAGAAGAATTGTCAAAACACTGATTTCTTTTCTTTTTTTTGTTCTGTTCACCCAAATGAGTAAAGATGATTGACCAAATGTTTTTTTTTATTTCTGTTTTTTTTTTTCTTGACTCAAAACGATTGAACATAAGGTATTTATAAGAAGTATACATAGAATAACAGAGAAAATTAACTGACACAAATGTGTCACTATTTACATAGTACATTACTAAAGAAAATTACATCATTATCCCTATATTTTTTTATCTTTTATTTTTTATCCCAAATTGGTTAACAATCAAATTACCGAGTTAACTAAAATTTTATTTAAATGTAGTGATAATATTAATATTATTGGATGAAATTCATATTTTGCACGTTATACTAAATCGTTAATTTTTTATATATAATATAATAAATGAGTTAAGACGGTAAATATAAATATATCACATAAGTTACAACTTATCGCGATACAAAATGACTTAGCATGATATAATTATAAACTTATTTATATAAATATTTTGTTATCATGTTAACCTAATAAGTATTACCGAGATTTTGTTATCATGTTATCCTGATAATACGTTATCTGCTAACTATTCTAATGCATGTACTTTTTTACATGATTATTGAGTTGCAAGTCAACTTTTTTGCTCTTCATGCAAATATTTTTGTTACCTTTTAATAATAATGTTATCGTTTTCGCATATATATCAGTCTTTGAAATCTAATCATTGGTTCAATAACAGAAAATTTGTTTATATCGTCAAATATATTATTAACATATTAAGTTGGTTTGTACCCTACATCATTTCATCCATAGAGCAAACCCCATCCATATTTCGCTAACGATATTATTTCGATAATGCGTTATATGCTAGTTTAGCATGCTAACAAAATAATTATACACTAAATGTATGTCAGAACAACAGGATTAAAATAGGCATATTCGATTTGCACGTTTTATTACACCTAAATATCAACTTTCCATATATACATTCTTAATTATATCATCTCATATGTACATATATTTAACTAACCCTTGAACATATCTATCGATTAAAGATGATTTCCTTGAGTGACTTTTGATGATATTCAATTTGCTATATATATAATTTTTTTAGAAAAACTCCAACTACATTATGCACAATTGGTGTTGTTCGTAGATAGTGTAGTGGTGTTAGTAACGCACGAATAAAAGAATGCAATGATTAACGAAAGGGAATTGAGAGTAGTATTTGGAATGATGCACAAACAAAGTTGAATGGCAAAGGAATAATTTGGAATTTGTGTGGAGTCTCCACTGAAATTTGGACCATATATATAAAGTTGTGAACGAAAACTCCAATTTATTATCATTTATCAATGCACTCCAATTAGTGAACGAAAACTCATATTTTGCCTATGAATGAAAACAAAAATCATCATTTAAGAATGTTAAGATTAGAATTTAAAATAATATATCTTATACTATTTTAATACTTTAAAGATGTAAACTATTTTCCTAAGTATGATGTCAAACAATTTAACTATTTTCAAAACTAGAATGTGCGTACTACCTTTTCTTTAGACTTTTTCTTTCCAGGTGTTTTCATGGTTCTCACAATTCCCATCTCTTACTCCGATATACGAATTGGACGGAAACTCGTTTTCATGGGCCGAAAATTTCTATCAAAAATTGTTTTCCCTCAAAATCAAGTATGTGACACATTCAGTATCAAAACTACAAAATTTGGTAGCACAAATCTTCGAATAGCCTGCAGTTTTTTTAGTTCATGAGTTGGTTACTCTTAGAAATCAGCATGTGCCTTCCTCTTGTGGAATAGTGAACGTCCACCCAGGAAAATCTGAATCCGCAAACAGAGATGTTGGAACCGTTTTGTAGAACGCTAAAGGAACTTGCTTTACCCTTCTCCGAATCTGCCAATTTTTCAAATCTCCACAGTTAGTTCAGCAAATGGTTACAGTTTCCCAACTATAAATGGAAGACCAAAGTCAACTGATTTTTTCTCAACAAAGAGTTGATATCATATGAACCAGAGCAACATTACCTCGTCCCCAAATATGGTGGCATATGAACCAGAGCAAAAATCTTCAATTTTCATTTCCGTGGTTTTCGATCTGATGGTTAGATTAGTTTCTAGAGATGAGATAAACCTACAAAAGTGAGAAGAGGTATCAAGGAGATGACCAAATGTAAAAATTTTAAAAAAATCGGATAAAATTGTTTGGTGAGCAAATATACCGTGAAACTGGTGGACAGTAATGATGGCGCAAAGTGTCGATCTCCCAAAGAGAACTTTCTGTAGGTTTCCAGTAAAACGAATATCATCATTCATCAGTTAGATTACAAAGTTATTTAACAAGCTAACAACTTACAGAAGGCAAAACAACACATTGTTCTTGAACTTTCAAAGCAGTTAAAACTTTACTTTTTGAATTTATCGATGAATCTAGAGAACCTTGGCATTCTTAATTTCTTATCAAACTAATAAATCTAATTATGCTACAAAGCCGCTGTTATGAAAGTACAAATCAGGAAATCTGAAAGCATACACATCATTGTTTTTTGTTGGATGAATCAAGCTTCTACATAGGGGTGTGATTTTGTGCTAGGGGCATGGAAAGGAAAAATAAAAAAGACTGGGAATAGAATGTTAACGACTTACTTAAGGCTCCAGATTTCTTGGGATCACTCTCCTGGTTGTTGAAATAGTCAATACCAAGCTTTCGCTTTTTGATGGTCTTTGGTTGGCTCTCATTGTGTTCACCAGCCTCTGTGTTGGCTTCATCGGCATTTTCAACGATTTCCTGAACAAGAGTGACCTCTTTGTAAGTCCATGCTTTTATATACATTATTTTGCGTAGTTGTGAGTGGTATTATACAGACGTCATTTTCATCTGTTAATATGTTCTTTGCACTAACAAAGATAGGCCGTACCTGCACAAGATGGTTGATTGTAGGATTTCTTCGTAAAAGGTTGTAGATCAAAGCTGTTATGACCAACGATCCCGCAGGGGGAATGGAAAGTGACAATCTGCTTAGTTTCTTTGTGAATGAAGCTGCCAGATATGCTGGAAGCATTGACGACTTCAGGCATGCGTCAAGAAGCTGCAGAAAGCGTTTCAGATATAGAGGGAAGAATAACATATTATAAAGTAATCAGTCATTGATCGGTTACTCAAATATGGCAATACCTGAAGAAATTTTGCTCGGTGCTTTGCCACAAAGACAGAAGGAACCAGTAACGCATACAGTTTTTCATAAAAGAACGGATACTCCAAACCATGTTGGGTCATGAGGATGAAGAGACTGCTAAGAGCCATCACACTGACAACACCCCCAATGTCGTACGATTTTGTTAAAAAGTCGCTGCAAAGTACGGTGAAACATAAGTAAGCGCTTATTGAAGGACAATCACATATACAGAAATGATAAAAGCTTTGGTAAATTTGCCCACCATAACATTGTAGGATTAGATAGATGGGGAATGACTGTCAGGTGAATACTGGCAAGAACCTGGTTATCAGAAGATAATATATTGGTAATTCTTCATCCAATCCATATTCCAGACAAATGGTTAGTTGGAAAAGTAAATGGGTTTACCTCCTTGTACACATCAATGGGAAGAGGCAGTCTGAGAAATGAAATCCATGCTTTAGTGAACTTCAACTTCATCCTCTTGCTAATTGTTGCCGGAGAAAGGAGCTGGAGTTTTAACAGAATAAATAAAGAGGCAAATGTAAGGAATTCCATGCCAGGAAGAAAACCTATTCACAGATTACGGATTCAGTATATTCAGCAAACTTGCAACTGGAAACTTACAGTGCTGTCTCCTTTCTCAGTTTTCTTCTTTTTATCTGTCGGCTTCTCACTAATACTTTCATCTGCACAATAACTCTTATTAGCAAATCTAAACACATAGGGAGTCCTTTCCACAAAATTGGAAAATCTCGGAAACAATCACCTGACCCACTCCACATCTCGTGTTGAGACTTCTCAGCTTGTTTCTCAGGAGGTGGGATTTGAGATAAAACTTGATAGATCTTGCGAACAGAGAGTTCTAGGCTACAATTCACAATTTTTATAGATCACCAACAACACAATAACTTTAAAAACCAGCTTAAGATTACATTCAAACAGCTTGGAAGAAAAACAACAAATATAAGATATACAAAGAAAGATTACACATTTACTGATACTAACCTTTCTTTTGAATCACTCTCAGCCTCATTATTTTCGATCACAGTTCTATCAGCTAAGAGTAACACAAAAATAAAAACTTGCATTATGCATCATGACGATTAAAAAGAGAGAATGTCAAGAAAGAATAAAACGCACCAGACACTGATGCTTCCAATGTTTTCACAAACTTTTCCATGCTGATGTATGTAAAATAGCTGACACAAAATCGATATCTCGAGTCAAATCTCAAATGACCAAATAATAGCAAGCGAAAGAACATATAAACTCGAAGTGTTATCAACATACCGGACATCAATGTACTTGAAGTACTTTGAAGTAAGTATATCCAAGAATATCTCAATATCAACCTCAGAGTGAATCTACAGTGAACAATAGTAAGAACATCAAGCACTTGCAATAACAATTTCGTAAAGAAGAAGTCTGAGACTAAACTTACAATAGCATCAAGTAATCTGTGGTAGATTGAAGAATGAAACCTTCCAGCATTCAAAAGCTTTACAAATTCCATTAATGTTCCCAACACAATTCCCTAAATCAACCAAAAACATTAGGTAACAAAAAATAACAAAGCTATGTAACTTCAAGAGAACGCAGAGAAGATAGATAGAAAAATCTTACCCTTAGAGAATCTTCTGATTGTTGAGAGACAAGAACATCGAGTAAAAGCTTGACGAATTCGTCAAATTTTGATCTGAGCCAAGCTTTGAACACAACTTCAGGGTCCTCTGTTTTGGTTGAAGAAGGAGACGAAGAAGTCGGAGGAAGCTGAGAGAGTAGAGGAGTGAAAAAGGATTGGAGTGAGAGGAGTGATTCAACGACGAACTGCGGCGGAGATTCTGGTGAGACGAAGGTGAGAAGGAGAGGAAGGTTATTGATGTGAGATCGAGAAGTGAGTAAGTCATGACCTAATGATTTGAGCTCTTTCAAGGTGTATTTTTCGTTCTTCTTCTGCTTCTTTGAGAGGATTGACGCCATTGTTGAGCTTTCTCTGGTTCGTGGCGGAGACGGTGGAAGAAGAAGAAGGGTTTAGCTGAGAGAGGCATAACAAAACCTAACTTGCAAACAAAACGTGGTCGTGTTAAACTCACGAAACATTATATTATGTTTAAACCCCAAGTAGTGTAACATTTCGAGATTTGGCCCAAACATTTGTTTTTTCATTTTTAACTAAGGTTAATTTTGGATATACCCCTCAAATCATGTAAAAGATCAAATTTGGCCCGATACTTTCGTTTACTCAGAGATAACCACTAAAGAATGTTTGTGATACTATATTTCAACATACAAAGTGTAAGGAGAAAGAGAGATTAGTTAAACCCTCTGTCTACTTACACAAAGAAGGTTCGAATTTCGAAAGGATAACATAGCTTCTGAAACTGTGGCATTACACAGATATAATACACGAACACGAGTATGAGATTAAATCTAGCAACTAAATGTGAGAAAAGATTGACTCTTCTTCTTCTCCTCCAAAACACTACAAAAGTTGAAACAAAAAATGCTCTTCGATATCTCTCGATGTTTCATTCGTTCTTATCTCCAACCAAAAATCTATTGCTGCTTCTCGGGTTGTTCCTCTTCTTCTTGGTCTGGGTTTTCTTCTTCCTCTTCTTTCTTCTCTTCCTCTTCTTCATCCTCTTCCGGAGGATCATAAGGCATCGGTGGTGGCAATGGTGTCTTCATAGGGCTAAACTTGGGGAAAATGTCAGGCCTCCTCCCAGGTTTAGGTCTTTCCCACTCCTAACAAGTAGATCACAACATAATTAACATCGCGAGACTCGTAAAGAACATAACAAGGGAAAGCATTATGATTCTAAGTAGATTCTCGGGTATTCATATTCTATAAAGAAACAATGATCACTAATCCCACCTAATCCAAACAAAACACATGAAGAGCTACCAAATCACTTTGGAGCCATGAATACAAAGCTTTTCTCTACACTTGTATAAATTGATTTAACAGTTAACACATGTAGATTCATAAACAGCAGGAACATAGAAAATGTAGAACAAATCACAAACTCTAAACCAAAACCTATTTATTCTCAATCGGAGCTATTACCACAACGAATAGAAATGTGAAACTGGAAATTAAAAGATCCGAAATAAGACCCGACCCGACCCGGGGGAACTTACAATTGGGAAATCGAGAGGATTACGACGAGTGAGCTTTTCTTCCTCAGGAGCCATAGACACAACTTGCAGCTGATTCCGATTGCGACGCGAAGAAGAACGGTGAACGGAAGAGAAAGCAAAGACACGCGACGAAGAGCAACCAAGCGAGCGCGAGTCGGAGGATATCTTCGTCTTCGTAGATAAAATATCGAGCGATGGAGAAGGAAGGAACCTCGCAGAGCAAAGCGACGCCATGGTTCTCCGGGACGGAGCTAAATCTATTATCCACCAACCAAGAATTATCGTGACAGGTTCTAAGAAAGTTTTATGCTGCTGCGTTTGCGTTTTGATAGTGGGCTTTTAAAGGCTTTTATTGGGTGGCCCATAAATACTAAGCTTTGCGGACAATAGCTAGGGCCTATGACTAACCACCTTGTTCATTCTTTCTAATCACTTTCCTTCACCATTATTGTTTTGAAAATCTTCTTCTGACTTACGTTTTTTTATCTTTAAAATTTTTAACCACTCTTCGTATTTTTTTTTTTAATTTTGTAGATAAAATATCGATATCACAACCAACAAATAAAGTTACTATGCACAATATATGATGCTAATTGTGAAAATTTGTAAACCACATTCTGTGCATAGTGATTTTCCAAAAAAAATCTTGAAAATTAGACTAGTTAGCTAATTAGTCCATAAGACTAACGAGTGTATGTGTGGCACAGTAACAAAACTTGGATCACCGCTTCGTGCTAACAAGGAACCAAGTAGCTGGCCTACTTATCCCAACATCTTACACAGTTGGCAATAGAGTAACATCTAAAATCGTGTGCCAATTTCTGATTAACTACACACATTTTCGTGTGTGTATTTTTTATACATGTCTTAAGATTCGAATGTAGCAAGATAACCATAGATAATGATGGACCACCATTCAAAAAGGCCAATTTATTACCAACATAAATCTACGGCCCCAAATTAATGTTGTCACTTGTCACTTTATTTTTTATTTTTAAAAGAAAAACATATTAATAGAATTTCATAGTAATAAGTTATAACAATAAGAACTTTTGAGTTTTAGCTTGATTCAAAGTTTTTAGTTCTACTATTCTTAAACATATGATAATAAAATAAATCTAAATCTCTTTAAGTTGATTATTTGTTTTTTCCATACAAATCTGATATCTCTAAATCTAAGTACTTAGCAAAGATACTGCCAAACATGTGATTTCGCTTTGGAAGAAAACAAAAACTCAAATGTATAAATAAAGAAAAAGACATGCATTAAGACACAAAAGTCTCAATAAAAAAACCGTAAGATATTTTCTCCATCAATAAACTTTGCCTTTAATTCCATATAGTCAGTGACAAAAAGAAGTAACATAGAGAAAGAAAGCCAACATATGCATTTAACTTAGATATTTAAGTTCGATAAGAGTAAAAGAGTAGTAGATATTTCTTTTTCGGCTGTCAAAGCTAAAAGAAGATTGAAAATAATGATTATCATTTTTCAACGAGAACTAAAATATTCGAATCAAATAGATGTAACAATATCCATTACCATCCATTTCAATATCGATCGAAAGCAAATACTTCGGTTACATATCTCGTATTACCCAATTCGTGACTAATCATAATAAGAAACCACTTGTCTAACAAATTTGCTTCCAGCCTTTAAAATATGGTTAATAATGACGTTTTTACATTAATAAATTATAACAAAATCAGGTTTTTTTCAGATTTTCATAGAGAATTTTTTATAAAAAAATATGGTACATTTTTTTATTTATAATCGCTTCTAATTAGTACAAATATTGCGTGTGTTATTCTTTTTAATAAAATGTTAAACTATATTCAAATACTTTTTACATCAGCTTTTTTAATATTTTGATAATAAAACCTTAAGCAAAGCTTAGAGGTCGTCGGTTCGAATGACGCTTTGAACTAAACTAATATTACATGTTATGGTTTCGGACATGGAAGGATTACGAACTTTGCCTCAGAACCTTCTCATATTCAAAAAAATATATATATATATATATATATATTTTCACTTATAAAAATTCCCCTCTCCCATTTTCATACTAAAAATGCACTATATCCGAATATAAAATTTATCACTTTCATTTCCACAAATTCGCTTCAAGTTAATAAACATCATAGTAATAATCTTTACAAATTTAATTTCTTCAACTCTGTATTATAGTATCACTTTATAATTTTATATTTTTTAAAGAACTCAAAAATTGAGAAATCCCATCCCAAATTTATGTCATCCCCAAGAGAAGAAGACAGACAAACAACAACAAGGCTAGCGCGTGAAGCCCACGCTCACTGCAGCTGGCAACAGCCAATTTCCCTCTCATTCTTTCTCCTCTCCTTTAAAATCATCAAATCTCTCAATCTCTTCTTCACTTGCCAAAACCCTCACTCTTAACCATTAACAATGTCGTCTCCGGCGACTACTATCACCTTCTTTTTCTTCTTCACTCTCTCATCCTTCTTCTACATCACTTCTTCACTCCAGAACAACAACAACAACAAACACACAGCAACCGTTAACTCCTTAAATATCCCCTCCGCCGCGGCGGAGATTACGCTAGTAAACCCAAAGCTTCCGCCGCGGAGTCTCTCCCTCACATCCTCCAAAAAATTCGAAGGATCTTCAAATCTAGTCCACCTCCGTTACCACATGGGACCAGTCCTCTCATCTTCTCCGATCAACATCTACGTTATCTGGTACGGACAATGGTCACGCCCACACAAATCCCTAATCAGAGATTTCCTCAATTCTATCTCCGACGCTAAAGCACCTTCTCCCTCCGTCTCCGAATGGTGGCGCACCGCTTCTCTCTACACAGATCAAACCGGATCCAACGTCTCTAGATCCGTTTTAATCGCCGGAGAATACTCCGATTCTAAATACTCCCACGGCCAACACCTTACTCGTCTCACGATTCAGGAAGTCATCGCCTCCGCCGCCAGATCCGCTTCCTTTCCGGTGGATCATAAAAACGGAATGTATCTAGTTCTGACGTCACACGACGTCACGATGCAAGATTTTTGCCGCGCCGTTTGTGGATTTCACTATTTCACTTTCCCGTCGATGGTTGGTTACACTATGCCTTACGCTTGGGTTGGTCAATCGGGAAAACAATGTCCCGAGGTTTGTGCTTATCCATTTGCTTTACCGGGTTACATGGGACACGGTGGTCCCGGAGAGCTCCGGCCACCGAACGGAGAGACTGGAGTAGATGGGATGGTTAGTGTGATTGGTCATGAGTTAGCTGAAGTTGTATCGAATCCGTTGATTAATGCTTGGTACGCCGGAGAAGATCCGACGGCTCCGACGGAGATCGGTGATTTGTGTGAGGGATTGTACGGAAGCGGCGGAGGAGGAGGGTATATTGGTCAAGTTATGAGAGATAGAGAAGGGAAGACTTTTAATATGAATGGTAAAGGAGGAAGAAAGTTTTTAGTTCAATGGATTTGGAACCCTAATTTGAAAGCTTGCTCTGGTCCTAACTCTGTCGACTAAAAAAACGAAGAAGAAGGTTAATGATGGTGATTTGTGGTAATCACTGAGATAATGATGAAATAACTCGTTAGGTTTTAGAAGTGTAACATTATTTTACTTTATGATTTCTTATATATATAAAGTTTAAAGAATGCTTTTATACTGTTTTTGTGGTGAATTTGAATGAATCTTTGATTTTCACACTCACTTTTTTGTTTATTTCAACAGTATTGGTAATGTTTAAGAGCTTTTAATGTACACTTCGGGAAGTGAAAAAGTTTGAATTCAAAATTCTTTAGATATTTTTTCTTCATTTTCTGCATTATTAAATAGTACTAGTATAATCGGTGTTTCAATAAATGTAAGTGTACGATAACAATAACTTTAGTTGTCATCAGTATTTATGGAAAAGACAAATGATATTATAAGTTCGTTGGATTGAGAACTGACAAATGAGAAACGAATCTTAAAACTCTTACAAGGGTAAGATTCTTAATTAATTTATCAGTTACTTGCAATTAGATTAGTTGTCGGATTATCTATACATGAAAAAACGGTCTAAAATTACATGTACTATGTTTGATAACCTCTTAACTACACGAATTTTTAATCTTATTCGTTGGCAACACAAATTTTTATACATCGGAGTCATCTCTAAACTATACTATTGTTATTGGAATTATGAATCAACCTCTTACAGTTTTAAATAAGTGTATTAAAGTTGGTTAATATTTTAAAGTTCGAGTTTCAAATATTTGCATAGTTTAAGGCCGAATTTCATCTTTCTATTTGACAAATAAATAAGAAAGCGGTTCGATTTGTCATTGCCTCTTTTTATGGATGGTCCAAGATTATTAAGACCATTCAGACAACATTTTTGGCTAGTTAATATAAAAAGGTTTATTTTTAGGTCTAATTTTAAAATGAAAAAATAAACTTATGAGCATGAATGTTTTTTTTTCTTTTTTAATACCAACAATATTTATATGCTAGGTTACTCCCATTATATGAGGCCCTGGTTCTCCTACCAATCAAATATGTAATACTAAAAATTAGTGTTGCATTGTAATAATAAAGGTAAGGAAAATGACTCTGAAGACAATATTGAGAGTGTGTTTGTGAACGACAGCTAAGAAAAGGACCCCAATTTTGAACTACAATCATTACCAATGTCAATGGAAACTGCATTTATTACCTCAACCTTTTTTTTTCTTTGCCTTTTTCACCTCATTTAGCTATCTATCTCATAATTTTTGGATACTGTAGATAATTCATGTTTTCGGCAAATTATTCATGTTTATGATTCGGTCTTAGGTACGAGTCTATGACTGATTACACGCATGTAAAAGCGGGTCGAAGCGTGCTGATATTTTTCTCACCCATCCCGCCGTGGGTGCTAGCCCGTAACTCCGTAACACACGCAGGCTTCACGAAATATGTGGATTTTACATACAGATCGACTTTATTAAAAAGGTCGATACATTTTATATGATGGGAACTAGTGTTGGCCCAAAAATTACATTAAAGATCAAACAAAGCCCAGTTTGGATCACACCATCTCGTTCAACATATTAAATTAACGAATGTATAGAGTAAATACACATTTAAAAACAACATAACTATCTCATAATATATGTGAAACAAAATTTATAGAAACGTTTAATTATCTCGAGTTATCATCATAGCATGTCATGTTCATATCATCATATCACCATAGCATATCGTATATTCATATATCATATCAATCTATGAAACAAACCTACACAATCACACACCAAAGCAAGCATGACTACGTAATACCAACATGAAGACCTAGAAGAAGGTAAGGATCCACAATTCCACATATCGAAGCAAACTTCAGTTCGTTTTGACTCAATCGGCAATTATGCAGCGATGGAAGTTGTTAAAGAATATTCAAGACTCTCTTTTACGTCAGGTTCAAATCAAACCTTTTAAAAGATCTATTTAACCCTAGCTAATGAAAGAAACATTTGCCTATTTATATTCAAAATTCAACAACTATAAATCTCTTCCAAAATGTAAACTTTTTTGGCCATGGCATGGTACTATGCTAGTGTCTTGGATTTTACAAAATTTTCAAAAAACACACTTCAATCAATATTCAAGGAATCTACTAGTTGCTGTTAATTATACATCCCATTTTCAGAATCAAATTTACTATTTACAAAATCCTGAGGCACAAAATTATTTCCTAATGAAATAATCCCATATATTAATACCTTGTATTTAATGGTAACGCCATTTCTTTCTTAGAAAAAGGTTTTGGCGAATTATCTATTTTTAATCTATAATTACTACTGCTAATTGGACATGTACCATGAGACTAAAAATACACACAAAAAAAACTTTAATTATTTGTTTCCTCCCTATACACAGATATATGTTTTATTTTTCTTCTAACACATGCACAAGAGCACATCAACTTTTAATTTTATTTATTTTAAATTGTTCCATCCACAAACTATATTGATGATGGTTCTTTGACTGACGCATTACGCGTGAAATGGTTTCCTTGCTTATATTATTGTAGTCGTGTTCATATTATTTTAATGATGCTCATATGATTTGTTTGCATCCTGAAAAATCTTAACACGTTTGTTTTCTATGTTATTATTTTTCCTGGCCAGCTTTTCGTATGTTGTTCATTTACAAGAATACTACATACTGTATACACGTACTCAATCTACCTCTTTTGGATATATTTTTTGTGGTACGCCATTCTACACTTCCGAATCAATAATAATAAAAATTAATCTCCACAAATGATTTCTTCACAAATTGGAGTTAATTATATGGAGATAGATATCCCTCTCTTTACAAATTGACAATTTTACCTTCATGCACTCTAAATATATAGGCACTCTTCCTGGGAGAGTTACAAAGTAAATCCTAAATCGAATGGATTAAACAAAAACAAAAAAGATCAAAATTATAAAAACCTGATTCTTTTCAAATTTGTGTCCAATTAAGTGTTTATTTAAACCATAATTCCTATTTCTTTTATACAAGATAAATTATCGTAAGATTACTGATCTGCTTTTTTCTCTTTGCCTCTGCTTGATAATTTCAATGAGTTTAGGGTTTTGTTATCAAAGTTTTCGTTTATTTTTGAAATTAGTTAGAGGTTCTTTCCAAAGATCATTAATTTACAAGGTTTATACCGGACAATGCCTCCCCGACTAATAGATTTACCTGCACTATATACACACGACAAACATTTTTAATTGGACACATAATCACACAAAAAAATTACTAGATGAAAAAATTAAACACTTAATCAACTATTAGACTACAATTTTTACTTTTTCTATGACCATTTAATATTCTAATTTCACTCATTTGTTGATTTTAAAACTATATCTTCATAAAAAATGGACTATATATCTTGTTTGATGAAATATGTTGTTTATATATAAAAGTTTCAAAAACTAACTAATTTGTGAGCTAGGGTGAAGGACATGGTACTCCAAAGATTGTACAATTTCTTTGTGTTCTTGAAAAGGTTATTACATAACGATAAATATAGCTAGAAAGATATTCAACTAAAAATTGGAATATAAGAGAAAACATAAAGATAATAGAAAATGATTGGTGAATGAAGAATTATGCAGGGTTCTACAAGAAGAAAACAAAAAAAAAAGGCATAATGAAGTAAAAGTGTTTGAATCTTTAGAGTAGTAAAAATAATCTCAATTTGCAAACGTTTGGAATAATAACTTTTCTGGAAAATCTCCAAGTTAGTAATAAAATTGTTTGAATCTTGTGTTGGTGTTTGTAGAATTATCATCAAAATCAAGCTGCTTGAACCTTAGGGGTTACTCCTTCACTTCGTTTTATTGGTTACTGTCTCCATTTGCATTGCGATGTTTTCTTCTCGTTTTTACTACTATTACTACGGTTTATGACGCGCCTGAACTCATCTTCACCATCTCCTATAGTACCATTTATGAATTCAAGTGATAATCGATGACTCAAGTTTTCAATGGTGAATCAATTTTTTTTTGAGATCTTTCTCTTGAGTATCTTTCTATTCACATCAAAATCCACTATTTAATACGCCAACATCACGTCTAATGAACTTGACAATTATTTCTTTATTTTGTTTTGTTTGTATGTAACCAAAATATTCAGTTTTGGATTTTGACACAATAATTTACCAAAAAATGCCGTGAAAAAGAATTCTAAAAACAGATTAATAGTTTTTAACACAAAAAGAGCTATTTACTTTTATTTAATTGGACATTTATCCATCTTTCATTTTTTTAAATTTTATATAAAGAAAATACATGGATATCAATCATAAAATCATCAACCAAGATTGAAAATGGTAATTATCATTTAGTTTTATAGAAAATTATATCTGTGTAAGCAACCCTGAATATTAATTGAGTTTACATGATAAAAAATATAGCTTTTGAACAATTATTTTAACAACAGTAAATATTAATTTGCTATCTTAAATTATAGTATAAAAGTGAAATTAATTATTTAAAACTATAATCTAAACATATTTATAATCCAACCGTATAGAGACTTGTTGAAAAGTAAAATAAAGTTTTCAAATGAAGAAAATACAGAGGATAATTGTAGGGGCCTTGATTGTTTTCTCTTTATTTGGTGGTCTCATGTAAATTATTTTTCTTTATAGTTGACTTTGACCTTTAAAACCTCTATAATTCTCTCTTTCCTTATTCTTCCTCAAATCTTTGCACCACCATTCTTTTATGACTCAGTCTTCTCTCTCTCTTCTCTCAATGCCCATGATAACACCAAACCACTTGCTTCTGCTTCTCACACCACAAAATTCTCTATTCAATAAATAAATCTCTCAGAAGAAATTTCTTCGAATTGGAGAAGATAAAAAAAGTTTTATCTTTTCTTGATTTTTTTTCTTTTTTTTCTAATCATTCACACCCAATTTAAACGAGACTTGTCCAATCTCTATCCATCAATATTGTATCATTTCTTGTAAAGTACTCTGTTTTAGCTTCACACGCCATTTTTTGTTTTTCCATTTGACTTCTGTAAAATCCTGACAAAGAATTGTTTAAGACATACATATACGTGTTATATATTTGTAAAGGAAGCAAAAAGTGTTTGGCTTTTAATTTCTCTCTGTTGGGATGGGTCTTTGTTGGGGATCTCCATCTGATTCTCCTCCAACAACAACACCTTCCTCTACTGGTAACATCAGTTCAGGTTTGTCCTATCTATATCTACTGAATTTTCCCATCTGGGTTTTGCTTAAACTTGCGTGATACGTTGCAATTTCTGTACTTGGTTGTTTGATGCATAAAGGTTACGCTTTTACATCTTCTTGTATCGTTTGTGACTCTTCTTTTGGTGTTATCTCGTATGGGTTCTATGAAAGTTTTGACCTTTTGATTAAAAGACTCTGTTCTTCTTGTGTTTTTGTTGAATCAGATTCATTATCATACTTAATGCTGTTTGTGATCTGTTATGTGACTCTCTGTTTTGGGCTTGACTTTGTTTTCTTGTGGTTGTAATTGAAGTAGGGACTTTTAAGTCATCAAACAACACGACGACTACAGGAACATCAAGGGGAAGTAACATATCTAGCAATAGTGGGTTCTCTGTGGCAAGTGGTGAAGATGCTTACCCCGATGGTCAGATACTTCCCATTCCGAATTTGAGGATATTCAGCTTAGCAGAACTTAGAGCTTCAACAAGGAATTTCAGGTCTGAGAATGTTCTTGGAGAGGGAGGATTTGGGAAAGTCTTTAAAGGCTGGCTTGAAGACAAGACTCCAGGGAAACAAAGCAACGGAACTGTGATTGCTGTTAAGAAACTGAATGCAGAAAGCTTCCAAGGATTCGAAGAATGGCAAGTGAGTAAAGTGAACTATGGGAAACTAGTTTTCTAACTTTGATATACAAAGTGAAGTTTTGTTTGCTGAGTGGATAGATTCTTTGTTGGTTGTTGTGCAGTGTGAAGTGAATTTTCTTGGGAGGGTTTCTCATCCAAACCTCGTGAAGCTGTTGGGATACTGCTTGGAAGGTGAAGAGTTGCTTCTTGTGTATGAGTATATGCAAAAAGGGAGCTTAGAGAATCATCTCTTCCGAAGTAAGAACATTCTTTAATCAGAATCTTTTGCTTATATGCACATTTACATCTCGATGTTTCGATGTGTAATTGCTTCTATTACTTCAGAGGGGTCTGCCGTTCAGCCACTCTCATGGGAGATAAGGCTTAAGATTGCAATAGGAGCAGCTAAAGGCTTAGCATTCTTACACGCTTCAGAGAAGCAAGTAATTTATCGAGACTTCAAAGCGTCAAACATTCTACTTGATGGGGTAAGTACATACAGATTGCTTATGGATTTGATGTAGCAAATCATCAAGTGTGAAATTTCAACTGGTTTGCTCTTGATGCAGTCATATAACGCAAAGATATCAGATTTTGGATTGGCGAAATTAGGACCTTCCGCTAGTCAATCTCACATCACAACACGGGTTATGGGTACACACGGTTACGCAGCTCCAGAGTATGTTGCTACAGGTACTACAATGTTTTGTATTCTTAGTTCTTTTGGTTTCCAACAACAAACTGTGAACATGTTTGTTGGTTCCAACAGGTCACTTGTATGTAAAGAGCGATGTTTACGGGTTTGGCGTTGTTTTGGCTGAGATCTTAACTGGTTTACATGCGCTTGATCCTACTCGTCCTACCGGGCAACACAATCTAACCGAATGGATCAAACCTCATCTATCCGAAAGAAGAAAGCTAAGAAGCATAATGGACCCTCGTCTAGAAGGAAAATACCCTTTCAAATCTGCTTTCCGAGTAGCTCAACTGGCTCTGAAATGCCTTGGACCCGAACCCAAAAACCGTCCATCGATGAAAGAAGTGGTGGAATCGCTCGAACTCATCGAAGCTGCCAATGAGAAACCGTTAGAACGAAGGACCACTAGAGCTTCCCCATCCATCCGTCAACAACAAGGCCATTATCGCCCGCAACAACTCTCTTCGTTTCGTCCTAGACAAAACGTGTCTCGAGCTCACTAGTGTTGTTTGAAGACACTGAGATTCTTTTCTTAGTTTTGTATTTGTTAAGATTATCAAAACCCATTCGTATGTATACTACATGAAAGAGAAAACAAATGTTGTACCTGTATTAGTATGTAGTGTTTGGTGTGTGTAATATAACTACTTAAACGGTTAAACCAGATTATGAAAAGGTTTAACTAATGGTCATCAATATATAAGCCATTGTTCACACAATTTTGTTGTTAAAGCTTCAAACTTTAGTTGTGGTTTGAAGTATGGTAATGGGATCACACTTGTGTTCAAAGCTACAAGCTTTGTCTTCGAAGATTAAGCAAGCTTCTGTTAGTGGAAAATGGCGGGAAGTGGTCTCTGGGTATTCAGAGATACAGAGAGCTGGAGTTCAATTTAACGATCCTTTCGTTTTCCCCATTGTTTTTAAAGCTTGTGCTAAGCTCTCATGGCTGTTTCAAGGTAGATGTATTCAAGCAAGTCTGTTAAAGAGAGGTTTTGAGTCTTTTGTTTCTGTAGGGAACTCAATTGCTGATTTCTATATGAAATGTGGAGACTTGTGTTCTGGGTTACGAGAATTTGATTGTATGAATTCGAGAGATTCGGTGTCTTGGAATGTTATCGTTTTTGGGCTTCTCGATTATGGTTTTGAAGAAGAAGGGTTATGGTGGTTTTCGAAGTTGAGAGTTTGGGGTTTTGAGCCTAATACTTCAACATTGGTTCTTGTGATTCATGCGTGTCGTAGTTTATGGTTCGATGGAGAGAAGATTCATGGCTATGTGATCCGTAGTGGGTTTTGTGGGATTTCGTCTGTTCAAAATTCGATCTTGTGTATGTACGCAGATAGTGATTCTTTAAGTGCACGTAAACTGTTCGATGAAATGTCTGAAAGAGATGTTATTTCTTGGAGTGTTGTAATCCGAAGTTATGTGCAGAGCAAGGAACCTGTTGTTGGATTGAAGTTGTTTAAAGAGATGGTTCATGAGGCGAAAACAGAGCCTGATTGTGTGACTGTGACAAGTGTTCTCAAGGCTTGCACGGTGATGGAGGACATTGATGTTGGAAGATCAGTTCATGGGTTTTCGATACGGAGAGGTTTTGATTTGGCAGATGTGTTTGTTTGCAATTCACTTATTGATATGTATTCAAAAGGATTTGATGTTGATTCAGCATTTAGAGTATTTGATGAGACCACTTGTCGAAACATTGTTTCATGGAATTCGATTTTGGCTGGGTTTGTACATAATCAAAGGTACGATGAGGCTCTTGAGATGTTTCATTTGATGGTGCAAGAGGCGGTCGAAGTGGATGAAGTTACAGTCGTGAGTCTTCTCCGGGTTTGCAAGTTTTTTGAGCAGCCATTGCCTTGCAAGTCAATACATGGTGTAATAATTCGGCGTGGATATGAGTCAAACGAAGTGGCTTTGAGTTCTTTGATTGATGCGTATACAAGCTGCAGTCTTGTTGATGATGCAGGAACCGTGCTTGATTCGATGACGTACAAGGATGTGGTGTCATGTAGCACAATGATCTCTGGATTAGCCCATGCTGGCCGATCCGATGAAGCAATCTCAATCTTCTGTCACATGAGGGATACGCCCAATGCTATCACCGTCATAAGTCTTCTTAACGCATGCTCAGTTTCAGCGGACTTGAGAACTTCCAAATGGGCACATGGGATTGCTATCCGGAGAAGCTTAGCCATCAATGACATCTCAGTTGGTACCTCTATTGTTGACGCATACGCAAAATGTGGTGCCATAGAAATGGCGAGAAGGACTTTCGATCAAATCACTGAGAAAAACATCATCTCTTGGACCGTGATCATTTCAGCATATGCTATTAATGGTCTACCGGATAAAGCATTAGCATTGTTCGATGAAATGAAACAAAAAGGTTACACACCAAACGCTGTGACATATCTGGCAGCTTTATCAGCTTGTAATCATGGAGGATTGGTAAAGAAAGGTCTCATGATCTTCAAATCAATGGTAGAAGAAGATCACAAACCTTCATTGCAACATTACTCTTGCATTGTAGACATGCTTAGCCGAGCTGGAGAGATTGATACGGCTGTGGAACTTATCAAGAATCTTCCAGAAGATGTTAAAGCAGGGGCTAGTGCTTGGGGAGCGATTCTTAGCGGTTGCAGAAACCGTTTTAAAAAATTGATCATTACCTCAGAGGTAGTAGCTGAGGTTCTTGAACTCGAGCCCTTGTGTTCTTCAGGTTACTTGCTTGCGTCAAGCACATTTGCTGCAGAAAAATCATGGGAAGATGTAGCAATGATGAGGAGGTTGGTGAAGGAGAGAAAGGTTCGGGTCGTTGCGGGTTATAGCATGGTTCGTGAAGGAAACTTGGCAAAGAGGTTTTTGGCTGGAGACAAGTTAAGCCAGAGTGATTCTGAATTAAATGATGTCGTTCAGAGTCTTCATAGATGCATGAAGTTAGACGATACTGCAGGACCGATAAACTAAAGCCCTTTGGGCCTCAACGAAGCAGATAAATGATATTATTATACGATGCCGTATGTATTCTCGGATCCGGGTGAGAAAAGGAACGAACCGGGTTTTGTTTTTGACCCGACCCGGTCCCTTCGATCCGTTCTCTGAAGCAGAAGTCTTCTTGTTTTGTTCTCTTCGATCCATTTCGTCAAGCAATCTACCGAACCGACTCAGAGCTTTTGAGTCTTCTAAATCTCTATCGAATTTTTCTAGGGTTAGGGCTCCTGATCGATTTCGCGAGCTCTGCGATTATTTTAAGTATTAGGATCCGAAATTAGAAATGGGTGGAGAGGGAGATTCAAGTCAGCCGCAGAGTGGTGAAGGAGAAGCTGTGGCTGTGAACATCAGGTGCTCTAATGGCACGAAATTTAGTGTGAAGACGAGTCTCGATTCAACGGTGGAGTCTTTCAAAGAGTTGGTGGCTCAGAGCAGCGATGTTCCAGCTAATCAGCAGCGCTTGATTTACAAGGGTCGTATCCTCAAGGACGATCAAACTCTCCTCAGCTATGGTAATCTTCATCGTTTCTGATTTATTCGTGTGGGTACTTTTGTTGTTCTCGTAGATCCTTATTGATTGAAATTCTTGTGGATTCTATTCTCTGTGGAACATGTTATACCTAGGTTTGCAGGCTGATCACACCATTCATATGGTTAGAGGCTCTGCACCTTCTTCAGCACCACCTCCTGCTCCGGCCGCAAGCCAAACCACTGCACCTAGTGTTACTCGAGGGGTTGGTTCAGATAATAGCTCGAATCTAGGAGGAGCGAGTCCTGGGGAATCTTTGTTCCCTGGGCTTGGATTTAATCCTCTGGGTGGTGGAAATGCTATGTCTGGGTTATTTGGAGCTGGTCTTCCGGATCTTGTGCAGACACAGCAACAACTAGCTCAAAACCCTAACATGATTAGAGATATGATGAATACTCCAGCCATCCAGAACCTTATGAACAACCCAGAGTTTATGAGGAGTATGATTATGAATAACCCTCAAATGCGTGAGCTTGTAGATCGCAATCCTGAGCTTGGTCATGTGCTCAATGACCCAAGCATCCTTCGTCA